>Ga0207913_1000073_pt1 | contig 22926 bp, 19 predicted proteins | sample DeeseametaMP2913_FD_184168 | JGI IMG/M metagenome (GOLD analysis project Ga0207913, IMG submission 184168) | Marine microbial communities from the Deep Atlantic Ocean - MP2913 (SPAdes) | ecosystem: Environmental > Aquatic > Marine > Oceanic | place: West of Santa Cruz de la Palma, Atlantic Ocean...
GGTGTTGAACCTAAAATTATTGAGTACTTGAAGAATCCACCTACGAAAGATGAGTTGAAGGAGATCATCAACAAATTGAAGATTCGACCGTCAGAACTGGTACGGTTTAAGGAAGGAAAAGCTATAGAACTGGGTATATCTGCAGAGGATAATTTAACTCATGATCAGTGGCTGAGCATCATGACAGAGAATCCTGTCTTGATCGAAAGACCAATTGTAATTTCTGAAAAGGGAGCAGTGATCGGCCGTCCTCCTGAAAATGTTCTGGCTCTGTTTGAATAAATGCTAAACCGCTAGTGATAAGGATAAGATTTTAAAAAGAACCACTGGATTCCGTGTCTTCGCTACACATCGCGCTGAATGACAATATGTTTCGATTATGCCTTTTAGTTCATTTGGATTCCTTGTCTTCGCTACACTTCGCCCTGAATGACAACTTTTTATAAATTTGTCAGTTAGTTCATTATTGGGCTTTATAGACAATTGATGTCACTTTTCCTGCAGGCGTTTAGCTTCCCTGTGGTGTTCCGCTTGGAGTTGCTCTAAATCAAGTCCTAGAATTTGTCCGTCTTCCACAATCCATTTTCCGGCCACCATCACACGATCAGCTTGGTGAGCACCGCAAATCACGAGTGCAGCCAGAGGATCACCGTTTCCGGAAAATCGTAATTCGTCCAATTTAAACAGTGCGAGGTCTGCCTGCATTCCTTCCGCGATTCGTCCCAGTTCAGGACGCCGCAAAACATTTGCACCGCCTTCGCTAGCCCAGCGCAACGCATCCAAATGAGTGACTTTAGATCCATGCTGAAGTCGCTGAAGCAAAAAAGCCTGCCGGACTTCCTGCATTAAATTTGAAGAATCATTTGAAGCAGAACCGTCGACGCCCAATCCAACGGGGACTCCGGCTTTCTCCAAATCCATAACCCGGCAGACTCCGGACGAGAGCACCATATTCGAAGAGGGACAATGCGAGATTCCGGTTTTTGCTGCAGCAAGTTTTTGAATTTCTTCATCCGTAAAATGAATACCGTGCGCCAGCCAGGTTTTGTTATTTAACCAGCCGACCTGTTCTAAATAATCCAAAGGACGGCAGCCGATTGTTTTCAGGCAAAAGCTGTTTTCGTCTTCAGTTTCTGCAAGATGGGTGTGCAGAAGAACATGATGTTTTTTTGCCAGCATCGCGCTTTCACGCATTACTGTTTCCGAAACTGAAAAGGGTGAACAGGGAGCGAGTGTGATTTGAGTCATTGCCCCTTCCTCAGGGTTATGATACTGCTGAATCAGGCGTTCACTGTCAGCCAATATTTCATCACATGTCTGCACGACAGAATCCGGAGGCAAGCCTCCGTCTTTTTCTGAGCGGTCCATGGATCCTCGACAAAGCACCATGCGGATTCCCAAATTTTGTGCTTCTTCCACTTGCAAATCTATGGCATTTTCCAGTCCTGCGGGAAAAACATAATGCTGATCTGAGGCGGTGGTACAGCCGGAAAGCAGCAATTCAGCCAGCGCAAGGCGTGTTGCCATTCGCAGTGCTTCCGGAGTTATTCCGGCCCAAAGCGGATAAAGTGTTTTGAGCCATGGAAATAGTTCTTTGTTTAGTGCCTGAGGATAAACACGCGTGAGGGTTTGGTAAAAATGATGATGCAGGTTGATCAATCCTGGAAGGATGACGTGCCAACTGGCATCAAAAACAGAATCATATTCAGATGAAGGCTGCTTTCCGGAAGGAATCAATTCGATGATGCGTGCTCCCTCAAGCAGAATACCGCCTCCGGCATTTTCTGCAAGAATGCTTAGTGGGTTTTTTAGCCAAATTTTCAAATCTGGTTTTTGATTATATTTTTGAACAGAATTTACTGAATTCCAATTAAAGATTTTTATATTGAGAGCATAGAATTTGCGACAATAGTTTTCAAGTCTTTCAAAATAAACTGAAACCAAGTGCTGTTTTTTTGTTTTGGAGCAATACCATTTTAGAATGAGATTGATTAGTTGAGCAACAAATATATACTGGTTACTTATGTAATGATGGTCTTGTAAAAAGCCTTTAAAACGTGTCATTTCGAGCGAGGCGAGAAAACTATTTTCGATTGCATCATGCAATAATCACGTCCATAAACTCACTAAAAAAGTAAAAAATGTAAGATGACATCTTTTTTAATACCTTCAGTTTCTCTTGCATTGAATGAAGCACTGCAGCAAAAAATTGACACTAAAACAAAACCTCCAGGTTCGCTGGGCAGGTTGGAAACGCTGGCCTTACAAGTTGGTAAAATTCAAAACACGCTGACTCCTGAACTGAAAAGTCCGACCATCCTGGTTTTTGCCGGTGACCACGGAATTACTGAAGAAGGTGTTAGTCCATTTCCCCAGGAAGTTACTGCGCAAATGGTGCTAAATTTTCTCAACGGAGGTGCCGCCATAAATGTATATTGCAGACAACACAATCTTAGTTTGCATGTGGTGGATGCAGGCGTAAATGGAGATTTACCGGAACATCCGGATTTGGTTGCAGCAAAAATAGGGCGGGGAACAAAAAACTTTTCCAAAACTCCGGCAATGAGTGCTGAAGAATGTGAGCAGGCATTGAACAAAGGCGCTGAGATGAGTCGAACGATTCCGGATCCAGATTGCAACGTAATTGGTTTTGGTGAGATGGGAATTGGCAATACCTCCTCTGCTGCTGCGCTGATGCAGCGTTATACGGGCTTGCCTCTTGAAGACTGTGTTGGAAAAGGGACAGGACTCGATGATTCCGGACTTGTACGGAAGCGGAAAATTCTTCAAAAAGCATTGGATCAGCACGACAAAATAGATGAACCGCAGGAAGTGTTAGCGACTTTTGGAGGTTTTGAAATTGTGATGATGGTTGGGGCAATGCTGGAATCAGCCGTATTGGGACGGATTTTACTGATTGACGGTTTTATCGCCGGCTCTGCTTTTCTTGCTGCTTCCAGAATTGTCCCGGAAATTCAGCAATATGCCGTTTTTACTCATCAGTCTGATGAACAGGGACATAGTGAAATGTTAAAATTTTTGCAGGCGGAACCTTTGCTTTCATTAGGAATGCGTCTTGGTGAAGGAACTGGGGCCGCAGTCGCTTTTCCGCTTTTGCAGTCAGCAGTCGCTTTTCTAAATCAAATGGCATCCTTTGAATCTGCAGGTGTTAGTGACCGAACTGATGGTGAATAGCTTAAGACAGGAAATTCGGCGCATAGTTGGTGCCTTTATCTTTTACAGCAGGATTCCGCTCCCTTCAGGTTGGTATGCTAAAGAGAGTAACCATTCCTCGCGCTATTTTTCACTTGTGGGCTGTTTTGTTGGGGGAGCAAGTGCAGCAGTTTGGATGCTGACTCAAATGCTGTTTTCAGTATCGTCGGGCACATCAACGGATGGCACTTTGCCGATTGCAGTTTTGCTGGGAATGGCAACCGCGGTTTTGCTGACCGGTGCCTTACACGAAGATGGATTTGCCGATACGTGCGACGGACTCGGTGGCGGATGGAACGCAGAAGAGCGGCTGCGGATAATGAAGGATTCCCGGATTGGAACTTATGGAGCACTTGGTTTAGTATTCGTGGTGCTGCTGAAATTTTTTGCGCTTTTACAAATTGAAACCGAAATTTTACCTTGGGTTTGGATTGCAGGCCATGCATTTAGCCGATTTGTCTCAATTTCACAGCTCCGTTTTGCAAGCTATGTGCAGGATCCAGCAAAGAGCAAATCCGGATCTATGACTGAGTTTTCAGGGGTTGATTTAATTATAAATGCTGTTTTCGGCTTGTTGCCATTATTGTTTATCGGTAACCAGGTCTGGATGGGATTGCTGTCAGTCGCACTGGTCTGGTGGCTTTCATTAGTTTATTTTAAGCGCAAACTTGGAGGAGTGACAGGTGACTGCCTGGGCGCAACTCAGCAGTTAAGTGAAGTGGTTTTTTATTTGGGCCTGGGATTAAATTTTGGGATTTAATTAAAGTACAGCGCCTTTCGTAAACATTGAGAGAACCAGGAAAATTATGCTTAAGATTCGCAAATCAGAAGAGCGTGGTCATGTACAATTCAACTGGCTGGACACACGGCACAGCTTTTCGTTTGGTAGTTACTACGACCCGAGTTTCATGGGTTTCCGAAATTTACGAGTGATCAATGAAGACAAGATCGCTCCCGGCCGTGGGTTCCCAACTCACGGTCATCAAGACATGGAAATTATCACTTACATGATTTCCGGTGCGCTGGAGCATAAAGACAGTATGGGTAATTGCGACGTGATTAAACCGGGTGAAATCCAGCACATGAGCGCCGGAACCGGAATTCGCCACAGCGAGTATAACGCTTCAGATTCAGCAGAAGCACATGTACTTCAAATTTGGATTGAACCGGGAAAAAACGGAATTGTGCCGGAGTACACACAAAAATTTGTGTGTGATGTTGTTAAACCCGGAAAGCTGGGTTTGCTGTCGTCACCTGAAGGAAAAGGAGGGGTTCTCACAATGCATGCCGACGCATTGCTCTACATGGGGAATTTATTTGACAACCAGGAGATTGAGCATCCGTTGGAGGTAAAGAAACATGCGTGGGTGCAGATTGTGAGTGGAGAACTTTTACTGAACGGAACTAAGTTGCAAGCTGGAGACGGTGCGGCTGTCAGTGAGGAAAGCGTTGTGAAGATTCGTTCCTCCAGATCGAGCGAGTTTCTGCTTTTTGAACTAAACTAAAACGTAAAGGAAATTAAAATAATTAGCAGGTAGAGGATACCCATCATACCGGCTTTTAATTTGGTAAGAGTATAATTATTGCTCCAAAAGAAATAGACGGCCAAAAATGTGGCACCTATCAGGCTCCAGATCAGTCCCAATTGCGGAAGATCAATGCTGGTTGGTTCTCCACTAATGGCGAGTGCCAGCAAAACTGGAATGCTTAAACATATGCAGATGTCGAAAATGTTGCTGCCGAATACATTGGAAACCGCTGCGTCGTACTGTCCTTTCCTCGCACTTATTACCGAGAGAGCTGTATCGGGTACTGATGTTCCTGCTGCAATCACAACAAATCCCATGATAACTCCGTCAATTCCCAACATGTCACCAAGTGCCAGGGAAGATTCAACAAGAAGGTGAGATGCTCCTCCCATCACAATCATCATGCCGATGATCCACATCCATGCCTTTTTTTCGGTTGTTAGTTCCAGCTCATCATCTTCGTCAACTTCAGTTTTCATTACTTCGGTTTCCGGAGAATCTGCTTTTTGCTTTTTTGCTTTTTTGAAGTCCCTTTGAAGAAGAAATACATAACCTAGATAGGCCAGCAAAAAAATAACAGCTACACCCGCACCCCATTCATTGGGAAACTGCCAGAGCATTGCACCGAGCAAAAGAACCACACCAAGATAATAAATATTATCACGCCAGACGACTTCGCGACTGATTACCATTGGACTTGCGGCGACCAGTCCTGCCACAGCAGGAATAACCAAAACGTTATAAAGCGCAGATCCCACGATAGTTGAAATGCCAACCTCCGCCCGTCCAATCAAGATTACAGCAATAATGGCTACACAAAACTCCGGAAAGGAACTCGCGATTGCGTCAATGACCGCGGCTTTAATTGATTGTGGGATATCGTGTTTTTCCTGGACATAAGTTGCTGCCGGAGAGAAAAAATCACCTGCCTTCCAAATGATTAAAGTGGCAATCATAATTAGTGAAATCCACAACAAATAACCAGCCCATGCTATACCGTTAAGTTTCAAGAGCCAGGCAATGACTGAAATTCCGAAAAAGAGAATGGCGTGCCGGAACATATCTTTGCCAAAGAAAAATAAGAGAGGAGCGAATGGATTCATTGTAGTTTATGAAAATACTTTTCAGAGATTTTTGTTGGGATTGAGTTGCCCTTCCTGGCCTTTTAGCAGGCGCTGGATATTTTCGCGATGCTTGTATATCAACAGTGATGATAACAGAAGAAAAATGAAAAACATAGACCAAACAGGTCTTTCATCCTGTACCCAGGGAACAAGTAGAAATAACCACGGAAGGACAGCCAGCATAGTGATTGCGGAAAGACTTGAGATTCGTTTCCACAAATACATGCCGGCCCATGCCAGGGCTGCACAGATGCCGACATTTAACTGCAAAATTGCTAAAACTCCAAACAAAGTTGAAATCCCTTTTCCACCTTTAAAACGGAGAAAAACGGAAAAAACATGTCCACAAACAACTGTAATTCCAGCCAGACTGTGAAAAATTAGTTGAGTTTCTGGTTCTGTTTCTGAAACAGGAAAAAGTATTTGTGCAGTCAAGACTGCGAGGATTCCCTTGCCAAAATCCAAAACAAAGGTCACAATGCCGGGCCACTTTCCACCAACACGCATTACATTAGTCATGCCGATGTTGCCGCTGCCCTGCCTGCGGATGTCAATTTTTAGCCAGTAGCGGCTGATCAATAAGCCGAAGGGGATGCTTCCCAATAAAAAAATTAAAATGAAGAAGCCAATTTGAAACATGTATTTGTGTTCTAGAAGGAAAGAGTTTACCAGTTTTGTGATTTTCGGCTGGTTGCAGACTCAATACCCTTTTCCTGAATGGCACGCAATAGCTCACGGTCGTCCCGATGTTTAACCAGGGTTTGTGCGCCTTTCAGTCTTTCAACAACTTTTGAATCAAGGACATTGGTCTGAACCAGATATGAAATCCAATCTAAAATTTCGCTGGTTGAGGGTTTTCTAGTAAGATCAAGTTCACGTAACTGGTAGAAAATTTCAATTGCAGCAGCAACAATTTTTTTATTTGCACCAGGATGATGCATCCGGATTATTTCCCGCATCCTTTCCGGGGGTGGAAACTCAATGTACATGTAAATACAGCGCCGAATAAAAGGCGCCGGCAGGTCCTGTTCATGGTTGGATGTGATCACGATGATCGGCATCTTCCCGGGCTCACATTCAATTGTTTGCTGTGTTTCCGGAACAACAATCCGTCTCTCGGAAAGTAAAAACAAAAGGTTATTAGGAAGTTCACGGGGGGCCTTATCAATTTCATCCAGCAGCAAAACTGATCCTGGTGTAGAGAAAGCCTGTGCGAGCGGACCCAAATGAACATATTCATCCAAATTGTCAACTTTGCGTCCACCGGTATCAATCTGCGTATCAATTCCGGCCTGTTTCATTTGCGCATTAGCCACGGCAGCTTGGGTATCCATCAATCGCTGAACTTCATCGAAGCGTGAAACGAGTAGAGAAACTTTGCTTTCTGAAGTTACTGGAACCTCAAAAATGGGGTGATTACCTTGTGCAGCAAACTCCTGAGCGAGTTTTGTTTTTCCTGTTCCTGGTTCACCTTCCAGCAACAGTGGTTTTTCCAGCAATCGTGCGATGTGGAAAGCTTCACTTAATTTTTGGTCCAAAAGGTAAGTTGGGGTTCCTTTGAAAAGCTTTGTGCTCATATATTTTAACTAGCTAGTGGCTGCAAATGACTTGTTCAGTGGGTTAAGAGTGTGAAATTTCATAAGCTTTATCTTTAACCTGGTTATAGATTTCATTAACTTCCAATTCCGGTACGCTTTCCCATTCCATTATCTTGAGGATATGCTTACGCAATTTCCCTCTGGAAAGTCCCCGTTCCTGCCAAGCTTCATAAATTTCATCCTCGCTTGATTTCAGTGGTCGTCCATCAAGTTCTTTACGCATCAGAAACTTAACGGCACTGTCCGGACTGGAGATGATGAAGGATTTGTGCGCCTCGTCTGTGATACGTCCTGTTCCATAAACCACATCCGAATCATCGTCATCTATTCCACCCGTCAGTGCAGATTCTTCCTCTTCTTCTTCGTCGACTTCATAAGATTCTATGTCCGGTTCCAACTCTATTTCCATGGACTCTCCATCCAGTGGCGAAGTGTCTTCTGCATCCGGAGTTTCTCCTTCAGGAACACTGATTTCAGTTGATCCCGGAGAACCCGCAAACGAAGTTGCAGCCAGACGTTTTTGAATTTGTCCCGGACTGGGAATCACAATGACTGCAAGAAGAAGCAGAAACACGATGCCGAAAGTTATACTGTAAACCAAACCGTTTAGATACAGGTCATGACGGTTTTTATCGAGATAATAGGTTGTGAGTTCCATGCCTCGATAGACAAGATAACTCGTTTCACTCATGCCTGTATAGCAGATAAAAATACCTCCTACAGTTGCTGCAAGGCCCCCGAAAATAGCAAAGACATAAATATTTAGATAATTGACAGGCATTTGTACCTCATTGATTGATCAAGTTAAATGAATGGAATTTGTCGTTTAGATTCAACCTGAACTTCCTTTAATTTAAATAGAAAATTCATGCATAAAACGGCAGATTCCTCTTGATCAAGACTATCGGCAGAAATGCAGAAAACTTGACTGTTAATTACCAGACTGTTTTTAGAACTCCTCCATCGACGGCGAGGCTCGACCCTGTGATATAACTGGCGGCATCGGACAGCAAAAATGCTCCGGTACGTCCAAACTCTTCAATTGTACCATAACGTCCCAGTGGAATTTGGGCTTGGTTTGCCGTCTTTAATTGCTCAATTGGAATTCCTTGTTTTTCAGAGTTGAGAGCATCCAGACTACGTATCCGGTCTGTGTTGATACGTCCGGGCATCAGATTGTTGAGGCGAATGTTGTCCGGAGCCAATTGAATGGAAAGGCTTTTCACCAAACTGGTTACGCCGGAACGCATGACGTTAGAGAGAATCAAAACATCAATTGGTTCCTTGACCGACATTGAAGTGACTGTCAAAATTGAGCCGCCTCCGCGTTTCCGCATCAAAGGCAAAGTTGCCCGGATCATTCTTACTGCACTGAAAAGGTTGAGATCAAAAGCGGCCTGCCAGTCTTCATCTGCAAAATCTTCAAATTTTCCTGCAGGCGGTCCTCCGGCATTTACGACAAGTTTATCCACACCACCAAACTCATTCAGTGTGGCATCTGTCCATTGTAGAATTGATTCAGGCTTAGATGAATCCAGTACCGAAGCCAAAACTGGTACTCCGGTTTCGTTCCGGAGTTGTTCTGCGGCATTTTCAATATCTTCCTGAGTTCGGCTTCCGATTGAAATAGAAGCACCTTCCTGAGCCAGTGCCTGTGCGATTCCATAACCCAGACCTTTGCTGGAAGCCGCCACCATGGCTACTTTACCTTTGAGTTTTAAGTCCATTTTTTCTCCTTGTTTGTAAAAGATAGTTAAAAGGCAAAATGATTAATGAAATATTTTACCACGTACTTGTGCCAGAATTCCCAGCATAAAAAATAAAAACATGAATCCTCCCCAAACCCACTCAGCATACTCGCGAAAAAATGAGAATTGTGGTCGAATGTTAATTGTGGATGTTAACGATCCTTCTTCAAATAATCCCAGTTGTCGGCTCCGGTTTTCCCCGTCTGCACCAATGAACACACTTTTACCGTTGTTGGAGGCAAAGACTACCGGAACCCGATTTTCGATGGCTCTCCAGCGTAAAACCGCGACCATGTTATCTGACGCGGTGGTGCGTCCGAACCAAGCTAAGTTACTGAGGTTTACCACCAGATTTGAGCCGTTGCGTACCATGCCTCTAACTACTGTGGGTGAGAAAATATCGAAGCAAATTGGCGCAGAAAACTCAATGTTTTCAGGAACAGAAAAAACGGTGTATTCCCGGCCCCGTTCAAACTCTGACATGTTTGCAATATTATTTCTGAGCCACGAAGCTATTCCGGGAAACCACTCTGAAAATGGAATTGTCTCTCCAAATGGAATTAGGAATATCTTGTTGTAACGTCCAAGAACTTCACCATTTGCTCCAATCAGGACTGAGACTCCATGAAATTTGTAATCGGTTTGAGTCTTTACCCAATCTACAGTAGCCAGCAAAATGGAAGTTTGGTTTGCTTCAGCAAAGGACAAAACTTTTTCGCGTGAAGCTGCAACTTTGAAAAAAGGATCAGGATACACCGACTCAGGCCAAATTAACAACTTTGGAGTGGTTGTATTTTCCGGAAGCTGCTCCAGTGCCTTGAGTGAATCCTCCAGCAAGCCGGCCAAATTTTGCTGACGTTTTGAGTGTGCAAGTTCAGGATTGGAAGCAAGTTCCTGGAGGGAAAAATTAGGCTGTATAACCATAACTGTGAGTTTTGCCCGAAAGTCAGGAACAAGGTTTTGAATATTGCCGGATGATGCGGAGTCAAGTTTTGAATTTTGAATAACAAGGTCCTGAGTTCTCCAGGCACCGTAACCTAAGCCGAAGACCCACAAAATTAAATAAATGGTTGAGGCTTTAAATAAGGATTTTCGGTTTCCAGTTCCTTCCGATTTCCAGCGCCACCAGTAGAGCAGCAAAAATGAGAATCCGGCGCTGTAGAGAAGAAGTCCGGAAGCACCAAGTACATCTGCAGCTTGCTCAAGCCATGGAAATTTAGAAAAAGTCAATCCGCCATAATTCCATTGAATCAGCCTTGGATACCACGGATCAAGAGCGAGAACAAATGCGAGCCGTACGATTAAATCCCAACCGCTGCGTTGACGGATGAAAAGTAATGGGATTCCAAAATATACAAAAAGCTGTAATCCAACTTCCAGTCCATATCCAACGGCAGTAATCAGTAGTGCCGCAAACCAGGGAATGTGGCCGAAAACATTGATACTGTTAGTAATCCAATTTCCACCGATCGAAGCAGCAATACTTCCGGAAAACCAGCAGACTGCAAAAAAAAGCCCGGCCCGTTTTTGGAGTGAAAACAGCCTGTTTTTATGCAGTTGATCGAGTACCGCCAGCAATGGAAAAAAAGCCAGTATTCCAACCCAGTTAGTGCCAAAGCCCGGGGCACTCAGGCCGAGCAAAATGCCGGAAATGAGGCTTCCTATCCAAAACAGGGATTGCGTATTTGGTATTTGGTTTTTGATTTCTGGAGAAATATTCATGGTTTTTTACAGCAGACTTGCAAGCTGTTTTCTTTAGTGCTTAAAATGGTATTAATATTTTTTTATTGCAAATGTTTCCCCAGTTTTTCGCAGCAATTATTGTAGATCTTATGATTAGTTTAACACCATACTCTCTGGAAAACCCAGTTGAAGTTTCAGGGGAAGATTATAATAAGCTGGTCCAAATGAAGGAAAAAGGCTGGAGCCATTGTGATTCAAAAGAGGAGTGCCTCGCAAAACTGCATTATCTCCGTTCTGGATTTTCTCAAGGCAAAATTTCTATAGGAGATTTCAATGAGCGAGAAAAAAAACTGGTGATCGGCTACTGGAATAGAGGGAGCTAAAATTCGGTTTTGGGTACAAGTCCTCTGCTTTAATATCATAAGTGATCATCGCAATAGCTTGGCAAGCTCGTTGTTTCCGGATGCTGTTGCAAATGTAAAGGCACTCTTTCCTTCGGGCGTCAGTATTTTGTGAGACGCACCAAGTTCAAGCAGATTTTTAACGAGCTTCATCTTTCCGTGTTTTGCTGCAATCATCAGTGCTGTTTCCCCATTATTGTTTATAGAGTCCAGTAAAATTTTAAGTGAGAAAAGCACCTGCATTTCCGTTGGCACACCTTCTTCGTTTAGTTTTAAATTCGAACTGGTTGGTATGTTCCTATTTTCAACATCACTCATTGCCAGCAGGTGCCAGATACCGTTGCCGTTGAAATCAGTTTGAATTCCACTTTGTCCGGAGTCCAAAAGTTGTATCACAACCGGAAGGTGATTGTTTGTAGCAGCAAGCAATAAAGCTGACCTTTGTGAAGTATCTGTTAACGCTGGATTTGCCCCAGCAGTGAGCAGGAGATCCACTGTTTTCTTATGACCATTCAAAGCAGCGACCATCAGAGCCGAGTGGTGAAAAATAAGCTCTGTCTCATCTACAATTGCTCCGGCTTTCAAAAGTGTTTGCAAAACGTTGTTATGGCCGTTTCTTGCAGCTTGTATCAAGGCAGTTCCACCTTCTCCTCCTAAATCAATTGCGTTAATGTGCAGATTTGCGCCTTGTGCAAGCAGCATCTCAACTACTAACAGGTGTCCAGTTTGGGCTGCCCTCAATAAGGCAGTTTTTTCAGTAATATCTTCAGAGTGCAAATCTGCTCCATATTGAATCAGCAACCTGACTATCTCACGAAAACCTTTTGAAGCTGCAAGGATCAATGCCGATTCTTTCCAACGATTTCTACTCTCAACTTTTGCACCATTATCAAGCAATATTTTAACGATATCTAAATAACCGTGGACAGCAGCTGTCATCAAAGGTGTGTTTACTAAAAAATCTGCATTTTCAAGTTCAGAATTCAGAGAGCCTGTTTTAGTAGAGTTGATCAGTAGATTTACCATTTTTGCTTCACCGGTCAAAACTGCAGACATCAGTGAAGTCTGTCCCTGGGCATTTTGCAATTCGGAATTTGCACCTTTCTCCAGAAGAATTTTGGCTGTTTCCCAGTGTTTTCCCTGACTGGCAAGATTTAAAGGAGTTTCGTTATGTGGAGACAGATAATCAATTTCCGCACTTTCTTCAAGTAAAAATACAACCATATTTTTGTATCCTCTACGTGCAGCATAAAGTAGATCCTGATTAATGTCGGTTCCATGATTAATCAACATTTTTGCAATTGAGAAATGACCTTGCAGTACTGCATGTGCAAGTGCGGATTTTCCGTAACCATCTTTCAATGTATAATTTGCACCTTTAGTTAACAAGACACGCACTACGGTATCGTGACCCTGAGATGCGGCCCAAATAAGCGGTGTAGAACCATCAGAGCCAAGCTTATCAATATTTGCTCCGTTATCAACCAAAAAGCTAACAACATCAGTGTATCCTTTATGAGAAGCCCAGGTTAGTGCTGTCCAACTATCCTCATCTTCTGCAGTAAGATCTGCTCCGTTCTGAGTGAGAAATTCTACAGTTTCGAGATGTCCACTCCCCGCAGCCAGCATTAGTGGGGTCCAGCCGGAAACATTGGGACTTTTTCCATTACTTCTGTTAATATTTGTTCCACCTTTTAGCAGAAGTTCTACGATTTTGGCATGACCGTTATTTGCTGCCCACATCAAAGGAGTCCATCCTTGAGAATCACGGACTCCTGTATTTGCGTGTAACTCCAGCAATGTTTCAACTACTTTGAATAGTCCATGGGAAACGGCATAAAAGAGGTTTTCATGGTTATCAATTTCATTATTGCTTAGAAATCGAACCATTGAGATACGTTGTTGTTCGGCTGCATACATCCATGCGGTTCGTCCGTAGCGGTCGCTAAAATCAAGTCGCCCCTGTTCTCTGAGCAGGAGCTTTACTATTTTCATATCTCCTTTTCCTGCTGCAATCATTAATGCGGTTTTTCCAGCAAAATCCTGAGCATTCACTACCGCCCCTTTCTTGAGCAGGGATTTTGTTAATTCAAAACTTCCTTGAGAAACTGCAGCCATAAGAGGGTTGTATTTTTTTTGGTCAGCAGTGTTGATAGTAATTCCGTACTCGATCAAAAAATTTGCCGTTTTCAAATGATTATTGCTTAGAGCCAGTAACAAAGCATTTGCACCTTGTTTGTCAATTGCCTCTACATTAGCTCCGGCGGATAACAACCTCTTTACAGTCGATTCCCTACCATACATTGCTGCCAGCAGCAGTGGTGACCTTTGAAACTCACTCTCCAAATAATTTATTTCTGCACCGGCATTCAAGAGTAATTCAGCAATATTTTCATGGCCCCCCCTAATGGCCCAAATTAAAGCTGTTGAACCGTTAAGTGAGGCTAAATCTACTTTTGCGCCGCGCTTTAGTAAGTGTAGGACTATTTCAAAATGCCCGTTCTGAGCTGCATACATAATAGAGGACATCCCCAAATCGTCCTGGAAGTCTGCTCTTGCACCATGTTTCAATAAAGTTTTGAGAACTTCAAATTGTCCTCTGTGTGCGGCGAACATTAATGCCTTCCACTTTTGATTAGTTTCAGCATTCGGGTTTGCACCTTGCAGGAGTAAATATTGTAGCGTATCAAAGTGTCCTTTCTTTGCCGCCTGAATCAAAGCCGTATTGCCTTGAGTATCCGTATCATTCAGGCGTGCACCTTTTTCTACAAGCAATTTTACTATGACTAGGGAACCAATTCCGGAAGCAAATATAAGCGGAGTCACTCCGTGAAATTCTTCGGTTCCTCTAATATTTACGCTTACACCTTGTGCCAAAACCTGCTCTACTGCAGGCACACTGTTAAGAATGGCTAACATCAGGCGAGTCCAGTCATCTCGATCTTCTGTGCTGATTAAGAAATTTTCCAAGCGGTGACTTACCTTGGAATCAGTTTTATTTGTGGAAGTTTGCGCAAAGGCCGGAGAAGGTAATGAAAATCCGGAAGGGAGAAAAATTAGACCTGCTGCCTGTGTGTAAATTAAGGAAAAAAGAGGGAATATACGGATAAAAGATGCCAGTGAGGAACAGAATTGAAAATTCTGAAACTTCCGGAACATCCAGGATGGATAGTCCTTACTCATTGGAGGGAACATTGGTTGTAGAGGAAAAACCATTTGCCGGTTTCTCATCAGTTGGATCTATACGGCCGCTGATATTGAGTAAAAGACCTGTTAAGAACATGGTTACCACAAGAGATGTTCCACCGTAGCTTATGAATGGAAGTGGCAAACCTTTAGTTGGAAGGAGACCTATAACAACAAAAAGATTGATAACAATTTGCAGGCTTAGAATTGTAGTGGCTCCAAAAGCCAGGTGTTTTCCAAATGTATCTTGGGCATTCCAGGCTATCCAGTAACCGCGCCAAATAAAAACGGAAAATAGAATAATCAGTACACAAATCCACAAAAACCCTAATTCTTCTCCAATGATGGCAAAAATAAAATCTGTGTGAGCATCAGGCAGGAAAAGGCGTTTTTGAAGGCTTTCTCCCAGGCCCTTACCAAGCCACCCACCTGTTCCAAGAGCAATGAATGACTGGATAATTTGGAATCCGGAATTTTGCGGATCATCCCAGGGATTCAAAAAAGAGAGCATTCTCCGTACGCGATATGTGTGTGATGCAATCAAAAATCCTGCAATAACACCCACACCTAACAGGCTGGTGGCAATTTGAATGGGACTGCCACCGCCGACATACAGCATCAGCAAGACTGTTGTTGCTAACAAAATTACTGTCCCAAAGTCTGGTTGCAGCAAGACAAGAAAGAGATAAATACCTGTGACAATAAAGTTTGGTGTCAACCCGCGGAAGAAAAAAGCCAGCAATTCCTGCTTTCTTTCCAAATATGAAGCCACATAGATAATCAAAACTATCTTCAGCAATTCGGCAGGCTGCAAACTTAACGAACCTATACGCAGCCAGCGGCGTCCTCCCTTAACCTCATGTCCCACTTCAGGAATCAAAACCAGGATCAGTAAAATCAACATTACCAGCATTAACCAAATTGAAAATTGCTGCCATTTGTGATAGTTCACGTACAGTGCAACTCCCAAAACTACAAGTCCTGCCAGTATGTGCATCAAGTGCCGGTATAAAAAGTATTGACCATCATCGTATTGAAGGTCGGCATAAACACCACCTGTACTGTAAATCATCACTGTTCCCCAGGAGAGCAAAAATAATGTTGCTCCAATCAGAGGAAGATCATAGCGAGTGTGCATAAATATTATTTTGTTTTCAACCTGGAATACTTTTAAAGCAAAATAGCTAACAAATTTTTAAGTATAACGTTCTTATGAAGAAGATTCAAATACACTTTTTACGAGTTTTTGCCGCAAGGACTCAAGATATTGCGGATTTTTTTCACGTTCCGAAATAATTTCTATTACTGCAGATTTGTTTGCTTGAATTGCTTTTGAATAATCTGTCTCAAAAGCACTGATCGAACCAGGGTTAAAATAATTCAAATTAAACATTGAAGAAACTTTCCGGAAATTATAATCGTGTGGTGCAGCGAAAAATGGTTCGAAAATATCTGTCTGCCGGGCAACAGGAAGGAATGAAAAAATACCTCCTCCGTGGTTATTGAGTAAAACCAGCAAAACTGGTTCAGGAGAATCTGTGAGTAGTTTGAACGAATTAAGATCGTGTAAAGCTGACAAGTCGCCAATAAGCAATGTGACCGGCTTCTGCATTCCTGAAGAGTATCCGCATGCTGACGCTATAAGGCCGTCAATTCCACTGGCGCCCCGATTGAGTGCTGTTGGAATATCCGCTCCTTTTTCAGAACCAACCATGTCCACTGCACGGACTGGGAGGCTGTTTCCGATGAAAAAACCATGAGTTTCAGGTATTATCTGAGTCAACCTTCGCACCAAAGCAAATTCATTAATCTTCTCATTTTCTGAATTTGCGGAAAAATGTTTCTCTATCAAATCACCAGCCTTTTCTGATGCCTGAAGCCATTTCTGCGTTTTTGAACGGTTAACGGCTGACCTTTTATCCAGTCGCAATTCATGCACTAGATGCTCACAAAATTCTGTAATATCAGCCTCTATTATCCAGCGAAAATTGTGAGACTGATCGTGACGTTCAGAATGGTCTGCGATCCAGACCATTTGAGAGGGAGGGGTCTGTTCCCAGCGCGTAAGCCAGCGTTTAGATGTAGGTGGAAAACCAATGTGCCAAACTGCTTCAATGTCCCAGTTTGAACTGATAAGATCATCATGCAGCAGTTGATCATAGTAAGTTATCCTGTTCGGGCAATTATTACCCAGACGTAGTCCGGAAGTGACATCTGCAAATACCGGCCAACCCAATTCTTCTGCAAGTTTTCTGAGGGAATCAAGTGAGTTTGAAGGAACACGTCCGATGCTCAAAATTCCGGATTCAGGACGGCTTTCAATCAATTCCAATATTTCTTTTTTTGGCAGGATTTTTCTTGAAATCGCAAAGTGAACGTAGAAGTTTGTTTTCGGCGGCAGTAGTAAATCTATACTTTTTTCAGCCTCATTTTTTTCAAAGAAAGGTTCGCGGAAAGGTAAATTCAGGTGTACTGGTCCGGACAAGGGACGCTGTGTTTTTGATAGCGCATGGTTAATTGTGGAGAGCAAGGCTGCGGGAGTGAACTCCGGTCCGGGACATCCTGGATCAAAAAACCAGCGGACGTGTGTTCCAAAAATGTGAGTCTGGTTAATAGCCTGATTGGCTCCGGTATCTCGAAGTTCTGGCGGTCGGTCAGCAGTCAGTACCAGCAGAGGAATTTGCTCAATTGAAGATTCGATAACTGCAGGCAAATAATTTGCGCAGGCAGTTCCGGATGTGCAAATCAAGACTGCCGGTTTCCCGGTTGCTCTGGCATGACCGAGTGCAAAATATGCGGCTGCACGTTCATCGTAAAATACAACAGATTTTGCCAGGTCATTACGGGCAACCGCCGTAGTCAAAGGTGTGGAACGTGATCCGGGCGAGATACAAAAACACAACGTACCATGCCGTACTAATTCCTCAATAATCCATTCTCCCCAACATTCATTCCAGTTCACGATCGTCCCAGTAAAGATTTCCAGCTTTGGAGTTTGACTTCTATCTCCCTCCACTCTTCTTCCGGAACTGAACCTGCAACGATTCCAGCTCCTGTATAGACTCTTAAAGTGCGTCCGCATAACAGTCCGGATCGAATTGCAACGGCAAATTCAGCCTGATTACGGTTTATCCAGCCAACAGGACCCGCATACCAACCTCTGTCAAATGGCTCCAACTCCCGGATAATCTCACGAGCTTCCGGATCAGGTGTTCCTGAAACTGCCGGTGTCGGATGGAAAGACGGAAGCAAATCGGAATCATTTACATTCGGACGCAGGATCCCCTGCATCCTGCTAAGCAGGTGTTGAACATGCCGCAGGGGCAGGCGCTCCAAGTAAGACAAGCGTTTTGTTTGCCGGCAAAATTGCTTCAGTACACGTTCCATTCGATCTAAAACCATTAAATGTTCACGCTGTTCTTTTTCACTGTTACGTAGTTCGTCTGCCAAACGTTGATCATCTTCAAGTGTTTGTCCGCGGGGACGTGTTCCAGCAATTGCTTCACTCCCAATTTGTGTTCCCGATCTTCGGTAAAGCAGTTCTGGAGTGATCCCCAAAAAGGCTTTATTGGGAGCAAGCTGAAAACAAAAATGAAAAGCTTGTGGTGCGTGACGTCCCAATTGGAGCAGTAGTTCGGTTGGGTCATAGTCACGGGCCAAACTGAAAACTGCAGCTCGTGCCAAAACCACTTTGTCTATTTTGCCGCTGGAAATGTTTTCAAGTCCTTGCTCAACCAGGCGACACCATTGTCGATATTCTGGAAGATCGTGCCGCTCCAGTCCAATCAGCGGATTATCTGGAATGATGACATCTTCCGTTCGCAGAGACTCCAGCAAATTTTGCAACGGCTGAAGCTTGGAATTCTTTTTAACACCTGGAAGGAAATTACAGGCCAAAGTTACATTTTCCTCGATAATGCTTAATTCAACCAGTGGTATAGTAAAACGTGCGGTTCCCCAAGTTTCCCACTCTGGGGAAATTGAAGCTTTGGAGTCAAAACGCATTCCTCCGTAAAAACGGACTGTTTCAGGAGAATCCTGTAAAATTTTACTGATAACTTGCAATATATTTTCGTAACCATCCTTCCCATCTGCAATCTCAAGGGCCGTACCAATACCGGCAAACTGTTCTTTTTGCGAACGGTTTTCCCAATAAATCTTCTGTGAACAATCCTGTAAGGTTAGCCATTCCAGAGGATGAGCCGACTCTAGAGAAGCTTCCAGACGTACAACTCCAGAGTTTTCAGGGATTGGTTTATTTTGGGAATTATCCCATTCTTTGACTTGTTTTAGTAGGAAACAGCGGGCATCCTCAAGCGATTGAAATTTTTCTGGTTTCACTTTTAGATTATAATCAATGGATGGTTGGTTTGCAGGCAACATGTACAGTGGAAGCCCCAAAAACGAAATCGTGTATTTCAACCTGCTGGAATCCTGCTTCAAACATTAGGCGTTTAAGTAATTCCTGGTTAGGATATTCAAGTGAAGAATTTGGCAAATATTGAAACATATCCTGTCCGGGCATCAACAAATTTCCGATCAAAGGAACGATACGGAAAAAATAAAAGTTATTTAGTTCCTTAATAACCGGTAAACGAACTTTTCCTACATCCAGGCTGACCAAAACCCCGCCTGGTTTCAGCACACGCAAAATTTCTTGCAGGCATCCGTTCAGGTTTGGAACGTTTCGTAAACCGTACCCAATCGTGACTGCATCAAAATTTGTATCCGGAAAAGGGATTTCCATTGCGTCACCCAGCAGATATTGAATTCCTGAATTATTGCTGCTTTTGGATTTGGCAATGTTGAGCATTTTTTGCGAAAAATCAAGACCTGTCACTTTGGATGCAGGATATTGACGTAATACTTCTCGAGCGATATCGCCGGTTCCACAGCACAAATCCAGGCAGTGTTCTTCCGGGTGCAGTCCAGTTTGTCGTACCACGAACCTTTTCCAGTAGCGGTGCATTCCAAAAGTGATAAGATCGTTGAATCGATCGTATTTTTGAGCAATTTCATCAAACTTTTGTTCAACGTAGCGAGATTTTTCATCAGTTCCTGGAAGTGTGTAGGTCATCGATTTTTATTTTAAAGCAGCTTTTTAGGAGGTCAAGAGTGAGGAATATTTTTCAGTTAATTCTTTGAGGTCCAGTCGGTAATAACTTCCCAAACAGCGGAGTTTGAGAATTTCTTTTTCTATTTGTTCAACTGCTGAATCCATCTCAGAAGCACAGGCATTCACGTCCGCAATCCTGTGACCCATTTCGTAATTTTGATGATTTGCCATATACAGTTGACCGTCCTCTTCATCTACTTCATTCCACCACAAGTCACACTCAAGAGGTGCTGAAACTTCAACCGGTAATTTTGGTACAGAAGGAACAACGTAAGGATAGCCGTATCCTGCTAATGTAAGAGTGCAGCCAAAAAATTTCTCCGGATGCCAATCCAGTACAGGGACTTGATCCCGGACGACTTTCAGCAAAACATCAACCGGGTTTTTTAGCATCCTCAACAGAAGCGCGGTTGTAGTCACACCTAAACGAATGTTGTATTCAATTGCATGCCAGGTTCCTTCTTTGCGTATTGCAGTGACCTGGAGCGGTCCGGTGTAGCCTGTTTTTTCAAACCAGGGCTTTAGAGGATGAATTAATTCTCGAGCTAAACCAAATTTATCATCCGGATCCTGTTCTACAATTCCGGCCAAAGGTGCACCTGCCAATGGCCCCATATCTCCGGTAAAAGCACGTTTGTATTCCTGGTTTGTAACCAAACTGCGTATCTCTCCGCCACTGATAAAAACAAAATGTCCGGCCTCCTCTTTTCCAAGATACTCCTGTAAAAATAGACCTTCTGCATAATCCACGCGCTCAATCCAGCCCAGCGTATCTTCCGGGCTTTCACAGATAATGGCATGGACTGGACTGAAGGGAGAGCAAATGGGGTTTTTCAAAACATAAGGCCGCGGATCGTCCTGCATCAACTGTCGTGCCTCAATGCGGTTCTGTACATGGTAGGAGGCCGGCACTGGAATGCCGTATTTCCGGCACAACTCCGAAGACTCCTGTCGTGAAATTTCTATCCGCATTGCATCTCCGACAGGACTAAAAATCGGCCAACCCTGCTTGACCAGGTCTGCAGCCCAAGGCTGTTCTGCCCAGGCTACTGCCTGTGGAATTATCAGATCAGGTTTAAATTTTTCAATCAGGGGTAAAGGAGACGGATGATCTTCAGTACTCCAGGTTTGACCGACTATTTTGGGGCCGAAGTGACTGTAGGGTCTTGTCAGGTAACAAGCGGTTTCTGCGCCATCTTCCCGAAGGATAGTTTGTACTGCATGCGCAAAAGCACCCACACCCAATACCATCACACGAGAAGTCATATTAATTTTAATTAAGCAGAAAGTGCAGAACAGACTGATCTTCCAGAAATCGACTACAGCAAAAGTAAAGTTTCTGGACTGTTAGTTTCGAAAAAAAAGCTCATTTATTGAAGTCTGATACTAACATATAAAGTGACATTCTCCAAGTCGTCTCTTACTCTAAAAAGATTGCTGCTTCCGGGAATCTCCTGCAATTGACTTGAAGCCATAGTGCTGTTGGGTTAGTCTTAAATGACTTTTGGGAGGTTCAGCTTCATAGTTGGGGGAGTAGCCTGATCGAACCACCCAAAAACAAATTACTGATTAGCCATGACATTAACTGTTTTAATGATGTCTGTATAGCCAATAAAGAGAATGCTTATGTAGACAAGGTTTATGTTTTACAGAAGAACGAAAAACTTATTTTTTGCAAGGTAGCTGGCACGCAGGTTTTGGTCAAACAGAGGCACTGTGTTTTGAAAAATCCAAACATATAACCAAAATTATCATGGCGTTTCGGAATTCTGGTTTCAATTATCTCTTTAATTACCGGACAGCTAAATCTAAGTAGTATTGTTGCTCAGAGCGTTTCTGCAAGCAGATACCCAATTGGAGGGTTGCCCTTCGACTTGAATAACATCTCAAACTCGGTCAGAACATTGTTTTCATTGTAGTTGCTCAGGTGTAGATCCGTGGTGTGTTCAACAATCTTGTAGGTCTCAAGCTTCTGTAAAATATCTATTACAGTTTTAAAGTATTCGAGATGATCCGTCTTAAATCGTAATTCACCCCTTGAACTAAAGTATGGATGCATTTTGGTGAGAAAATCAGCACTGAGGATACGGTGCTTTCGGCGGGCTTTTTTGGACCAGGGGTCAGGAAAATTGATGTGCATGCAATCTATGCTGTTGTGCGGCAGATATTCATCAATAAATTCACCGTGCTCTCGCATTAAAAGTATGTTGCTGATAGTTTGCTGTTCAATTTTTTTTGCAGCTAGCACAAGTCGCTTATAACGCAATTCAAGGCCGATGAAAGAGTCCTGAGGATTCTCCTGAGCCCATTCGATAAGGTAACGTCCGGAGCCGCAGCCAATTTCTAAATGCACTTTTCCGGAATGAGTATCACTGACGGCTTTTATTTTACTGGACCATAGTTGCTGGAAATTTTCTGGAGTTGGATGTGGAATGAGCAGTTCCGGATAATCGTAAACCCTGGCCATAAATGGATTGTTTTTTACCAGTTGCGCAAAAACTTCCGGATTTTCTTCACGGTGGTTCCGTGGTCGATAACGCATAGAGACAGAGATTATTGGGATTATTTGAAGATCAAAATTTAGTGAGTGTTGAAGCTGTTCATTATGCAAGTGATGGAACAGTGACACTTGATTTGAGCGACAAGCGTGAGCTGAAATTGTCAGCTGCGGTGTGGACTGATTTAGGTCAGCCGCGTGACAATCCGCTCACAGTCTTTCAGTTGGAAACACTGGAACGGGAGGCCTGCTATACAATGATCCGCAACAAAATGCTGGGCTTTCTTGCCGTTCGCGAGCACTCTGCCATGGAATTACGCAGAAAACTTAAACAAAGTTTATATAAATCAGCAATATGTGATTTATCTGCATTGGTGGAACGCTGTTTGCTGGAAATGCAGGAGAGCGATTTTCAAAGCGACGAACGATTCACCAGGCGCTTTGTGGAATCCAAACTCACCAATAAGCCACAGGGTCCTTTCAAGATTTTGCAGGATCTTCAAAACCGCGGTATTTCCAATGAACTGGCACAGACGGTTCTGAATGAACTTAGTGACCAGGATATTTGGCTGAAAAAAGCAGTCGAATGCCTGGTACGCATACAAAAAAATACAAAAATACATACACAAGCGGCTTTGAGTCAAAAACTTTACCAGAGGGGCTTTGCCTGGGAAACTATTGAACAAGCGCTGGAAGAGTACCAAAACTTTGCAGAACACGCAGACACTGGAGAATTCAACTCAGTTCCAGTAGTACTCACAACTAAAAACCCTTGAACCCTTATTGTCGCAATGCATAGACAAGATTTGCAAACTAATTCCGAAAATGATG
>Ga0207913_1000077_pt1 | contig 22260 bp, 18 predicted proteins | sample DeeseametaMP2913_FD_184168 | JGI IMG/M metagenome (GOLD analysis project Ga0207913, IMG submission 184168) | Marine microbial communities from the Deep Atlantic Ocean - MP2913 (SPAdes) | ecosystem: Environmental > Aquatic > Marine > Oceanic | place: West of Santa Cruz de la Palma, Atlantic Ocean...
TCACCACCATCTGGTACTGGTTCATTATTATCATCATCGCTAAAACAACCTGTTAAAGCGAAAGCCGATGCTACAGATAACGCCAGTAGCGATTTTTTGTTAGTAAACATAGGGAGTCCTTCTATTCCTTTATCAACATTTGCAAATGAATAAGTTCATTAATTAGACTGGCAGTGAAAGCCATGAAAAGTATAGCTAGCACTGCTTTTTTTTACAAATTAAAAACGAGTAATTCAATCTCGTAAATTATTTAAAACATCGTAACAATAATATAGCTAAAAAATTAAATTGTACAATACTTAACCCAGCTTAAATTGTTATCGATAGGTTAAATAGGCCTCTTTTAGTCTTGCTAGGTTTTGATATACATAATCGCTAGACATTCTTCCCTGGTTAAGAAGCGTTCTGTAAGTACTTACTGCGCTTCCTGGGGTGAACCCCTGGCTAAAGACTAAACGGTTAACACTTTCACCAATTTCGGTGCTAGCGGTATGCCTATAAGACTCCGTACCCTTAATCTGACCAAGCTTATACGCTTTCATATCTTTACGTGGTGAGAGCGGAATACTAAATGCTAAACCAGCTTTCTTAATATTAGTATCTTCATAAAATATAGCTAAATAGCTATCACCAAACCAAAAACGGCTTTCTAGCTTATAACCTGAATCTTCGTACCAGTAATCACCGGCCTCTGCATGCAAGGTAATATCTTGTTCAACCCAGTTGTATTGGTAGTTAAGAGTTTGAAATGTTTTACTGCCGCGGTAATCTTCATACTTAAAAGAGCCAAATCGCGCACTTACTCTGTGACGACCCGCATCACTTAGCCAGGTGGTTTCGTTGGTAATACCTGTTAGGTCATAGCGCTCTTTAATAAAACCTACCTGTGTTTGGTTGAAAAAACCATATGGTAACTTAAACGTTTGGTAGAACATCGCTCTATCAAGTTCTGTTTCTTGACGGTAACGTCTGAATGAGCCGCGCTCATCATAGTCGTCACTATTTTCAACATTGACCTGACCACCTACCAATACACCCGCACCTTTCCAAATTGGTATATCTAAATCAGCTCTAATAGCAATAGAATAATCAAACACGCCTAGCTCGGTCGCATAGGTATTACTAATTGAAGGGCTTAAAGTTAAACGCGGTTTAAAATAAGGGCTTGCCTGCGCTTTGCCTGCCCAAGTAACGCCTTCTGGGATTATTGCTTTATCGAGTTGCACATTTAAGTCTGGGCTAATACCTTTTTCGATAAATAAGCGATAGTTATCAATGTTACCGCTAATTGCAAGTAATGGAATATCTGTTTTAGAAAGCTGCACACTAAAATGCGTATTATCGTTAACAACATTTTCGGCAATTCGACCAAGTACGACACCAATAGCGTCAATATCGTTACGGTTGAAAACTGAGTTTTCAAAGTTAACAAACACGGTAGTTAAATTATAGCCCACAACCACATTTTCGAAGCCGTCGTTAATGAGCGCCTCTTTTAATGCAAATGCTTGCTTACTTAAGCTAGAGTCAACAACTTTTTGTGAATTTTCCGTATCACTTTGCTTTGCTGCAACAACCGTTAACGCTTCGGACTGTTCTGCTAGCTGTGGTGCAAGCGACGTTTGAATAAACCCTAAACCATGATCATTTACTTGTGCTGCTGGTTTTGAGCTAACAGGTTCAGCGTATGGGGCCGGTTTTACTGGCTCATAATTATTTTTAGCTTCGCTAGAAAGTGGTAGGGTAAAATTAACGCCCCAGAAGGTATCTTTATCTTCAGAAAAGTCTGTACTGCTATAAAAACGGCTAGTAAAAGTAAGCTCGCCAATATCATAAAGCCATTTTTTTGGTATTGTTAAACGCGCTGCCGCGTTAACCGCCTCAGCATCGTATTCTGTTAATAAGCTAAACCATTCAAATGGCTGCCATTCAATACCAGCAAATACGCCATCCATTTCACCAGTAAGTCGGTCACTTGAGCCAACCCCTGCACTAAAACGAAAATCCCATAGCTCTTTTGAGGCCACAGCATAAAACGTTTTATAGTTATTAGCAGCCCCACCAATATCCTTAGCCCCTATAGCTAGGCTAAACCACTCTTTAGGTATATAAGGTAATTGGTATTTAGCGTTAAACGATAAGTCTCGCGTTTGACCACGCCCTTCAGCATAAAACATATTATCGTGAATTGAGTTAGACGAGATTTGCCCGCTTACTTCAAGGCCCTCAAATAACCCTGCCGAAAATATAAAATTATGGCCGTCTTGGTATTTCTGCCCTCTAAAATCTAAAAGGTTATTGTAACCAATATCAACAGCACCTGATTGCATAGTCTGAGCATTCGGAGTGTTAATTAAACCTGTATAGCCAGAAAAAGACTGATAGCTTTTAATGTCATCAGCAACCACTGGCAAGCTCAGTGCAGCCGCACAGCTTAAAAATAGCGTATTAAATTTTGGCATTGGGAAATCCGAGTTAAAATTATAAAATCCTTAATTGCTATAAATATAACATCAGAAACAGAAAACAAGAAGTTGGTATTACAAGTTACAAGTTACAAGTTGGGCAAAACTTTATTTTAAGAGTAGGTAATGCAAGTGGCTAGAAAATAATAACTCACATCTAACCACTAAATTTATTGTTAAACCGCTTTTAAATGTCGCTCTGTTGGTGCAACCATTTGCGTTACAAAGTCAGTAAATTCAGCGCCTAAGTTTTCATCACGCATACTGTATTCAACAATCGCTTTTAAGTAACCAAGTTTGTCACCACAGTCGTGAGCACGACCGCTCATATGGAATGCCTCTACGATTTCGTGCTTCATTAGCTCATCGATAGCATCGGTAAGCTGAATTTCACCACCTGCACCCGCTGGTGTTTTCGCAAGTAATGGCCATATTGCTTTCGAAAGTACATAACGGCCAACAACAGCTAAATTAGATGGTGCTTCTTCAGCTTTTGGTTTTTCGACCATAGTTTTGATTGGCGCACTTTCACCCGCTTTAATCTTAACGCCACCAATATCAGCAATACCATATTTATGTACATTTTCTTGTGGCACTGGCTCTAACATAATTTGGCTTGCTTTAACTTCATTAAAGCGCTTGATCATAGCAGCAATATTTTCGGTTTTTTGATCAGCAGTGTAGCTATCTAAAATTACGTCTGGCAGTACAACAACAAAGTCGTCATAACCGACGATTGGTTTTGCACACATAACAGCATGACCTAAGCCTTTAGCCTCGCCTTGGCGTACGTGCATAATGGTTACATCTGCTGGGCAGATAGAGCGGACTTCTTCAAGCAAGGTGCGTTTTACACGTTTTTCGAGGGTTGCCTCAAGCTCAAAACTCGTATCAAAGTGATTTTCAATCGCATTTTTAGAGCTATGAGTAACAAGTACAACCTCTTTAATACCCGCAGCAACACATTCGTTTACTATATATTGAATAAGCGGTTTATCAACTAAAGGCAGCATTTCTTTAGGAATAGCCTTTGTCATCGGTAACATACGTGTACCAAGGCCTGCAACAGGTATAACAGCTTTCATAAATTAGTCCCTTATTTAATAGTTTAATCTACAATTACACCAAACTAACAGTACCAAAGTAGATGCAAGCTGAATGCTTTTTAATTTAATTTTTCGTTAAAACTAATTTTCACAAAGAGTTAATTAGGTGCAGCGCAAAAAGGTAATGCAAAAAATCATTGATAGCTTTTCTCTTTTATTTCTCGTTTAGTTCTCTTTGTAAATATATTTTCACACGAAATAAATTTCACGCCTACATCAAAGACATTTTATTGTACTAAGAAGGTAAGAGACACTTCGCTTAAGGGGTAAGCAAATTATAGTTTTGTCTACTCAGTTGTTTCTCTTTGTGAAAAAGCCCTTTAATTCATAGGAACAGCTTTAGCCGTGAATAGAATTAATGTATTCAGCATTAAAGCGCCACCTACGAGGTAGACCTTTGGTAAAGCACTTGAACAAAAGAAGTCGACTCAAAACTTGCAGCTGAAAGCTAATGGCCACTGAATTTCACACCCAGCTCAAAGACATTTAATTGCACAAAGAGAATAAGAAGCGCTGCGCTTTAGAGTTCTTTATACATAAACCTCATTTTCTTCTCATTCAATTCTCTTTGTGCATATGTTTTATTAGCATGAAATAAATTACACGCCTTCATTAACCGTAGGCGACACGCTCGCTTCGCGCGTTCCAAGTGCCACTCAATGTTAAGGTCATTATTTATTATAAAAATTTTTATACCAGCTGATTAACTCAGCCACACCTTGCTCTACCCCTACCGCAGGCTTGTAACCCGTTGCAGCAAATAAATCTTCTGTGTCAGCATAAGTTTTATAAACATCACCCGCTTGCATTTCGCGGAAATTCTTTTTAGCTTCAATATCTAGCTCAGATTCAATCGCTTCAATAAACTTCATTAGATTTATCGGGCTACCATGGCCAATATTGTAAACTTTAAATGGTGCTGAGCTTGATGCTGGCGAACCTGTTTCAACTCTCCAGCTGTTATCACGCTTTGGCACGACATCTGCTGCTCTGACAACACCTTCAACAATGTCATCAATGTACGTAAAGTCACGCCACATATCGCCATTGTTATTAATATCTATAGTGTGACCATCGAGCATTTTTTTTGTAAAAATAAACGGCGCCATATCTGGGCGACCCCATGGGCCGTATACGGTAAAAAAGCGTAAGCCAGTCGTTGGTAAGTTATATAAATGAGAATAGCTATGTGCCATTAATTCATTAGCTTTTTTTGTCGCAGCATAGAACGAAACAGGATGGTCAACACTGTCAGTTGTTTCAAAAGGAGTTTTTTCATTTAAGCCATAAACTGAGCTAGAAGATGCATATACTAAGTGCTGTACATTATTATGACGACAACCTTCAAGTACATTTAAATGACCAACTAAGTTTGAGTCAGCGTAAGCATCTGGGTTTTCAATTGAGTAACGCACGCCTGCTTGTGCTGCCAGATGAATAACACGGTCAAATTTCTCGGTAGCAAATAACTCAGTCATTGCAACTCGGTCGGCGATGTCTAGCTTAATAAATCTAAAGTTATCATGTTGTTCAAATTGCGCTAAACGGGCATGCTTTAAGTTTACATCGTAATAATCATTCAGATTATCAACACCGACAACAGTATGACCTTGCCCTAGTAATTTTTGACTTGTAGCTGCACCAATAAAACCTGCAGAACCAGTTACTAAATATTTCATTATATTCCTATTTTCATAGTGCCCGCAGGCCGCCAATTCATTTGGCTTTAAATTGTAAATCAAGAAGCTATCGTGAAAACAAGCTTAAACAGCTTTCGCTAGTACCTTTGAAACAACCACGAACAACTGAGAGAAAATAAATTTCACGTTATAGTCAAAGCCCTTTGAAGGAGCCGTTTTAACAGTAAATAGGGTTAGCTTTTGCAGTAAAGTATCTCCTAAGGCGCATACCTTTTTGCAAAAGCTAACAAACAACTCCATTAGCCTTAAAGCTATTTTGACTTAGTCATTTCCAAATAAATCACGTGTATATACTTTATCTGCAACATCTAATAGCTCTTCAGCCATACGGTTAGAAATAATTACATCGGCTGTTTGTTTAAGCTCATCTAGCGATTCAATTACACGAGAATTAAAAAATGAATCTTCTTCAAGGCTTGGTTCATAAATTACGACCTCAATGCCTTTTGCTTTAATTCGCTTCATAACACCTTGAATTGCAGACGCTCTAAAGTTGTCAGAGCCCGACTTCATCACTAACCGATAAATACCAACCACTTTAGGATTTCGTTTAATAATAGAGTTTGCAATAAAGTCTTTACGGGTTGTGTTAGCATCAACAATTGCGCGGATCATATTATTCGGCACATCTTGGTAGTTAGCCAATAACTGTTTGGTATCTTTTGGTAAACAGTAACCGCCATAACCGAACGACGGGTTATTATAATGTCTTCCGATACGTGGGTCTAAACCAACACCTTGGATAATTTGTTTAGCATCAAGACCATGGCTTTCAGCATAGCTGTCTAGCTCATTAAAGTAAGCCACACGCATTGCAAGGTATGTATTAGAAAAAAGCTTTATAGCCTCTGCTTCGGTAGAGTCTGTAAACAGTACCTCGATATCTTGCTTTATAGCGCCTTGCACTAACAAACCGGCAAAAACTTGCGCACGTTTGCTTTGCTCACCCACAATAATACGCGACGGATGCAAGTTATCGTATAGTGCTTTACCTTCACGCAAAAATTCAGGCGAAAAAATAATATTATCTGTTTTAAATTTTTCTTTAACTGATTTGGTATAACCAACTGGGACTGTTGATTTAATTACCATAGTTGCTGTTGGATTAACTGCTAAAACATCCGCAATGACTGATTCAACAGAGCGAGTGTTAAAGTTGTTTGTTTCTGGATCGTAATCTGTTGGAGTCGCGATTACAACAAACTCAGCATCAGTTAATGCCTGTATTTTATCTGTTGTTGCGGTAAAGTTAAGTAGTTTATTTTGCAAAAAATCGCTAATTTCAATATCAACAATCGGTGACTGTTTATCTTTTAAAAGCGCAACTTTGTTTTCGTCTATATCCAGTGCAATTACTTGGTTTTGCTGTGCTAGCAACATTGCATTCGACAGGCCAACGTAGCCTGTACCAACTACTGCAATTTTCATCAAACTTTCATCCTTTTGTAATAAGCCTATGACACCCAAATTTACGGAATTATGACCACGAGTGGAGGTTATCATTAGAGCTTCAATTATTTTGATTGTTCTAAAGAAGTATATGGTTTTTCAGGTAAATCTAACTTTTTCCGAAAATAGTTTACAATCTCACAATAATTAATCATTAAAACTAAATAAACCGTAAAAATAATTATAAAGCCATAAAACATTAAATATTCAGGGAATAAAAGTATTTCCCCCAAAATACCTATACTTGCAAAAAAAGCTGCGAAAATGCATATAAAAAACAATGTCTGAATTGGAGTAAAGCCTAGCCGCTGGCATATATGATGTAAATGCTCTCTATCTGGCTTAAACGGTGATTTACCTTGCTTGATTCGACGAATCATAATAGCTGCCATATCCATCAAAGGCACTGCAATTAACCACAGTGCTGTGACAGGCCTTATCATTGGGCTCCCCTCATTTTGACTAGCACCAATTAGCAACCAAATTACAGTAAAACCAATCATCATACTACCAGCATCACCCATAAATACTTTACGCTCACGACCTACTAATCCTAGGTTCATAGCGATATAAGGGAGCATACATACAACAAGTAACAAGCATAAATAACTTAAGCTTTGTTCACCAACACCACTTAATAATAAGCCAATACTACCAAACGTAACAACTGATAGGCCACCTAACAAGCCGTCAATTCCATCAACCATATTAAATGCATTAATACAGCCTAGGACTGCAAATATTGTCACGATACTACCAGCATACCCAAGTTGCACCTCTCCTAAGCCGAATAAGTTACCTAAACTTAATAACTCAGTATCTGCAAAGTGAATCATTGCTAGCGACACTAAAGCTTGAACTCCCATTCTTAATTTAACACTTAAATCATACTTATCATCTAATGCACCAATAAGTGTAAGACTGATGATGCTAAACATGTATAAATTAGCATGATTGATCATTCCGGGGTGTGAAAAAATGTAATGGACTATTGTGATACAAATTGCCACACCCCCAACTAGAGGGATATTTCCTGAGTGGTTCTTTCGACCTGATGGCCTATCAACCAGCCCTATCCCTTTTGCAACTTTACGCATCAAAAATAGAACTGCAAATGAAATAAAAAAGGTAAATAATAAATCAATAATCATAAATTCATCCTGAATCATGCAACAATGTACATTACACAGCCCCATTATATTTTATATTAATAACAAAGCTTAGTACAAATTAGTGAGATATCCCCTTAGTAACTTGAGATACTCTAGGTTAGTTTTTTCATCTTCACTTTCAAGCGGACTCCAAATAGGTATGAACTTTGATGAGGTTGGTTCATAAGGGCCTAACTTGATTTCCATTAAAATAGCAGAGTCCGACATGCAAATTACTGTGTGGAACACATTAGGCTCTATCTCTACTGCTGTAATACCATTCGGCGATAATACAGTATAGTCTTTAATATCACCATTTCTATCAAAAATAACTAATACCACTTCCCCTTCTAATATTTGAAAGTGCTCTGTTTGATGTTCCAACTTATGGCAATGCGGTGGTATGTAGGTATTTTTTGTAAGTGCTATCAATAACTTCTGTATTTTGTCATTATAGTTATGGTGTAGATTCAAGTGTGCTCTTTTTCGAGTACTGCATTCTGCTTCTTGTTTCAGTTTATGAATTTCTTCTTGAGTGTAAAGAATTCTCACTTTTCACTCCTTTAATAATGGTCTCATAGGCACTTTCAATACTAAACTCTTTCTTAAGCAACTCATGAGCATTACTCCCCATTTGTTCTCTTAGCCTATTATCTTTTAACAGTTCAATGGCGTTTGTTAATAGCTTTTCATCTTCCCCATTAACACTTACATGACCAGCACAGCGGTTGTTAACAACTTCAATCAGGTCATTACCTTCATTAACACTACCAAGAATAGGGATACAACTATTCATGTAACCCAATAACTTCCCAGGAAAATTATGCGCAGAATGTGTCTTGGCGAGAGAAAAGAGCCCAATATCAACACACGCTAATATTTCTTTGAACTTTTCTTGGTTAACCGATGGTAGAATAGTTGTGTTTATAAGCTTTTTATCAGCAGCAAACCTCTTTATTAACTCATATTCATCGCCTTGGCCTACAAATAAGAAATGGGCGTTATCATAACAAAGCATCGACTCAGCCAACCTCATTAAATTCAGCATATCCTGCGCTTTACCTATATTCCCACCATAAAAGAATATAACCTTGTCATCGAGATCGAGCTCCTCTCTAATCAATACTTTATTTGAAGGAACTGTTTTTTTTAATGATGCCCAATTATAAAGAACTTCAACATTGGAATGTTGATTGTTTTTATTGAATACATTTTTATTTTTTGGCGACATAACACCTATAACGTCGGCGCTGTTGTAATTAATTTTTTCAAAATATCTGAAGAACTTTGTAATGGGTGAGTTAGGTCTTAGGATACCATCATCAATTACCCACTGTGGGAAAAGATCACGTAATATCAAATAAGACTTACAGCGCGAGTATTTTTTTAAGTTTTTTACTAAATGACCGAAGAATATGCTTGGCGAATAATAAATAACTGCATCAAAAGAAGTGCCAATTTTTAGCTCACCTTTTATAGCTTTCCAACCGAGGTATGATAATCTAATTTCGTTAATAGCCCTTCTAACATATGGTACATCTTTTAACCGCCCTGACTTAAAGCGCCAAACATTAACCCCATCTAAAGTTGACTTTTCAAGCTTATTGTTAATGTCTGAATCCGGCGTTAAAACAACGACCTCATGGCCCTTGTCAACAAAATGGACTGCTAGCTCGTGGAGCATTTTAGCACCCACACGGGTGCTCGCTGGCATGTAGTCATCAATAATAAAAAGAAAGCGCACTATGACTTTTTCCATACATATGCGTTTACATAATCAGTATAGCTATGAATTGCCCTAACTACTTTATCCGAGACATTAGGAGCGATGTAATCTTGAACTTTATTTAATAGTCGAGTTTCACCTCTAGGCTGTTCTTCGAGAATACGTAAGGCTTGAATAATTCGCTCCTTATTCATACCCGTAAACATAACTGAACCTTCTTCTAACCCTTCTGGCCTCTCTTGGGCATCGCGAATATTTAATGCTGGGAAATTTAAAATTGAGGACTCTTCGGTAATTGTGCCACTATCACTTAAAACTGCTTTTGCTTGTGTTTGTAAATGTACATAATCACTAAAACCTAATGGCTTTAAAAGCTGAACATTTTCGTGAAAAGATAAATTTAAAGCATCAATTTTCTTTCGGGTTCTAGGGTGCGTTGAAACAATAACTGGGTACCCATAATGTGCTGCAATATAGTTTAAAACACTAACAAAGCTATTAAGGTTATGCTCAGAGTCAACATTCTCTTCTCTATGTACACTAACTAAAAAAAACTCGCCTTGCTTCAACTGTAAACGCTCAAGTACATCTGAATTTAAAATTTTATCTGAATAATGTGCGAGCACTTCATCCATTGGGCTACCAGTTTTAACTATAAACTCGGGTTTAAGGCCTTCACGTAGCAAGTAGTCTCTAGCTATTGTGCTATATGGCAAATTGACATCTGAAATATGGTCTACGATTTTTCTATTTATTTCTTCTGGTACACGTAAATCAAAACAACGGTTACCCGCTTCCATGTGAAATATAGGTATTTTTCTTCTTTTAGCTGTGATGGCAGCCATTGCACTATTGGTATCACCTAAAATCAAAAGTGCGTCGGGCTTTAACTCTTCAAAAACTCTATCAGACTTACTAATTACCTGTGCTATTGTTTCAGCAGCTGTTTCACCTGCACACTCTAGGAATATATCAGGGCTTCTTATTTCTAAGTCATCAAAAAAGATCTGATTTAACTCATAGTCATAATTTTGACCTGTATGAACTAAGGTATGCTCAGTATATTTATCCAGTTTTGCGATAGTTCTAGAAAGCCTAATGATTTCAGGCCTAGTACCAACAACCGTTACTATCTTTAAATTTTTCATAATTGATACCTTTTCTTGTAATCTAAGTTCATAAATTCAATTAACTCAGGCCATGTAGGTGTCTTAAGTCCTATTTCTGTCTTAAGCTTGGTAGAGCTTAAAGATCTATCTATTATTAAACTTTCTGATGGCTGGATTTCTATTTCATGACCGTAGACTTCAGATACAAGAGAAAGCAGAGAAAACTTATCAATTGGCTCCACTGATAGGTGGTAAAGTCCAGTTAAATCTTTATTAGGTAGAATATGGTCTACTAATAACCTTGCTATGTAAGCAGTTGGCAATCCAGAAAAAATAGCTTTTGAAAAACCTTTGACGCTACTTTTTTGTGATAAAAACCAATCTATTAGGCTAACATTTGTTGTTAATTCATGACCTATAATCGAGGTACGTAGCGTCAAGTGCCCATCATAATCAACTTCACCAAGTCTCTTGGAGCTACCATATAAGTCTATAGCATCTGGTCGACTCTCTTCAGAATAGTTACCAACCTCTCCAGTGAAGACACAATCAGTTGAAAAGTGTATTAACTTTGCGTTTGAGGCACTACATAGCTTTGCTAACTTGTGAGGTAACAGTGCATTTACGTATATAGCATCACAGTGTAATTTTGCTACATCATGCTGTTTAATCAAACCGATACAATTAATTACAATATCAGGCTTAATTTTGCCAATGACATTAACCACTGTATCAAAATCATAGATATCTATACACTGCACTAAGTTGTCACTTAGCGCAGTAAAGTAACTATTTTTATCATTTATATTTCTTACAGTACCGTAAACACTCATCGACTTATTATCAGAGAGGTTACTGTATATGCTATAACCAAGCATACCTGTAGCCCCTAGAACAAGAACTTTCATTTTAAACACCTTCAGGTACAAAAACGTTACCTGCCTCTATCTCTTTTATGAAATCAAGCTTTCTTAATAATTGTTTCATCTCTTCAATAGTTAAACGTTCAGTATTATGGGAATTGTAATCTTCAACTTTAGAAAGGTCCCGCTCACCTTCTTCAAAATACTTCGCATAGTTAAGGTCACGATTATCAGCTGGAACTCTGTAATAACCACCTTGATCTTCAGCTACAAACATTTCTTCGCGTGAACAAAGGGCTTCATAGTGTTTTTCGCCGTGACGAGTTCCAATAATATTTACTTCATGCTCAGGCTTCTTCATGATTCCTAAAATTGCTTTCACCAACACCTCAATTGTTGCTGCTGGGGCTTTTTGTACAAAAACATCACCATTTACACCATTTTTAAAGGCATGCAAGACTAAATCTACAGCATCATCTAACGTCATCATAAAACGAGTCATATTTGGATCAGTAATTGTTATAGGTTGCTCATTAACTATTTGTCGAATAAATAATGGAATTACCGAACCACGTGACGCCATTACGTTACCGTAGCGAGTACAACAAATTGTAGTGTTGGAATGCTCTAGATTACGGCTTTTAGCAACAATCACTTTTTCCATCATCGCTTTAGAGATACCCATTGCATTTATAGGGTATACGGCTTTATCTGTACTTAGACAGACAACTCGCTCTACACCAAAGTTTATGGCGGCATCTAACACATTTTCCGTACCTAAAACGTTTGTTTTTACTGCCTCTAAAGGATAGAATTCACATGACGGTACTTGTTTTAGCGCAGCTGCATGGTAAACATAATCAACACCACGCATAGCATTGGCAACACTTTGATAGTCTCTTACATCGCCAATATAAAACTTAAGCTTATCAGAGTTAAAATGCTTACGCATATCATCTTGTTTTTTTTCATCCCGTGAAAATATTCTAATTTCTTTTAAATCAGATTGTAAAAAACGACGTAGCACAGCATTACCAAATGAGCCTGTACCACCAGTTATCAAAAGGGTTTTACTTTTAAACATTATTGTTCCCGAAAAAGATTAAATATTGTTCTCGAATTAACTCTAAATTTAATTGATTAGAAATATAGCTTTGCCCTGTTTTAATCAATACTTCATACTCATGTTGGTTCATAACATTCAATGTTTCTATAGCTTTTACAAATGATTTTATATCCCCTGGTTCAATATCCCAGCCTACGCCTTGGCTTTCTAATTTAACCCAAGGGGTACGGTTACTAATTATAGGAACTAAACCGCACAATATGCTTTCAACAATCGCATGCCCAAAATTCTCTGTTTCGGTTGGTAATATAAGAGCATCATACTCAACTAAAACATTTTTTATTTCATTCGGATGAAGCGCCCCCATATAATTAATCTTCACCTTAGCAGCATTAGACTGAATTAGTAGATTACATTTTTCCCAGTATAATTTATCCTCTATAGGGCCATAAATATCGAAATAACACTCACTTGTTACATTATTGAAGGCTTCCAACGCAACATGGAGGTTTTTATTGGGCAGAATTCTAGACAAAAAAACATACTTAGTAATCTCATTTTTTTTATGCTGTATTTCATCAGGCTTATTAATTGGCAAATTCCTTAGAACTGATAATGAACTAGGGTTAAAGAGCTTTATTAAAGCCAACTTTTCTTTTTCATCCGACACAAGATACTCAACATTAAAAAACTTACTAATCAACTTGTAAAATAAAATATAAAATTTCTTTTTGTAAAATTTAATTTTCAAAGCTTCATTTAATAGCTCACCTCGTGGAGATAAAATAAATCGAGCGGAGTTAACGACACTAAAGCTCAAAATCAAGTTAATAAAAACTGTGAACTTTGAAAAAAAGCTATTAGCATATATAATTTGAGGATTTTCATTTTTAATCAACTGAAAAATAGAAGTTAAGTTAACATTTTTCAGATAACAAACTTTGTATGGTATTGTCTTTTCAAATTGGGATATACATTCATCACTATAAATTAGGTCAGAGCCAATATCCTTTCTACGTGTAACAACGATCACTTCATGTTCTGAGGATAATAAATAGGATAAGTTAGATATTGAAGTTACAGGCCCACCACCATTTTCACCTGGAAAAAAGTAATCCGTGAAAATTAAAATTTTCATAATTGCTTTATCACTTTTGCTGGTGAACCAGCGACAATAACATTACTAGGGACATTTTTTGTAACTACTGAGTTTGCTGCTACGATGCTATTTTCGCCAATTCTAGTCACATTATGCATGATAGATGAAGCTGCACCAAGCCAAACATTTTTGCCAATCTCTAGAGGTATTCCTCTTGGGCAGCTCCTAGGATTGAGGCCATGAGTATGGGTGTAAATTTTAACGTTATCAGAAATTAAAGCATTGCTATCAATGTAAACGCCTCCAGAAAAATCGATAAAGCAATTTCGGTTTATCTGTACATTATCCTTGATTCTTAGCATGCCATCTAAAATTTCAGTACTGAACTCAACATTACGACCTACACAACAGTTATTGCCGAGAGAAATATTTTTAGGGTAACGGTATTTAAAACCTTTTTGAAAGCTTACATTTTGCCCCAAGTCCTCAATGGCTAAAAAAGCTAAATACTTACTAATATAATCTAGAATAGTATTTATAAGTATATTTAAAAAAAGAGCTAATGCAGGCAGTACACCCGCTGCTTTTTTATTCCAAATTTTATCTATCATAATTTTTAGCTAATCTCATGTTCAATAGTTCTGAATGTTTACTTCTTTTAAAAACACTTGACATTTGCTTAAGTGCATTTTTTGATATATTTTCTCTTAGCTGAATATCGCTGTAGAGCCTTTCTATAGCTCCTGCAATATCAGTTGCATTTCCAACACCGATTTCAATACAAGAATGATTATTTCTCAGTAAAGTAGAAATACCACCAACCATTGTTGTAACAATAGGCAAACCAACAATCATTGACTCATATATAACTCTTGGGAAACCCTCTTTATATGAAGGCAAAATAAAAGCATCAGAATTTAAATATAAACTTTTCAGCAACTCCTTTTCTGAAATCACACCATGTAAAACAAAATTTTCATCCATCGAGTATTTACGACTCAATTCTTTTGTAAGTTCCCCGGCTCCAACTATATTAAATTTAACTTTACCTTTCAGATGAGAGTTATTTAACAAATCGTAAGCTTTAGATAATTCATTTAACCCCTTATGGGATGACACTCTTCCTACAAAGAGACATGTTATCTTACCCTGATGATTTAAACTATAATCTCTTGTGTGCACTAAATCCTTCTCACTAAAATCAATCATAGGCCTTATTAATTCAACATCTCTACAGTAAGGCTCCACATCATTTTTGAAATTTTCAGATACACAGAGACAAAAGCTGGCTTTTTTTAGAATTTTGACTTCTAAGCTGGAGTAGAGGCTGCCTTGCCCTCGGATATATAGACCAAATTTTTTACGAAGCAATATACAAATCAGAGAAATAACTTTTGATGCATTGCCCGGATAAAAAATATACACAAAATCATTTCTAAGAATCGCTGGTATAGCTGACAAGAAAAGTTTTAAATAACAAAATATTTTAATTATTACATTAGAGGTTGAGTTGATGAAACTTGCATATACTTTCACATTACTTCCAAGAGAAGAGTCCTGCACACCACTCTCAACAGTTAGGTTTTCATAGAATTGAAGGAAGCTTACATCCTGTGACACAGATAGTTCATCACAAAAGCACTTAGTATGCTTATTTACAGAGTACCCACCTTTACTTTTATACAAAGAGCCATTACCAACAATTAAAACTTTCATAATTTACACTTATAAATACGGTATTTAAACAACGCCAACACAATTAAAATATTAAACTCAACAAAAAACAAGCCATTATTATGGAACGACTGTTGAATAAAGAAAGATAACCACGCTACGAACCAAAATATTTTCTCATCTCTATACATATTTTTGCAGGAACAGACCAAATAAAGAACAAAAAAAGACAGTGGAACATAAACTAAAGCCGTATATTCAAAGCCTAAATTTATTAATCCGTTATGAGATGGATACTTTAATATTTCAGAGCTTTTAAATAAAGAATATGACCATTCTTTCATTTCATAATAACTTGCCTCTGTGACTCCAAAAGGGTTCAAAATCAAAGCGCTTAAGCCGGCAACAATCAAACCTAATTTTCCTGATGAAGATTCATCACTGCTAACAACTCGTTCAAACATTATAAATTCATCTAAATTATAGAAAGTAAGAAATGCAGTTAACGATACCACTATAATGAGTGAAGTTATCAGGAGACCCTTAGCTCTCGAAAGCATTAGGTAACTCATTATAATAAGAATTGCTAAAACTGCAGATCTAGTTAATGTCATGATTGACACTATAAACGTAAAAAAAGTAAACGCTAAATAGTGATACTTTTTAGTATACACATAGCAAAAAGCAGAAATTATTGCAGCAGAAACTAATGCATAACTTAATGTAATAGTTTGACCATATGGACCCGAAACGCGTGTAAAGTTTCTAGCTTCATCTTCTAAGAAGGTTGAATAGATTTCAAGATCTGTGTCTTTCATATTATTTGCAAATAGCTCAAGACGTAAGGATTGGCTAAAATCTGTTAAGGGCGTTAAAGGATTTTGGAAAAAAGCTAGAAGAAATGCCAAAAAGAAGACTACTAAGATTATGTTTATTGTCCATTTATAATTATCCAGAAGAACAAAAACTATATAAACAAAAACGAAGTACATTAGCGTCCTCACCAAGCCCCTTATAAACTCATCTATAAAAACCTCTTCACCTTGAACTAAAAGTGATATCTTTCCAAAAACGTACAAGACCGACAAGAAAAAAATAAACACTAATAAAGCTAAAATTTCTTTATTCTTGTAGTACTCTTTAAACGAAAAGGAAAGAAAAACAAAAAAGAAAAGCTGAAACAGTCTATCATAACTAATACCAGCAAATTTATAACCAATTACTATATTATTCAAGCCTACAGACAATGCTAGAAAGAAGAATATAATAGCTATACTTCCTTTCATTTCTCAGTCAACCTGTTATAAAATAAAATCATGAAACCACAAACCCAGTAAGCTACGCTAGAAGCTAGCGCAGCACCATTTATACCTAGATTACTAATCAAATAAAAACTAAGAGCCAGATTAATAAAAACAGCAGTAATTAAAGAAAGATATATACCGCGCCATTTATTTTCAGATGCTAACTTTCTGCTTAACAGCTTATATATAATCATACCTTGAGTACCACACAATAATATCAAGGCAGGTTCATAAGCTGATAAATACTCCTCACCAAAGAAGTATTGAATCACCTGCTCGCCAACTATATAAAACCCGACCAAGGCAAAGATATTAAAGGCAAAGAAAATAAGTCCTAGGGTACTAATTGTGTTAAGGACATGTTCCTTACCTTTTCCATTAGAATATTTTATAAGATACGGATAAATTACAGTACCTATAGTATCAGCTGCAGAAAAAAGAAGTTTAGAGACCATCATTGAAACAAAATAATATGCGACCTGGTTTTCGCCAAGGAGAAAGTCAATCAGAATGAAATCTAAGACATATATAAACTGCCCTAGAATCAGAACTGGTACAAAATTTGACCCATATCGTATATTCGTTCCCAATCTAGAAAGTAAAGCCTTAAAACCTACTTTACCTATAGAAAAAGAGAGTGATATGAATTGAAATATTACGATAATGAATAAAAAATAAAAACCATAAAAAATAAGCAAGTTATCTTTAACGAAGTCAAATCTTTCAATAAAAAGCAAAAGTGTAAGTAAATATAAAGAATTACCAGCCCCAAGGGCACCAAACCAAATCATTTTTAATTGAGACTGGTAATAGGCTATAGTAACATTAAACATGTTAAAAACTACGGCAAAGTAAACCACAAAAATCAGGTCAGAGCTAAATATCCATAGTAAAAATATTAAAAGTGAAGTTACAAATAAATAAAAAAAGGATATTGAGTTATAGTTTAAAAAAAAATCTCTTTTATTTTCAGAGAAATAAATTATGGATGACGAAAAGCCAAAAGATAAAAACAAAGCTGCGTAATTACCATATACTATAAATTTTGAGAATATCGCATAATCGTCTACCGATATTAACTTAGCTAAATAAGACTGAAAAATAAACATTCCTATTAAAGCTATAATTTTTATTAGCACGTTAATAAAACTAGACTTGAGCATTATTACTTAATTCTTTAACAACTTTTGCAGGGTTTCCTGCGACAATACAATATCTTGGGACATTTTTTGTAACAACACTGCCCATTCCAACTATCGACCCTTCTCCAATTGTAACGCCTTTTAATATTTTGGCGTCCTTGCCTATCCAAACATTATCTTCAATTCTTATTTTTGAGCTTAGAGAGTTTGACCATTTCCAAGACTTGGTACTCCAACCACTCGAAATCATTTTTAAACGCTCGCAAGGTTCAATTGGATGATTGTTATTATCACAAATAACAATCCCATCTGAAATGATAACATTTGCCCCGATAAAAACTTCATTAACCGACCAAATACTTGTGTTTTTCCTTATATTACTGTTGTCTCCAATATATATTTTCCCTCCACTTTCACTATATAATTTACAATGAAGCATTACATTATCACCAATATAAATATCTTTCTTCGAGCTCCCTTCCGACAAGTGAACTTCAGTGTACTTACTTACTAAAGTTGATTTATTTATATTAATACTTTTTTTAATTTTGTAATGGTAGTATTTTTTAAGAGCATAACGTAGTGTTTTTTTCATTCAATACTCTCTACTTAATTAAATTCATTTAAATTCATAAACATAACCGAATTTATTTTTTGACTCTGAGTTCAATATATTTTTAATTTTACGATGACCGACGGCTAAAATTGAAGCTTGGAAGCATAAATCATTTGGCAATTCACTTAAAACCTTAATTTTATATTCCTGTTCTACTTCAAGAGGATTTACCCATGGATCAAACACTGTAACATTGAAGCCTATAGACTTTAACTCAAGGAATAATTCATAATTCTTTGTATTACGAAGATCTGGGCAATCTTCTTTAAAAGTAAACCCAAGTAAAAGTATTTTGCATCCTATTGGATTTATACCTCTTTTAATGATACTCCTTAGAAAATCAGTAGCTAAAAAGTTTGGCATACTATCGTTAATTTCTCTTGCTGTTCGTATTAAATCAGGTACATAACCACTACATTCAGCTTTATGCAATAAATAATATGGATCGACCCCAATACAATGCCCACCAACTAAACCTGGATGTAACTTCATGAAATTCCACTTTGTTGCCGCGGCTTCAATAACTTCTTTTGTATTAATATTTAATTTTTTGAATATTTGGTGCAATTCATTTACCAGAGCAATGTTTACATCTCGCTGTACGTTCTCAATAACTTTAGCCGCTTCTGCAACTTTAATTGAGCTAGCTTTATGGGTGCCTGCAGTGATTATTGATTTATAAAGCTCGTCAACTAGCTCTGCAATTTCAGGGGTTGATCCACTAGTTACTTTTAAAATATTAGTAACACGATGTTCTTTATCACCAGGGTTAATTCGCTCTGGTGAGTAACCAGCAAAAAAGTCTTTATTAAATTTAAGTCCTGACACTTGTTCTACTACAGGTAAGCAAGCTTCTTCTGTTGCACCTGGGTAAACTGTTGACTCATAAATAATAATATCACCTTTTTTTACTACCTCCCCCAGCATTTCGCTTGCTTTAATAAGGGGGGTTAAATCCGGCTGTTTATGCTCATCTATAGGTGTAGGTACTGTTACTATGTATGTATTGCAATATTCAAGGTCACTTACTGTATGCGAATAACTTAAATTAGGGGATTGTTTTAATTCATCATCACTAACCTCTAATGTTGCATCATAGCCATTTTGTAACTGTAATACACGCCCTTGATTTATATCAAAACCTAACGTTTTATATTTTTTACCGAATTCGACCGCTAATGGAAGCCCTACATAACCAAGGCCAATTATGCCAATCTTTAATTCCGTTAATGAATGATGCATTTTAATACTCTTCTAAATTTAAATTACTATCAGCTATCATCGTAATGCTATTTTGGCGCATTACGGTTTCAAACGTTAGGCTATAGGCTTAACATTTTTAGGTAAAAGTTTGCGAAACCTAAACTTCCCCATTTTTAAGCGCGGTATGAAACCGCATCTATATGAGCTACTCTAAATTAATTACCAGATTTATACTCGTAGTTGTAATAACCATAATAGCCATAAGCATTGCTGGCTTTTTTAACCACCCCGTTAAATACAACACCTTTTACATCAATACCGTTTTGCTCAAAGCGATTTCGGGTAAGCTCTATTTCACGGGCATGGTTTTGGCCAAAGCGCGTTACTAGTAATGTAGTACCTGTGTGCGCACTTACTATTGCTGGGTCTGTTACTGCTAAAATTGGAGGGGTATCAATTATTACAATGTCGTATTTGCTTTTAATTTCTTCGACTAGCTTACTAAAGTTACTGTGCATTAATAACTCAGACGGATTTGGTGGTATTTGGCCACGGGTGATAACATCTAAGTATTGCACTTGCGAGTGTTTTGTTACTTGTTCAAGGTTTAATCGGCCCGATAGGTAATCACTTAAGCCATCGTCCCATTTCATACCAAACTGGGTTTGTAAATAACCTTTTCGCATATCAGCATCAATAATCAGTACCTTTTTACCACTTTGCGCTAATACTGTTGCCAAGTTAACCGATATAAACGATTTACCTACACCTGGGCTTGGGCCAGAAATAGCAATAATATTATTTTTTGCTTCCATCATCGCAAAGTGAAGGCTAGTACGTAAGCTACGTAATGCCTCTATCGATAAATCAGCAGGGTTATCTACGGCTAATATGGTTTTAGGCTTATTGCGCCCTTTTTTAGCACGGCTAAAACCGGTGAGTTTATCTTGGTAATCTGAGTAGGGGACGCTTGCGTATACAGGTAGGCCAAGCGCTTCTATCTCGTTAGGGTCTTCAACCCCTTTATGAATTGCTTTTTGTATTAATACAACAGCTACTGCTAACATGCCACCAAGCATTGTTGTCATTACTACAATTAGCGCTTTTTTAGGTTTAACTGGTTTTGAGGTGTTTACCTCAGCGTGATCGATTATGCGTACATTACCCACTGTACCTGCACGTACAATATCAAGCTCTTGTGTTTTACTTAAAAGTAACGTGTAAATTTGGTTACTTACTTCTACATCGCGTTTTAAACGCAAAAGCTCTTGCTGAGTTTCTGGTAGATTACCTACCTCACCTACTAAATTTTGCTTTTGTTTTTCTACCGCTTCAATCTGTTCAAGCACGCCCTGATAAGTTGGGTGGCTTTCTTTAAATTTACGGCTTAGCTCTAATCGCTTTAGCTCTAGCTCTTGTAGTTTAGTTTCAAGCTCTACTACTTGCTCAAGCACACCTTGAGTTTCTAAGGTGATATTGATTGACTGGCGTTTTATTTGGTAATCGTTGAAGCGCTCTTCAGCATACTCAAGCTGCTTTTTAACCTCAGGTAATTGCACCTCTAAAAATTCAAGTGATTTTTGTGCTTCTGCGCTATTTCGCTCTACATTACGGCGTACATAAATAGCGGCCACTTTATTAAGTACTTTTTCGGCAAATTGCGTGCTTTCGCTTTGTAAGCTTAAATTAATAATGCCAGAGTCTTTACCTTTTTCAGCAGCACCAATATCTCTTTGTAAATCGAGAATTGTATTTAATCGCTCTTTACGTACTAGTATAAATTCAGTACTAGGGCGAGCAATTAAACTACGTATAGTTAAATTAAATTTACCATTGCTAAGCTCTTCGCCCACTTTACCTTGCAAAATCACTTCGTCTTCGCCATTTAAAAGAGTGAAGCTTTTATTTTTACCAGTACCTTCACCTGCAACTAATGTAAAACCAACACCAATCGCTGAACGCGGTACATCAAACCTAAATACGTCAATGCTCTCGCCGCCCCAAGCATAGCTACTTGCACCAAGACTTGGTACAGCTAAGTCGCCGGCTTCCACTGGGATGAATTTACGTAACGCTCTATTACCTATAACTGGGAATAATTTAGGTTCAGCTACTATATCAAGCTTTAATGTATCAACAGCCTCACCTATCACTGAGCGTGATTTTAATAGCTCTATTTCGGTTACAGCTGCTGATGTACTTTCGAACATACCGGCCATATCATCAAAGCCTGGTACTGATGCACCACCGTCTTCAACTTGTATCATGGCTGTTGCTTGGTAAACAGGTGTAGCAAACACCGCATAAAACACACCCACAGCCATAAAAACAGCTGTTATGGCAGCAATAAAATACTTACGGTCGATTAATGCACCTAGTAGCGCCATTAAATCGATTTCTTGAGCTTTTTGGTCTTGCGATGTTCTATTTTGTTTATTATTTGCTGCAATAGCAGTGGGCTGAGCATTCATGTACTAGCCTTTCCTTATAAATACTTTTGCCAAGCGCTACATGCGCTATCGATTAATGCGTAAACGTGCTCAAAGGCTTCTTGACTTTGGCGGTAAGGATCGGGGATTTCTTTATC
>Ga0207913_1000087_pt1 | contig 21396 bp, 19 predicted proteins | sample DeeseametaMP2913_FD_184168 | JGI IMG/M metagenome (GOLD analysis project Ga0207913, IMG submission 184168) | Marine microbial communities from the Deep Atlantic Ocean - MP2913 (SPAdes) | ecosystem: Environmental > Aquatic > Marine > Oceanic | place: West of Santa Cruz de la Palma, Atlantic Ocean...
AGACATTAAAAGAAAGGCAATGGTTTTCCGACAATAGCTGAAAGTAAAGTAAGCACCTCCACCAGTGCCGTTAGTAAACCACATATTCTGCTTATTTTCAAAAGAATGGTGGTTCACTTCTATATTTTACCCAGAGAGACAACTGAGCTGGGTCCAATTTGATGCGCTGTCGGAAAAATGACCATACATTTAGAAGCTTATAAAAATCTCTTGCTGAAGCCATAGATCATCTGATATAAAGTTGTTGATTTGTACTTCTAGTGCTACTTTTAACTATCTCAATACAACTGTCACGTCCATTGAATCATTAAAATAATTGAATCATAATATAAAAAAAGAAAATACATTTGAGTGGTCTGCTTCCAGCAAGTTTTTGATGCTGAGTGCCTGCATGCTATTGCTGCTGTCCTTTGGCTTTCGTTCCGGATTTGGTTTATTTGTGAAACCAGTCACAGAAGCAAATGGCTGGGGACGTGAGGTCATATCTTTTGCCCTGGCCATTCAGAATTTAAGCTGGGGCGTTTTTGCTGCAGTTTCTGGGGGTCTTGCAGACCGTTTTGGTAATGTAAAGGTTGTGATTGGAGGCACGATTTTTTATGCAGCAGGAATATGGCTGATGGCAGGTGTAGATAGTGTCTGGTTACTGAATACGTCTGTCGGGCTTTTCGTTGGTGCAGGAGTTGCGGGAACATCTTTTGGAATAATATTGCCTGCAATGGTAAGGGCTGTACCCGAGAATCAGAGACAATGGGCTCTAGGGGTTGGTACTGCAGCAGGTTCTATGGGACAATTTGCAGTTGTTCCAATCGTACAACAGTTGATGGATACTTATGGCTGGATTTCTGCTTTGAATATTTTGGCGGTTTCCGCCCTTGGTATGGCTTTTCTGGCCATTCCACTTGCTCGTTACTCAGGCAAAGCAGCTAATGAAGAAGATCTTTTTGAGCAAAATATGTTAGCTGCTCTTAAGGAAGCAATGAAACATCGTTCATACTTGCTGTTGGTGAGTGGTTTTTTTGTGTGTGGATTTCATGTGGCTTTTATAACTGCGCACATGCCCGCTTTTCTTTCAGACGTCGGATTTGATCCTCAAGTTGGAGCATGGAGTGTTTCAATTATAGGTTTATGTAATATTTTTGGAGCCTATATTTCCGGCTCTATTTCAAACAGGCTGTCCAAAAGGTATTTGTTATGTTTTATCTATTTGGGACGTTCTGTCGCGATCAGTTTGTTTATGCTTATTCCCTTTTCCTTGACTACTGTAGTTATTTTCAGTGGAGTTATGGGATTCTTATGGTTGGCTACAATTCCTCCCACTTCCGGCCTGGTTGCAATTATGTTTGGTACAAGGTATATGGCCTTACTGTATGGAATTGTTTTCCTGGGACACCAGTTAGGAAGTTTCAGCGGGGTATGGCTGGGTGGGTGGCTTTATGACCACAGAGGTAACTATGATATGGTCTGGTGGTTGGGAGTCGCTTTGGGAATATTTGCAGCACTTGTACACTGGCCTATTAAGGAGCAGCCTGTAGCACGTCTTGCGGATTCTTTGAATAAGGCTTAGGAGTAACAGTGCATGCTGTTCACACCTTCCTGAGGGCTGGTTTCTCTTATGATATAATTGATTTAAATATAAAAATGATGTATGTGGTTAGAAGGATGGTCGCCTCAAAATTCAAATCTCTGGAAGATTCAACTCGTGACCGACCCACAAATGGCCTCTGAAGCCCTTAAATTAATTCTTGACCGTTTTTGATGTTCCTATTATTTTAAATCATACGAAGCACAATAGTTCGGTTTAGACACTAGAAAAGCGAGGTTAAAGATTCGTTAAGGCACTGACAGATAGGTGCTGATCCCTACCATATATCTTTTTAATCCCGATTCCAGTTTGATTGAGTCACTAAGGTAGATCGAAGTTCCCTTAAGTATGCCTTGTGATCAATGATTGTTTCATCCAACACTGATTCAAAAATAATGCAAAGGACTTAGCGATGGATTTGCGTTCCATAATGATGGGAGTTAGTTTCTCTATAATTTGGTCGAGTGCATTCACTTCTGCCAGGATCCTTGTGACTGCAGCCTCACCGCTAATGGTGCTTTCACTGCGTTTTTTGATTTCCGGACTACTGGGAATCGCCCTGGCCTATATGCTGGGGCAGAAAATTCAGTTGAACAGAGAAGAATGGACAGTAGTGGTTATCATCGGAATTTCACAGAATGCCCTCTACCTCGCCTTTAATTTCATTGCGATGCAGTGGATTGAAGCCAGTTTAGCAGCCATCATTGCCAGTCTGCTTCCCTTAATAGTTGCTGTCGTCTGCTGGTTATTTCTTGGAGAAAAAACCGGGTTCACTGGAATACTGGGTCTAGTAGCTGGTTTTGGTGGTGTGCTGGTCATCATGCTGGACAAGTTGAGCGGTAGCAGCGCTTCCTTGGGTATGGCACTTTGCCTGATAGGTCTTGCCGGACTGGCTGCAGCTACTTTGTATGTCGGCCGGATGATGAGTCGCAATAAAAATGTGCTCATGATTGTCGGGCTTCAGATGATTGTTGGCTGTATCATACTGTTTCCTTTCTCACTGATTTTTGAGAATTGGAACATTGAATGGAGTACAAGTTTTATACTTGCTTTTTTATATACAACTCTTGTCCCAGGACTGCTGGGAACACTTATCTGGTTTTATCTGGTGAGAAGAGTAGGACCCGTTAGAGCTGCAACCTTCCATTTCCTAAATCCATTTTTTGGGGTACTGGTTGCCGCACTTATTCTATCGGAACCGTTGTCCGTAAGGGACGGCATTGGTGTAACCATCATCATGGCAGGGATCCTGTTGGTGCAAATGAGTCGAAGGCAGATAGCAAATTCGGATTAACTGTGCAATGGTGTTGATGCGACAATGTTCCGACAATATGTGTGTGTGAGAATCTTCTGGTATTATCGGCTTGGCTGTTGGCAGTGACTTTCTAGAATATTTGTAAAGTAGATTATGACTGACTTTGACCTGGTGGGGGAATTGGAATGCATCTGGGAAGTACAAGCGATTTGCGGGGAAGGTCCGTTGTGGATCAAAGCCGATCAGTCTCTTTACTTCGTGGATATTGATGGCCAGAAACTTCACTGTTACGAGGAAACATCAAACGCTCGGCGCAGTTTGGAACTTGAGGAAAAAACTGGTTGGGTATTACCTCGGTGCAACCATAAAGATTTTGTTGCCGGTTGTGAGTCCGGGGTTTATTTCATGGATAAGAGTTCCGGAAAGATGACATTTGTGATGAATCCTGAACCAGATCAAGTAGAAAATCGTTTCAACGACGGTAAATGCGACCGGGAGGGCAGAATTTGGGCGGGGCGTTCACATGACCCTGAAACAAGTGCGACGGGCTACCTTTATCGGATTGATCCTGACCTCAGCCACTCCAGGTGGGACGGACCATATATTTGCCCCAATGGTCCTGCAATCAGTCCGGATGACAACACCCTTTACCATGTTGACACTTTCGGAGGAACAGTTTGGGCTTTTGACAAGCATCCGGACGGTACAATATCCAACCGCAGGGAATTTGCAAGACTGGATTCAAAAAAAGAAGGATTTCCGGATGGCCTCACAGTTGACAATGAAAACCGGGTCTGGCTTGCACACTGGGGAGGCTCGCGTATCACCTGTTTCAGTCCACAAGGAGAGCGTCTTGGTTTCGTTGAACTTCCCGTTCCGCAAGTTACCAGCTGTACTTTTGGAGGTCCGGATTTAAGCGTCCTCTATATTACAACTGCAGCCCGAAACCTGGACCTTGTTAAGTATCCGCTGGCCGGTGCCCTTTTCCGGGTACCTACGAAAACTACGGGGAGTTCCTCACCTGCCTTTGCCGGATAGTCGAAGATAGACACGCTTCGCATTTTTGTGGAAGCTAGTTTTGAATACGACTTCAGTGGGAGTGACGAGGTATGGTGTTCCTGATTTTTCTGTACTTGGCTGCCAGCTCTATGATCCCGCCGCTGGAAAGCTGTCCAACAGTGTTACGGTATATTTCCTGCCAGGGAGTCTGGTTTTCAATCTCCTCAGTTTTCAGTTCATCGTGACGTTTCTGGAGCTCAGATTTGTAAAGCATAACATCTAATGAACCTTGATTCAGGTCAATCCGCAGCATGTCACCGGTTTTCAGTAGGGCCAATCCTCCTCCTACTGCTGACTCAGGCGAAGCATTGAGGATAGAAGGACTGCCGGATGTACCGCTTTGACGTCCGTCACCGAGAGTCGGCAGTTCAAGAATTCCTTCACGGATCAGTTTGTCCGGCGGTTGCATGTTTACCACCTCTGCTGATCCTGGATAGCCTACAGGACCGCACCCGCGGATCACAAGAATACAGTCTACGTTAATGTTTAGCTGAGGATCGTTTATCCGCTTGCGATAGTCTTCCGGACCCTCAAAAACGATGGCCCGGACTTCAAAGACGTTTTTGCTGCCTGGTTTGTCAAGGTACTGAGAACGAAAACTGTCGCTGATTACAGATGTTTTCATCACCGCAGAATCGAAAATATTTCCTTTGAGGACAATGAAACCTGCATTTTCAAGCATCGGGTTTTGGAAAGTCCGGATCACATCTGTATCCTGAGTGGTTGTTTCGGCATAATTCTCAGCCACAGTTTTTCCATTGACTGTGATGGCAGAATCGTGGAGTTTGCCTGCCTTAAGCAGGGCATTCATTACTGCCGGAACTCCGCCGGCACGGTGGAAATCCTCACCAAGGTACTTGCCTCCGGGCTGCATATTGACCAGCATCGGTATTTCAAGCCCAATCTTCTCCCAGTCCTCTATCTCCAGTTCTACACCGACGTGCCTGGCAATGGCATTGATATGGATTGGAGCGTTGGTGGAACCGCCGATAGCTGAATTCAGAACAATTGAATTTTCAAAAGCCTTTCTTGTCAGTATTTTAGACGGTGTCAGGTCTTTTTTTACCATCTCTACAATGCGGAGACCAGTCCTGTAGGACATTTCAATACGTTCGCTGAGCGGAGCTGGAATGGCAGCGCATCCCGGTAATGACATACCCAGCCCTTCGGCCAGTGAATTCATAGTGGTCGCAGTACCCATTGTGTTGCAGAACCCCGGAGAGGTAGTGGCGTCTACGACAATCTTAATGAATTCTTCTTCGTCAATCTCACCGGTTGCCAGTAATTTTCTGGCTTTCCAGACTATTGTACCGGATCCGGCTCTTTCACCCTTCCAGTATCCGTTCATCATCGGACCTGATGAAAGGCAGATTGAGGGGATATCAACCGTCGATGCTGCCATTAGCAATGCTGGTGTTGTTTTGTCACAGCCGATAGTAAGCACCACACCGTCGATAGGATAGCCGAAGAGTACCTCAACCAGGCCAAGGTATTGAAGATTGCGGTCTAAGGCAGCAGTGGGACGTTTACCGGTTTCCTGGATAGGATGAACCGGGAACTCAAGAGCAATACCGCCTGCTTCACGAATGCCTTCACGGACCCTGAGGGCGAGATTAATGTGGATGCGGTTGCAGGGAACCAGGTCGCTCCCGGTCTGCGCGATACCGATGATCGGTTTTCCTGAGCGGAGTTCTTCGGAACTAATTCCGAAATTGGTGTAGCGTTCGATGTGCAGGGCCGTAGTGCTTGGATCACCCGGGATATCGAACCACTCCCTACTTCTCAATCTTGATGTTTTTTTTGCTGCCATTATTCTTTAACTTGTGCAGTTAAGCCTGTCAGGAATGATCTTAGATCTTTGATTTTATCAGGAAAACCATTTTTTGGCAGTAATTAAGGTATTACCGAAACAGAATAATCTAAACATTCCCTACAATATGTCTAAAAGATTAAGAAAAAACTAAGATAATGTCCTGACACTTTATATCCGCCTACATAAGCGGTCAAATCAGTATGTAGAGCGGCCACCACTCAGGTCGAAAACACCTCCTGTTGTAAAAGAATTCTCTTCAGAACAGAGCCAGGCTACCATAGAAGCTGCTTCTTCCACCTTTAAAAAACGGTTGCGGGGTATTTTGCTGAGCATATACTGAATTTGATCAGCACTGATTTGATCAAATATGCGTGTTTTGGCCGCAGCTGGTGTTATGCAGTTGACCGCTATATCATAACCGGCGAGTTCCTTCCCCAGAGATTTGGTCAGTGCGATCACTCCGGCTTTTGCGGCGCTGTAGGGCGCGGCATTCGGATTCCCATCCTTTCCGGCCACAGAAGCCACATTAACTATTCGTCCATAGTTTTGTGCAATCATCATAGGAGAAATGACATGCAGACAGTTGAAAACTCCTGTTAAATCAATGTCAATGACTTGCTGCCATTCCTCAGGAGGATACTCCCATGTTTTTGCTGTTGGTCCGGCAATTCCTGCATTACAGACCAGGATATCTATGCCGCCCAATAATTCTTCAGTTTTTTGAGCGGCATTCCTGACAGAGTTCAAGTCAGTAACATCCATTACCACAGGTTTCACTGTACCCTTTGATGCAAGAGCATCCGCAGTTTTCTTGAGCAGTGATTCGTCGCGGTCCCAAAGACAGACTGGTGCGCCTGAAGCAAGAAATCGTTCGGCAATCGCCAGACCTATTCCCTGGGCTCCTCCTGTTACAACGGCACAGCGCTTGTGCAGATCAATTTGATTCATAGTTACGCTCCTATTCCCGCGTCCATATAATAATTACGTCGGGTACACATTCGGCCTGCGTCTGAAGCGAGAAACAGGGCCAGTTGGGCGATGTCTTCCGGAAGAATCTTGCCCGGCAGACACTGTTTCTCGTTCATGAATTGCTCGTATTCCGGAGTCAAATAATCGCGGATCTGTCTGGGGGTCCATACCTGTCCGGGAATGATACAGTTCACGCGGATATGTTCCTTCCCATAGGCACGGGCGAGACTTTGTGTAAGGCCTTCGATGGCAGCTTTGGAGGATGTATAAGCCGGCATAAATTCCATCGCCATGTGCCAGCTGATAGAACCCATGTTGATAATAGCCCCTCCTCCGGCCCTGGCCATTGCAGGCTTAACGGCCTGTGCTGTAAAGAAATGGTGATTGAAATTCACGCGCAAACGCTGTTCCCAGTATTCTGGTGTGACATCTTCCGGTTCATGCCGCTCATCGCTGGCTGCGTTGTTGATTAGTACCCGGACTGCTCCCAGTTTATTTTCTACTTCTGCCACTGCTTTTTTCAAGGCATTGATGTCTGTCACGTCACATTTCACAAAAAGCGGCTCTTGATTTACGGTCGCCAGTTTCCGGACAAGTTCTAAAGAGGCTTCTTCCTGAATATCAAAAAAAGCCACTTGACTCTCCTGTCCTACAAAGGCCTCAACGAAAGCTGCACCAATTCCTGATCCTCCTCCAGTGATCAGAATCGTTCGATCTTTCAAATCTGGATAATGTGGATAATTGAATGTACCCATGTATTTTTTTTAATATTTAATTTTGAGGAAAGTCTGAATTACTAAAATGGCGACTTCTGCTGATCTGAAACTTAAGTAGATTCTAAGTTCTATTTTTCTTCAATGCAAGCCCTAACTTGCCTTGTCAAAGCCCATTTGCCGCCTACCTAATTCGGTCAAGTCCTCCAGTGAGGCACGGTTTGTATAGGCAAGCTCATAATCTTCCGGAGCAAAATCAGGAGCGCTTCGTCCTTCCAGAAAAGGTTGTGTCTGGCGTTCCAGGTAACGCACGTTCCTGTCACACCACGGCGCAGAGCCGATGTAGAGTACACTGCTTACATTGGAACCCTGATGTTCGTGTTCCACGGCATGGACCACATCCGGGTGCCACCATACCGTATCGCCCGGATTTACTTTGGGGATCGAAACCAGTCCACGCAGGAGAAGAGAATGCCACTCATCGGTAATGGCTTGCGCACGACCTTCGACTGCTCCACAAAGCATATCTTCCGGTACATCCTCCTGAAACGGGCGCAGCATAACATAGTCAATGCTGAGAGTGGTGGGAATAAGCTGCAGGGTTCCGTCTCCCGGACCCTGTTTAGTGAGTGCAGTCCAGCCCTGCCAGGTCCGAAATGCCCGGCATACTGCAGGAGAGTCAATTCCTTCCACCTCCGGTCGGAACGCTCCATTAAAAGGATTGTAACTCTTCCAATTGCTGCTGAACAATGAGCGGTACGCCTGCTGATAGTTGTCCCCCAGCCAGCGTTCGATGGATCCGCCGTCAATGTGAGGTGAAAGTCCCAGTGATGTATCACCGGGTTGCCTCATTCGTACACGGTCCACATAGGTGCATTCACGATCCGGATCAAAATACTGGGTGCCGTTTTCCTGATAATTCCATAGCCGATTCAGAAAAGACCTTGTTTGAGCCAGATTCGGACTTTGCCGTGCTTCCACCTGAGGTTTTGACCAGTACACTGCACATATTTGAGGCCGGTCTGCCTTCAGATCGCTGAAATAGTGATCCAGTTCTGGGTCATCTTGCTCGAAATACCCATTGGTTTCAAGATATCTTTCAAGTTCTTCATACCACCATGATGCCTTTTTTTTAGTAAAAACACCGCGAACCACCACGGCTCCCCGGCGTTTGACAGCCTTAATCGTAGTATCATCAACTTGGCTTGCGACAATGTCTGAGAAAGCTATTTCAGGAATAACGGATTCACCGCGTTTGCTGGCGGATTCAATGGAATCAATTTCTTCTGCAAGTATGGTCTCTAGCTCCCTGAAGTGTTCCGTTATGTTCGGGCATTGTTCATGAATACGATGTTTCAGTGCGATAATCTGCTCAGGAATGTTAGTTGTGTCGATACTCATGTAAAACCAAGCTTAAAGAATGCGTATTCCGATCTGAGGATCAAAGTATACTGAATGGTAAATGTTGAGGCTCAGCGTAATTTTGCTACAGTTTTCAGTGATGTCAAATGCGCATGGTGCTTGCGCTGTCAAAGATCGAGATTTCAGACAGGTCAAGGCTCAGTGAGATGGACTTGCCAAGTTCGGTATTTACATGGCGGGGGAGGCGTCCGGTGATTTCGTTTCCATAAAATTCAAAGCTAACTTCTTTTTCATATCCCGTAAGTTCTATCAGTGAAGGCTTGAGTTCAACCGGCAATTGAGACTTTAGAGAAGCATCCGGAAGATTGATATGTTCCGGCCGAAAACCAAAAATGATTTCCTGTCCATCTTTTGGTTCTGAATCAAAAGAATAACCGCTGAGAGAAATTTTAAAATTGTCCTTTTGCTGTTCGGGAATGAAACTGGGTGCAGTTCCATCTTTGTAAAATGTACCCTGAATCAGGTTTATCGCAGGAGAACCAATAAAGTCCGCAACAAAAACACTGTTAGGTTTCTCATAAATTTCCTGAGGAGTTCCAATCTGCTGGATGATACCTTCGTTCATCACTGCTATTCGAGTAGCCAGGCTCATGGCTTCGACTTGATCGTGAGTCACATAAATCATTGTCGTTCCCAACTGTTCGTGCAGTTTGTTGATTTCGTGACGCATTTCTACGCGAAGTTTTGCATCAAGATTTGACAGTGGTTCATCGAAGAGAAAAATATGAGGTTCACGCACCAGTGCCCGTCCCATTGCGACACGCTGTCGCTGCCCTCCGGAAAGTTGTGCCGGTTTGCGGTCTAAGAGTTGGTCTATCTGCAGCATTTGTGAAAAATGCTTGAGCGATTTTTCTATATGCTCTTTAGACACTTTACGCTGTTTCAGTCCGAAAATGACATTGTCTCGGACTGTCATGGCTGGATATAGAGCATAAGACTGGAAGACCATGGCAATGTTACGATCTTTCGGTTCAACACGGTTAACCACATATTCATCAATCAGAATCTCTCCATCGTCTACAGTTTCGAGTCCTGCTATGATATTGAGCAGCGTTGATTTTCCACAGCCTGAAGGTCCGAGCAGGACGATAAATTCACCATCAATTACCTCTAGATTTATTTGCTTGAGTACCTGTGTGTTACCGAAATTCTTGGTCAGATTACTGACTTTCAAAGTTGCCATTTTTTCCTTAAATATTGATAAGCTTGCTGACTTTAAATATTGTCATTCTTAGCCTTTTACTGAACCTGCAGTGAGTCCACGGATGAAGTATTTTCCAGCCAGAACATAAACGAGCAGGGTTGGGATTCCCGCGATGAATGCTGCAGCCATGTCCACGTTGTATTCTTTGACGCTGGTACTGGTGAGAACCATATTGTTGAGTGCTACCTGTATCGGGGCTGCTTCACCAAAGGAGAAAGTAGAACCAAAGAGAAAATCGTTCCAAATATTTGTAAATTGCCATATCACTGTAACGACTATGATTGGCGCAGAAATTGGTAGCAGAACCTTGAAGAAAATTTTGAAAAAACCTGCACCATCAATCCTGGCAGCCTTTATCATTTCGTCGGGAATCGAAACGTAGTAATTACGGAAGAATAGGGTAGTGAAACTCAAACCGTAAATCGAATGTACGACTACCAGTCCGGTGATAGAATTTGAGATCCCTAAAACACCTAGGGTTCTGGCCATTGGCAGCAGGATTGCCTGGTAGGGAATAAAACAACCGAAGAGGAACAATAGGAACACGAGGTTGTCGCCTCTAAAACGCCACTTGGTAAGAGCATAACCATTCAATGCACCAAAGAAAGCTGAAATCGCGACTGCAGGTACTACCATTTTTATTGAGTTCCAGAAGAAGGGGCGAAGAAAGACGTTGCCGGCATCATAGTCGCGACCACTCCATGCGGTCTTCCATGAATCGAATATTATCTCTCCGGGTAAAGTCATGAGGTTACCTTGCCTTATTTCTTCCATGCTCTTTAGCGAAGTGATAATCATCACATAAAGTGGTGCAAGATAGTATAAGGCGAAGATTCCGAGCGTTATAAAAAGGAGCCAGCGATAAAAGGTCCGTTTACGGGAAGCGGAACGTTCAATGTTTGCCATCTTTTGAAAATCAAGCGTTTGCATCCTGCCTCCTCAGTTCTGAATACAGGTAAGGTACAACAACGGCCAGCACTGTTAGGAACATCATTACCGCACTTGCTGAAGCCAGACCTATTTCACTGCGGTGGAAAGCCATTTGGGTCATGAAGACCGCGGGCATGTCAGAAGATATACCGGGACCTCCCGCAGTCAATGCGATCACCAGGTCATAACTCTTTATCGAGATATGAAGCAGAATTACAATGGAACTCATGAAAACGGGGCGCATCATTGGAAGTAAGATGGTGATGTAAATACTGTAGAGACTGGCTCCATCGATTTTAGCCGCCTTGACTATTTCATCGTCAATTGAACGAAGTCCGGCCAGAAAGAGGGCCATTACGAACCCTGAGGACTGCCAGACAGCTGCAATCACGATAGTGTAAATCGACATGTCACGGTTTACAAGCCAGTCAAAAGTAAAGTCTGTGAATCCCCAGTCCGTGAAGAGCTTTTCAATGCCCATAGTTGGGTTAAGCATCCACTTCCATGCAGTTCCTGTTACTATAAAGGAGAGTGCCATTGGGTAGAGGTAGATTGTCCTTAAAAAACCTTCTGCCCGGATCTTCTGATCCAATAATATTGAAAGTAGAATGCCTATCAGTATACAAATGACAACGAAGAGGACGGTAAAAATTAGTAGGTTCTCAACTGCATTGAACCAACGCGGATTAGACCAGAGACGGAAGTACTGGTCTATCCCCCAGAATTCGTAGCGAGGTAACATCTTTGACTTTGTAAGCGAAATATAAAAAGTCCAGAGGACGAAACCATAGACAAACCACAGAATAACAGCAAATGAAGGCGAGATAACAATTTTTGGAAGGTTTTTCTGTAGCCAGTAAAACATTTAAAATTTTTGATTATTTTTCTGTCTTTCGAACAAATAGAAACGCACCCTCCGGAGAGATCAAACCTGAAGGTTTGGGAGGGTGCGATTAAAAGATTCCCATTAAAGGTAGTTATTAGGAATCCAAATTTACAAGGATGCCTTCACAGCTTCTACCAGGTTTCTGGCGGCTTCATGAGAAGACATGTTGGAATTGAAATGCTCTGTGACAACGTCCTGGATTGCTCCCTTTTGGGCGAGACGGAGTGCCATTCCATGAGCAAAGCTCGGTAGCAAGCCACCTGTCATAGCGGCGTACTTCAGATCTGAAGCAGATCCCTTGGCACACATGTCGAATTCGTCCATGGGGACGTCAAGCCGAGCAGGTATAGAACCCTTATAAATATTAAAAATTTTCTGGAAGTTCTTTCCCATTATAGAACTAGCAAGCATTTTCTGACCATCGACTTTGCTCTTACCTTTCATCCCGTAAAAAATGAAGCTGTCAACATTATAGAGATAGCCATGGTTTGAGGGAGTAGGCAGACAGTAGAAGTCTATTCCGGGCTTCAAACCAGCATTGGAAAATTCCCCTTTAGCCCAGTCACCCATAATCTGGAATGCAGCTTTACCGCTCATGACCATCCCTGTTGCTACGTTCCAGTCGCGTCCCGGCATGCCTTTGTCGGTGAAACCTTGAAGTTTACGCATTTGGTCGAAAACCTTTACCATTGTTGAACCACCTAAAGCATCCATATCTAATTCGACTATGGCTTTTTGGTAAAATTCATTCCCTCCTATTCCAAGCATTACTGCCTCAAATACTGTAGCATCCTGCCATGGCTGACCTCCATGAGCAAAAGGAATTATTCCTGCTGATTGTAACTTGCTTGCAGCTGCATTGAATTCATCCCAAGAAGTTGGCATTTTTAGCCCATGGGCATCTAGAACTTTTTTGTTAGCCCAGAACCAGTCAATGCGGTGGATGTTTACAGGAGCAGCGCAATACTTGGTGAACCCATCACACTTCATGTGATTCGCCACCTGGGGGCTGAGCAGGGAATCCCAGTTTTCAGCAGAAGCCACTTCATGTATGTGGTAAGGTGCTACTACACCTTCTTCATCATATTCCTGAATAGTAGGACCCTTTATTTGTGCAGCTGTAGGGGGATCTCCTGCAACTATTCTTGCCTTAAGAGTAACCATAGCGGCATCTCCACCACCTCCCGCAACAGGCATGTCTTTCCAAGTGCCACCTTTTTTAGCAAAATCATCTTTAAGGACCTGCAATGCTTTGGCTTCACCTCCAGAAGTCCACCAATGCAGAACTTCTGCTTCTCCACCGGCCATCGCAGGGCTTAATGTAACACCCATGGCAAAAAGAAAGGCGGAGGCTGACATTAATACTTGTTTATACATTTTTTTCTCCATAACAAGTTTAACATAAATGAAAACCATCTCAAATAATGGTTTCCATGTGATAAACAGATACCGACCATCGACATCTGCATCTTCCGGCTAATAACGAGCCGCAAGTTCTGGCGTTATTCTTATTTTTCCGCAATCAGTGATTTCAAACCGAAATCATAAGACGTATTTTCTGGATTCAAAAAACGAGAATAGCGCTTAAAATCAATAAATTCAGGTTTTATACTTTCTCTACGTTTTTTTTGCTTCTGCCATTCTGGAGCTATCACACTAGCCATGCTTGAGCGCCAACTAAGATTCAACTCTGCAAAATCACTCCCCTTTAAATAATCATAAATCAGCACGACTGCCCAGCCGCCTTCCATAAAATGTCCACCAATGCTGACATGCTGGTCTCCTTTACGCACTGATTGCAAACCGGCTTGAGCCCAGTCAATTCCGCCAACTAAAAAGTCTTTTCCGGAAACTAGTCCGAGTATCTTTGCGCTGCGTATAACCCCTTGTGCCATAACATCACTCGCACTCCAAATCAGTGTTACATTCGGATAACGTCGCTTTAACATCGAAAAACTTTTAGCATTCGTTTTAGCTCAACATAAATACACAGGAACTTCTGAACAGTGGATCTGTCTGAGGCTACCCCAGTCCGGGAAACAATGTCCGGACCAGGGATATTCAGGAATAAATTTTAGTGGAAGCGGACAGTAGTGAAAGCTTTACCTTTAATTTCAAATTCCTTATAGGAACCTGAGGCCTCTCCTCCGCCGACTAACTCTACATTTGTTGCTCCAACATAATCGACAGCACCGCCGCCTGCCAGGATTCGCAGCGCTTTGCCCAATTCACCAGGCATAATTTTTTCACCTGGAGTATTGGCGACTGCCAGCACATTTGATGCGAGGGCTGCACGGTCAGTTGAACCACCGGACTGCATGGCAAGAACGAGCAGTGCGGCTGCATCATAGGACTCACCAGTGAAAGGGCCACCAGCTTTGATCCCAGCAGCTTTTGCCATTTTAGCAAAACTTGCTGCACCTTTTGAATCAGTGCCTGGAACTGTTCCGAATGTTCCGGAAAGGTCACCATCAATGTTTTTTAGTAATGATTCACCATACATTCCGTCAGCAAGAATGAACTTGTCAAAGGCACCGGAATCGATTGATGTCTGAATCATATGACGCCCACCCTGATCGACATAACCGAAGACAGCGAGTACGCCGGCTCCAGAAGCATCCAGAGTACCGACTTCTGCAGAATAATCTGCTTTTCCGTCTTCATGAGGAACTGTTGCGCTCACTTTTCCGCCTAAACCTTTATATGCACTGATGAAGGAGTCAGACAAACCTTTTCCATAATCATTGTTGGTGAAAGTAACAGCAACTTCGCTAATTCCACGCTCCAAGACGATTTCTGCCAATATCTGCCCCTGGCGTGCGTCAGAAGGTGCAGTACGGAAGAAATATCCGTTATCTGCAATTGTCGACAGTGCAGGTGAAGTCGCTGATGGAGAAATCATCGTAACGCCGTTAGGAACAGCAACATTATTGGCAATTGCTGTTGTTACTCCGGAACAGTCTGCTCCCATGATTCCTGCTACTTTGTCTGAAGTGATCAGTCTTTCTGCTGCGGCAGTAGCGGCCGCGGCATCGATGCATGTTGAATCTGCACGGACAACACTGATCTTTTGTCCGCCTAGTAGTTGACCTGAATCCGAAGCTTCTTTGAAGGCCAGCTCTGCAGAATTGGCCATGTCCGGAGTTAGGGATTCAATTGGACCGGTAAAGCCCAAAATAATTCCCATCTTTATATCAGCTGCAGCAAAAGCCGGAAGAATCATTGCTCCAGCGGCTATCAGTGCAAGCTTTTTGAGGATACTATTTTTACTCATACTTCTCCTTTTCAAAAAGAAAAAATAACTTAGTTTATGATTGAATGCAACCGGAGACCATTCTCCAGTTTTACCCTGAGAAAGAGTAAATTTGAATGAATTTTCAAACCTAACTCCTTTTCTGTTCTATACAGGTGCCAGTAAAACTATCATGTTTGCTGATAATTACAAGAAAATTATATAAAAAACTTGCTAAAAGTGATTTTTCGCAAATAAACTGCCCCGATTACAATTGAAATACAATTTTGGCTGGAGTAGAATGCAGTTGTTTATATTACAAAAATTTTGTTTCAATCTCATAAACACACGGATTTCAATGTCATAAACACACGGAATTAATGCCTGTTACTTATTCAAGGCACTAAGGCAAAAGGTGAGTTGCAAAGTTTCAGGGTTTCAGATGGTAGCCCCGAACACCGTTTCGGGGAAAATTAAGATGGTAGCCCCGAACACCGTTTCGGGGAAAATTAAGATGGTAGCCCCGAACTCCTTTTCGGGGGGGATTTCAAAGAAACACTTAGATAAATTAATGACAGAATCAACCAAAAATACGACTGAAATTCTTTTTATCTGCATGGGGAATATCTGTCGCTCTCCAAGCGCAGAGGCCGTTATGCAGGCTTTGGTAAAAAAGAGAGGACTGGAAAACGAAATCCTTTGTGACTCCGCCGGAACGATTGATTATCACATGGGCAATCCTGCTGATGCGAGGATGCAGGAACATGCTGTTTTGCGTGGTTACGAACTGAACAGTATCTCACGTCCATTTGAGGGAGATGATTTTGAGAAGTTTGACTTGATAATAACGATGGATGAAGACAATTATCAACAAATCCAGTGGAACGACCAAAGTAAGAAATATGCAGAAAAGATTCGGCGCATGACGGATTTTTGCAGTTCAAAAACAGTTTCTGAAGTTCCTGATCCATATTACGGTGGTGAGCAGGGTTTTGAAAATGTGCTGGATATTCTTGAAGATGCTTGCCAGGGTTTGCTGGAATTCATCACGACAAAAAAATAATGAATTCTGATTTAAAGTCCAGAATAGAAGAAATTCTCTCAGAGCCTGTAAAATCAACGGCTGCTGTGTCCGGAGGTTGTATTGCAGATTCACGTAAATTAGTAATGAACTCCGGAAGAGTGTTTTTTCTCAAACAGGTTCGTGACGGCAGTTCAGGAACGTTTGAATCTGAAGCTCGTGGGCTGGAAGTGTTGCGAAAAGCCGGCGCTGTTTGGGTTCCGGAAGTTGTGGCGCAAGGTCCGGATTATTTGCTCTTGGAATGGATTGAGGAGGGAAAGGAAAGTACAGATTCAAGCATGGAGGAGTTGGGTTTTCAATTTGCAAAACTGCACCACTTCTCTGGTGAAATATTTGGTTTTCCGGAAGACAACTATTTAGGTGATTCGCCGCAATCAAACGCACCTTCAAAAAACGGCAGCATAAATTGGCCCACTTTTTATGTGGAAAACCGTCTGCAGTTTCAAGCCGTATTGGCGGTTAAAAACGGATATGCAACTCCTGAACTGCAAAATCTGCTTGAGCTATTGTACAAAAAAATACCGGATTTACTTTCGGGTACAGAGGATAAACCTTCTCTGCTGCATGGGGATTTATGGTGCGGAAATTATTTAATCGATAAAAACGGCAGGCCCTGGCTGATTGATCCTGCGGTTTATTACGGACATCGGGAAGCTGATTTGGCAATGACTTCGCTTTTTGGTGGTTTCAGTAAAACTTTCTATTCTGCATACGAATCAGCTTTTCCGCTTGTTCCTGGTTATCCTGAAAGGGAACCGCTTTACCAACTATATCACCTGCTGAATCATCTTAACCTGTTTGGAACCGGATATTACAGACAAGTAATTTCAATCCTGAAACGCTATGCCGGATGAGATCTAAACGAAGTATAAATTCCTCATAGAACTCGTTCAAACAATGTCTTCATTGCTTCCCAGGATTTCCTGTCAGCATTTTCATTGTAGGCAAGCGGAAGGTTAAACTTTTTTCCGCGTTCATCAGCAGCAGGGTTTGAAAAACCATGCAAGGCTCCTTCGTAAGAAATGAATTCAAAGATGGCCCCCGCAGTATCCATCTCAGACTTGAACTGATCAATTGCTTCCTGTGAAATAAACTGGTCTGAGGCGCCGTGACATACCAACACCTCAGCTTTTATTTCTCCAGCTGCAGGTGTATGGAATGAATCCAGGGCTCCGTGAAAACTCACCACAGCCCTGAGATCCATTCCTAAGCGAGCCATGTTCAAAACCAGTGCGCCTCCGAAACAAAAACCAATCGCCCCAAGGTGCCCGGAGTCAGACAGTGGGTGACCCTTAAGTACATTGTAGGCTGCCTGAAGACGGTCTTTAACGATTTTTTTATCGCTGATTACTGTATTCATCAGCGAACCTGCTTCGTCAGGATTGTCTACTGTTTTACCTTCACCATACATGTCGACACCCATTGCGACGAAGCCAAGCTCAGCAATTTGTTTAGTTCTTTTTTGGATGTATTCATTCATTCCCCACCATTCTGGAAAAACCAGGACTCCAGGCCGCTTCTCATTGGTAGTTTCATCCCAGGCCAGATATCCCTTAAATATTGTGCTTTCCACAGAGTAGGATGTGTATTCAGTGTGTATGCTCATTTTTTTCCCCCTTAATTTGGTGTACTCGACAGTCACGAGTTTTGTCGTGTCATCCCGAACGTATGTGAGGGATCTTGTACGATATCAGCACTTTATCGGATCTTTCCCTTTGCTCGAGATGACAAGTCAATGTCAATAATATCAGTATCTTACGAAAACTCATGAATCACGATTTAGTATATATGATCAAACTTCAAGCTCACATGTTTACCGGCACTCACGTTTTATTGGATGAGAGCCCAAACTAATTTCGTGTAACCGGCAGTTTAACTGAACCAATGTATTATTACAAATTTTTTCGGACTACTCCCCCTCATGTGTAATTGTGAGTCAGGTTCTATAAAGTGACCTTGATTTTTTCAGCATTTCCTTTTAGTTTTTGCTCTCAATCATGTTTTAGTGAACGACTCCAAATTGAAACTGACTTAACTTACCAGACATTGCAAGGATAATTTTCATTTTTTGCAGTGAGTTTTTGGTCAATTATTTTATTTTTTAGTGTTTCGTAAGTTGTTTATTCTTTTTTGGTAGATTTATAAAGAATATGTTTGACACTTTCGTTTCAAGATGTAGAATGCTCTACTGCCTAAGATTATTTTTATTTAAGTTTTATATATAAGGAAAGATGAGTTCTAGCGAAGCTTATGTCAGTTTCCAGGGTGTTCAAAAAAGCTATGACGGCGAAACACTCGTCGTCAAAGATTTGAATTTAGACACGCAAAGAGGTGAATTTCTTACTATGCTTGGTCCTTCAGGTTCAGGAAAGACTACCTGTCTGATGATGTTAGCTGGATTTGAAACAGTGACTCACGGTGAAATAATTCTCGATGGGACCTCCATCAATAACGTTCCCCCACACAAAAGAAATATCGGCATGGTGTTCCAGAACTATGCTTTGTTCCCACACATGACTGTCAATGAAAATCTGGCTTTTCCCCTGCAAGTCCGAAAGATGTCAAAAAGCGATATTGAAGACCGTGTCAAAAAAGTTCTGGATATGGTGCAGTTGGGTTCTTTCGGTTCACGCCGTCCGATGCAACTTTCCGGAGGTCAACAGCAGAGAGTTGCAGTGGCACGTTCTTTAGTATTTGAGCCTAAACTTGTTTTGATGGATGAACCGTTGGGCGCGCTTGACAAACAACTGCGTGAGCAAATGCAGTATGAAATAAAGCATATACACGAAAATCTGGAAGTAACAGTGGTTTATGTGACTCACGATCAAAGTGAAGCCTTGACCATGTCCAACCGCATTGCGGTTTTTGATGACGGCGTAATTCAGCAACTGGCCGAACCGGATTTGCTTTACGAAGCACCGGAAAATGCTTTTGTGGCCCAGTTCATTGGGGAGAACAACACCCTTTATGGTAAAGTCATCGGTCTTGATGGCGATATATGTACGGTAGAGGCAGAGAATGGGGATAAACTAAAGGCACTTGGCGTCAACATACAGGGAGTAGGTTTTGACACCATGATTTCACTTCGTCCTGAACGAGTTGAAGTTAATCCGGAAAGTGGGCAATGCTCAAGTACTGTTACAGGAAAAGTAGAAGAATTGATTTATCTGGGAGATCATATTCGCTCCCGTATGAACGTTTGTGGTCATGACGATTTTATCGTCAAGATTCCAAACTCTGCAAACCATGCACAATTGAGTCCCGGAGATACGGTTCAAGTTGGCTGGAAAGCAGAAGATGCACGTGCATTGGATGTACTTGTGTCATAAGATGCTGGAATAAAGGAGTTGGCCATTGGATTTACTCAAACTGCCAGCATCACGCTGCCAGCATCTTTTAATAGGAGGTCCCAATTCAGGGATTTCTGAAAAATAGCCCGTTGTGGGTTTTTTAATTGTAAAATAAGGAGATAGTATGAAAAAATTCATACGAGCTATGGCGGCAACTGCTGTTATGGCAATGGTCGGCTTTGTCGGTCAGGCAATGGCAACCGAGTTGGTTGTTGTATCGTGGGGTGGTGCTTATACTGCCAGTCAGCAGAAAGCTTACCATGCCCCATATATGAAGTTAAATCCTGGCATCACTATCATCAATGATGATTCTGCCGGATCAGCGGTCGCAAAATTACGCGCGATGAGCCAAGCAGGTAATGTCACCTGGGACTTGGTTGATGCAGTTGCATCAGACACAATGATACTTTGTGACGAAGGCATTATTGAGGTTATCGATCACGACAGAGACTTGGCGCCAGCTCCGGACGGAACTCCGGCTTCCAAGGATTTTGGAGGTTTCATTATTTCCGAATGCTTTGTTCCTCAGATTGTGTATTCGACGACTTTTGGTTACCGTAAAGACTTGGTTTCACGTCCGATGTCCAGTATTTGCGATATCTTCGATCTTAAGTCTTTTCCCGGTAAACGCTCTTTGGAGAAGAAGCCAATCAATAACTTGGAATGGGCACTAATCTGTGACGGTGTTGCTCCGGCTAAGGTTTATGATGTCTTGGGTACAAGTGCGGGAGTAGATCGTGCATTGGCGAAATTGGATACGATCAAAAGTCAAGTAGTCTGGTGGACTGCCGGAGCGCAAACTCCACAGTTATTGGCTGACGGCGAAGTTATTGTAGGTTCAACTTACAACGGTCGCCTATTTGCTTTGATCGAGGAGCAAAAGCAACCAGTAGCCATGCTCTGGGACTGGCAGGTGTTTGACCTTGACGGTTGGGTTGTTCCTAAAGGTACTAAAAACAAAGCTGAGGTCATGAAGTTTTTGCGTTTTGCAACCGATACTCAGCGTCTTGCTGACCAGGCCAAATTCATTTCATATGGCCCGACTCGTGCGTCTTCCGCACCTCTTGTAGGAAAACACGCAACTCTTGGAATCGAAATGGCTCCGCATATGCCGACTGATCCCAACAATGCAAAAACCACTCTGCTTTTCAACTATGAGTTCTGGGCAGACCATCGTGATGATCTTGATGCCAGGTTTAACGCTTGGTTGTTGAAGTAATCAACTGGTTGGTCAAATACGAATCTTTCGTAGGCCGGGTTGGCGTTAGCGTAACCCGGCTTGTTCATTCTCAATTTGTTGGATTACGCTACTCATTTAAATAGGTGCATAAAATTAATTTGACGACAGTATTTGCAGCTATCTTTAAATGAGAAGCTGAATTGGTTTACTTTGTTTTCTTACCTATTTGATGGAAATTTCCCAAGAAAAATCTGTTTTAGTTACCGCCGACGGTACTCCGCTCAAGATTAGCTTGGCGAGGGCACAACGTCGTAGTAAAATTGTTGCATTCTCAATGGTTTTACCTCTGCTGATTTTTATCCTGATTGCCTTTCTGATTCCAATTGCTGATATGCTGTCGCTATCAGTGGACAACTCAATTACAAAAGAAATTCTGCCAAAATCAGTAATAGCTTTACAAAACTGGGATGAAACTTCTGGAGAACTTCCGGATGAAGTAGTATTTGCTGCAATGGTTGAAGAAATTAAAAAAGCAAAAATCGCAAGAAAACATACTAGAGTCGGGCAACGCCTGAACTATGAAAGCTCTGGATTTTCCAGCTTGTTCCGGAAAGCTGGACGAAAAGTGAAAAAAATCAAAAACCCCCCCTACAAAGAAGCCCTTATTAAATCTGATAAACGCTGGGGGCAAATATATACATGGCAGGTAATTAAGCAATT
>Ga0207913_1000090_pt1 | contig 21159 bp, 14 predicted proteins | sample DeeseametaMP2913_FD_184168 | JGI IMG/M metagenome (GOLD analysis project Ga0207913, IMG submission 184168) | Marine microbial communities from the Deep Atlantic Ocean - MP2913 (SPAdes) | ecosystem: Environmental > Aquatic > Marine > Oceanic | place: West of Santa Cruz de la Palma, Atlantic Ocean...
CTTGCCCGAGCGTGGTTCAAGGCGTTCCCCGAGGAGCGAGCGAAGCGAGCCGAGCGTGAGCGTCGTGGGGGGATTATTCGCCTTGATGACACGGCGCTGACAGGTATTAGCGTCGAACTTATTGACCTGTCTCAGGTCAAGCTTGGCTCCATTGATCCTCATATCTCAAGGCTTTCGGGGCTCTCAACCAACGCCGAGGCTGCCGCGCAGGGTCTGATCGTGAACATTGATTACGCCTTTGGTCAGCAGGCCGAGGAAATTCTCTCCATCCTGCTCACCCTGTTTGGAATAAATGTGCGCAGCGTCAATATTCTTGGCAAGGCTGGTGGTCTTGCAGGCGAACGTGGTGATGTGTTGGTTGCAAACTCTTTTGTGGAGCAAACACACGAGATTTTGAGCGACTTGCCCGTGCTTAATTCCTGCGAGGTCAAGCTACTTGAAGACCTGCTCCCCGACCGTTCAATCTATGAGGGGCCGATCTTGACGGTGGCTGGGACATTGCTTCAAAACAGAGTATTACTTAATTTTTACAAGAAGATATGGGGCTGTGTGGGCCTTGAGATGGAAGGCACATATTACTTGCGCGAGCTTAAAAAAGCGATGCACCTTGGTGTCATCCCCAAGGACATTGACATTCGTTTTGTGTACTACGTCTCTGATGTACCGCTTGCGACAGGAGAGAGCCTTGCAGGAGCGATGCTCCCTGAAGAGGGCATCCCACCACTGTATGGCATCACACGAGAGATCCTCGCTCATATCGTGAAAGGAGCGCTCTGATCAGCTGATTCAGGAGCGCGAAGGACAATCATGGGACGATCAAAGATAAAATATCCAACCACACCTGCGACGCGCTTTCTGAAGAAGCACAGGATAGAGTACACATCACACCTGTATGATTACGAGCTCTCCGAGGGGAGTTCGGTGGCTCAGGCAGCAGCCAACGCCCTTGGGATTGAGCAGCACGAGATGGTCAAGACGATCGTGCTCGTGGATCATCTGGAGCGTCCTCTGATTGTCCTCATGCACGGTGATTGTACGATCAACACAGGAGAGCTTGCGCGTCAGCTATCCTGCAAGAAAATCACGCCATGCCGACCTGAGCAAGCCCAGCGTATTTCGGGCTATCAGGTCGGCGGCACGTCTCCATTTGGCACACGCAAAGAGATGCCCGTCTACATGGAACAGACGATTCTTGATCTTGAATATATCTACATCAACGCAGGCAAGCGCGGCTACCTCATCAAGATGACACCACAGGATGTCGTTGATGCACTCCATGTCAACATGGTTCAAGTCGCTGTGTTCAGAGACTCTTGAACGCGATTTTTTAGAACGCTGATGGAACCCCATGCTAGATCTTTCTTTTTTTGATGATGATCCCCATACAGTCGCCAGAAACCTCCTTGGATGTATGCTGGTCAGGACGCTTGATGAGGATATATGCTCCTGTCGTATTGTGGAGGTGGAAGTATATGGAGGGGTAGAGGATGCTTCAAGTCATGCGAACTCAGGGAGGCCCACCAAAAAGACAGCGTCCATGTTTGACAGTCCAGGCACCATCTATGTGTACAGTATTCACAGATATTTTTGTCTGAATGTGGTAACCTCTGCGACACCTGATAAGCCCTCCGCGATCCTGATTCGTGCTGCTGAACCTCTGGAGGGGATGCACATCATGGCAAGACACAGAAATGTGGATTTGAATGCTCCACGTGGTGCGCAAAAGCTGCTATCGGGCCCAGGCAAGTTATGCCAGGCGCTCGCCATTGATCGACGTTATGATGGACTGCGGTATGACTCGAAAGCATTGTACTTTGAAGAAGGTATAACCCTGCCCGATCATCAGGTTGTGCGTAGCAAGAGGGTGGGTCTCAACCCCAAGACTTGTGGAGATTCAGTACATCGTCCATGGCGATATCTTGAGCAAGGTTCACGTTATCTGAGTAAAAAGGCGTGAGTGGATATCTGGTTTGGTGAACCATATGACCTGAACTGCTCCCGTTCTTTATCATCATTTGCGTTGGCAAGTTGAGACATATCTCACAATTCAGTGCTTCCCTATAAAAAGTCTATATAAGAATCACGGAGAAGATGGGTTGTCTACTGGTGCGTGTAGAAATTAGCCTGATTAGTGGAGGACGATAACTGAGAATATTACCCCAACACTTACGACAATGAGTATGTGTATATCACCCACAAGAACTTCAGTGTAATACTAGGCCATCTAGACAAGGTTAAGACATATTCGGCAAGACTAGGGGAGTAGGATACTACATTGAGTTCAAGAGTGATCCTTACAGATTGAATATTATAAATTCCTCTTGCATTAAATAGATATATTAATATACCAATGGTGTTATATATAGGTGATGATGGGTGAGGGAAAGAATGCACAGAAGAAAGATGACACGTATCTTGAGTGAGGAGAGGTCTTCTCACATGACAGATACGATATTCAACTCAATCAAGGGGAAGTACATGTGTCAGAGTTTTTACACATTCAATCGAGGTCTACTGGGTATGCTATATGCCACCACATTGTGTGTGGGGATGTTATCAGCGTGTGGTCCTGGCAATGGAAATTCAGATGATGATGTGATCGTGATTAAGGATGACATGGGTGGTGGGGATAACTCTGATAACGATGGCAAGATGCCATCAACAGATCCTCGCTGCTTGGGGCAAACCTGTTCGGACCACGGGAGTTGTATGGTGGTTGCAGGGACTCCGACCTGTTTGTGCGACGAGGGTTATGGGGCCAGCGAGCTGAGCTGCGAAAAACTCCCTGTGGGCGCGCCACGTATCAAAGGGTTGAACGTGCAGACTGTGCGTTTGACCGAAGGGGATGTGGTGACGCTTGAAGCGACCGTGCGAGGCGATGGCAACTTGACGGTCTCGTGGGGCATGGAGGAAGAGGATGAAAATGGTGTGGATACCTATTTTTCCATTGGTGAGTTTGCTCACAAGGGGGGTGAGAGCTATACGGCAGAGATCTTCTGGACGGAGCTGGACGAACTCTTTGGACTGACCTTTGATGAACCCGCATTAAGCTTGCCCTTGACAGTCCACGTGGTGGATAGCGAGGGTCGTGAGGCGATGTATCCACTGGAGCTCGAACTGTATTGTGAAGGTAGTGATACGATGGCCATCTGTGATGGTCGCTGCGTGGATACCTCGTCAGACAGGGATCACTGTGGCTCCTGCTTTCAGGCGACACCTGATGGGGCCGAGTGCACCTCGGGAGAACGTATCTGTGATGATGCCCAGCTCGTAGCCTGTAGTGAAGCCTGTGTACCCAATGATGATGATAACTGTGGGCGTTGTGGCAACACGTGTTATGGCGACAGTACATGCCATGTGAATGAAGGATTCTGTGATTTTGATGAGCAGCATCCATACAACCCATATACCACGTTGGAGGTCGAACGCTCCTCAGGGAATACCTTTGTGGTGCAGTATACCGGGAATGAATTCGTGCTTTCGAGTAATCAGGCCCCTTATTCCATGAACCTTGTCCCCAAATATGTGCTTGACACGGGTCATGATATCGCAGGTAGCTCGGTGCATACTCTGGATCTCGTTCATGATCCTGCATCCGAACAGTTGAGCCTGTTTTTTGATGTCAGTACCCAGCAGACATCCAGTGGTGAGCATCTTGGTCAGTTGTACATGTTGGATCACATGGGCGATGAGACCTGGTCTGCCATGACCGCTGTGGGCTCTGAACCTCTTGTGACAGGAGGTTATGGGACCTATCAGGGCTTCAGGGTGCATACGGACGCCTTCGGCATTCAGAGGCTTGCGTACCGTTCACGCCGTGGCTTTGAGTTTTTGTCCAGGGCAGGGCATGGTGAGTCCTGGCGCGAGGATGACACGTTCATGTACTCCTTTGCAGCGATCAATGGGAGTAATTCATCTGCGCTGGGTTACCACTATGATGTGGCTCGTCGCACGCATTACATTGTCTTTGCAGATGCCACAAGCATCCAGTTTGCCAACAAGAGTGAAGGTGACCGTGAATGGACACGTGACACGCTTGAGCTCTCTGCACAGTTCTTCCACACCAAAAATGATATTTCAGACATGTATCAGACCGATGATGGCACATTGCATATCATGTATGCGCTCGATGACAGGCTGTATTATCGCCAGTTCAATCCTGTGATGAAGGCCTGGAGTACACCTGAAGCAGTTACACCTGCAACTCCGCCCGGAAGCCAGGGAGACTATAACCCTCAGGCAAACTCCTTTGTGGTGGATGCACAGGGAACTCAGTGGTTTGCAACTAGCTACAACCAGAAGATGTTACTTCATAAACGCCAGAAAGGTTACACGGTTTGGGAGACCTACTTTCTCAGTGGTGGTCTGGATTATTACTATGCGTCTAGTCACGATTTTGCGATTGCGTTTGATTATCAGCAGAACCCATCAGCACATGTATTTTTTGGAGAGAGTGGTTTGAATATTGATTCCATCTCACAGTACAGCGTCCTGACTTTTTAAACACCCCCCTCAAAAGCCCTGCTTATGAAACACATGTTGTATGAGCAGGGTTTTTAATAATCAACCTGTTATGTTAGTTCTGTCAAACTCTGAATATCAGAGAACAAGATGTGAGGAGAGGTCTTTTCACATGATAGATACGATATTTAACGCAATCACATGTGTCAGATTTTTTACAGGCTCAACCGAGTTTTACAAGGGATGGCTCAAGGACGGTCAGCTTGATTATGATCTCAACACAGCGCTGTGTTGGAATTATAGGTATGTGTTGGTCTTGGTGTGGCCTCGTCCAGTAGTAGGGTTACGTGTTTACAGTGCGCTGACCTTTGTTTGAACAATATTCTTCTTAACCACCACTGACTTGAGCAAATATCTTCATAAAAGAGACGCATGTGATCTTGCAAAGACATGAAAGATAGGTTTAAGCTCGACGCGCACAGGAATTTTATTGGGGGGGTAGTACGACATGATCTTCTCTCCACACCATGCAACCATGTACCTGTGAAGACGTCTATCAGGCTTCAAAGACTGTGCTGATGTGTCTTCACGTGTTGTTCTCTGGAGACATTTTTATGATGCGTATACCTTACAATGTTGTTTCACCGGGCACATATATTGTGCTGTCCTTGATTCTTGTGTTCTTTGCGAGTGGATGTTCACGTGATGAGCAGAGTACTCAACGTGAGCCTGGCTGTGAAGAGGGTACGGAGAACTGTCCATGCAATGCAATGGATGCCTGTGAAGCGGGCCTGGTGTGTGTATCAGATAAATGTGAGCCGTCCATGCTGCTGGATATGTCTGACGATCTATCTGACAGTACGCCAGATGTGGTGGACATGGCAGATATGGATAGTGAGGTGGATACGGAAGAGAGCATCAGGTTTGTCCCTCTGGACATCCACACCGCTGAGAACTCGGTGGTGAGCATAATGGTCACGGCCGAAAATGCACAGACGGGAGCCCCTTTTGTGGAGCTGAACACGGCAGACCTCCGCGTGCTCGAGGATGACACACCTCTTGAAGATCTAGAGAGGGTGGATCACACCAAAACGTCGCGACGTGTGTACATCTCTCTGATGCTTGATATGACAGAGAAGACCTCGGCACATATGAGCGCGCTCAAGGATGGTGCGCGTGCGTTTGTAACGGCGGCGCTGGGGGAGCACAACACAAGTGAGGTATACGTAGGGATTCGCCTGTTTGATGGCTCTCCCAGTGTCACGTACTGGCAGCATCCAATTACAGATCGTGAGGCTCTGTTTGACCGTATCGATGCGCTTGATGACTTTACACCAGAGAATCCAGGCGTGACCAATGTGCACGGTGCCCTCATGCATGGGCTTGCCGAGCTTCAGGAGCGTCAACTCAGGGCCAGTCAAGTCCATGAGCAAGGCATCATGTCTACGGGGCACCTCGTGTTTCTGACAGGAGACAACGACACGGCGATGCTTGGGGATGTCGAAGAACTCAAGCGTATGATTAAACATGCGAGGACATATCAGCGCGCAGACCAGTATTTCCCCACCGTACAAACTTCCATCGTGGGATTTGAGGAGGCCGTTCTTGGAGATGTTGAGGACCTTGAAGCGCTTCTTGAAGGAGATTCAAGATGGCTTTATACCGCAACGGCCTCAACGCTCCCCTCGACTTTGCTTGATGTGGCGCGCGATATTCTCGCTCGCGATACGGCCACACATCTCCTGTCGTATTGCTCTCCAAGCACGCAAGATGTGCACATGGCGAGTATTGGTGCGGATCGCCTTGTGGAGCAGATGGATGGCTTTTCCTTTAATGCAGATGTATTCACTGAGAGCTGCACGTCACAAACCTTTGAGGAGGCCTGTCCAACAACCGCCTCAAATGCTTGCGGAGGACTTTTATGTGGTGGATGTGATGACGCGACTGAGGTCTGTGAGGGTGGTGTCTGTAAGCACGGCTGTGTGGCTGTTAATCTATGTCAGGGCCAGGAATATACGATGGAACTTGGGTACGAGGTGGTGTGCTCGGAACCTGTGGCCACGACATGTGGGGGCGGTGTCTGCGTGGATTTGACGGAGAACGATGAGCACTGTGGTGCGTGCGGAGCAGACTGCGGTGAGTTCGGAAGTTGTGCATATGGTGGATGTGTATGCGGTCAGGGCACCACGCTCTGTGCGGACGGTTGTGTACAGACAGATGAAGACCGTAACCATTGTGGTGGATGTGATGTGCAGTGTGCCTCAAGTGAGAGTTGTGAGGTGGGCACCTGTGAGTCTGGAGACATCCGTGAGGTTGTGGCGGGATACCGTCATGCCTGCGCGTTGATGGAAAAGGGCCACGTGGTGTGTTGGGGCGATAACACTTCGGGTCAACTTGGCGATGGTACACTGGAGAGCAGGACAAGGGGAGTGGTCGTTCAGGATAGCCGTGACTTTGTGCAGGTAGATGCTGGACAACACGCCACATGTGCGGTGCGCATGGACGGTACGGTCTGGTGTTGGGGAGCCAATGACAGAGGCCAGCTTGGCGATGGCACACGTACAGATCGTATGGTGCCCACACAGGTGAAAGGGATTCAGGATGCGATCAAGGTCAAAATCAATAGTACGAGGGGTTGTGCGCTCCTTGGGGACGGTACGGTCTGGTGCTGGGGAGCCAACAACAAAGGCCAGCTTGGCGATGGCACATATACCGATCGTGTGCTTCCTGTACAGGTCAAGGACTTGACGGGCGCTGTGGCTCTTGACACTTCAAATAATCATGGCTGTGTACTCCACCAGAGCGGTGGGATGCGATGCTGGGGTGAGAACTTTCAGGGTGAACTCGGAGATCAAACGACTGTGGATAGCACGGCGCCTGTGGTGGTGAAGGGGATCGTGAATGCCACAGCGATTGGTGTTGGTTCGGGCTTTAGCTGTGCTCTTGTGCAAGGCGGAGACGTTTTGTGTTGGGGCGAAAATTCGCACGGTGAACTTGGCGATGGCACCGTTACGAGTAGTCTTACGCCTCAGTTTGTGCAGGGGGCGTCCAATGTGAGGCAACTACGTTCAAACTATAGTCACAGTTGTGCGCTGTCAGGTACACAGATGTTGTGTTGGGGCGCAAACCTTTCGGGTCAGCTTGGCGTGGGCGACACCCAGAATCGTACGGAAGCGACGTCTGTACAGGGGCTTCCTGGTGCAGTGGAGAAGATCACAACGGGGTGGTACAACGGCTGTGCTGTGGTGGAAGGAGGCGCGCTGTGGTGTTGGGGCGCGAATAATTTCGGACAGCTTGGTGTTGGTGACACTCAGGATAGCATATCGCCTGTTCTTGTGGAGTTTTGAGGTCTGTCAGGCTCCATTGGTGAGCAGGTGTTCTGTATCTCTCAGCAAACACAACAGCTCTCTTCTCCGTAGCAGGCACGATGGAGACCTTCTGGAGCCTCGATATGAACCGAAAAGCTGATTTTGGACACCTCAGAAGCATGCTCGCCACGCCAGAAGTCACGCTCTCCTCTCTGTGGTCGCTGTTAACTGAAACCAAAAAGACCTGTCCCACTGAGTTTCACACCATCTGGGTGCCCTACCTTCAGGGCTTCGAGCATGTGTTATTGCGCGCACTGCCCGTGTGTCATTGTTTTGAAGATGCGCGTCTTTTGAATGAGATCTTTCCTGAAACACCGATGGAGTATGTTCTGACCCATGAATCAAAGCTACCCATCCGTCAGGCTGAGGGTAAGCTTTTTCTTCATATGCATGGTTTGAAAGTTATCTCATCATCAAACCGCCTTTATGAGTTTCTTTCACAAGGGCTGCTTACACCCTTGTGTTATAACCTCAAACTCCAAGGTCAAAAGCTCTCTCAGGAGCAATGGGTCGAGATTTTTGAGCACCACCTTACCTCTGTTACACACCTGTCCCTGTTACATTGCAATATCACGCAAGACACATTTAAACAGCTTATCCATACGCCAGGAATCAATCACCTGGAGTACTTCAAGCCTGGAGAATATGGTGTGGAGCAGGGGGCGCTTGGGGCGCTCGCAGACTCACCTTGTATGACAGGGTTAAAGGAGCTTGATCTTGTGGATGCTCCTTTGGATGGAGCTTGCCTGGACAAACTCAATGAAACGGATTGGGCTCCATCTCTTGACACACTTCATCTGTGCACGCGTACGCTGGACGACTCCCCATGGTTTCAAAGTAACGAAGAGCGTATTCTGACACGCCTTGAAACCATGTTGGAATCACCATGGTTTCAAGGTCTTACACATCTTTCCTTGAGGGTCCATATTAACGTCAAGGACGTTGGAGTATTCTCGCTACATTCACATAAAAGCCATCCTCGGTCTTATGACAGGGCATGTGGAGAACTGTTCTGCAAGGCCTTTCCCGATCTGCAACTCACATCACTGGATCTCAGGGGGCAGCACGAGTCTATCCTCTTTCATTTACGTCAAGCCTGGCAGGAGTACACATGGCAAAGCCCCTCTGACTTGAAGAAGCTCAACCTGTCTTACATACCCATGGAGCTTCCCCTTGCGTATCCATTATCGGAAGACACTCTTCCTGCATCGCCTCCTGTCCACAAACACATGACCTGGTTGAATGAAAGACCAGGGCAATATTGGAACCAGAATGAAGGTGAGGATCATGACTACCAAGACAATTTATACGAGGATATTGAGCCTCACCATCTGATACCAGGAGAACTCAGAATATATCCCACGCAAGAGGATGTTCACGTCTATGTTCAGGGCAGCGGCATTGAACAACTTATTCACGGGGTATGGCTTGAAGGGTTAGAAGAGCTAGTTCTCAGCTATACAGGACTTCATACGTCTGGACTTGAGCGACTGATGCAAGCCCCGTTTATTCCTCATATCCAGAAGCTTGATCTGTCCAATAACTGTCTTGATAGCAGCTGTCTCGAGTGGTTTCTTGACACCTCTATACTCCCTCGCCTGACACATCTTGACCTCTCGTACAACAATTTTTCAATCAAGGATAACAGGCAAATTACACAACATTGTGATGCTCATGGGATCGTGGTCAGGACGACAGATCCTAAAAAAGCGGTCTTTAGAGCGTGATGAAGAAAGAAATGGAAGAAGAAAAGCGAAGGAGAAGGCGCGGAGTTCGAGGAACAAAAACCAAGAATAGTAGCCATGTTACATTCTGTTTTTGTGACACTGAAATCCGCGCTTTCTACGAGCTTTTCCTTCCAGATTCTTCTTTATTACTCTCTAAATACCAGCAATGATGATGCTTTATCTTGTTGATAGGCAATGTTATCTTATATTTATATGAAATATTAGATGGAGGAAGTTGATGATGTATTTGAAACATAAAATGTGTGCTGGTTCTGTCGCCGTTATCTTGTTTGGGGTAGTTGGAGGCACAGGATGTAACCAAGAACCAGCGCAAGCAGAGTACCAAAATTACTGTGAGGGTAAAGACTGTAGCCCTTGTGAGGATGACTCACAATGCTACACAGAGTCCGATCCATGTAGCTGCGGTTTAGTGTGTTCTCCTGAGAGCAAACTTCCTACTCAGTATCCAACTGTTGTATGTGCAGAAGAAGATCGTTGTGAGCCTTCTGGCCAAACCTGTCGTTGTATTAATTCTCAATGCCAATTTGAGTAGAGTCTATGGTTTCAGAGCACCAGCTCCTTCTTTATTACGTTATAGCTATGAATTTTTGACGGAAAATAAAATGGAAGAGGATACGCACCAACGCTTTTACAACCATGCCTGGCTCTATGAAAAAGCGTTCAACTGGCGAGATATTGAGAAAGAATGCCAATTCTTAAGCCAGCTCTACACAACCCATACATCGAAGCCTCTTCGTGCCATGCTTGAGCTTGCCTGTGGTCCTGCTGAACATGCACGTTGGTATGCTGCGCAACAGATTCATGCTCATGCTCTCGATTTAAATCAGGATATGCTTGATTATGCGAGCGCTCAGGTCAAAACGCCAGACTACTTTCACCCACACAAGATGAATATGTGTACATTCGATATTCCTTCTGAGCCCGTGGGGATGGCATGCTGTTTGATCGATTCAATTGCATACATTACTACACACGATGCATTTCGTACTCATTTGGAAAGTGTGGCACGTGCTCTTGAAGATGGGGGGATTTATGTCATTGAGACAGTTCATCCCAAGGACACTTTGTGTGATGTACAGACCACGGAGACGTCATGGACGGTAGAGCTGTCAGAGAGCGCCATCGATGTCATCTTTGGGCATCCCAACAATAAGATCGATCCGATAAGCCAGATCACCATGATTGATGTAACGCTACGCCAACGCCGTCTTTGTGATGGTAAGATATTGGTAGACTTGACCGAGCGAGCTCCTCTTAAACTGTACCTTTATCAGGAGCTTTTGGCGCTCATTCATGGTTCGCCGTTTTGTGTGGTGGAAACATTTGGTGCACTTGATACAGAGGTGGCTTTGGACTCCTCTACCCACGCATGGCGTACCGTTCTCGTACTTCAGAAACGATACTAGAAGAAATGTGCTTCTATGAGTTGTTTTATAGTTTAAGAACTCGGTGAACGCAGAGATTAAAAGTCATTTATATCAATGTTTTATGATATTTATGCCAGTGTTTCAAGAGGCCGTACATGAGAAGTGTGTTATGCCTCATTGTGTGCTTTGCATATATCAGTTGTCGGTCAGGACAGTCGACTTCTGGTACTCTCACGAGTACCACGTTCAACAACATATTCATGTCCTTGATGATTCGCGCAAACAATGTTTAAACCCTCTAGATAGAGCGCCGCGTATTTCATACATTCATCACTCCTCTGTCGAGTGACGATACAAACACAAAAAGAACTGATCCAGCTTGATAAAGGACATTGAATTGAACAAAAAACAAATCAAATCAATAACTTACTTAACTTTTATTTTGAGCGTATGTGCCTACTCCGTGAGCGCATTTACACAAGAGAAACCTACACGTTCGACGATTCGCACATTTGTGCCTGTGATAAGTTTTGAGCATGGTTCGCAACGCGAGTCTCAACCCAGCATACCAGGATTGTTTGTGCTGTGGGGTTTTGAAGTGGCACATGCATGGCAAGGCATAACAGTAGAAGGCACGTATGCATCGATTCGCAATATTGAGGGAAAAGGTAGAACGGTGGGATTACGTGGAGGTTATACGTTCAAGATTAGAGAGAGGAAGCGCAAGAGAGCACAATGGCGTCATTATGTATTACCTTTTGTAGGTTACCGCCATGTCAACCTCCCCGAACCAGCTTGGGATAGTTACACACACACGCACCTTGCCCATACTGCTCACCTTGGCGCAGGTTATGGCATAGAGCGAAGCGGTAAGCGAAGCTTTATTTTAAGGTTTAACGCAGGCAGAGATTTTGCGTTAAGGAGTAAGCTTATTCCTGTTCTTGAGTCCGAGATCGTCAGCGAAGGGGATAAGTTAAGAAGCGTAGAGTTTTTTAATATATCGTTAGGAATTGCTTTTTACGGCATAGGACAGCACTTTTTCGCAAAGCATTGAGGTGTATTTCGTTTCTTCTTCCGTAAAATAAATCCTGAGAGCAGCTTATTCTTTGACGTGAATACCTTTCAGAACAAAGGAACGGTGATGCCATCAATTATGGCCAATCTGTTAATTTCACCAATAAAAAAGATGTTGAAGTGGAAGGGGGCTTTTTTCGGTAGCTAATCTTATCGAATAGCAACTCTGGGGGAATAGCTGTCATCTTGATATTAACTTCACATGAAATGTCAGATAGAAGTGGGATGCGCTCGGGTGTGAGTCTTTTTAGATTACAGACTCAACTTGATGTGAGCAGTCAAGTCATTTTGGATCACTGTAAATAGAAGATATTACGTTTGAATGAACGTATGATTTGAGGTCCTGCTCACACCATTCGCAGGAGAATTTTATGAAAGATCAACGATCATGTGTTTTGACAACCATCATGACAGCGGGATTGGTATGTATTGGTGCGCAAGAAAGTAATGCTCAGCTTATGGATGCATACTGTTTTGAAGAACATGGATGGACCTACAATGATGCAGGATTCATTACACCAGTTTTGGCTTCTACAGAATGCGCAGATGCTCCAGAGGGCAAACAATGGATTGACCTTGTCAGTGATCAGGGTCAAGCACTTTATCCTCGTATGAGCGTGCTTGTAACGATACAGGAAGATGAGGCTTTTTATGAAGGTATCTTACGTTCTGTTCTGGCTGTAGACATGTATGATCGTATAGGACTGGTGGCCTTTCCAGAGTCTGATTATGATACACCTATGTATAGCATGTCTCCGCTGGTAGCTCCGTCAAGTCTCCCTGCACTTAATGGTTTTGAGCGCTGGACTTTTACAGGGTTTGAAGGCGAATGGCCTCCTGAAGACGTTCAATTCTCAGTATCGTATGGGGTTCAACCTGTCTTGCCTGATTGGCCTGATCCCACTTGGGTTGATGGACCTGGTGGAACCTACTGCATTTTCTGCCCAGGAGATACTGGAGGAAGTAGCGGTGGTACTGGCGATGCAAGTGGTAGCGGAAGTGGCGGCGGTGGCGGTGGAAGTAGTAGCGGTGGCGGTGGTGGCGGCGGTACAGATGATGGAGGCTATACTTCAACACCCGATGTTTACCCTGCTGGAAGTGCTGCGATGGACGGCTCGGGTGGACCTGCTGGGAACCGTGTCAATTTGGCAGAAGAATTGAGTTGTTTCAATACCTTTAACAATGTTACTCCAGGCTGGACCCACCAGATCGTGCTCTATGCAGATACGCCTCATCCTCTCAATTCAAACTGGCCGCTTCCTGCTTCAGCCTCGGGTGTCACGGCAGGTCACGCTTTTATTAGTCTGGTTCAAACAGCACCAGACGGTACGGTCATGATTAAAACCCTCGGATTCTATCCTCAAACAGGGGTTAATCAGAATGATCCCATTGATCAGGGAGAAATCCGTGACGACTCTCAACGAGAATTTGAAGCCAGCGCCACATTTGATGTGACTGCGGACGACTTCAACGATACCCTTTTGGACTTGACGCAAAATCCGCTGCCTATGTACAGGTTGACCACGTCGAACTGCGTAAATTGGGCGCAAAGCGTCGCATGGCAAATGGGAGTGACCATGCCTATTCAGCCCAGTATGTTTTGGGGTTTAACACCACAACAAATGGGCAACACGATTGCGGCCACACCTTCTCCTGCAAATGCGACCAATGTAAATGTACAGGGTGGGCTTCCCCTGGAATCCGTTGGCTGCAACAGTCCAGTGCAGGAGGCTCCTGGAGAACGATGATGGTGTTTAGAGCGTGATGGAGAAGGAGCTGGTCGGAAAAGCTCGTAGAAACCGCGTATTTTGGCGTCGCAAAAACAGAATGTAACACGGCTACTATTCTTGGTTTTTGCTTCTTAAACTCCACGCCTTCTACTTCGTTTTTCTTCGAACAGCTCCTTCTCCATCACGCCCTAATATGCACCACGATGATTTGTGATGTATCAAAAACAAGAGGCACTCCTTTTTAAAGTTTTTGAACACTGTGCATACTTTTCTAGTGAGCTAGGACCGTATGCATAGTCTGTGACGAGTAAGCCAACGCGCATAGATGAACTCATAAAACATCAAGTGTTACAGTAGTCTCAATGCTCGTATATAATAAAGATAAAAAGGTCGAAGGCTTGAAAGCCTTCGACCCTTTTTATCTTAAAAATCAGAATCTTAACTTATGACTAGTTGGGGAGAATGAACGTGAATTCGGCAGTCTCATCTGGTGCAACTGAGCGTTGTTGACGTTCATTCAAGATGGGCTCGCCAGCATCCGTGTCGGCACGGACCACAGATTCAAAACTTACCGCAGAATCGGAGTGGTTTTTGACCTGTACGGTGTAGGTGCCAGGTGTAGGGTCCTGAGCAAGCCAGGTGACGTATTCCTGATTGCTGCCACCACGTTCGACGTAACACGTTTCGTTGGTGCTACACCCTCTGGTGTTGGAGAACTTGGGATCAAGTCCTCTGGAGTTATTACGATCAAAGACCTGTCCATCAGGAGTACGGACCTGGAGGTCGATGTCCTTGTCAACATCCCAATTGATGGCGACAAAAAGAGGTGTGGAGCTGACGCACTTCTTGAGGCAGTAGCTTGAGTCGCGCTCAAGGAAGTCCTTGTGCAGACGTGTTTCGTCGGGGTTGTTCTCAAGATCGAGGACACATGAATCGTAGGAGAAGAACTCCCAGTTGTTAGCATCTGCGTTGGTGAACGGAATCTTGCCTGCGAGCCCTGCGCTTGTTCTGAAACCAGCGGTCAAACCAATGTTGCAGAACTCACCGTCAATTTGAGCGGCTGTTGTGGCGATTTGAGCATCGGCACGAGCGTAGGTATCCACAGGAATGAAGTAGGGGCCTGCCAGGTCATAAAAGTAGAGTGAGGTGCGAAGACCTGCGATCTGGTGTTCTGCATGACCACGTGCCGAACCTTCAGCAAACCACTCACCGCTGAATTGTGGTGTGAGCGTGGGCGCAGGCAGGTGCCATGAGCTTCGTGAGGAGACGGGGCCGTTTTGCTGGTTGTAGGAGAGCTCAAGGTTGAGGTCAAAGCCAACACTAATGTCGCGCACACCTGCTTCGGCAATACCTTCAAAGCCTACATCATAAGCTTTACCAATGACTTCGCCCTGAAGTTTGAGCACGACAGGGAACCAGCCAATGAAGAAGGTCTTGGATTTGCTAATCTGACAGTTGTCGCACATGCGCTCGGTGTCGTTGCTATCGCTAGCCTCGGCAGTGGCGCTGATGGAGACGTTATCGACCACAAGGCGAGGTTCAAAGCTTGAGGCAAACTCGAAGCTTTCGAGGACGCCACCGCAATTGGCTTGGGCCCATGCGACCTCGTGAGGCAGCGGCATAAGCACTGTACTGTCGGGCCACCAATCCTTGGAGTCGTTGCATGCGATGCGAGGAGCACCGCCTGAGCGAAGGACTGTAATACCTTCGATGGAGCGTACGCTGTCAGGGATCGCGGGGTAATTAGGAGAACTTTCCCAGGTCGACATGGCACGCTGACAGTTTTGAGAATCTTGATCTGTGCCCTTGGCGAAGTTCAGAGATTCTGTGACCGTACCGCAGCTTGTGCGTGTCGTGGAGCCATCGTTGCTTGGAATGGTGTGGTTGCGGTCGATGACACGTCCAAGCCAGTCGGAGCGAATTTCTGCGTCGAGGCGCACGGGTACATCAAGGTTGGTCAGACGAGGTTGGCTCACGTTAAAGTTCAAGCCAGCGCTGCCATTCTCACCACGTGAGCTGACGCCAATGCTGTACTCCAGACCTCGTGCCACGTTAATGTCCGAAATGGAGAACGTGTAGGCGAGCATTTGCTGATGATGGATGTATTGCTGGGCGTATGAAGGGCTAAGTTCGGTGGGGGCTTCGCTCAGACTTCCCTGAAAGACAGCCTCTGTGATGGCGGCGTTGCGTGTCTCGTAGACTGTGCCATTGACCTGCTCGGATACGCTCGTGACTTTTCGCAAAAATACTTTATTTTGTGAGTAGTTAGCGGACACAAGAATGTCGTTCACCTTGTACTTTGGTGGTGCCGTCGCCAGAGGATTGCTCGGGTCATATCCAGGATCGCCAGGTTGAAGAGTCTCGGATGGAAACACCAGCGAATCTTCATACACATCGACATTCTGCGATTCGTCACCTGTAAGCTGATGTGACCATGGCGCAGGTACAAAGGGTTTTTGTGCGACGCGCTCCTCGACTGCCGCAAGATACTGGTCATACTCGGCGTCGGTGACCTCACCGTCAGCAAAAATACCGCGTGTAGCCACATCGTAATCGGAGCCTGTCAGGCCACCACCGCCAATTGGCCAGCTTGAGCCGCCATAGACGCCACCTGTCTCACCACAACCAAACAGGCTCAGTGTGAGCGCTGAGGCTACCAAAAAAGTAACTTTATTGACCTTGAATTGACCACACATACACATCATCTCTTTTGACTCACCACAGACGTGATGAATTTTTACAGGTTTGGTATCGTCTTCAGAACACATTCTTGATACCAAGAACAAACACTTCAAATTGTAACTCAAGTAAGTTCAAGCTCCATCTCAACTGTACTACACATCTTGCCTCGCTGAAAAGCAGATCTTTTCCGTCGCAAAACTCAGACTAAAACACGATAAAGTTACTGATATTACTTGGTTTTTATGCGTCATAAGAGACTGATTTCACACATACCCACGAATGAACATCCTATGAGCCACACGTTCCTGCACGATCTTCTTACTGATAAAGGCCATCATCTCATCCTCTTGAAAGAGGATATGGACTACGGCGAGCATGTATACGCCACCTCCACACTGGTTAAACTTGCCAGAAGCTATGCCTCCTCACTCCAGGGTAGTGGTCTTGTTCCAGGGATGAAGGTCGCGTTGGTCCACGCCAACATGTTCCACTCCATGTTGTTCTTCTGGGCCGCTGTATTTGCAGGTGCGATCCCCGTCATTTGCCCTGTCGAAACGCTCGACTTACAGGCGCTCTTTCAGAACTTTGAGCCCGATGCAATCCTCATGGATCAGACCATGGAGCAGAGCTTTTCACACCTCTTCTCCTCCATACCGCTGCTCATCAACACGGATACGTTATCTCCCCTGACCTACAGCGTTAACACAATATATATACCTGAAAATAATAAGGATATTGCATGTGGAATGGTGCACTACGACCTCTCACCACCCTATGCTCCACATGTACGCTTTTACAGCCACAGAGAGCTCCTCTCTACGCTTCACCACCACCATATCGAACTTCACACCAACAGTGATGACATCTTTCTCTGCTGGCAACCCCTCTACTCGCCAACAGCTCTGACCGCGACCCATCTCTCGGCTCTTTATGTGCGCGCCAATCAAATCTTTTTGCTCCCTACCACATTCCCCGATCAACCCTTTCTCTGGTGTGAGACAGTCCATCAACACCGTGTCACGCGCGCGAATCTGACACCCACCATGGCCGCCTTGATGGTACAACACCTTGATGAGACAGCGAGCAACCGTCTGGATCTCTCCTCGTTACGCACGCTCCTGATACAGTCTGGCGATGGTGCTTCGCATATTTATGCAGAACATCTGGCGCGGTTGCTCGGGAGAGCATACCTTAAAGAATCAGTTTTAACATATTGTTTTAATTACGATAATGGTCTTGTCGCATCGGCATCCATGGGCAAAGACCTCTCCGCACGCACACGCTTTGACCGCGAAGCGTTGGCACAGGGGGAGGTCAAACCTTCACATTCAAAGTCCAGCTCCGTGGCGCTCCCCCTCAGTGCTGTCGATGCAGCAGACCGTGTCAGTGTCTCCCCCTGGGGAGTCAGGGCGCTGGGGCACATTACGCTTTATGGCGATGGTGCCACAGGCTCACAAACACCATTCTCTGCTGTGGCCTGTGATCTTGCTGTGTACGACTTGGGTGCTCAGGCACGTCGATTTTCCATGGGGTTTCATACAATTTATGCGCTCGATCTTGAGCAGTGCGTTCATGATATTATCCCCGTGACACGCGCACACGCCCTTGTGATGCCTGGAACAGATAACACCGTGGGTCTCCACATTTTTTTAAGCCCACACATCAAGGGGGATCGTCAGGAGCTTATCAATGATATACACACGCACCTCTTGAATATCTTTGAATATGCACCTGTGCTTCAGGATAAATTAAGGGTGTATGCATATGATATGTCTACATATTTGCTTAGAACAGATCACTATGCATGGCGTTTTTCTGTGCATGCCTGTGTACAACAGCACGCCCCTGTCACGACACCTGTGACACAGATTCAGGGTGGCGTTGTTGATGTTCAGATGACGCTCGAACAGCTTGAGGCGATGATCGACGCGTTAAACGATGCGCGTCAACATACGCATACACATGTGCAAATGCGGCTTGATGTACATCCTGACAGTCAGACGCTTACAACGTTCACTATTACGCCTGATTATGTGCTGCCTGAATCTCCTGATGTAGAGCCTCCCAAACCCGAAATGGAGACCTCATTACACGAGGTCACGCAACAAATATGGCCTTCTGTGAATGAGGCTGTGAGAACAACCTCTATCAAGCCCAGGGGGGAGAACTCATTTTTTGAACCTGTACCTCACGAACCCACGCTCAAGCTCGACACACAGCTCTTCAAACCACGACGAGAGCTTGCGCTCACACCAATGCAGCGGTTCTATCTGCATGAACAGAACGTGTCCTCGGACAGGGGATGGGTTCATTGCTCGACACACCTTGAACACCTTGATCTCGACCATCACGAAATTCACCGCGCTCTTGACTACTTGCTCGCAAAACAGCCCGCGTTACGTGTGAGGTTTGGCCCTGTGGCGCAGGGGCTGCATTATATCCTCGATCAAGGAAATCATGTGCTGTACAAGCGCTTTGAGCCTGACGATAAGATCGATATATTGCATCAGTATGCGATGGACAGGTTCCTTGGTTACACACATAAACCGTTGCATCATGGTCCTCTGGTGCACTGGTTGGCGTTCTCTTATCCTGATCATACATTTGAACTCCATCAGCTCTCACATTTAAGTGCACTTGATACCGTCGGTGCGCATGAAGTTCTTGACGAATTTATTTGTCTTTTAAATGAGATACAATATGCATCTGAAGATGATGATACACATACACCGCTGATGTTTGTGGAGGATGTGGATGCGCTCATGGACAGGCAAGACGAGCTGTATCAGGAGAGCGTGCAGCGAGAGCTTGTGTGTGCTGAAGACTTGAACGCTGCCGAGTTTTGGTCCACGCTGTTTAATACACCCTACCGACATATTTCCTTGCGCGATGCACGTTATGAGCAGCCTCATCGTGAGGTGAGCATCAGGTTACTCGCTGCGGACCGACCCGAGTGCGATGATCTACATGGTCACCTTGTTGTCTCGTATGCACGATGTATTGAGCAACTTCACGGCGAATCTTTACAGTCGCTGGTCATTGGTATGACACATCATGTATCCTGTCATGAGTTGTCCATGCAGAGCACGTATGTCCTCCCTGTGAGGGTGAATCTTGAGCGCGATGATTTCAAACATAAAAATGAAAATCATGGCATGATTTTAAATAAAAGTGTTCAAAAGCAGATGCATCAAAGCACATCGCATGCGCTCTCTCCCGATGCGATTGCGCGTCATGGGAGGGTATCTCCGCTGGTGGCTCAGGGGATACGTTTTGCAATGAGGTATAAACCATATTCAGATGATGAATCAATGACTTGTGAAATTAAGACACATGGTCATTCGGTTGCTGTAGAGTATCCACACCATGATCTAAATGAGCTCTTTTTACAGTGTCGTGAACAGGACGATGGCAGCATCCTGTTTACGCTGCACATCGCGGACGATGTGCAGCTAGGTATGACGCCCATTCAGGTGATGGATGCATTGATTGCATGGGTTCGCGAGGTGTAACTACAGCGAAGGCCAGATTGCGGTGTAGAAGAAGGCAAGAGCACCAAGAAGGCAGGGGCCTGCGAGGATGGACACCATGGGTGGGATGAGAATCTTGAGGGTCTTGTTTTGTTTCACCGCAAAATGACAGATGATGCTTGCCAAAAGCCCCAGAAACACAGCACCCATCAGGGGGAGTGTGAAGTAGGAGAGCATCACCGACTCGGACTCCCCTGCGTTGATCGAGAAAAAGATCTGGACAAGCCCACCGCCACAACAAAAGACAAGCCCGAGAGCACCAAAGATGCCCATCATGATCTTGCCTGTTTTTTGTACGGATGGATCAATTTCCTGAACAGGTCTTGCTGTTGTCATGGATACCTCTTGCAATCAAATGCTGTGAAAGACATGTGTATGAACTGATGTAACAGCACTGATTGTAACACACACATGAGACTTGTCGAAGCAAAGCGACTCTTATTCTGTATTCTTGTGTGATTGTATGTTGTTGAGAGGTTTGGTAATACTCTTCAGATCACGTGCAAGCATCCACCACAGTAGCGCATAGTTTTATGCCGATAAAAGTATTACGATGAAGCTTAAAAACAAAATAAAAACAATACTTTATATGAGTGCAATGTGTGCTTTGCTCGCATCGTGCGGTTCATCCAGCACAGATGCATCGGCAGATATGAGCGCACCTGTAGACGCCTCAATGAAGGCAGATATCGACGAGCTCGCCGAGCTTGAGACACCCGATATGGTCAGCAAGCCTGACTTGGGTGACAATATGACGATCACGCAAAGCGAGCTACTTCATAAGAGTCCCGAGGATTGTGGCTCGTGTCACGAGGTGCATCTTGAGGACTGGTCAGGGAGCATGCATGCCTACGCTACCAAGGATCCAATCTTTGTGGCGATGCTTCAAAAAGGGATCAAGGAGACCGAGGGCAAGCTTGATCAGTTCTGCATTCAGTGCCATGCACCTGTGGCCTCAAAGCTTGGAGATACCCCCGTGGTGGAGGATTCGGGGGTTCATCAAATGCCTCTGGACAGAACGATTCCTATTGTGGAGCACGGCGTGGTATGCACAACCTGTCATGCGACTACAAGCGTTGAAGCGACCTTGAACGCAGAGTTTACGCTTGAGCAGGGCGCTGTGCTTTATGGTCCATCAGGGAGTGATGCCGCCAACGAAGCCCATGTCTCGGCGGGTTTTGGTGAGGTGAAGTCATCCT
>Ga0207913_1000092_pt1 | contig 21029 bp, 15 predicted proteins | sample DeeseametaMP2913_FD_184168 | JGI IMG/M metagenome (GOLD analysis project Ga0207913, IMG submission 184168) | Marine microbial communities from the Deep Atlantic Ocean - MP2913 (SPAdes) | ecosystem: Environmental > Aquatic > Marine > Oceanic | place: West of Santa Cruz de la Palma, Atlantic Ocean...
CCCGCCCCTCCTCTCTTTCTTGGCACTGTAAATTTTGTAAAAATTTACAGTGCTCTCCATGATACTGAATTTTTTATCAGTGGTGTAAAACTTTTACAGTGAACTGAAGGTGTAAAAGTTTTACAGGTTATTTGAAGGCATCCATGTCGAGCTTGAGCGTGACCCAGAATGATCGGCCTGGTACGGGGACAAGCGAGTTTTGGAAGCCCTGTGCGCGTGTGGCGCTGGTGTCATCTCCTGCGCTGGCTGACTCCGCGCCAGGGTGGAAGTAACGTGCATCGAGCAAGTTTTGAATCTGGAGTCCGAGCACGGCAGGTTTGAACTTGAGCTGTGTGATGGCGTTGACGTGTGTGTAAGCGTCAAGTTTGCGGATGCCGTGTTCACGATCGGGATCGCGCAGTGCATTGGCGAGATAGGGTGTGCGTGATGCAATCCAGCGTCCGTTGATGTTGACGTGTAGTAGGTCTGTGACAGGGAGGTTTATACCTGCATGAACCTTGTGTGGTGCAATATCGCCAAGTTCAATCCAACGCCCTGCGTCCTGCCAGTTGCCCGAGTCAAAGTGGTATCGCCATGAGGATTGTGAATGCGTAAAGGAGTAGTGTGCATAGACGTTTATGTCGTTTGAGGAGCGCATGAGGTTGGGGATATCATGACTGAGTTTGAGCTCTGTTCCCACCACACGACGTTGACCTGTGTTGAGGGCGGCCTCGGCGATGACGTTGTTGTACATGGCATAGTAGGCCGAGATGTCAGAGCGGAAATTACCAAGTCTCAGCAGGTGATTGAGCTCAAAGTTGTTGACCGTTTCAGGTTGCAACAAGGGGTTGGCGTTGCGGCCTTGCCAGCCGCCAAAGAGTTGAACAGGGGCGGGCTCCTGGAATGCTCGGCCATAGAGCAGTTTGAGCGCTGCGGCATCAATGCCCTTGACGTACTTGGACCATTTGAAGATGGCCGCTAGCCGTGGGTTTGTGGATGAACCGTAAAGTGAGTTGATGTCGTGGCGTAAGCCTGCGTTGAATGTCCATGCGGGGAGATTAACGGTGGTTTGCACGTAACCACCGATGTCATCGGTCAAGATCTTGTTGTCATCGGGCATCACCGAGGGTGTTTCGGCGGGGGTCTCGTAGGTGTCGCTTGAGGAGTGATAAATGGCTTCGCCATAGCCTTCAGGGCCTCCATTTGGATCGGCTGATGCGCTGTAAACTCCCCAGTAGCCGTTGATGGCGTAGGCGCGTGTGAGATCTTTTCGCTCGTACTTCAAGCCACCTGAGACGTCGACATGATCAGACAGCGTCCAGTTTAGATCCTGTTTGAAGAGTGTGGCGTCGTTGTCAGATAGCCAGGATGTGTGGCTGACATAAGAGTATTCCTCCTGGCCCTCTTGCCAGTCTGGTGTGGCCTCGGTCCAGTTCCCCATGATATCACTTTCTCGCCAGCTCAGGAACGTGGTCAGTGAGAGGTTCGTGTTGAAAGCATGGTTGTGTTCGGCCCAAACCTGGCGAGAGGTCAGCGTCCAGAATGCGTTGTTCTGGACGTGATCTGCGGCATAATAAGGTCCGTAGGCCTCCTTTCGTCGCCAGCTCATGATGCCAAATTGAAGGTTCTTGTAATTGAGTTTTACCTCATAGGCGTGATCGTCTGTAGGATCAAAGTACTGTCCATGAGGTACGCCTGCGTTCTGAATACCAGGGTTATAGTCAGGATCGTTGGGAGAGCCGTGGGGGATGAGCGGTCCCCAGATGGTGTCACTGCTGTAGGTGTCGTTCTCAAGCCAGACCCCCTGACCCGAGAGGTCAGCTTCATCGCTCCGAAAGAGTCTACCTGTGATGGAGAACGAGAGGTCGCCATATTTTCCCAGAACGTTTCCATCGACACCCCGGGAGTTCCAGCTTCCAGCGAGTAAATCGATGTGTGTACGCACGCCGTCCTGAGTCAGGCCACGCGCATCTTTGGTGATGACGTTGATGACCCCCAGAAAGGCGTTTGGGCCATACACCGCAGCGGCAGGACCATACAATACTTCGATGCGCGCAATGTTTGATATGGGATACTGGCGACTGATCGCGGCCTGGTGGGACCAGAGGTTGTTATCGACCTTGCCATCGATCATGAGCAAGGTGCGCTGTGTCCACGGTGTGCGGTAGCCACGCTGGTAGGCGAGCATGTACTGGGTGCCGTTGACCAGACTGACATCAAAACCTGGGAGGTCCTGGATGACTTCAGCGAGGTTGTTGTAGCCACGATCCTTCATCTGTTGAGCAGTGATCACGACCACCGATGCAGGTGCATCAATCAGGTCCTGATCGCGTCTGGTGGCAGTGACCACTCTGGTGTCGAGGAAGCCACCAAGATCAATCTGGTTCAGGATCTCTTCGGGGGATGCGGGAGGTGCCTCGGCCTCTGATGCAGGTGTACGCGTGCTTGTGTCAGGTTTATTTTGAGCGATGACAGGATGTACAACGGTAAGCAAGAGCAGGTGTGCAAGTGAGAGAGTGAGTAGCCGTTGTGATATGTGAAGTGGTGTCATGTGCAGGGTTAAGTCTTGTGGGTTTGGCACGTGATGGGCAGCAAAGCTCTGGACGTGTGAACCCCAAAGCGATGAGGTCGTCACACGAGGTCGTGGTCCAAAAGAGTCTTCCTTGACGGCATCTTTTACCCCTTGAAGAAAGGAGTGAAACGCATTCTTGATCGTGTGTATGATCATATACCAAAGTCGAAAGAATTGCCCACAATCCTTTCGACTTTGAACCCACTATTTGGTTCAGGTTCTGTTGACCTGAGCACCAGTCCCCTCATGTCATTGTGTCTTCGCTCTACTTGGTCTGCCCACCTAGCGCGCGATATTTTCCTGGATTTTTTTATTTTTGTAGACAATGCGGTGGTGAATGCCACCAGCCCCATCGCTCTTGAGCGAGTGAATGACCTTGGCATCTCCCATGGTCCAGACACTACCAAAGACCACGTCTCCGAGGAGGACAGCATCAGCCCACATGGTCTGGTCCGATTTATGGCGATCGTTGGACCAGATTGTGGCGCGTTGCAAAGGTTCGCCATAGTTTGCAGTGATGGATTTATCGACACGGATGAAGTCATCAAGATAGCTGCGAGCATCCTCATGCGTGTTGTGAAAGACAAACATCACTTGTGTGAGCTTCTCAAAGGTAAAGTGGTAGACCAGAGCCCCTGGAATACCTTCCATGGATGCCTGATACGCGATGAGCTGTGGTGTGGCGCGCACAGGTTCGCCCTGGCTTTGCTTGATCTCATCACGAGGTGTGCCCCATGAAAAACCTGCGATCTGGGTAGATGGTGCGTTGAATATGGTGAACTCTGTCGGGGTTGGCGCTTGATCGGGTGTCTCTTTGGGTGGTTGTGTTTCAGGAACAGTTGAGAGCGCCACATCTGTACGATCCTTCGTTGGCGGTGCTTTACCCTGGAGCGGTTTGGCCGAGGCGATGACCGCCTGATAAGACGTGCGAGCTTCCTGATAATGTTCTTCCAAAAAGCGCCCATAAATAAAGTAGACCGCGTCCGAGGTCATGAATGTCATACCCTCAATGATGATAGGTTCGGCACCAGATTCTCCCTTCAAGAGGGTACGCAAGCCCTCGACGCCATTGGCCCAGGAGATCGATTCTTCTGTAAATGTATATGCGCCTGATTCGCCACGAATGCGTTCCACGAGCAGGTTATGCAAATTGGAGAGGTACAGGGATGTGTCATCTACAGTGCTGACATCAAGAGGAATCTGGCCAATCAGGATACGTGATGTGTCATCAGCGCTCGTGAGTTGTGCCTGATACAGGTTCTCGTTGTGTTGCTCCTGAGCAACACGCCACCCATGAGGAACCTGAACAAAACCTGCAATGGTGTCAGAAAGGCCCACGTGTGAGTCTACTTCCGTGTTTGAAGTGGGTGTTTTACAGCCATACGCCATGATGATGCAGGTCAATATGCAGGCGTAATTTATGAGTGGTTGAGTGTTCTTCATCAAATCATGTTCTCATATCTTCAATGGGGTTCGAAGAGCAGGCAAGAGAATGAGTGCGCTATATCGTCACGTTCTATCATTGTATTATAGGGACAAGACACAGAGTAATATAAGTACAGATCTTCACCAGCAAACTAGAGAGCGCGAGGTCATGTGCACATGACCTCGCGCTCTCTAGTTTGCTGGTTGGATATGCGAAAAGTCAGGGCTCTTCACTCAGTGCTTTTAAATCGTCGTCAAGCTTCTGATCATTGGGGTCGACGGTCTTGAACCCATCAAGGTAAGAGCCTTTGCCCGACTTCTTCTGTGTGGGTGCGCCCGCATCGAAGGTGTGCATATCAGGTGCATGTGTTTCAGGTTTGGTGGGTGTTGTTTTTGGCGACTTCTTACGCGCAGAGGTTTTGCGTGTTGCTGATGTGATGACATCCAGTGTGCGTGGTTGTTTGGGGGGATCAGTGTTGTTGGTCGTGGTGCCAAAGTCAACAGCAGGTGGTGCTGCTGTGACCTCGACGGGAGATGATGTGATTTGTTTTGTGACAGGCTCAGGTGGCGCGTCAGATGGTGTGGTGAGTGAAGTTGTGGAATCTGGAGTTTGCACAGGCGTGTTGGTGCTCTCTTCAGCAGAATTTGAGCGTTGATATGCGAGCATTGCAATGAGCGCAATCAGCGAGGCGGCTGTGAGTGTTGCGCTGATTGCAATGCTTCTGTTTTTCTTTAATTTCTCCTTCTCAAGGCGCTGCAAACGCTCTGAAAGTTCTTCAAACTCCTGCGTTGATATTCTGGCGTTGCTGTCATCGGTGATCTCGTCGTCTGGAATCTCCCGTGCCACGGCGTCTGTGCTTACCTCGGGATCGGTGATGGGCGTATCATGCTCAGCCTCCATGGATGAGATGCGGTGCGGTGGCGTGGTGTTTCTGGATTCAAGGATGTACTGACCTGAGGAGCTTGCGGATGCAGGCGAGACTTTAATATCTCCCTCACCCACATCACCAAAAGGAATGACGAGGCCGCTTTCGTCGATGGGACGCTCAAAGAGGTCGAGGTGGAGTTTTGCCAGATCGTTGAGCAACGCTTGACAGTTTTGATACCTGTAGCGTGGATTTTTCTTCAGGCATTTGTCGATAATATGTGAGAAAGCCTCGCTGATTTCGGCGCGTTGTTCGTGTGCTCGGGGTGGCGTCTCGTTGACATGCGCGTAGGCCAGGGCGTAGGTGTCACCGTTTGTTTCAAAAGGAAGGCTTCCCACGAGAAGTTCATAAAGAGTGACACCAATCTGGTAAATATCGGTGGCTGGTGAGAGCGTCCTGCTCTTGATTTGTTCGGGCGCCATGTAAGCAGGAGTACCCCGAACCTCTGTGCCACGTTCGAGGAGTTTGTCGAACTTACGCGAGAGGCCAAAGTCAATCAGACGCAAAAGACCATCGGACTGGAGTATGATGTTGGCAGGCTTCAGGTCGCGGTGCAGATAGTTCATGTGGTGCAAGTAGCCCACAACACAGGTGAGCTGAATTGCAATGTACAGTGTTTCATCTTCGGGCAAATGCGAGCGTTGCTTGAGCACACGTTCAAGGGGCTCACTATGGATAAACTCCTGGATCATGGCCACGCCTTCAGGGGCCTCCACCACATCAAAGACCCGTACGAGATTCTTGTGCGACAGCTCCGCAAGTGATCTTGCTTCAGTCAGAAAGAGCTCTGTGGCAGAGGAGCTTTGTTGTAATGCAGCGCTGAGCTGTTTGATAGCGACCTCACGGTTGAGGGTCTTATCAAGCGCTTTGATCACTGTTCCCATCCCACCATGACCAAGAATTTCCAGCGCTTCATAACGCGAGGTTAAATTCTTGGTAAGGATATGTTCCAGTGTATGTTTTGTACTCACACTCTATCCTGCATCGACGATCGATGAACTTATCTTTACGTTCTACATCCTGTATCTTACTCGATGTAACAAAAAAATCCACACAAGGATGCGCTCTTGAATCATATACTCAAGATTGTACCACGGTTTAGATACGTTCTCAGTCCTCATACAGGTGAAGAAAGTTGTCGATTAAAAAGTTTGAGACGACATCTTCGGGTAGCACGCCTGCACACTCAGGGATGGTGCTCTTTGTCAGCGCCAGTCCATATGTGGCCACATCGCCAATACATGCCGAGCGCTGCTCCTCACGCGTGTGCATATCAACAAAGCGAGTATCAGGATTGTTCGGGCAGGGTCAAAACAGAGTTTTTGGTGTTCTTGATGGTGTTTCTGTGATTTTGGTCGGTCAAAAGCCTGAAAACGCATATTTCGACCGACAAGCGACGCTATTGTCAGACACAGGTGTTGGTATGGATCGAATCGATATTTTTCATTACAGAGCAAACTGTGAATCCAATGTTGGAGTCTCGTCTGAAAAATGACCATGAATAAGGAGGGGCTTATGTCGTGTCATGTGATGTATAGCCCTTTGAGGTCAAATCAGGAGAGATGATATAGTTTTAACGTTTTATTGAAAATTATGCATGTATTTTCAATTATGATTGAACTTTATATTTAAAATGATGCATTAATTTGTGTTTTAGTCTTGTATTAAAAATGATGTAAAACCATAGAGATGGGGCGAATTTTGCGCAGCAAAATTCGCCCCATCTCTATGGTTTTACACATGAATTTTATGAAGACCTAACGCACATGGGCGCAGCAGTTTTTGAGGGGACAGCCCTGGCAGCCTGGATTTTTTGGTGTACACAGGGCCTTGCCGTGTTCAATCAGGACGGTGTGAAAAGCGTCGTGTTCGCCGTCGGGGATGTGTGGCAACACAGCATCGTGAGCGGCCTGGCTGGACATGGTTTCGGAGCCCCAACCAAGGCGCTGACAGATGCGCAGGATACGTGTGCTCATGGAGAAGAAGGGCATGTTGGCGGCTCGCATCAGGACAAAGGTCGCAGTCTTTGGGCCAATACCCTCCATCTTAATCAGGATCGTGTAAGCATCCTCTGGAGACTCATCATGCAGGTCTTCAAGGCTGTAACACCCATAACGGTTGTATGTATCAAGGAGCATCTTCTGGATGCGCCTTGCCTTGATTTCGGCCAACCCTCCGACCTTGATGGCATCCTGGATGTCGGAGGTTGGCGCGAGCGCGATGTGTTCCCAGTCAGCGTCATAACGAGAGAGCAAGGTGTCGAACGCCTGTGTGAAGTTCTTGCGATTGGTCGCCTGTGAGAGCAGTGCCTCAATGAGTGTGGCGAGTATATCGTCGGCGTCTTCATCGACCTCAGGACGTCCGTAATGGTCGTAGAGTGCGAGCATGACATCCTGAACACTGGGATTCAAATTTTTTATATTCTTTATAGTTTTGTTCTTCTTATTCAACGTGGCTACTTACTATAGGTGAAGATGCATCGCGATAATGGGACGGCGATATCAGCCAGGACATAGAGGTAATAGTCTTCGCCTGACTGGAGAGCTTCTGGAGGTGTGTCCTGTGAATCAGGCACGCTCTGGGATACGCCATCTTTATCCTCGGGGACAACCCCATACTGAACCTGATTGCTCTTGAGCACCTGGCCGTCAAGGGCGACATCGATTCTCCATAACGTGCCCTCGGGCTTGTCGAGGTTAGGAGGTACGCCTGGATTCTCACTGCCTGCCTTGAGCACATAGATATAACGCGCGGCGCCTCCTTCCCATGTGATGAGACCATCACTACCAATGCCTTCGCCATTTTCACAACGACCAGGCTCGTATTCAAGCTGGGCACCGATGGGACCAGCCGTGTATTTTATGCCCTCAAAGTCTTCCTTGCCAAGACCTCGGTGGGCGAGCTCGTTTTCAAAGAATGCGACCATACGGGCGGGATCGGTGGAGGGAATGCCCGAGTTGATGCGGTCAAAGTAGTTGTTCTCCTCGGGAGGATAGGCACCAAGTTCGCGGCTAGGGATGTAGTTTGCGCCCACGGCAAGCCCCGAATCGTAGAATGTATCCATGAAGTTTCCAGGCGCCTCGACGTACCAGTTTGATGGGCCTTGTGGGGTGATTTCGGAGGAGTGACAGCAGATACAACCGCTTGATTCGATTTGTGATTTTACCCAGTTTAGCTCGGTCACATACGCGGGGTCCTGGAGGCGTTCATCATCAACATCTGCGCGTGCCATGTTGGGGGGAGCAGGATAATAAGGGCGTTGCGTGAGTACGGCTTCGCAGGAGGCGTAGTCATTGAATTTACGTCCTTCTTCGGTCGCGCCGCTGATCATATTCCAGGTGCATACGTCGCCATTTTCGCTTTGCCCTGGAGGTTCGCCTGGCAGAGGTTCCTTGCAGGTGAGCGTGGGTGGCGTGAAGATTGTACCTGTGTATCCTTCATCATCGACGATGTCCTTGCCGCCGCACACGCTGCCATCAACCCAGGCACCGCCGCCAAAGAGCTCGCAGCCCCTTTTGTTGGTGTTGCACTCCTTGCTGTCAGTGGAGTTGACAAGGACGCGTTGCACCTCCTGAGTGCCACCATCAAGGATACATGCGCCAAGGGTGTTGTTCTTGTCACAGGGTTCACCGATGGAGAGGGTGCCATTGGAGTCGTTGCAGGTTGTTTCCATGGATGAGGAGGTCCAGGCCTCACCGAGGTATTCGCTGCACTCCTGAAGGTCGGTGAACTTGCTGGTGTAGATACAGTGACCTGCGACAATCTCGGGCACTTCCGTGCTACGGTCTCCTCCACAGGCCATCAGGCTCATGGAAGTGGTCAGAGTGAGCAGGCTACCAAGGACAATATTGTATTGAGGCATGGGGGCACCTTTTATGAATGGGAGAAGTGACGGGGAAACGTGTGACCTCACCCTTTGATGCACGCAAGGTGTGTTTTGGAGCAGATCTGTGGCAGTGGTAGAAAAAAATTAAAATTGATAGTTATTAAATATAAGGGTTCGTGTTACAATATGTGACATTTGGAAAAAAGCTCGGGGGCATCTTGTGACCAACATGGTTACGCTGTACATGGATTGAGCATATGTCATGTGACATGTGTCGTTGTGTGTGTGACCCCCGTTGGAATATGTTTTAATACAGAGGAGATGCTCGTGATAATAATGAAAAAAACACTTATGATATCATGTGTTATGACTATGCTCGCCATGGGTTGCGAGCGAGGCACCCAGCAAGATGATCAACATCCTGTAGAGCAACAGCAGGCATCCACGACAGGAGCAGTGGATGGGAGCAAGGCGACAAAGTTGGACCCTTCCGAGGTCGCAGCCCAGGATGAAGCAAAGCGCGAGCAGTTGATTGGTATGCTGGGTGGCTTTGAGTATGAGCCTGGTCCTGACAAGCTGTACGCTGTGGAAGAGGACAGGGCAAAGCTTCATGTGTTGTTGCTCAGTATTTATAAAGATGATCAGCTCAAAAAAGGTGTACGCCAACGTGGGCTTGGGCTGTTGCGCTACACAGATATGGCGTTGGCCAAAGATTTTTATGAAGGTTTTTTGCGTGCAGACGACAGCTCCAACTCGGATGTGAAGGTTGCGTTGCTTGCCTATGTGAACACGCCAGGAGTTGATCCTGAAGAGGTTCTTGTGGAGTTGCTCCAGAAGGATGATGTGCCCACGCGTATCATGGTGGTCAAGCAGCTCGCAAAGTTGCAACGTGAGAGTGCTAACAAGGCGCTTGATGAACACAGAAAATCAGAACAAAACAAGGCAGTCATCAAGGCAATTGATGCATCTATCGGAGCACCTGATCAGTCAGGAACAACCACGGAGGTGCAGTGATGCAAGTGTTTAAACGATCACGTCGTCGTGGTGCCAATCAGGTGATGGGTGTGCTTGTGTTGCTTTTTGGCCTGGTGGCTTGTGGAGGTAATAACTCCAATGGTTCATCTGAAGATGATGACACCATGGAGATGACATCTACGAACAACGAGAGCATGTCCACCTGTTCGCCTGCCTGTGAAGAGGGTTCAACCTGTCAGAATGGTACATGTGTCGCTGCATCGGGAAATAACTCTACGCCAATGGTCACAGGGAGTGCCGTGGGTGCCGAGTGTACGACCAATGAGACATGTGCCGAGGATCTGTGTCTTACCGATGAGAGTATTCCAGGTGGGTATTGCTCAAAGGTGTGCGGCACAGGATTGCCAGGCGCAGATGATAGCTGTCCAACGGGTTCAAGCTGCATTCAGATAGGCGATGGTGTGTCTGCATGTCTTGATTCCTGTGGTGCGGATTCGGAGTGTCGTTCAGGTTATGTATGTGAGGCGGTAGGCAGCGAGTCGGTGTGTTTGCCAATGTGCCAGAGCGATTATGACTGTGGACTTGATGAGGTATGTCAAAGTGGCAGATGCGAGGTTACCAATGCGGGTGGCACACGTGTAGGAGGTTCCTGCGCAGAGGACAGCACCTGTCAAAGCAGCGTGTGTTTGACCGAGGCCGATACGGACTGGCCAGGCGGCACATGTGTGGGTGACTGTACAGGCAGCGCCGATGGTAGTTTTTGTGATGGTGTGACCGCAGACTCAGGGTTGTGTATTAACTTTGATGAGGTGGGTTTGTGCTTCCCCTCATGTACCACGGCGCTTGATTGTCGCAATGGATATGTGTGCTCGGCAGATGATGGCATCGCCAATGAGGATGGCTATGGCGTCTGTTTTCCTCACTGTGAGTTTACAGGGTGTGAAGATGGTACAACGTGCGATGTGTCAGGCTTTTGTGTGGAGTCTCAGGTGAATGAGCCTCAGGAGGTGCTCACCACAAACCTTGGGGTTTATGACCTGAATAACCAGTATTATCAAACACTTGAGTTTGATATTCCTGAAGATGCCGTGAGCTTTGCGATCACGATGGTCTCCGAAAATGGTGTGACAGTGCCCTCTCTTGATGGGCTTTATGGTCCGACAGGTCGTACGATCTTCAACATTTATGATCCGTTGCAATCGGCGATGAAGTTCTTTGGTTCAGAGGGTACACCGCTTGGTTTTGTCTATCCCAACACACCGGCGCTCAATGTCAATTCAGGGACGTATACCATGGAAGTCTCGGCCTATTCGTCATCACAGGTGACGATTTACTTGCATGTGAAGAAAGGTTCAGTGCCACAGATGGAGAAGATGCCACTGACGATGTGGTTCATGTACAACGATTATCTTGATGCGACGACTGCCCAGACCGATCCCAAGTTCCAGCAGGCCGTCTCGGAGATGCGTGCTATCTATGCTTCGGCAGGGATTGATATTTCACCGATTCAATACCGTGATGTGCATGAGGATATTCGTTATGATTACGCCTCTGTCGTGCTTGATGACAGTACATCAGTAGAAGGTATGATCAGCGCGGCATTTGCCATGGAATCCACACCAGTGGAGGGTGCAAATCTCCTCTTTAATGACCAGCTTTTCCTGGAGGATGGTGGCGTGTTGTATGGTATCTCCGCAGGGCTTCCTGGTCCTGTTGGTGTGAACAATACGCAGACCTTGGGTGTGTTTGTGGCACTTGATACACATGCTGATCAGAACGGAGAGCTTGACGCCAGTGAGCTTGGTTCGACCATGGGTCATGAGCTTGGCCACTATTTAGGTCTGTACCATGTGTCTGAGGCCGATGGTTCCTCACACGATCCGTTGAATGATACGCCCGAGTGTGGTGCGTCTCGTGATGCAAACCGAGATGGGATTCTTTCTGGGGATGAGTGTGATGATGCGGCAGCCTCCAATATGATGTTCTGGACCTCCTCCGAGTTCCATACACAGAATCAACTCAGCGCAGCTCAAGGTTGGGTGTTACATAGAAACCCTGTGATCACGCAGTAAGTTTTGGGTTTCGTTGAGCGAGAGTAAAAAAGAAGAGTGGGCGGCCTGTTGCTTTCAGCAACAGGCCGCCCACTCTTCTTTTTTACTCTCGCCAGGATTGGAGCCTGGTAAAGAGATGCTCTGGATATGGTTAAACTGTACTCCATCAAAGATTTGAGGCTCGTGTATCAGATCCTTAGAAAACCAAGGTCTTGACCTGTAGGTAGGGTCGTTTATTTTATTAATTTTATGAATAAAATCAACAATTTACAATAAATATTTGTGTGTGGCATAATGTTTGTAGAGTATAGGAAGCAGAACGTGGTTGAGAATCAGCCCATCCATTCAAGGTTCCCATATGAGCCCAACGCAAGAGGTTAGAGAGATGAAGATCAAGTTATTGCCAGCATTGTTACTTTCGATGTCCACCTTGGTTGCCGCACCTGCATTTGCCCAGAGCATGGAGGGAGAGTGTAGCGCCGATGCAGATTGTCCGATGGATTACACCTGTGAAGAGATAGGTGCGTATGCCTGCGCATCTCCTCCTCCCTGTGCCGAGGGTGATGAAGAGTGCATGCAAGAAGAGGTGGAGCCTTGTGAATCAGGCGTGATCATGGTTTGTGTAGCACCTCCACCCGAGCAGTGTGACCCTGATGCAGCGGATGCCTGTGGCGAAGGTCTGGAGTGTGTGACCTATACCTATGAGCAATGTTCAGGAGGCCGCCCGGATGTGGCTGTATCATGTTCGGTGACACCTGATGGTGAGGAAGAGTGTGAAGAGAGTCCAGGAAGTGGTGAGCCTGCTGAGGAGCCCTCCTGCATTACAGAGAGTGAGAGCTACTGTGTGCCGCAGTACTTTGCACCTTGTGAAGAAGATCTTGATTGCGGTGCAGGGTTCCGATGTGTCGACGAGCCAGCGCCTTGCTACGAGACATGTAGCGCAGGTGGTGGTGTGGATGGTGCAGACATGGAACCAAGCTGTGAAGAGACCTGCGAGGACTCATCTGGCCGCAAGTACTGTGAGCTTATTGAGGTGGAGTGTTCCAGTGATGCAGATTGTGCGGAAGGTCTTGGTTGTGTGACATTTGAAGAAGCGTACGCCACACCTGATTGTGCAGAACCCTTGCCTGTTGATGAGGATGTTGATGGCGGTTCTGGTAGTGGAGAAGATCCTGATGATGGCGGAGAGCCTGACGATGAGCCTGTGGATCACTGTGGAGATAGTGAACCTGTTGAGGTGGAGTCCAAAAGCTACTGCGTGCCTCCAGAATGGGATCGTTGGGTAGATAGCCCCACATCACCTGGCGAGTATGTGGATTACGATGAAGGTGTGTCCGAGGCGGCAGGGCGTGGCTCCGAAGCTGGTGGAAGCAATGGAGAAGATGACTGGACGCTTGTGGATAAGCAGGGCCCCTCTGCCGAGTTGGATGGCAGTGGTTCAGCCGGTGAGGTTGAAGGTGAGTCTGGTGGTTGTCAGACCACAGGCTCGGGAGCTCCTGCGGAAGGTCTTGGTTTGTTGGCGGCGCTGGGTATGATGCTTGGTTTGCGTCGTCGAAAAAAGTAAGATTTTGAGCAACTAAAGAAAAAGCACAGGAGGATTATTTCTCCTGTGTTTTTTTTATGTGAAGTTGTATTGTGTCATTTGGACACTATAAGAACAGGAGGTTATTTATGGCACAGTATGTAGAGCTCTCGAGGGGAAGTTTTCTCGTGCATAATCTATGCACGCAAGAGGAGTGTCTTGAGTCGATCGAAGCGTGTGAGCGAGAGGGATTTTCCGAAGCCCCCGTGACGACCAATCAGGGGCCTGTGATGATGTCGCATATTCGTGATAACGAGCGCGTCATGATCGATGATGCGGCGTGGGCATCCCGTCTGTATGAACGTTTAAAACCCTTTATTCCAGAGCACTTGGCAACTATTCCCTACAAGGATCGAGCGTATAAAGCGGTGGGGTTAAACGAGCGTTTGAGGTTTTATCGTTATCAACCAGGGCAGAGTTTCAAGATGCATCGGGACGGGTATTTTCAGCGCGCCGATTCCATGGAGCGAAGTTTTCTGACGGTGTTGCTCTATTTGAATCAGTCGATGACAGGTGGTGAGACGCTTCTTTATGTGGGTGATACGATTGATGTGACGCCAGAAACGGGTCAGATATTGTGTTTCAGGCATGAGTTATTGCATGAGGCTGTACCTGTGGAGACAGGCCGCAAGTATGTGTTGCGTACAGATGTGATGTATGCGCCAGAGCCTCTGTGATGAGGTGAAAAGTTCACTGTAAAAAGTTTACACCACTGATAAAATGTTCACATGTGTTTGAGTGTGTCGTAGGTGAGCGTGATGTGCATGTGAGGGTCTTGTGCTCTGAGTGATGCGTGGAGCTGGTCAAGCTGCGGTGTGCCTTGTGTGTGTGGTACGAGGCAATGGATTGAGAGGTGGCCAGGCATGGGTTGAGAGATGTGATGATTGAGGACGTGGTGTGTGGGGTCATTGAGGACGCGTAACCAGAGGACCGCCGAACGTTGTTGGTTGTTTGAGGTGTAAAAGGTGTGTAGTGCGCGTCCCGTGAGATTTTGAAAGCTTTGTCCATGGTGGTCACAGTGGGGGCAGGTGTGTGCGTTGATGACGTGTGCGACGGCATCTCCTGTGACATAGCGGGTCAGCGGCATGGCGCGATTGCGTAGCGTGGTGACGACAAGTGCATTGTCTGTCATGCGTTCGACAATGGAGCTTCCAGGGGGGATGTGCCAGATCTCCTGAGGTGAATGTGGGCATTGAATGGCGACGGGGCCAATCTCGGAGAGGCCGTAGCTGTTGATGAGCAAGGTGTCTGGCAGGTGGTGGTGAAGAGCGTCGATAAGATCGGGGTGAAGATATCCAGAGGTGGAGATGATGATCTCGACATGGGGTAATTTTGTGGGGTGTTGAAGTAAGCTTTTTAACTCAAATGGAGTTAGTGATAAGATATTGGTTTTAAATGAGTTTATTGTTTTTATGGCCTCTTCTACAGAGGTGCTGTCATGGCGTAGAATGGTGGCATCCCAGAGTGGAGCTGGTTCGGAGAATGTGTGTGCTTTGGTGGCGATGGAGAGGTAGAGGATATTGGGTTTGGAGGGGAGAGGAAAGTGTGACAGCGAGAGGGCGTATTCAAGGTGAAGGTAGTAGTGTGCAAGGGACCAGGCGCACATCCAGACATCGACAGGGTCACCCGTGGTGCCCGAGGTTCGTCCAAGGTATCCGCCATGTGTTATGGATTTGAGATCGCCGATAAAAGCACCTGCGTGTTGTTGAAGCATCGTGCGCGTGATCAGAGGTGCTTGTGTGGGTATGGGGTTTTGCGGATCAAGGTCGTGGAGTTGAAACCAGTGTGACTGTTGTCGTGCGTTGATGATTTGGGGGTGAAGCGTGGTTGAGCGCACTTCGGGAGGGGTGGAACGCCACCAGTGTGTGTAGGCAGAGAGTTGTTCGTGGTAGGTATCGTAGTGCATTGATAAACAGACTTGAATTATGTGCTGGATGAACCACTTACGGCAGTATTGTAGGTTTTTTCTTCGTATTTTTTGGCGAGCTGTTGGACGCGGTCTTGCCAGGTGTCGGCGCGAAGTTCGGAGGTTTTTGCGATGGTTTTGGCGTCTTCAAGGGTCATATGTTGAAGTGCAGTGTTGGTGCGGGTGCAAAAAATGGCGAGCATACTTGTGGTGAGTTCGTGGAGTCCGAGTTCAGTGGTGACATCAAAGGGTGTGGAGATGTCCTGAATAAGGTGTGGGTCATTGAGGAGAAAGCGGGTGATGATGACGGCCTGTGTGGGGCGGTTTGCTGCGTTGATGTGGGGAGATTGTACGGCTCGAAGGAGAGGTTCAAGCGTGGTGGGGGGTTCAAGCATAAGGATGATGCAGGCAGCGCGTACACAGGCGTCAAGGAGGTTGATATTTTGCCACAATGATGCGGTGTGAATGAGTGATTCTTCAAGGGCTTTGGCCTCGTGACGAGAGAGGGAGTCGTCAAGTTCCTGAAGCAGTGAGGCGGTGGCTTTTCGACCGAAGCTTGTCATGGTGAGGGTGAGCTTCTGGTGTGTGAGTGCGTTAATGTGGTCTTGTTTTTCTTTATTCACCGTAGGGCCTCGCTGGACGATGTTTTGTATCAATGGCTTGTTTTGCACGGATCAAGGCTTGTTGAAATTCTTCGCGGCGTTGGTTGAGCTGTTGGAGGACGTGATCCTGTTCCTTGAGGAGGTAGCTTGATGTGTCGGGGCGTTCATCTTCGATGTGGATGTTGAGTTGAGCGGCGACCTGTCTAAGGAGCGCTTCATGGTTGAGAGGATCGGAGAGCTCGTCGTTGCTGATAAATCGTGAAGAGAGTCGTTCAATGGCGCTCATGAGTGCGGGAATGGAGAGTTCAGGGAGAGGGCCAAGGTAGTCCTGAATGGTGTCATCGCTGAGTGTGGCGAGCAGGATGTAAATGATGCGTGTGTTGATGGTGGTGTGTTGTTGGAGTGCAAGCGAGGTGTTGGCTTCAGCGAGCATCTGTTCCGAGGCGTTGAGTCGTCGCAGGAGGATGAAGATGTCGTCAAGTGATGGTGGTCGTTTGAGCGAAGATTGATAGGATGCGAAGATACGCATCGCATCGGAGAGAGGGAGTTGTTTGGGGGTATCAGAGGTTGTCATGTGAAAATAACCTTTATATTTTAGTGTGTTAAGTTATTGTTTTTATTTGTTTATTATTAAAATGCTAAGAGTTTATTTTTTGCGTAAATTTGCGTGTGGCGACATCGGCGCAGGCGTTGACGACATCTTGCCAGGTACGGCAACCAAAGACGGACCAGTCTTCGGGGAGGTTGTAGCCGACGCTTGATGCGTTGCCATTGAGGATGACAGTGCCACCGCCTTTGAATTCATTTTGGACACGAGCCAGAATGGAGGTGACCTGTTCAAGAGGATAGATGCGTGGGTTTTGGAACCAGGTATCGATGCCATCATCGGAGAGGATTACGGTGTGCACCACATTGGATCGATCCTGGTGGGAGTTGAGCGCGGTTTCCCAGTGTTTTACGGGGAACTGTGTACCTCCTCGGATGCTGTGGCATAGGGTGGAGAGGACGGTTTCCTTGGATGTGCTGAATGTGTTGGTAGAGAGGAGGTTGCGTTCATCATAGCTCCAGATGGTGACACGCACCGCGCCGCCCTGTCGAAGGACGCTCAGGGCAAAGATGAACGCACCCAGGGCGATGTGACTCATGGAGCGGTGTGGGTCGGGCATACTCCCCGAGGTGTCGACGTAGATGTCGAGGTCAATGGGGAAGGGTTCGGCCCCGAGGGGTTCTGGATCAGAGCCATATTCCCAGGCGACCGTGTTGACGCCAGGGATGGGATGTCCGCTACGAATGGAGGACTGGAGCCAGTCGATCTCCTCGATGGGGTCGCCAAGGGACCATTCTTTGAGTGATTCGGGGTAGAGTTCGGAGTGTCCGCCACGGTCGGCAGTGAAGCTGACGAGGTGGGCATTGGCCATGGATTCGTAGTAGTTGATGATGATCTCGGTGGGGGAGATGATCATGCCAGCAGCGGTGCCATTGATCATATCGGATGCGAGGCGAGGGGAGTAATCGGGGAATGTGGGTGACTTGCTGCCAGTGAGGGATGCTTTGGATTGTTTGGCGAGGATGCGTTTGGCCTGTTCTGCGGCGTTGTCCATGGACATCATACCACCAGATCGGAGCCATTTGCGAAGCTCGTCGGCGTCTTCAGGAGTGGCGGCCACGAGGTTATCGAGGCTCTGGGGTTGGGAGTTTTGAGGTGATGGATGTTCACTGTCAGCGTTCGCCAACAACCTACACGCCAATGTGACGTAAGGGATCAAATCAGCTCCTCGCCTGCCCTCGCCGTGTAGCTCATAAATGGCGCACAGCGCTTCGGAAAAAACGTTATATTTTTCAAAGCTTTGAGTGAATCCAACGAACATCGGTTCGCAATTCCAGAGGCGTTCCATTGCGCCAAGCATGAGGCCAAAGGAGAAGCTTTCGATGGGTTGGTTTTTACAGATGCGCTTGTAGATTTCTGGGCAAGGCAGGTTGTGTTGGGTGACGAGGATGGTGTTGATGAGGAGGTCGAGGGCGATATTGACGTAACCAGGGAGTTTGTTTTTATCCATGGAGACCTGTCGTGCAGCAGCGAGATATCGCATCTGATTGGTGAGTCCTGCGGGCGCGACGGCGTGGTGTCCAATTTCGTGTGCCATGAAGGTGAAGAGGAATTCATCGACATGGAGTGAGCGCATGTGTTTGAGGTTGAGGTTGGTTTCAAATGTGAGCGCGTTGATGCTGGCGAGGCTTTCTTGTGCGTAGTAGGCGGCCTCTTCCTCGGATGTTTCAATCATGAAAGGGTCGCGCAAAAAGAGTTCATCAAGCCAGATTTGTCCTGCGCGTTGCCAGAGTACGCGCTCCGAGTCGGAGAGGTCGCGGGTTTTTGGCCGTGAGGAAGAGGAGGTTGATGTACCTGTGGTGTGATGTGATGGCAGGTGGCTCATGATGTTTACTTTGAATCAGTGAGGAAGAGGGCGACCGAGCCATCGAGGGTGAGTCCTGCGAGGGTGTGTGGGCCGACCTGAAACAGAGTGGGGACGACAGAGGGTTGGGGGGAAGGTGTGGTGTTGGGTTGTTGAAGGTGAAGTGGTTCTGTGAGCCTTGGTTCGGGAGTGTAGCCAAGCAATGCGTTGCTGTGTGTGGGGATGATGGTGTGAATGTCTTCAGGTTGATTGTAGGCGATGAGGTTGTGTTTGGGATCCATGCCAAGTTTGCTGACAAAGTGCCAGGGTTGTTTACCAAAGGGGTCAATCAAAGCCAGTGGAGTGAGCTTATGAGTGTCCCATGGGAGGGAGAGCCAGTGCGTGCCCTTGTGTGAGAGCGATGTGGAGTCAAGATGATGGAAATATTCAGGATTTTTTATTGTACGTGAAGGTGTGCTTGATGAGGTTTCGCCCGAGATGAGGTAGTGAATGCACTGTGTCAGGGCGTGAGCATCGAGGGTGACGTTGGGTTGTAAGAGTTGTGCTGAGAGGTAGTCATCCAGTGAGGAGAGCTGGGAAGGATCGGGCAAGGCGGCGACGAAGTTAAAGAGATTGACGGAGGTGATGGGAGTGATGGGAGCAGGTGCATGTTGGACGAGTCGGATGAAGAGAGTCCAGCGAGTGGCGCTTGCGGCTTCATCAAACCAGCCAAGACGCATGGCAAGTTTGAGGAAGCGAATTTGGCGAGGCTGTTCGAGGATATCGTGTTGCCACAGGGGGACGAGATCCTTGATGAAGGCGCGCGTGATTCTGGGGTTCCAGTGAGGGACGACATCCTGGAGTGAGTGCCAGAGTGCGGCGTGAAGCTCGGAGGTCTGGATCAGGGCCTGGTTTAGTTTTTCTTGCTTTGACTTCATGGTGATAATGCGCCGCGTGTGTGGTTTATCCTGTTGACTTCTAGTGTTTATTTCGGTTTATGAGTCTTGAGCTTCAAGCCATGAGGCGTAGGATTGGTAGCGCATGTAGTAGTATTTCAGGGCGAGTACGGATTCGTAGAGGAACGCGTCAAGTTCGTAGCGTTTGGCGAGTTTTTGAATGAGTTTTTGAATGTGAGACATGCGCTTTCGCGTGTCTTTGAGGGAGAGTCCATCGAGGCCCTTGTTGAAGGTTGTCTCAATTTTTGCGACCTCATCATCCATATCACGGCCCGAGGTTTCAAAGCGGTCCATGGCGAGGTCAAAGAGGTTGCGAATCCAGCCCACGCGGTCCATGCGATAGATGCGGTTATCGGGGTTTTGGAAGAAGGGGGAACGCAGGTTAGGGTGTAGTTTTTCGTGCAAGATGAAAGGGATAATTTGTCTTACATCTTCGACACTTACTTCGGATTCATTGCGGAACCAGGCGAGTGCTTTTGCAAAGGTGAGCAAGGTCATGAAGGAGCGTACCGAGAGGCCCTGATGAGTTTGTGTGCAGAGGTGTTGAGTTTTGTCGCGAGGGCAATCCTGGTTGCAAATTTCGCTAATTTTAACGCCTGAGAGACGAGCTGTGTCCTTGGATTTGTACTCAAAGATGGGGGAGACGAGGTCACAGAAGTCAAACTGGGACATGAAGTAACGAATGATACGCAGGACCGAGGGGGGAATGGTGACGGTCATGACATCCTTGGCCATGAGGTCGAGTTCTTCAGGCGTGAAGATCAGCCCTGCGGGGACGACCTCATCGGGTTCAATGCCACGTTCGATACGGTGCAGGAGCTCATCAAGGAACTGGCTGTTGAACTGGAGGGCCTTGACGACGATGTCGATGCGGTCTTTGAGTGCTTCAATGACCTGGAAGGTGCCGCCGCCAGCGTCATCGTTGGCGGTGAGGAACCATGCAGAGGGTGGTGAGTAGAGGATCTGGTCAAAGATTTCGGCGTAACCGCTGCCCATGAGTGTGAGCAGTGAAGATTGTGTGCGGGTGGGGATGCGGTTGTATTCGTCGATGATTTTGACGCGCATACCGATCCATTTGCGCCAGGCGACATTGAGGTCATCGGGGCTTTCTGCCTTGAGGAGGTCGCCAGGCATGGGAGAGCCGAGCAGGTCGGTGACGGTCATCTGGGGTTGTCCATGTCGGATGGCCTGATTGAGTTCAAGTTTGGTGTAGCCAGCGAGGATGCCAAGGAGTGTTGCTGTGGCGGTCTTTCCCTTGCCAGGGCCGCCGATGAGGAGCGCACGTTTGCGGACCACAAAGTTGAGCAATGGGAGCAAGACGTAGGAGCAAAAGGAGTGTTCCGAGGGGAGTGTGACAGAGGAGCCTTCACGAAAGGAGATGGTGAGGTCATCGTGGCGACCGTAGGCGATGTCATAATGGGGAGAGATGATCGCGTGGTTGACAATCCAGTAGTATGCCTTGCGTGCTTTTTCGCGAAGTGCAGGGGCATGTGAGACAGGTGTTTCGATGCCTTCTTCATTGAGGAGTGCAGCGAGTTCCACGAGGTTTGGCGCTGCGCCTTCCTGAGAAGGGAGCGTGGGAGAGGCAGAGATATGTCCGTAACGTTGGCTGCTCATGGGTGTTGTGATCCTGTCTGTTGAAGATGAAGGTGAAGGTGTTCAAGTGCGCTGCGAAGGAGTGGGGATAGGTGTTCGGGGTGGACGGAGAGCAGCCATGTGGGCAGGGCGAGCTGCTTCATCATGGCGAGTAAGTGCTCGGGGTGGTCGGATGCGTGTATGGCCTGGAGCTGGTGCATCTGAGCGTGAAGGTTTTGCAAGTCCTGTTCGAGCTGTCGTGCG
>Ga0207913_1000093_pt1 | contig 21017 bp, 13 predicted proteins | sample DeeseametaMP2913_FD_184168 | JGI IMG/M metagenome (GOLD analysis project Ga0207913, IMG submission 184168) | Marine microbial communities from the Deep Atlantic Ocean - MP2913 (SPAdes) | ecosystem: Environmental > Aquatic > Marine > Oceanic | place: West of Santa Cruz de la Palma, Atlantic Ocean...
ATGATCTAATTTAACATACAAGATGTTGTGGCTATCTTCTCCAGTAGGGTAGTAGCCGATGAATAAATCTTTAGACTGATAGTGACTTTTGCTTTCTAAGACTTGTTTGATTTCTTCTTCGATGGTTTCAGGAATTCGGCTAGAAATTCCAGGTTCGCATAATCCAACTAGGTCGCCGCTGGCACCTAGCACCGTCATGGTCGTATCGCCATATAAGTCGGTGTGCTGAGTAGACAAGTAGAGTACAGAGTTGTTTAGGTTAAGCAGTGTAAGTGTCTGTTTCAACACTGCGGTGCCAAATTGGGCTAAAGACTGGCTTGCTAAAACGGAAGACGAGGATTTTAAAACGTCTTCCATACCGCGCTTACCTTGCTCAATAGTCTGAATATCCCGATACGACCTTATTGCTGTGTACACACAAGACTTAAGTTTAAGCGATGATAATTCAGTTTTGGCTTTGTAGTCGTTTATGTCGTAACGCCTGATTACCTCTTCTTCCGGCGCCTGACCAGGTTGACCTGTTCGCAGAATAAGGCGGGCGGTATGGTTATTGAGCTCGTTGCGAATGGCATCAACCAAATTCAAACCCGCATCGTCAGTTTCCATCACCACATCAACGAAAGCGAGAGCGATGTCTGGATTTTCTTTGAAAAGTGCTAGGCCTTCAGCGCCACTGTGAGCTGATAGAAATTCAACCCCGCGTTTTTCGAAATTAAATTTCCGCAGAGTGAGTTTAGTGACCTCATGTACGCCTTCTTCATCATCGATTATGGCTATTTTCCATGGAGCTTGGCGAGAGGTGGATTGTTCTGTTTTTGACTTCTTAAATAACGACATACATAGCGCTATAAACGTTTAGATACATTAAACGTAAGCCACAATTTTCAATCTCGCAAACTTACTCGACAAGTTTTGTTCTAAAGTTCAATGAGCATATTTTGATGACAGAAGTCTCTTTATCATCAGTTAGATGTGTTTTAGGCAAGTATTAAAAATATGCCATGTTTGTTAAATTGTGGAGCCCAGCAGATTCCAGTAAGAGAAAACTGCTGGGCCGCGATACCTTACAACAATAGCGTTTAGCTATCTTCGATAGGGGTATTTTCAGTAATCGGTACCGTATTTACGTCGGTATCTAAGCTTTCTACCGCATTTCGTACGCCTGCGGCGTAGTCTGGATGTACCTTTTCTAGCACGGCGTACCAACGCTCTTTTACGCTATCTGAGCACGGGCCCATTGCGGCAGCGTAGTTTTTATACAGCCGTTCTTTTTGATCATCAGAAAACATCTCATACAGTTTTCGCGGCTGCACGTAATCCACATCTGCTTCATCTTGATGATATCTATCAGCGTCTCCATCAATGCGAAGCGGAGGCTCTTTCACTGAAAAGTCAGCCACCGGACCTTCGTATTGATTGGGCTCATAGTAGGCGTCAGGGTTACCAAAATCATTGGTAAAGAAGCGCATCGCGCCGTCTTTGTGATAGTGGTTTACCTTGCTATTTTTCGGCGCGTTAGCGGGGAGTGCTTCATAGTGTGTGCCCAAACGATAGCGATGGGCATCAGCATAAGAAAATATGCGAGCCTGAAGCATTTTGTCAGGGCTAAAGCCAATACCAGGGACAACATTTGACGGACTGAATGCTGCGTTTTCTATCATTTGAAAGTAGTTTTCTGGATTTCTGTTCATTTCCAGTTCGCCAACTTCAATAAGCGGATAGTCATCGTGCGGCCACACCTTGGTTAGGTCGAACGGGTTATAGCTTTGCTGTCCTGCTTCCTCTTCTGGCATGGCCTGAATGTACATTGTCCATTTTGGGAAATTGCCTTCTTCAATGGCGTTATATAGCTCTTCCTGATACTTTTCCCGAGTGCTTCCAATGATTTTTTCAGACGTTTCATTGGTGTAGTTTTTAATGCCTTGTTGAGTTTTGAAATGGAACTTCACCCAATGACGCTTGCCTTCTTTATTCCACATGCTGAAAGTGTGGCTGCCATAGCCGTTCATGTGCATAGGTGACACCGGAATACCACGGTCCGACATTAAAATGGTAACTTGGTGCACGCTTTCTGGCTGTGCAGCCCAAAAGTCGAACATGGCTTCTGGTGAGCGCAGGTTAGTTTTCGGATGACGTTTTTGCGTACGAATGAAGTCAGGGAACTTGTATCCGTCACGAATGAAGAAGATAGGAGTATTATTACCTACCATATCCCAGTTGCCTTGTTGTGTGTAAAACTTCAAGCTAAAGCCTCGCACGTCACGCTCGGTATCAGCTGCGCCTGATTCTCCCGCTACCGTAGACCACCGGCTTAATACTTCAGTTTGTTTACCCACTTCTGAGAATAAGTCAGCGCATGTGTAATCGGTAATGTCGTGCGTGACCGTAAATGTGCCCTGTGCACCCCAGCCTTTCGCGTGAACGACACGTTCTGGAATTCGTTCGCGGTTTTGATGCGCTAACTTTTCGATTAGTTGATAATCTTGTAAGAGGGCGGGGCCGCGCTCTCCTGCTGTTTTAGTGGTTTCGTTACTTACTACGGGGGCGCCTGCCGACGTGGTTAATTGCGGTTTCTTAGCCATTATAAAACTCCTTTCGTATGCTTCTTTTGAAAGCCAAACTTCCATAAACATCATGTGTGCCTGACTCATGACATGCTTTTGCTACGCACTGCTAAATGAAAGGGTTTACAAACTTCTATATATATCTATAAAAACAAACAATCTGAATTAGGTTTGCCACCTATTGAAGAGCAAACTCGTCGTGTTTACTCTAACTTAACAAGTTCAATTACCGCGTTTAAGGAAGTGTATGAATTTTGCCGAGTTTGCAGCATCAAGAAAGAGTGTTAGAGGGTTCACTAAACAGCCTGTTACTAAGGAAACAGTAGACGCGATTATCAACGCAGCGAAGTGGGCGCCATCGTCCTATAACACGCAAACCTGGAAAATTCATGCAGTAACAGGCGACGTGCTTGATAAAATTCGTGAAGGCAACACCAAAAATACACTTGAAGGTAAACCGCACGTTCGAGACTTTCCCTACAAAGAGGACTACGAGGGGATTCACCGTCAGCGTCAAATTGATGTAGCCATACAGCTGTTCGACGTAATGGGAATAACCCGAGAAGACAAGGAAAAGCGTATGGATTGGATGATGCGCGGCTTTAGGCAGTTTGATGCGCCCGTTTCTTTGGTGCTTACCTATGACAAGGCTTTAGAGCCAGCAGGGATCACCCAGTTTGGTTTAGGGTCGCTGGCGTATGGCATTGTGCTAGCTGCATGGGACTTAGGGCTTGGTTGTGTTATCAATGGTCAGGGCATTATGCAGTCCGATGTAGTACACAAGCACGCTAACATCCCTGATGATGAGGCCATTATGATTTGCATAGCCTTGGGCTATCCAGACCCAGAGTTCGCTGCAAACGAGGTTCGCTCAACTCGCGCCGACAACGAAGAGTTTGTGACGTATCACGGGTTTTAGCGTTTTTCGATTTAGGCAGATTGTTATTTTTTCAGCAAGCCAATGCTGCGTTAAGCCATCGGCATGAAAACGTCCGTTTGAAATATCATCAGCTTCTAAAACAGCGCCTTCACAACGAAACATTTCCGACTTCTTAGTTTAAGTGGTTACTTTGTTGGATGATTACTTAAGAATCGTTCTACCTCGGGCGCGGGGAGTGGCTTGCTCCAATAATAGCCTTGCCCCAAGTCACATCCCATTTTTATTAGCTTTTCTAAAGCGGGTTTACTTTCAATACCTTCAGCTACCGCTTTCATGCCAAGGCTGTCGGCAATGCTGATTATTGCTGCAACTAAAGGTGCGTCGTTTTCCCCAATGCCTAAGGTGTTGATAAAAATGCGGTCTATTTTGAGTTTGCGAGCGCTAAATGTCTGTAGATAATTTAAATTAGAGTAACCGGTACCAAAATCATCAATAGCAAAGTGCACGCCTAACGATTTAATCGCTTCGAGTTGTTCGCCAGTGGTGCCATTTTCATCCGCGAGTATGGTTTCAGTTAGCTCCAGCTCTAAAAATTGCGGTGCTAATTGTGAATTTTGCAAAGCCTGCTCAACGACAGCGGGGAGCGTACCATCTTTGAATTGTGCAAAGGATAAGTTTACGGCAACCGTAAGATTAGTATGACCATTTTCATGCTGTTTAGCGCAAAATTCACAAGCCTGGTTTAACACCCACGCACCAAGAGGGATGATCAGGCCACTGCTTTCCGCTAAAGGTATGAACTTGTCGGGGAATATCATTGAGCCGTCTTTCTGAGGCCATCTCAAAAGCGCCTCTACTGCTTGAACCTTGTTAGAGGCAAGGTCTATCAACGGTTGGTAGTACACCTCGAATTCATTGGCCTGTACAGCCGGGCGCAAACGCTGAATAAGTGTGAATTTTTCATCGTTTTCTTCGTCAAAGCGCACGTCATAGTATTCGTATCTATTTCTGCCGTTGCGTTTCGCTTCGTACATGGCAATATCAGCTTTTCGGCACAGCTGTTTAAATTTAATTCCGTCATAAGGCGCTTGTGCTACACCAATTGAACCCGATACTACCACTTTGGTTTGCAGCACTTCGAATTCGTTCGAACACCACGTAATTAAGTTCTTACATAAGTCATCGATTTCAGATTTGTCTGATATTTCTGGCGCCAACACAATAAACTCATCGCCACCGAAGCGTATTAAACTTTGCTTTGTGGATAGGTGGTCGGTGATGGTTTGAGATATTTTTTGAAGAAACCGATCGCCCGCAGCATGGCCAAGAGCGTCATTCACGGGTTTAAAATTGTCTAAGTCTATAAACAGCAGCGCGAGCTGAAGCCCTTTTTCTTCACTCTCTCGTAGCTTTTCGTTGAAAAGTCGCTCGCCCAAAATCCTATTTGGCAAGTTTGTGAGCGGATCGTGATGTGCTAAGTGCTGGATATGTGCTCTATTTTGCTCAACTTTAGACACCTCTTGCTGCAGTGACTGCATAAGCCGACGAATATCCTGTATCAAAATAAAAACGCTGAAGCCCGTAATAACGTAAATAACCATGATGAAGAGCACGTGAGACCAGCTCAAAATAGGCGGGTTTGGTGTTACTACATCGTGCATAATCAACCACGTAAGCGTAATGCACTGAAGAAGCACTAAAGATAAAACGGTGCCAAATAGGGCAATTCCACCTAATAAAGCCGCAAATATGATGACGCCAGGATAGCCAATCATGGCGATATCAAATACGCCTGCACCTGTTGCGGATAGGGCAAACAGCATTGACGACATAGCGCCCAAAAGTAGGTAACTGCTGGTGGTAACGTAATACTTGTATGCGAGCGAGCCAGTGACGATTAATGAGAACAAGCCCAGTAAAAAGATATCAAAAGTTATGCCTCTCGCGACCAGAGACGAAGCGAAAAGCCCGAAGCCTGTTACCGCGCTTATTTGAATGACACGGCGCCTTCGGAGTGACGTTAGATCAGCAAGCTTTGCTGATGAGGAAAAAAAATCTTTAACCTGCATTCTTCCAAATCTTGAAGGAGGTTTATAGCAACCTTAAACCTAACTTGGAAAAAAGCAAGTGCAGAGACGCAACGTTATACGTTATTGGCAAAAGACGAGGAAAAACACAGCAGTGCTCGAAAGCACTGCTGCCTGTAAAGTCAATAACTACCTTTCGTCTGATGGTGCGTAACGCTCCAACCAGTGTGCATATGGTGCAGGCATTACCCAAGATGGTTTTTCAACGCCTAGCTTTTTCGCTGCAAAGTAAGACCAGTGTGGGTTAGTAAGATGCATTCTACCTACCATAACAACGTCAAGTTGTTGGTTTTCAATGGTATCGTTGGCGAGCTCTGGTGTGTCTACTCCCCAAGCTGTAGCAACCGGGATCCCGGCTTCATCGCGTACCTTTTTAGCAATTGGAGCAAGGAAAGCCGGGCCCCAAGGAATATTCGCATCAGGCGTGTTAAAGCCAACGCTAACGCTAACGAAATCAGTACCAATTTCTTTGAACTGTTTTACAAGTTCGATAGACTCGCTCAACGTCTGTTCGTCATCACCATCGTATTCGATAACGCCAAAGCGCACGGTAAGCGGTAGGTTTTCAGGCCAAACCGCACGCACTGCGCTCAGTGTTTCAAGTAAGAACCGACCACGGCCTTGCGCATCACCGCCGTATTCGTCGGTACGCTTATTGGCGTGCTTCGAGAAAAAGCTTTGAGCCAAATAACCGTGGGCAAAATGCAGTTCAAGCCACTCGAATCCAGCTTCAAGCGCGCGCTGGGCACCTTTCACAAAGTCACTCTTAACGCGCTCAATATCGGCTTTGGTCATTTCTGTAGGCGTAACAGGTAAGTGTGCCCCAAAGGCTTCTGCCGAAGGTCCAATAGGCTGCCACCCTTTTTCTTCACTTGGCTGAATGTGGTCATCACCTTCCCAAGGGCGGTTAGCACTCGCTTTGCGCCCGGCATGTGCAATTTGAATTCCAGCAACAGCGCCTTGGCTTTTTATACGATCAGCAACATTTTTTAAGCCACTAACGTGTTCATCTTTCCAAATACCTAAGCAATTTGGCGTGATGCGTCCTTCTGGCGAGACGGCGGTTGCCTCAACGATAACCAATCCAGCACCGCCTCGGGCAAATGACTGGTAGTTTGCTTCATGCCACTGATTTGTAAACCCATCTTCTGCAGAGTATTGGCACATAGGAGGCACAGCAATACGATTGCGAAGCGTCACGTCTTTTAACGAAAATTGTTCAAATAATGCAGTCATATTTCTCTCTTTTTAAATAAACACAAAAGCACTCAGCGAAGGCTGAGTGCTTTAAAATCTAGGGGTTATGCCGCAAGAGTTAGAATTTCACGGGCTTTAGCAAGATCGATGTCACCATGCTCGCCAAGCGCTGTTAAGCCGTTGCGTTCAAGGTTCTCGATTAGCCCATCAATGGCAGACTTTTCAATGTTGTGGTCTGACAGGCGGGTTTTAACCTGCATAGTTTCAAAAAAGTCCTGAACCGCTTTTATGGTTAAGTCGATGGCCTTTTCTTTGTCATTTTCCTGAATGCCAAACACGCGCTCACCTAGCTGCAGAATTTTTTCCTGCTTTTTGTCACGCTGCACGAACATTAACGACGGTAGAACAATTGCTAAGGTCACGGCGTGATCTAAACCGTGTAACGCAGTAAGTTCGTGACCTATCATATGTGTGCCCCAGTCTTGCGGTACACCTTTACCGATTAATCCGTTAAGCGCCATTGTTGCTGACCACATTACGTTTGCACGCACATCGTAATCTTCAGGCGTCGCTAACGCTTTAGGACCTTCTTGAACTAAGGTTTGTAAAATTCCTTCTGCAAAGCGGTCTTGAAGCGGTGCGTTTACAGGGTAGGTAAGGTATTGCTCAATCACGTGAACAAAAGCATCAACCACGCCGTTCGATACTTGACGTGGTGGTAGTGAATAGGTGAACTCAGGATCAAGTACGGCAAAAACAGGCTGAACTGTTTCAGAAGAAAACGCGCGTTTTTGCGACGTTTCTTTTCTGTTTACTACCGAGTTACCGTTACTCTCAGACCCTGTCGCAGGTAAAGTAAGTACTGCGCCAATAGGTAATGGATTTTTAAATGCTGCACCTTTAACAAGTATGTCCCACGGATCGCCTGCAAAGTTAACGGCAGCAGCTACGAATTTCGCGCCATCAATAACACTTCCACCGCCAACCGCAAGAATGAAGTTCACGTCATTTTCACGGGCGACATTCACAGCTTTCATCAGTGTTTCAAATTCTGGGTTTGGTTCAACACCCTGAAACTCAATGACTTCAGCACCTGCTAGTGCAGTCGTTACTTTATCGTAAATACCATTTTTCTTAATTGAGCCGCCACCGTAGAGGAAGAGGACTTTTGCTTGTTTCGGCAAACGTGAAGACACTTCACTTAGTTGCCCTTTGCCGAACAAAATTTCGGTTTGATTCTTAAACGTAAAATTAAGCATAGTGTTGCCTGTCCTTAATTAGATTGTGAATTTAACTGTTGTAAAAGCTTTTCAGCTAACAGTTCATCAGAAAACGGGTTTTGGCCTGTAATAAGCTCACGGTCTACTACTACATTGGGCGCCCACATTTCTTTGAATTCCATCTTGCCACCCGCTTGCGCCATGGCGTCTGCTGGGTAGTACAATAACGTTGCGTCGTTTAACGTGCTTTCAAAATAGGCCTCTTCCGGTGTGGAGAAGATTGTCATTTTGTAGCCATCATAAATCCAACTCTCAGATGAGGCTTGCTCACCGGATTTCAATGCCAGTTCAAATGCCTGCGGGTTAGATTGCCCAGAAAGTAAGGCGATTGGGCCATGGCAGATAGCGGCAGTAGGTTTTCCTTCACTGTGAAAGTGAGACAAAATTTCACCCACTTGAGGATTGTTTGCCAGGTCGATAAGCGGTGCATGACCGCCTGGAATGAATACGCCTTCAAACTCTTCCAGCCCTTGTCCAATCACTTCGCTCAATGACAGCGTGTCATCAATGCCTTCTATTGACGCTACAAACGTTTGAATGTCTCGCATTTGCGATTCGCCGCCATCAAAGTATTGCGGTATTACTGACTTTTTATCTACAGATGGCGCATTGCCTTTTGGCGTGGCCAATACCAGTTTGTAGCCTGCGTCTACCAATGCTTTTGCCGGCACACCAAACTCGTTAAGGTAATAGCCTGTAGGCTCTGTTTTGCCATCTGCAAGCTGCATTACATTTTCACTTGAAAGTAGTACAAGTATTTCGCCTTTACTGGCATTCGCAGCTTTAACGTCTGCCGCATAGGCCGACTGTGATAAACCCGCAATAATGGCGAGCGATAAAATTGATGATGCTGATTTCATGTGCAGCTCCTGTCGCATTAGAAAGTGCGTGTATCTTAGAGAGGTTGGCTTACATCGAGAAGTCAGATAAATTGTGACGAGTCATCAAAAATCTGATGGGTAGGGATTATGTCTTACTTAACACAGTTAAAAACCTTTGTAGAAGTTTATCGAAGCGGCAACATTACACGTGCTGCAGCTCGCCTTCATATGTCTCAGCCAGCGGTCACTTCTCACATACAAGCCATGGAGAATATTGTCGGTAAAGAGTTGTTCATAAGAAAAGCGAGAGGCGTTGAGCCAACGGCTATCGCTGATGACTTGGCGCTGCAGGTCGCCAGTCACATTGATACGTTAGAGCAGAAAGTGGCTTCTATTCGCAGTCGTGCTTCCACCGATCACGGCACGTTACACCTTGCAGGACCTGCGGAGTACCTCAGTCTGGTGGCAGGTCCGGCACTCGCTAACTTGCTTCAGGCCGATAAAGTGAATTTAGTGATCCATACCGGCAACAAAAGTAATATTTATCATTTGTTGGAGAACGATGTAGCGGAACTTGCCATTACGGCCTCTGAGCCCACTGATGCGATGTATGAATATCAGAAGTTAGATAAAGAGCGCTTAATCTTAGTGATGAACCGTGTGCAGGGAAAGTTGCTGGGAGAAAGAGAAATATCGGCAGCGCTACTCAACCAACATAAAGTAGTGACGTATGATGAACAGTTACCGCTTGTTCGGCGATACTTTTCGGAGGTATTTAATGCCGCGTGTGAGTCGCCTGTCGCGGCTGTTTGCCCCGATATAAGAGCAATAAGTAGTATTATCAAAGCGGGAATTGGTTATTCCGTTTTGCCTGACTACTTATGTAAAGAAGGTATTGCAAAAGGCGAATTGGTCGCGCTGGGCAAGCCAGGCCCAGAAAACGATGTTTATTTAGTGTGGAAAAAGGGAGCGCTTCGTCATCCTAGGGTCGACTTCGCCAAAGATGTCATAATGGCTTTTGCAAACATTAACTATCTTTCGACACTTCCTGATTGAAGCTAGACGCCTAAAAAGGGCGACGCATTTGGACAAGGCGTCGCCAATTGTTCCTAGTTTAAATAAACAGGGGTTGTTGGTCTTTGCTGAATATTAAACAACAGCAGGCCCTAAAATGTACCGACAACTTTTACCGTGCCATCAACTTTACCTTCATCCACAAAACCTATGGTATTGGGGTTGGTCGCGACAAGATTTAACATCTCATCCTCAGTTGCTATCATTTCAGGTGGTGTGCCTCTGCCAGTAAACACAAGCTTCGACCAGAATGCAGAGTATTGTGATTCAGATTTTCCAAGCACATTATTATTAAAAGCGTCTCTGATATTATTACCTTGTTCGAAGGTAAGGGGAATTGCGCGACTTCCATCGGGAAATGCTTTTACTTTCCCCAAATATATTTTCTTGACGGTATCGATATCGATCCCAGAATTGTTATTGGCATTTATTATCACGGCTGTACCGGCATAAATCGGCGCAGACATTAAAAAGCACAGGGCTGCAACTATCTTCATTGATATTACCTTCGTTCTTAACTCGCTAACATCGAGGCAAGCATGCTAGTGGTTTGTACCCAAGGGCAACGCGCCCTCACGAAAGTATAACCGAGATTTACAATTTGTCGCATTTCGACAAAAGGTGAAATTTGAAGGATCCTAAAACATACAAAGAGAAATTATGGCAAAACCTAATGCAAAAGGGCCGGTCAGAACCGTGCAAATTTATTGCTCCAAGTGCAAATTCCAGCTATTTAAATATCGAAAAGGCGGCAAAGGCGCGTTGGTTAAATGCTTTAAAGAGAGAATAGTTGAGGACTTTACTCATGAAGAAGGAATATGTCCTTCTTGTCACGGACAGTTTGCAAGGAATGCCTTAATTCGAGGTGCACCGGCCCTGAAAATTGTTGGCACAAAGGTGACCATGAAGTAGCACAGACTGATAATCGGTTGTTAATTGGACAACTTTTTTAAAATATAAACGTTTGGATAATTTGCTCTTACGTAATTTTTGCCTAAATTAATATAAAGGGATTGCTGCCTCAAGCCGTTGTGCTGTTTGGTAAAAAAATTTAAGGCCGAGGTTAGAAAGCGCAACGGAATGGCTTTGTATTAAACGTCTACATATCGAGATGATAAATGTCCATTCAAAGAAAGTTTCTATTTTCTATTTCTGCTGTTATCGCTTTGTTCGCTTTAATTGTTGCCGTGGCAACGGTTATCACCACTTCCTCAAATGTTTCAACCCTTGTTCAAGAGCAAAAGAAGAACACCGCCGATCGTTTAGTGAATATTCTTACTGTGACTGACTCTATCATGCTTGAACGCGTCAAAAGCAGTATGGCGTTGCTTAAACAACGAGGTGAGGCAATCGGTGAACCCAATCAAACCGATATTGTTACCGTTAAAAATACGCAGGCTCGGCAGCTAAGGTTGGGCAATGCGGAGCAAGCCAACACATTCGATTTGGTCGATAACCTGACAAGCGTAATGGGAGGCACCGCCACGCTTTTTAGTAAAACAGGAGACGACTATATTCGCGTGAGTACCAATGTCATTAAAAATGGCGAGAGGGCGATTGGCACTAAGTTGGCCCCTGATGGCAAGGCGATCAAAAAGATTAATCAGCAGGAAGCGTATTACGGTGCGGTTGATATTTTGGGTAGCCCTTATTTAACAGGTTACGAGCCAATGTTTAACAGCAGTGGTGACGTTGTGGGCATCTGGTATGTGGGATACTCAGCCGACCTTAACGTCTTAGAGCAAGCCATTAAGCAAAGTCACGTGCTAAAAGAAGGCTTTGTTGCCCTTCGTGATGCAAAAGGTAACATTCGCATGCATTCCGCACATGTGAATGATCGGCAGGTGGCCGACGCCCTTCAGCCAAATGATGACTGGGCTGTAGAAGTGGTACCGTTTTCGCCTTGGGGTTACGATATTTTATTAGTGGCGTCGACGTCAGAAAAATCGGCAATGGTTCGAAGCTCTGTGTTGGTTGTTGTACTTAAAATCGTATTGGCGAGCGTGGGAATTTTGATCACCATTTGGTTGCTCGTTAAGTATATTGTTGGCAAGCCACTTGAAGAATTCATTGGGGTAGTAAACAACTTGTCTTCTGGTGAGGGAGATTTAACGTTCCGTTTTCAGGCATCAAGAAGCGACGAGTTTGGCACCATGGCAAGAGCGTTTAATGGGCTTCTTAGCCAGTTACAAGACACGTTGCAGAGTGTGGACGAAGCCACCGACCACATGCTAGCAAAGTCAGAAAGGTTAAATGCAACAGCGTTGCAATCCAAAGATACCGTTTCACAACTTAGCCGAGAAACGGAGTCAATTAATAACGCCATTTCGTTAATGCAGCAGAATGCACAAACTGTGTCGTCAACCATTCGCAGTTCAAGTGAAGCGGCACACGCTGCCGATCAAGATACGCGAAACAGCGTAAGCGTTTTGGCGCAAACCATTAAAGACATCCAGTCTCAGGCAAGCGATGTGGACGCGTCAGTACAGGTTATCACTGAGTTGGCTCAGGCAAGTGAAGAAATTAGCGGTGTAATGGAAGTTATCAGGAATATCGCAGAGCAAACGAATCTACTTGCGCTCAATGCAGCTATTGAAGCGGCTCGCGCTGGTGAGCAGGGACGTGGCTTTGCCGTTGTCGCTGACGAAGTCCGCTCGCTAGCAAGCAGAACGCAGTCTTCCACGGAAGAAATTCGCAATATGATTGAACGCCTTCAGCAAGGTAGCCGCGTGGCTTCTGAAAAAATGCAGCAAAATAAAGAAACCGCCTATAAAACCGTGGACACCACAAAACATGCTGGCGATTCGTTAAAGCAGGCGCTTGACGCTGTTGCACGCATCACAACGTTAAATCGAGACGCTGCCACAATGGCTGAAGGACAAACAGAAGTTGCTAACGATGTTAATAAAGGGGTAAGCAGTATTCAACAGGTGGGCAATGCCAATACTACCTATGCAAAAGAAGTGGTAGATAACTGTGAAGCCTTAGTTCAGCAAGTTAAGCAAATGCAAATGCAGTTGCGACGATACCATTTCTAGAGTTACTGGCTTATTCAATCGACTTAGCTGTCAGCAGGCAGCGAAGCAGAAACAAGATAAATCGCCAGGGTCAATGTACGCTGAAATGCACAATTCTTGCGGTTGACATGAATAGTAACAATTTGAACCAATGCCAAAAGGGCTTTAGATTGCTAAGGCCCTTTTTGATATTTATTCTTACCCATGGATGAATATAGGGATTTTCCCATAACATGGATAAACCATAATGAAACAACTATCTACACTAGCTGGTGTGGTTGCGAGTGTTTTTGCATTCACATCGCTATCGACAACGGCAGTAGTGGCGCAAGAAGCGCAAACTGCATCTGCAGTCGTATCACCCGCGAAAAAGACACTTGCTGATGTTGAATACCGCTTACCGTCAACAATCGCTCCCACTTTTCAACGCATTCACTTAAATATAGACCCTGATAACCCTACATATTCTGGAAAAACGAATATTGATGTAACGGTTAAAACCCCAACTAAGAAAGTGGGCTTTTATCAGCAAGATTTGACCGTAACCTCTGCGCGTTTAGTGTCTGGAAGCAGCAGCTTTCCTCTAAATGTTACGATTGGAGAATACGACATCAATTGGGGCGAATCGCAAGATGAGATTGCGCCTGGGAAGTATACGTTAGAGATTACGTTTGAAGGGAAAGTGAACACGTCTTCAGATGGCATGTATCTGTCACGTTTTGAAGAGACCAACTATATATTTACCCAGTTTGAAGATATGCATGCGCGAAAAGCGTTTCCAAGTTTTGATGAGCCAAACTTCAAAATTCCTTATCAAATGACCATCAGTTCTCCTGAACATCAGGAAATAGTGGGTAATACACCTGTTGAAAAGGTGACAGTGGAAAACGGCATAAAAACCGTAGTGTTTGAAAAAACTAAGCCCATGCCGACTTATCTTATTGCCTATACCGTAGGGCCCTTTGATAGTGCTGAAATTTCTGGGCTGTCGGTGCCAGGAAAAATATACGTTCCAAAAGGGTATGCCGATAAAACCAAATTTGTTATCAAACACATCCCAGAAATCCTAGCCTCGCTAGAAGATTTTTTCGGTATCAAGTACCCCTATAAAAAAATGGATTTTGTTGCCGTACCCAACTTTACCCACGGTGCAATGGAAAACGTAGGTTTAATTACCTATCGCGATAGTTTGTTACTGCTAGAAGATAACCCAAGCGTCACGGAGCGTTCACGACCGCTAAATGTTATTGCGCATGAACTTGCTCACCAATGGTTTGGCAACTTGGTAACAATGGCGTGGTGGGATGACCTATGGCTGAACGAAGCGTTTGCGTCTTGGGCTGCAAGTCATACCATGAAAACCTTGTATCCAGAGTTGAACTACGCCGATCGCATAGTGCAAGAGGGAGCATTTGGTGCAGATGCTAGTCCCACGGTGAAACCTGTTAAAAAGGTAGTGAAAAGTCAGCCAGATGTGATGGATGGGTTGGGCTTGAACTACTCAAAAGGTGAATCAATTTTACAAATGATTGAATCGCTAATTGGTACAGAAAAGTTTCGTGAAGGCGTTCAAAACTACATGAATACCCATGCTTGGGGTAATACCGTAGCAGACGATTTGTGGCGCGCTCTAGATGAAGTGTCCGATTTCAACTTAAGCGCCATGATGAAAGCCTACTTGGAACAGCCGGGCTACCCACTTATTCATATTTCAAAAGATGGCAAATTAACCCAGTCCCGTTTTCACCTTGCAGGCGCGACCGTGGAAGATAAGACATGGGCAGTTCCATTAAAGCTGACTTATCAATCAAACGGAAAAATACTAAACGAAGTGGTTTTTATTGATAAAGAAACCACAGTTTTACCTCAGCTTGCTGAAGCAGACTGGGTATACCCTAATGACAATGCAACAGGTTACTTCCGTTGGTCAATTGAACCAGCTCAGCTAAACGCACTGCTAAATAACATTGACGCGCTAAATAAGCGTGAAAAGAAAAATGTGCTATACAACTACCAGGCGCTGTTAAACGCAGATCAAGTAGGTGTAGACAGCGTGATGAAGGTTCTTAATAGCTTGGCAAAAGATGATGACCCTGCGGTCATTCGTGCGGCTGTTGGGGTGTTAGCTGAGTTTAGTTATTTAGTAAATGAAGACAATAAAGCCGCATATGCAAAGCTTCTAAATCAAAATTATATGCCTTTGTTAAACAAGCTTACCTTGTATCAAAGTGAGCAGGATAACGCAGATGTCATTCGCCTGCGTAACCAGCTATACAGCTTGCTGGGTACTCATTCGAACAATGATCAACTTGTTGAACAAAGCGTTAAGATAGCGAAACAGTACCTTGCAGATACTAGCAGTGTTCCTTCCGGTATTGCCGGTACAGCAATTGAAATTGCCACGCGAAATAGTGAACAAGGCGAGCAGGGCACATGGTTTAATACAATTGTAGAGGCATTTAAAAAAGCACAGTTGCCAAATGTGAAAAGCACGCTGGTGTATTCGATGTACTTTGAAGACAAAGCGACCGTCTTTAAAATGTTAGATTTAGCGCTTACCGATGATATTACGCCTGCAAATACCATGTATATGGTGGTGAGAGTAGCACGTAACTTAGACGATCATACGCTATTGTATGAGTGGCTTAGTAAGAATAAAGACGCGCTACTAGCAAAAATGCCTGATTACCATGTAAGCAGAATGCCGGAATTTGTTTCAACAACCTGTTCGGCTGAAAACTTAGAAATGGCCAATGCGTTCTACGCGCCAATTAGCGAGACCTATCAAGGAATGGCACGCGGTGTCGAAATTATGCAGGACGAGTCTCAACAGTGTATGCGGCTGAAATCTGCATTTCAGGCAGACTTTAACGCCTTCTTAAACGAGCAGTTATAGGCAACAACGAAAAGGCGTTTACCCAGCGCTTTTTGTCCTAAAGTTATGATTGAAAGAGCGTCCACTAGGCGCTCTTTTTTTGTGCATAAAACTGTAACATGCACCACGGCGAGTCACTAAAATATTTCAAAGCTGAAACATTTACGCATTGTGACAAATCAACTTTCCCTGTACCAAAGTTCAGCAGAGTTAATCAATAAGTAAGTTTATTTTAAACGTCTAAGTTTCTGATTTTTAACGTTTGTGACGTTTATATTATTATTTTTATTAAGTGCTTGCTGTATATACGTATGTATAAGAATTTATACCTTCCTTATACAAAAAAGCGGAAAGCAAAATGATTCATGAGGGTAACACACAAAAGTATAAGCTGAGGAAATCAGCTAAAGTAGTCAACGCGTTGTTGGCGGGCGCATTGTCGTTAGGCGTTGTTTCTATTAATGCCTCTGCAGATACAGTATGGCAAGAGGACTTCGAAGCAAATGAACTGCAAGGCAAGGGCGCAACTGGCTCAGACCCAGCGGGAGCAATTGTTGACCTTGAAGGTGTTGATCGTTGGTCAGTAGACGTGTCAGCGAGTGAGCTAAGTGCCACTTCAGACTGGTTCCGTGTTGAAAGCGGCGCAATGCAAGCACGTGATACTGACGGTGAAGTAGTCTGGTTGAGCGAGTCTATCGATATATCTGGTGCCGGTGATATCACCATAAATGCCGTGCTTTCTCAAAGTGGAAATTTTGAGTCGACAGACTACATCGATGTATTTTACTCATTAGATGGTGGCGCATTCGAGCTTATTACGCTTTCAGAAGGGGCAACGAATACGGTACAGGAAGACTTTGGTTCTGCAACACTGACCGAAACGATAGGTAGCGGAAGCACTTTAGAACTGAAAGTAGCCATGGCTAACAACTCGGGTACCGAATATCTCAATTTAGACAGTATTTCAGTAAGTGGAAATGGAACTACCGATGGTGGGGATACTGGCGGTGACCCTGACAACGGCGGTGAACCTTCAAATGAACTTCTTTTCTTAAGTGGTACTTGTTTTAACTGCCCTGATTTGGAAGCAGTTAACCTAGCCAGCGACTTTGTTGCATCTGACTATTACGCAGCTCTCGACACAGCTATTGCAAACGGTGAAAGTGCGCAAACGTTAAAAGACACGGCGCATAACATCATTGAAAATGGTCATCGTACGCTTTCTTACTCTGAAGTGTGGACAGCACTCACTTACACTGATGAAGATCCTGCTAACACCGATAACGTTATCTTGTTCTACAAAGGCATATCACAAGGCAAGTTTACCAATGGTAGCGGTAGTCAAAGCACCAACCCAGACAATTGGAATCGCGAACATGTTTGGGCTAAGAGCCATGGTTTTCCTAGCTCAAGCCTAACGGCATATAGCGATATTCTGCACCTGCGTCCTACCGATATTTCTGTAAATAGCTCGCGCGGCAACTTAGATTTTGATTTTAGTGATAGCGCGCTTTCTGAAGCTCCGTTAAACCGAGTTGATGGTGACTCTTTTGAGCCTCGTGACGCAGTAAAAGGTGATGTAGCACGCTCAATGCTATACATGGACGTGCGTTACGATGGCAATACAGCTGGTGATACCGAAGACGACTTAGTGTTAGTAAATCGCCTTACCTCTACTAGCGAAGCCGCGTTTGGTAAGCTTTGCGTATTGCTTCAATGGCATGAAAGTGATCCAGTGGATGATTTCGAACGTCGTCGTAACGAGCGCGTTTATGAATTCCAAGGAAACCGAAATCCGTTTATTGACAAACCTGAACTTGCTTCACTTATCTTCAACGAGAGTTGTGATGGTACAGGTGGTGATACTGGCGGTGACACGGGTGGCGATACTGGCGGTGACACGGGTGGTGATACCGGCGGCGACACAGGTGGTGATACCGGCGGCGACACAACACCTTCTACCAGCAGTATTTACATTTCAGAATACATCGAAGGTGGCGGTTTCAATAAAGGTATAGAGCTTTTCAATAGCTCGACACAACCGGTAAGTCTAGCGGGTTATGAGTTAGTTTTACTCTCCAATGGTGAGACCGCAGATGCTGACCGTAAAGTGTTAGCACTTGAAGGCACAATCCCAGCAGGTGGCGTAGCAACATTCGCTCACGGAAGTGCAGATGCACTGTTAACTGCCGGCTCAACGATTAGCAGCTTCGTGATTAATTTCAATGGCGATGACTACATTGAGCTCGTCGCTAACGGTCAGGTTGTTGATGCTCTAGGTACGTACGGCGTTAAAACTAACTGGGGTAAAGACGTTACTTTGGTACGCAAGAGTTCAGTAACAACAGGCAACCCTAACCGCAACCCAGCGTTTACCCTTGAAGAATGGGATAGCCTACCAAAAGATACGCTTAACAATTTTGGTTCGCACAATGGATCTGTTAGCGAGCCTACGGATCCAACTGACCCGACCGACCCAACTGATCCTACAGACCCAACTGACCCAGTTGGTGAAGTAGTCTTAATTAGCGCTATCCAAGGCGAAGGCGATACCTCGCCACTTACAGGCAATGACGTTGTTGTTGAGGCAGTAGTGACTAAAGTTGTGCCGGAAATGAACGGATTCTTTATTCAAGAAGAAGCCGCCGACTCTGATGGCAATGCTGCGACGTCTGAAGGTGTATTTGCCTATTCGACAACCTTCACTGAATACCCATCTGTTGGTGATGCTGTGCGTGTTAGCGGTGCAGTGGCTGAATACAATGGCATTACAGAAATTGTACTAAGCGCCAATGCTGAAACGCTAGGTGCAGGTGCTGATATACTAACGACAAGCATTGAAATGCCATTTGACGAGAGTGTTAACCTAGAGTCACTTGAAGGTATGCAGGTTCAATTCCAGCAAACTTTGAACGTGACAGACGTTTACAATCTTGGTCGATATGGGCAATTCAACGTGTCATCAGGCCGCCTGATGATTCCTACAAACCAATATGCCGCGGGTTCAAGTGAAGCTATTGCCTTGGCTGAAGCGAATGCACGCAACACATTGTTGGTTGATGATGGCTCAAGCGCACAAAATGCTGACGATATTCCTTTCCCAGTTGGAGGTTTATCTCATGCGAATCCTCTGCGTTTAGGCGACAGTGTAGAAGGCCTGGAAGGTGTAATGCACTACGCATTTGGTGCTTATAACTTAATTCCAGTTGGCGCTCTTCAAACTGTACGCACAAACCCAAGAACAGATGTGCCCCAGTTAGACGTACAAGGCGATGTCAAAGTGGCTAGCTTTAACGTGCTTAACTACTTTAATGGTCCGAACTTCCCTACCTCTCGTGGTGCAGACTCAGAAGATGAATTTGCCCGCCAGCAAGCGAAGACAGTAGCAGCCATCGTTGCGATGGACGCAGATGTACTTGGCTTAGTAGAAATCGAAAACGATGGATACGGGAGTGATTCTGCCATTGCTTCTCTTGTAAATAGCGTAAATGCTGAACTTGGTAGTGAAGTGTATAGCTATGTAGCACTTGAATCATTACTTGGTGGTGATGAAATTGCGGTAGGTATTATTTATAAGCCTGCAACGGTTACACCACAAGGCGCAGCGGTTACTTCCTCTGAAGCTCCTTTTGACTACGGTAACCGCCAGCCGCTGTTACAAACCTTTAGCGTAAATAGCAACAGCGAAGCGTTTACGCTCGCGGTAAATCATTTCAAATCAAAAGGAAGCTGTGGCAGTGCAACAGGTAATGATGCTGATTTGGGTGATGGACAAGGCTGCTGGAACGAGCTACGTACCCAAGCTGCGTTAGGGCTGACAGCGCTTGTGCAAAACAGTGAAGGTTTGTCTGACCGAGTTATCGTAATGGGTGACCTAAATGCTTATGCGAAAGAAGATCCAATTCTTGCTCTCGAAGACGCCGGTTACAGCAACTTGGTGAACCTCTTCCACGGCGAAAGTGCTTATTCTTATAGCTTCGGCGGCGAAATAGGTTACTTAGATCACGCGCTATCAAGCTCAACTTTGACTGAGTATGTGGCAGACGCAACGGTTTGGCATATCAATGCTGATGAGCCTCGTGTCTTCGACTACAACGTTGAATATAAGTCAGAAACACAGCTTTCTAGCTATTACGGAGCTGATGCTTATCGTTCGTCAGATCACGATCCAGTAATTGTTGTGCTGGATTTCCCTGAAACGAGTGAGCCGGAGCCAGTAATTGGTGATTTTGATGGCGATAGTGACATAGACAACACCGATATTGTGGCGTTCTACACCTTGCTTCTGCAACGTCAAGCGACGGTTGAAGAGCACGACTTTAACAATGACGGCAGATTAAATATCTACGATTTATACGCGTTAATGTCTATGTGTACACGTACCGCATGTGCAGTTCAGTAGTTGGAAAGAAAATGAAAAAAATTATTTTAATGGTATTGGCAATTGCTACTTTTAATGCAAATGCCGCAATAATTGAAATCTCTACGGATAAATCAATTTATCAAGTAGGAGAAACTATCACGGCGACGGTAAGCTTTTCTAATGAAGATGCTTTTTTAGGTATCGTACCGTTTCCTCAACCGTTTGATGTATATAACACGACAATTGGTTTTAACGATTCGCTCTTGAGTTTTATTGGCGCTTCTACGTTAAATCCTTTTGGCTCAGTTAGCAGCTTGGGGAACCCAGTGTTAGAGATGTTTCTACCTCCTTTTCTACCGGGGGGAATTTTAGAGATAGGTTCACTAGCTTACTTGGAACAAATTGATTTGTTCTATCAACTGCAGACACCAGTGATTGGTTTATACACCGTGCAATTTATCGCACAGTCTGTTGGTGACATTACAATTGATGGGTTGTCAGGTTCTTACATTTTTCAAGGCTCTCAAGGGGGGCAGCTGACGCCTATACAGGTGAGTAGCGCAAGTTTCAGTATTGCAGAAGTACCTGCACCAGGTACCTTCGCGCTATCGCTTCTGGCTTTAGGTGGTATGTTTTTCGCTCGCAAACGTGTGAAGTCATAAACCATAATGGCTAAAAGTTTAAGCCCAGCCACGTGCTGGGCTTTTTTATTTCTATTGCTATTTACATACGGCTTTAAATAAACCACACTGAATGAAAATACAATAAGTGCGCACCATGTTAGAAACCATTTCTTTTTCTCAACGCCAACGACTGGCGTATATCGATTTCTGCCTTTTGTTTAAAGGGGCTATTCATC
>Ga0207913_1000095_pt1 | contig 20816 bp, 15 predicted proteins | sample DeeseametaMP2913_FD_184168 | JGI IMG/M metagenome (GOLD analysis project Ga0207913, IMG submission 184168) | Marine microbial communities from the Deep Atlantic Ocean - MP2913 (SPAdes) | ecosystem: Environmental > Aquatic > Marine > Oceanic | place: West of Santa Cruz de la Palma, Atlantic Ocean...
GCAGGCTTGATTTTTCCCTGTTTAAAGAATTCAAATAATTCGTCCATATTAGTCTCATATGCCTCTGGTTCCTCAGTCGCAAATCGACCAAGAAACACTCCGACCATTGAAGCTCCTTTCAGCAATGCAAGGTTGGCTTTATATTCAGGAATTCTCCCACTTGTGAATCCAACTACTAACAATCGGCCATTCCAATTGATGCATCTTGTTGCTTGGTCAAAGAGATCGCCTCCCACAGGGTCATAAATAACATCGGCTCCTTTACCTTTTGTCAACTCTTTAATTTTTGTTTTTAAATCTCCATCACTGTAGTTGACTAAGAAATCAGCTCCGGCTTTTTTAGCAAACTGTAACTTTTCTTCAGAACTAGCTCCTGCAATCACTTGAGCTCCCATCAACTTTCCTAATTCAACAGCCGTTACACCAACCCCACCGCTAGACCCAAGGACTAAAAGTGTTTCTCCAGGCTTTAAATTAGCTCGTTGTTTTAATGCATAGTATGAAGTGGAATAAACCATAGGAAATCCAGAAGCCGTTTTAAAATTCATACTATCAGGTATTTTTCTCAAACCACTCGCTGGGACACATACTTGCTCTGCCATAGCTCCAACTCCTGGAATCGCCATCACACGATCGCCTATTTCAAACCCTTTTATATTTGGGCCCAATTCTATAATAATACCTGAAGCCTCTGAGCCAGGGCTGAAAGGTAAAGGAGGTTGATACTGGTATTCTCCAGCAATCTGTAAAGTGTCAGGGAAATTTAATGCAGCAGCATGCACCTCTACCAATGCTTCTCCCTCTTTCGGATTTAAATCTTGCACCTCTTCAAGCACCAAATTTTCTGGTGGTCCATAAGATTTACACAAAATTGCTTTCATAATGATTCCTGCAATGCTTCAAAATTAAATGTTTAGCAGCGATTATACCAAACTGGTAAAGTGATAAATCCTCTTTCCATCAGTCGGTATACGAGAACCTAATATACAACATCAATCGGTTTGTTTTACAAGGAAGTGGGAAGATTGTGGAGGGTTGTCTGACTGTTCCAGAGCAACCCATCGTAAGAACAGCAGAATTACGCTTAGAGCGCACCTGGTTAATCTGAACTCAACGGTTTGGCTGCAATACCCTGATAGCAATGTCCAATGAATTTTGGAACAGACGGAAGATGAAATCGCTTCAATGAAGTGATTTCAAAAGAAGCACCAAGGACAAGATCATCAATTTTACGATTGAGATGACAACCGTCACCAATTTTTTTTTGTAGAGGATTGAGACGGTGCTGCCAAGCCTGTACCTTCATGACATCGCTCAATCCATGTTCCAAAAACACAAAATTCCCTCGTGGTTTAAGCACACGGTTTATTTCAAGCAACGCCTGTGACACATCCGGAATACTGCACAAGGTAAAAGTGCAGACAACATAATCGTAACTTGCATCATCCATTGGCAAATGCTCTCCGGAAAGAACATAATTTGTCACTGCAATTCCGGACTTATCAATCCGTTTCCGTGCCAGACTGTGCATTCGGGGGTTGACATCAACTGCGTCAATTTTCTGTACAGTTTCCGGAAAATGAGGCAGGTTGAGTCCTGTTCCAAAACCGATTTCCAGAACTTCCCCGTTTATTTCCTGAAGTGCATCCTGCCGAAAACCACTCAGTGACTTTCCGGACATGGTAAGTTCACAAAGGTAGGGAAATACAAATTTTGAATAAAAACTTCCGGACATGGCGCCTCGAAACTGATTCACTAATCAAACTGCTTTTTTGAGTTTTGATGTAACGGAGATACCGGATTCCTCAGAATTTTGGATGTACTTTTTCAACTGTTCAGCAGAATATCCGGTTGCGTTGGATGCTGCTGCAATACTGGGGAATTTCTGTCCCTCAACAAACACAGCTCCTTCTGTGATGTCTTTTGGGACTGTCTTTTGAGCAGCTTCATTTTGAGTGTTTTCCATTGGATGGAGTAGAATTTCCGCCTTGTCGTAATCTTCCTGCTGAATAAGGGAAATGTACTGTTCCAGCGAAGGCACCATTTCAAACCATCCGTGTCCTGTGTAGTGAGTTTGAAACAGACTGTGCAGAGTACTTTCAATATTTTCCGCAGACTCTTTTTGTCCTGCTTCATGACTTGCCAGCAAATGCAGAGTTTCTGAAGATCCTTTTTGCAGAGTTTCCAGTGCCACATAAGGATCATCACATGAACCTATTTTAACTCTGTTATTGCGTGAATCCTGGATAAAATAAACTGCCCAGGCCAAATCTCCAAGACGTTGCTGACGCATCTTTCTTTCACTGCTCTTTGCATCTATGCAGTTTTTGCAGGTTGACGTTTTGCCATCATGTGAATGTGAAGACATGTAGAATTCCCTCAATGATTTTATTGTTCCACATCCTTCACAGCTCTTTTCCAGCAAATTCATTTGAGACAACCTTCTTTCCGTTTCTTTGGAAGCTTGCCGAACCTGTGCCCGGACATTAGCACATTTACGACAAAACGAAGCCAGTCTGTCCTGACATCGTCCTGGAGGGAAAAATTCCGGCGAACGGGGAAATTCCCCCCGGCACATGCTGCATAAACGGGTGTATTGTTCAGGACCAAATAATTCTTCTTGAATAGCTGACCTCATAGTTTCATTCCTTTGCTGTTTCACTTTGTAAAATGGGCATATAAATATCTTTCTACAATCATAAGATTGCTAATGAATTTACACTTTTCTGTTATAATAAATAGCAGATTACACAAAATGGTCAATTTCTGAATGCAAAAACTGCCTTGATAGGATAAGCTTTCCAAAAAGCTTGCCATCCAGAAAAACAATTTAGCTGCTTTTATCTGCAGCATGCAGTTTCGCATTTATTGAAAATTTTCACATTTTACAAAAATACATACATCCAGCAACAACCATTTGAATTTATTGACCGTTAATAATTTATCTGTTCGTACAGAACACCAATCTGGTCCAATTAACATTTTGGACAACCTGAATTTCAAACTTGAAAGCGGCAAAAGCTTGGGAGTAGTTGGAGAATCCGGTTGCGGAAAATCGATGGCGGCCTTTGCAATCATGGGTTTATTGCCGGAAAATATGACTGCCTCCGGCGAAGTTATGTTCGGTAAAAACTTGCTGAATCTACCTGAAAAGGAATTATGTAAAATCAGGGGGAACCGTATCAGTATGATTTTTCAGGAGCCAATGACGGCACTAAATCCAGTCCAGCCAATTGGATTCCAGGTAGCAGAAAGTTTGATTCTGCACAAAAATTTATCCCGACATCAGGCGCAGCGACAGGCTTCAAAAGTGTTGGACCGCGTCGGCTTACCTGCCAAAAAATTTTCGCGCTCACTTTATCCACATCAGCTTTCCGGAGGACAAAGACAGAGGGTAGTGATTGCGATAGCTATGGTATGTGAACCGGAATTGATTATTGCAGACGAACCTACAACTGCACTGGATGTCACGATTCAGGAACAAATACTGGCTTTGATTTCTGAATTGGTTATTGAGGAAAACATGGCACTGATGCTGATAACACACGATTTAGGTGTTGTTGCAGAAAATACTGATCAAATGCTGGTAATGTACGCAGGACGGATTGTAGAGAAAGGTCCAACAAATAAAGTGTTTGAACATTTGGCACATCCATACACACGCGGCCTTTTTGCCTCAATTCCTGACACAGAAAAGTCTGCTAATGATCTTAGCCTTCATCCTGAAAATCCCAAAAATAGCAGGTTGTCAACAATTCCCGGACGTGTTCCGGAATTCTGGGAACGCACCAAAGGCTGTTCTTTTGCAGACCGCTGTTCACGGGCACAGGCAAAATGTTTTTCAGAGCTTCCGGATGAAACCCGGATAAGTAACGGACATTCCGCAGCCTGTTTTTTCCCCTGGGAGCAAAACGCATGAAACAGGAAAAGAATGCAAATACTTTGCTCCAAATCCGCGAACTAGTGAGGGAATATATCCTGCCGCGCCAGCATATTTTTATTCCTCCAAAACGCTTCCGTGCACTTGATGGAGTGAGTTTGTCGCTAAATTACGGTGAAAGTTTTGGCATTGTGGGCGAGTCCGGTTGCGGGAAATCTACTTTGGCCAGAACTGTATTAGCACTTGAATCTCCTCAGTCCGGAGAAGTTTGTTTTCAAGGTAAGGTTCTGCACAACCTGAAATCCAAAGATTTGCGACGTATGCGTCGTGGAATGCAAATGGTTTTTCAAGATCCATACGGCTCTTTGGATCCCCGCCATTCAGTAAGTCAAATAGTATCTGAGCCCCTTACATTGCTGGGAGAAGTAACACTGAAAATACAGCAGCAACAGGTTGCTGAAGCCCTTGAAAACGTAGGACTCTCACCTGCAGACGCGAACAAATTTCCGCATGAGTTTTCCGGAGGACAGCGCCAGAGAATTGCAATTGCCCGTGCTTTAATCACTCGTCCGTCACTGATTGTGGCGGATGAACCGGTATCGGCTTTGGATGTGTCAGTACAGGCTCAGGTATTGAATTTAATGATGGACTTGCGGGAACAGCATGGACTGGCTTATCTTTTTATTAGTCATGACCTGAGCATCGTTCGTCACATGACTACAAATGTGGCTGTGATGTATGCAGGAAGAATTGTAGAAACAGGTCCAACGGAAACCCTGTTTGATCACCCTCAACATCCATACACTCGTGCTCTGCTTGAAGCAGTTCCACGTCCTGACCCGTCAAGGAAACGCACAGGACGTTTAAAAAAATCAGCGTCAACCCAACTTTTTCCCGAAACTGAAGGAGGATGCGCCTATGCTTCCCGTTGTCCGCTTGTAGAGGAAAAATGCAGAGAAAAATCTCCGTCACTTTTAAATCTGAATAATAGTTCGGCAATGGAATCTGACAAAAATCCTGCTGAAATTGTTCATAAAGTTGCCTGTTACAAACCCTTAGATTCTGTTGTTTCAGTTTGAAACACTATTAACACTTAAACCAGATAACCAGAAATGTCCGATTCAAAGTTTTGCAGTTTTTTGTGCAGACAATCAGGAGAACCTCTTGCGGGCACTGCCCCATTTGCAGAGCATTTTGTTTTTATTTCCTGGCCCAAAAAATACTGGGAATACGAAGCTCTGGAATCCAAAGGCGGATTCCCAACTGGACTAAAACAATGGATGAAAGAAAAAAGTAAAATTAGCGGAAAAATCAGTATCCGTTTAGCCAGTCAGGCAAAGCTCGAAAATGACAAAGTGGAATTATTTATCTATCCCGGAAAATGGTATTATTCAAACGTTCTGCCCAAAGAAATACCAGAAGTTTTAGAGTCACATTTTCAGCATTACAAAAATTCCGATTTTTCCTGTAAAAAGATTGAGCGGGAGCAGATTTTTATTTGTACCCATGGGAGGCATGATAAATGCTGTGCCAAGTTTGGACAGAAACTTGCTGATCAGATGCAATATCATGTTCAAAAGCAAAATTCTTCTGTTGAAGTTTGGGAGAGCAGTCACCTTGGAGGGCATCGTTTTGCACCAACAATGATTGATTTTCCAAGCGGACGAGTATATGGCCGTATGACTCCGGATGAGATCCCAAGGTTTTTAGAGAGTCGAAAACAAGGACAAGTTTATGGTTCAGCTTATCGGGGTTCAATTTTTTTGCCTGAACTGGAACAAGTTGCTGAAGCTCATGTTCAGCATTATTGCAGTGTTCAGCAATTGGATTGTCAGGTGAAAATAAAAAACCTGGAAAAATTAAGAGAAGATAAATTTAGGTGTACTGCAGCATTTGAGATTAATAAACGTTCCGCTGTATCGCAAAATAATATTCCGGATGAATTAGCATTTTCTTTTAAGTTGAAAGACTTTGAAAGCCCTTCCGGATGTGATGCACTCGAAGAACCGCAACTGAGAAAATGCTGGGAACTGGAGTTACCCCTTTCCTTCCAATAAATTTATTAAATGGAGTAAAAATGGTAGACGAAGAAGTTCAGGAAGAGCAGGAAAACGCAGAAATGAAAGCAGCTGAAACCGAGAATGGAGACAGCCCTGATGACGATATGGATTCGTTGATGAATGAGTTAGAGCAGCAGAAAACAAGTCCTGAAGGTACAGGAGGCAGCGGTGACCTTAGTTCTTTAATAACGGAAAAAGCAGATTCAACAGAGGAAAATATCGACGAAATGCTTGACTCAGCTTCAGACACCACCTCGTCCATGGATGATACACCGGTTGAAGAAGGTGTTGACCTGGAATTTTTGCAGAAAATGCCTTTAACAATGACCTTTGAAGTGGGACGTGCAAAAATGACCATTAACGACCTCCTTTCACTCGGACAGGGTTCCGTACTTGAATTGCACCGTTTAGTTGGTGAAAGCCTGGATTTATTTGCCAACGGTAAGTTGATTGCTCAAGGTGAAGTTATAATTGTTAATGAAAAGTTTGGTGCAAAATTAACGAATATTATTTCTCCTGAAGAACGGATCAAACAAATGAACGGTATGGATAAAACAAATTAGCAGCCGACAACAGGACTATTTTTTCTAAGAAACAACCATCAAGTGCTGCCTCCAGTCTGGTGATTTAATTCTCATAATCCAAATGCCCTCTCACGATTGGAAGCTCAGTTCATACGACTATAAGCTTCCTCAATCCCTCATTGCCCAGCATCCTGCCCCAAAACGTGACCAGTCACGCATGCTTTTTCTTGGACGTAAAAGCGGAAAAATTTCAAACCGCAACTTTACTGAAATTGTTTCACTGCTCCCTGAATCCTCCTGCCTTGTTATCAACAACACCAAAGTTTTACCTGCCCGCATTCCGGGAAAACGTCAAAGCGGTGGAAAAATTGAAGCCCTGCTGATTGAAGAAAATAACAACGGAGACTGGAGCGCAATAGTCCGAAAAGCTGGACGAATTAAACAGGGTGAGCGTCTTGAATTTTGTGATGGAAAACTTTTGGCAAAAGCAAAAGAACGGCTGGAAGAGGGTGAATGGCTTTTGGAGTTTGAGGAAACAGAACGTTTGAAAGAGCGATTGGAAGATGTTGGCCTGCCGCCGCTGCCACCTTACATTGAGCGACGAAACGCAAGTGATTTGCAGAATACAAAAGATCGAGAACGTTACCAAACCTGTTTTGCTACCGAACCAGGCGCAATTGCAGCACCCACTGCCGGCTTACACTTTACGCCTGAAATTTTAACAGAAATTGGAAATCGTGGAATCGATATTTTGGAGGTAACTCTGCATGTCGGTTTGGGAACCTTTTCCTCAATTGATCAAGAAGATATTCGAAAACACAAAATGCATGCGGAATTTTTTTCAGTTTCTTCTCAAACACTACGTCAACTGCAAGTCTACCAAAACAATAACAAACAGATGATCAATGTCGGCACAACTTCTGTGAGGGTTCTGGAAACCTTAGTTCGGCAGAATTTTCAAGAAAGCTCTGGTTGGACAGACATTTTTATTTATCCACCCTGCAAATTCACAATGACGGATGGGCTTCTCACAAATTTTCACCTTCCCAAATCAACATTGATGCTGTTAGTTTCAGCATTTTGTGGCCGCGAATGTTTATTAAGTTCCTATCAGCATGCCGTAGCCGAAAAATACCGTTTTTTCAGCTATGGAGACTGCATGTTGATTTTGTGATTTTTATCCTACAAATTAGATGAACCTGTAAAAAGTCGTAAAACAGTGTCATATCGAGCGAAGCGAGAAATCTTGTATAAGCTCCTACATTAATATCATTAAGATTTCTCCCTGCGGTCGAAATGACCCCGCACCTTAACAGCCCCTGGATTATTCTATTTTTTCATTTCCAGATTGCTGATTTAGGTGCGGGGTGGATTGCAGACTTTTGACGAAACCATCAAAATAAAAAATATTATTTATTGTTAAGTATCGCTTTCAAGTTGTCTTTTGTAGTATTGAGAAAATTTTGGCAAATCATCCTCAATTTCATAATAATCAGGTTTGTCATCAACAAAAATATGTTCAACAGTTTTTAGACCTTTTGAAGAATCCAACATCCCTGCAGCAATGCTGATATTACTGCCGCCTAAACGTTCAAAAAAAATACTGGCACCACATTCCTGACAAAATCCCCGTCTTGCTTCGTTTGAGGAGCGAAACCATTTCAGTCCAACATTATTAACAAGCTGAAAATTCTTTTTTTCCACAGACGTATAGGCCGCAAAATTTCCATGAGTATGGCGACATTGCCCGCAATGACAATTGATAACCGGACGTAATTCACCCGTCAGCTTAAATTTAACTGCACCGCACAAACATCCGCCCTGCATTGAATTCTCTTTTTTAATTTCCTGTTGCAGTTCCTCTGACAAATTATCTTTTACTCGATTATCACGACGATCTGCTTTTGAATATACTTTGCCAGACGGTTTAACCTTTTCAGCAAAGCGGCTCTTCATTTTTCCGCTGTAATCCGCTCCCAATGCTGGAGTATGTTTTTTTGATTTTGGCATATATCTCCTTTGAGACAAGTTTAAATTTTTGGTTTGAAAACGTCAACCATCAACTGAGTGTCCCCTCAAAACTTGTACTGAAAAACCCTCAAGCCACGCAATCCCTCCAACCGGTGAGACGAATTCAGCAGGTTCCTTTTCGGTATCAATCAGAACGTTCCAGGCTATTTCTTCAGGCAGATTAAATTTAACCGGCTTGTCAAAACAATTTATCAAAATGCGCATTGCCTGGTCTGGCCAACCAGGATTTGTTACTTCAAAGTGTAGTGTCCGGACATAGGGTGCAAACTCCTCCGGTCCACCTGAAGCATTAAACCATTTATATTTACTTTTTTCTGAAAATAAAAATGGAGCGTGCTGTTTGCGAAAGGCAATCATACGCCGAGTAAAAGCTAAAAGCACGGAGTTTTGTTCTGTCAGATTCCAGTCCAGCCAGGTTAAAGCAGAGTCATGACAATAAGCGTTGTTGTTGCCCTGTTGTGTCCTCCCGAATTCATCACCACCCAACAGCATGGGAATTCCGTTGGAAAGCTGCAGCAGGCAATGAAACATGCGTAACTTCCGGAAGCGCAATGACAGTATTTCCGGATCATCAGTTACTCCTTCAGTTCCGCAGTTGTCCGAAAAATCAGCACTGTGGCCATCCCGGTTTTCTTCGCCGTTCGCCTCGTTGTGTTTTTCGCTGTATGAAACCAGATCCATTAAAGTCATACCATCATGAGAAGTAACAAAGTTTAGACTCCGCTTCCTGCCTTTTTCTACTGAACCAAAAATATTTGGACTGCCCAGAATTGACTCTTTAAGCCCTTCCATCATGCCCTCATCTCCACGCACAGCACGACGAACTTTGTCACGGAATTGATCGTTCCATTCTGTCCAATCTGCAAACTCAGCTGCTTTTCCCAGTTCGTAAGCACCTGCGGCATCCCATGGTTCTGAAATCAGTTTAATATTTTTCAGGGAAGGTTCATGTCTTAATTCCCAGAGTAACTGCGGAAAGTCCATAATGTCTCCAGCCGAATCCCGATTTAGAATTGAAGCAAGGTCAAACCGAAAACCGTCCACACCCATAACGTGTGACCAGTAAATGAGACAGTCACGAATCATTCGTCTGGTTGTTGGATGAGCACAATTCAAAGTATTTCCGCATCCGGAATAATTTTTGTAGCTTCCGTCCTTTTCCCGCAAATACCACTGATCCGGCGCCAGTAACTTAAAATGATCTGCATAACCATTATCACCAAATTCCGCAGTATGATTAAAAACAACATCCAGCCAGATTTCCAGGTCAGCTTCATGGAATTTGTCAACCATCGCTTTAAATTCGCGAACTGGATTTACCACATCTGACGCATAATTTTGTTTTGGTGCAAAAAACAAAAGCGGTGAGTAACCCCAATAGTTTAGAACAGTATGCTCAATTTCCGCATCAGTAATAGTCCTCTCGTTTTCATCAAAATCAAAAACCGGCAAAAGCTCAATTGCAGTCACACCAAGTGCTTTTAAATACGGAATACATTCAACAAGTCCCCGATATGTCCCGGATTGTGAAGATCCGGAAACTGAGATTGATGGGCTATTGGTCATGCCACGGACGTGGCACTCGTAAATGACACTCTGCTCCAGAGGGTGATGAGGGCGGTGTGGACTGGAAACAGTTAATTCATCTGTCGGTGTTTCCTGACGCAGAACGGGCAACCGGCGCATTCCATGAAAAACCTTACTTTTGGGACGGGAAATAACACTGAGCCGAAAATCCTCCTCATCCACAACAAATCCAATGGGTCTCCCCCAATGCTCACCACCGAAGCTTTCCCTGGCAAATGGATCAAAAACAAATTTTGTGTTGCCGTCCTTTTCTTGAAGCTGAATCAGGTAAACCATGTGTTCTTCTGCAGAGCCGGAAAATTCAGCTTCCCAGCCCCATACATCACCAAACTGATACGATGTGTCCAACTGGACATCGGACAGCAAGGCCTGATTTCCTTCAAGTTGCGGAAAGAAATGTGGGTAAAACAAATAGCGGATGCTGACAACATGCTCAGCAATCAATCCGAATTGAAACGAATTTCCACGCCAATGCCCTCCCATCGAAGGATTTGGCAAAGGTCGAATTGACTGAAACATTGGCTGAACTAAAAAACAGGATGGAATTAATGACCGGCGGCAGCAAATAATTTCTGCATGGCGTCTTTCACTCCCGGAGCTGCAACTAAGACTGGATTGCCTGTGAGTAAACCATCATTGGCCAGAAAATCATTTGTCCAACCACCGGTTTCACGAACCATAGCGATACCTGCCAGACAATCCCATGAATTAATTTGAAATTCATAAACCCCAATGTAACGTCCGGCAGCTACGTATGCTAACATCAAAGCTGCAGATCCAACGTCGTGATAAACACCACCATTATTAAACAAATAATCGAAGGCTTTTTGGGTTGCAACAATCGAACTTTTTGGTGAATATCCCAGCCCGACAATTCCATCGGCAAGTGTAGTGGCCTTACTCGGTTTCATTGGTTTACCGTTTAAGGTAGCACCAGTTCCACGCTGAGATGCAAACAATTCGTCCGTACACGGTGCGTAAATCAAACCTATCTCAATTTGGTTCTTAACTACAAAAGCAATCGATACACACCAGGATGACAAACCATTTAGAAAACAGATTGTCCCGTCAATAGGATCAACAATCCAGATACCTTCTGCATCCAAATTTCTGGTTCCGCTTTCTTCACCTAAAAACCCATCTTCCGGAAATAATGTTTGCAGACGTTCACGAATCATTTTTTCAACTTCACGATCTGCTTTGCTTACCAAGTCCTGAGGTCCTTTTTTTTCCGTCTTCAGACTATCAAGTTTTCTAAACCACTGAAGAGCATAAAGACCTGCGTCACGGACCAACACCTGAGCTGCATGAAAACGCTGCTGGATGGACTTATTTTTCATAATCTTTCTGAAAATAAAAACGTTAAACGTTGCATTTTGAGAGTGCCCTGTTTACATAAATCTTGCAAGCTGAAGGCTTGATGAATTTCATCTGGTACAGGACAAATCACTCGATAATGAGCAATATTTATGTTCTAATTTTTAAGTGCTTTGTTGCTTATTTTTATCAAATTGTAGAGTCTAAATCGTTTGCTACAATCCTACTAATGAGTATTTTATTCTAGTAAGATACTGATATTATTCACTGCGTCATGTCATTTCGAGCGAAGGGAGAGATCTGATAAAGTGCTGATATCTTATAAGATCCCTCACATACGTTCGGGACGACACGATAAAACTCTTGACTGTCGAGTAAACCTGTAAAACATTGTTATTAAATTATCCCAAATCTAAAATCCTGTCTTCATGCTGTAACAAAAATGTTCCAAAGTTTACGCCATAAAATTATTCTGGTTGCAGCAGTTTGTGCATCAATAACCCTGTTAGGTTTTGTTGCCCTGTACTGGCTTACATTGGAACAGCATCAGTCTTTGGACAGACACCGTGATCTCCCTGCAGTTTCCCTTAAGTGGTTTTCGCTGAATAATGCAGTCCATAAAGCCTCACTGGCACAAAAGGCCTGGATCGACAGCGGAGATTTGAAGTTCATTAAAGAACGTGACCTTACATGGGCAGTTGATATTCACCCTGCCTTTAAGCAACTCGACCTGCTTTACAAAAAGGTACGTGTGTGGGAAGGAGAACGATCAGTTGAGAGACGCGTTTTTTATGATTTGCGGTTGATGATTTTATCCCTTGAAAATCTGCAAAAAGACACAAGCGATCCGAAACAAAAACTTACTCTGGAAGAAGCACAGATTATCTGGACAGACAAGGAGTCGCCTTTGGTACAGAACATCAGCAGTCAGGTGGAAATAATGATTCGCTGGCAAACCGATTTTGCACGTCAGCAGGAATCTGAATTGCGGCAAGGTTTGTCAGGACTTGGAATCTGGATCTGGGTCGTTGCTTCTGTAGTTTTACTTCTTGTTTTGGGATTGGCAGTTTTTTTTGCAAACCGAATCACTGCCCCACTTAGAAAATTACGGGGTGCGGCTCAGCAGCTTATCCGTGATCAGTTCCACAAGCCTGCTGAAAAATCCATTGAAGTCGAGGGCAAAGCAGATGAATTTCCGGAAAATATGGATGAAGTTCAAACGTTGACAGAAGTTTTTCAAAAAATGGAGTCCGTAATCCGCGAACGTACTGAATTACTGGAAACCTCAAATCGTCAGCTTGATCAAGCCAGCCGGAACAAAGGTATGTACCTCACCAACATGTCTCATGAGTTGCGTACTCCGCTTAATGCTATAATCGGCTTTGCGGAAGTCTTGCTTGAATCAGGAAAAGAGGAACCACTTTCGGATTATCAAATTGACCGACTCAGTAGAATTTTAAAAAGCGGGCAACATCTGTTGGAACTGATCAATTCATTGCTCGATCTTTCCAAAATTGAAGCTGGACAGATGCAAATATTTAACTCAGAGTTTCAGTTGGAAAATTTACTGCAGGATGTGATGGAATGGCTGGAACCACTTCTACAGGAAAAATCTCTTCAGCATGAACTCGTTTTCCACTCTGACACACCAATTATGCTTTATTCTGATTCCGGAAAGGTCCGGCAGGTACTGATTAATCTTCTGGGAAATGCCATTAAATTTACTGAATCCGGAGGTCATATCAAAGTCAGTAGCATTCATGATGTAAATGGAGTTTCAATTGAAATTCAGGACACAGGTTGCGGAATTACCGTAGATCAGCAACAGCAAATATTTGAAGTCTTCCATCAAGTCAACTCATCCGGAACACTAAAGGGGACAGGTCTTGGACTTGCGCTCGTGCAAAGTTTAATGAAATTGCTTGGAGGTTCAGTTTCGTTAAAAAGTAAATACGGTAAGGGGAGTACGTTCACGTTGCACTTTCCAGCATCCAGCAGACTGAAACTTGAATCCTGAAACTTAAATTACTACTTGAGTAATTTTATTAAATCTCAGCATACGGAAGCACAAATTGGAATCGGATATGCCCTGTTGGCTTTTAGCGCATGGGGTTTTCTTCCCATTTACTGGAAACTTCTTGACACCGTTCCTTCGTTAGAAATTTTAGCACACCGAATGGTTTGGTCCGTGCTTTTCCTAGTGGGTTTGCTGGCAGTTCAGAAGCGTTTGGGGGAATTTCGGGATTTACTGAAGACCCCAAAATATATCTGGATGCTCCTGGGAACAGCAGTGCTCCTGGGAGTAAACTGGTTTGTTTATATTTATGGTGTAAACACGAATCAAATCGTCGAAACCAGTTTGGGATATTTTATCAATCCCTTGTTTAATGTTTTATTGGGAGCAATTTTTTTGAAGGAACGCCTCAATTATTGGCAAAGTTTAGCACTTGGAATGGCTGCTTTGGGCGTTTTGAATTTTCTCTGGGATTTTGACTCACTCCCCTGGATTGCTCTATCGTTGGCATTCACCTTTTCTTTTTACGGTTTATTACGCAAAATGATACCAGTAAAACCATTGGTGGGTCTGTTGATGGAGACATTACTGCTTGCTCCTTTCGCAGCAGTTATGATAGTGGTTTGGAATGTAGATGGTACAGGGAATATTGGAGGAGATTGGAGAATTGTGTTTTTTCTAGTCGGTGCAGGCGTGGTCACCTCACTACCACTGCTCTGGTTCACAAATGCCGGAAAACGACTTCGCTATACTACCCTGGGTTTTATTCAATACATGACTCCATCTATCCAACTCATTATTGGTGTGTATCTATTCCACGAACCATTCACTTCAACTCACAGCATCACGTTCGGACTTATTTGGACGGGGTTGGTGATATTTTCAATCAATTCTCTATTTGTACAGAGACCTTCATAAATTAATGCAATGAAAATATTTTATTTTGAACTAATTGGACTGATTTGTTTCTTCATCTCGGGACTGATTTTTATTATGGCGGGCATCCGCAGCGAAGATTATCTTTCCACCATTGGAAGTATAGTTTGGACCTTTGCCTGTGTACTCTGGCTGTTTCCGGTACTCTCCAGGAGGAATACTGAACGTTAGAGAGTCCCTGTACAGGCTGTTTTTCACTCTTACTTGTTTTCCAGGTATGATTCCATGGAATCATCCATAGCTTCCATCCAGGGAGTATGATGGACTGGCTGCATATTCCCGGTAATCAAGGAGCGGTAGGCATGGTTCCGGAAATCCATAATGTCCTCATGCTTTTGGTGTTCCCATTCCATGAAGGTCTTGTTTACTCCCTCCACATCAAAACTCGGATAGTCCGTTTCGGAGATTAACTCTTTCACATAATCTCCCTGGAACCAGATCATCTGTTCATCGTTCTCAAGTTTTTCTTCCCGTTCTCTCCAGGCCTGACTGTGGCTTCTCATCTCCTCTTTTGAAGGCAAATTGATGCGTCCCAGCATGTAATCTCTGGTGTACCAGGCCTGTGCGTCAAACATGTTAAAAGTGTAGAACTGATCCTGCATTCCTAGGTACATCAGTTTTGGATTGTCTTCCCAAAATACACCTTTATAGAGGTTCAAAGGCCAGAGGCGGTTATCCGTTTTCAAGCGCAGACCATCCGGAAGAAAAGGGAAGTAATGCAGATAGCCCGTACACATAATGATCGCGTCAATCTCCTTACTTGAGCCATCCTTAAAGGTACATGTATTTTTATCAACCTTCTTCAGCAGAGGGACTTCTTCCCAGTTATCCGGCCAGTGGAATCCCATCGGAGCGGTTCGATAACTGCAGGTAATGGACTTTGCACCATATTTATAACATTGGGAACCGATGTCTTCCGCAGAATAACTGGTGCCGATGAGCAAGAGATTTTTTCCTTTAAATTCAAGCGCATCCCGAAAGTCATGTGCGTGTAGCACACGACCGTTGAAAGTTTCTATTCCATCAAAACTTGGCACATTCGGCGTAGTAAAATGCCCTGAAGCCACCACCACATTATCAAATTCCTCAGAGTAAACCGTGTCGTCCACTAGATTATGTGCAGTTAAGGTAAAGCGGCCTGACTTTACTGAATAATAAACCTCACGGATTGTGGTACGAAAACGGATTTGCTTCCTGACACCGGCTTTTTCAACACGCCCTATGATGTAGTCGAAAAGAACTTCACGTGGAGGATATGAAGCAATAGTGCGTCCAAAATGTTCTTCAAAGGAGTAATCCGCAAATTCCAAACACTCCTTTGGGCCGTTTGACCACAGATAGCGGTACATGCTGGAATGAACCGGTTCTGCATATTCATCAAGTCCGGTACGCCAGGTATAATTCCACAGTCCACCCCAGTCTTCCTGCCGTTCAAAACATACAATTTCCGGAACTTCAGCGCCTTTTTCTGCAGCCGATTGAAAAGACCTTAATTGTGCTAAACCGCTGGGTCCCGCACCAATAACTGCAACTCGCTTATTCATGACAATTTCTGCTTAGGTTAATGATCGAAATACTTACAATTCTAACTGAATGAATTTAATTTACTACCACACCGCAGAGCAGCGTTGTATGCTGTGACACTTTTGTGAATTGTGCAGCAATTCTCTAATACGAACCTGCTGTTCCCCGGCCAATTATATTTATTGTTTTGTCTTTCAAGTACATCTCCGGATTGACAACCTTTATCACAACTCCCAAAGCTAGAGAATTCCATAGGGCATTCCTGCTACTCCTGTCTCCCAGATAGAATTACATTGAATCGTCCACTGCTTCCAGCCACGGAAAAGATTAGAGTAGTGGGCGTATTTAAACCGAATAAAAGACACCAGCTAAAATAGATGTAATTTTTTGTTACAATTGCTGTTGGGTTGGATGTCAATTAATGGCTTCAACCGAAGAAAAGAAGGGTAGTTTTAGCTAATATCTAAAATTTGTTTTCTTTCGTTTGCCCAAGTTCGTATCACTTGATCAGCGGCCAGACCAATGAAAGCCACACACAGGCCCAGTGTTAATCCATTGCCTACGCCATTTTTATCGGATAAAGCTTTCAAAATAAATTGTCCAAGATCATCGGTACCAATCATCGCGCCAATGATGATCATGGATAACGCAAACACGACGGTTTGATTAACGCCCAACGCCATGTGTGGAAAAGACATGGGCAATTCAATTTTGATCCATCTTTGCAGTCGATTGACACCTGACATTGAGCCCGCATCATGGAGATCTGGTGGCACACTCTGCAGTCCTACCACGGTATAACGGGTAGCAGGAACCGTGGCATAGACAATAACTGCGATTAATACGGAGGTATCGGTTACGCCAAAAAGCATAATCACGGGAATCAAATATATAAAGGATGGAAAAGTTTGAAACGTATCACAAACCAATAAAATGAATTTTGCGGTATACGAATTTTGCGCACATAAAGTTCCCACCGTAACGCCAATAATGGATGACACAATGACTGCAAAGCTCATTAAGTACATCGTAATAAGGGCTCTATCCCACCATTCTGTCAAAGCGATAAACAAAATAAATCCGCCAACAATTGCTGCCGATCGTATTCCGCCGATGATGTAACCAACGCCCATGGTTAAAGCAAGCGTTGCAACAACCGGCATACTGAGATACGCAGCTTTCATCGGCATCAGGATCTGCTGAATCAAAAATACATTAAACCCTTTTAATGTGAAGAAGAAGGTATCCCATATCCAATCAACGCCATTTTGCAAAGTATCGTCAATCGAGATGCCTTTGTTGTGCGGCACAATATACAAATAGTTAAAACCTTCTCGAAAAAAGAACGTGCCAATGTAGGCGAGTACAATGCCTGCTACAACAATCACGAGGAACATCAATGAATATTTGTGGCGCTTAAAAAAAGTAAGATCAGCAAAATAATCCGTTTGTTTGTTTGCCCAAGCAAGAGACATTCGATCTAAAACCACCGCGATCAGCACAATACAAATACCTTGTTCTATTGCCTGCCCAATTCTGAGCCCATTCAGTGAAAGCAATAAATTGAAACCCAAACCCTTAGCGCCAATAAAAGAGGCAATCACCGCCATGGCCAAGCACTGCATGATGACCTGGTTGACGCCAATCAGAATATCCCGTCTTGCAGTTGGAATTAATACTTTATACATGAGTTGAAAATTACTGCAGCCGCTCATCATGCCTGCTTCCAAAACTTCCGGCGACACCCTTTTCAGCCCCAAAACTGTCAGACGCACCATCGGGGGGGTGGCAAAAATAATGGTCGCAATGGCACCCGCATGATCGCCAATTCCAAAAAATACCATCACCGGCACCAAATAGGAAAATTGCGGCACGATCTGCATGACGTTAAGGAAAGGATTCAGTGTTAGTTCGACTTTCCGATTTTTGTACGCCCAGATACCCAGAGCTAAGCCTAAAATAAAAGAAACGGGCGCTGCGAACAGTACGAATGAGAGCGTTTGCATGGACGGCTCCCATTGACCGAAAACGGCAATGTATATGGTCGAAAAGCCTGCCAGCATCGCAAGGCCTTTGCCCTGGAGCTTATAGCCTAAAAGAATTGCGCCGCTGGCAACGACCGTCCAGGGCAATGCGGGCCAACGGGCCCACTTGTTTTCACTAACAAAATCCCAGCTCGTAAAAGTAACGATCGTTTTAACCCCGCCCAAAATAATTTCGCGAATTAACCCAATTAAAAAAAGGATGCTCGCCGAGATGGCTCTCGTCACTTGTTGTAGTAACGGTTTTTCCTCAAATTCTTCAATCTCGGGGTCATAGACCTGAATCGGCCACCAGTCGAACATCAAGTACTCGACCGAGTCATTAATCAGGTATGGAAGACCTGCAATCAGTGAAGGAAAACGCCAAAAAATATTATTCTCTGACGGGTTGATAAAGAGGCAGAGTAAGGCGAAAATAACCAATAAACCAACAAATTGAAATAATTTGGGATGGTTTGTTAACTGATTCATAGTCGTAGAATTAATCGTTATTTTCCGTTTCAGCCCTACTGCCAAACAACACATGAATCACTTTGGAAGAGTGTACCACTCCAACCAAATTGTTATCCGCATCTGTTACCGCAACTGGTTTTTGTTGATTCAGCACTACTTCCGCAACTGTTTCGATTATTGCGTCTTTAGAGACTTGTAGATCGCTTAGCTCTTCTGAGCTATCAATCGGATCCATCACAGATTCAATTTTAAGTACCTTCTCCCTGGGTACATCTTCAGTAAATTTACGCACGTACTCAGTGGCTGGATTAAGAACGATGTTGGCGGGTGTATCTAATTGCTCGATAATCCCCTCTTTCATTATGGCAATACGGTCAGCGAGGCGCAGCGCCTCATCAAAATCATGAGTAACAAATAATATGGTTTTTTTTAAAACACCCTGTAGCCGGAGAAATTCATCTTGCATTTCTTTACGAATTAATGGATCAAGAGCAGAAAACGGTTCGTCTAGGAACCAAATATCAGGTTCTACAGCAAGAGAGCGTGCAATCCCTACACGTTGCTGCTGACCACCAGATAATTGTCTTGGAAAATAATTTTCTCTTCCATCAAGAACAACAAGCTTGACCATCTCCATAGCTCTTTTGATGCTCTCTTCTGTACTATTGCCTTTCATCTGTAAGGGGAACGCAATATTTTCTAGTACAGTTTTGTGAGGTAATAGGGCAAAGCTCTGAAAGACCATGCCCATTTTGTTGCGCCGAAGCTCAATAAGCTTTTTATTGCTCATACCCAACAAGTCTTCACCGTCTATATAAATATTGCCCGAAGTAGCGTCCGTTAATCTAGATATACAGCGAAGCAGTGTCGATTTACCTGAGCCAGACAAACCCATTACAACCAAAAGGTCACCTTTTTGAACTGCAAAAGAAGCATTATTGACACCGACGATGCAACCTGCGTCTTGGAACGTTTTGGCATCCACATTGCCTTTTGAGCCTTGGAGCATTTTTTTGGCATTCTCGCCAAATATTTTATAAACAGAATCGCACTGAATGACAGGTTGTCTGTTGTGGGTTACTTCAACTGGAGACGACATAATTTAATTTCTTTTTCAAGGTCTTTAACAGTAACACGATTTTACGATTAAAAACCTACTATAAGCTACAACGAGCTACAACCAAAAAAAAACCCCCTCCTAGTTTTGCAACCTGGGAGGGGGTTAGAGATTAGAATTCTATAAGTTTTTACATACCTACTCCAATCATTGGCTTCCAGACATCTTCGTTCGCAGCCAGCCACGCCTTGGCAGCATCCGCATGGGTCATTTTATCAATGTCGACCAGTGCGGCCATTCCGCCAATATGGCCTGCAGTAAATGACATTCTGGAGAACGCTGTATAAGCTGCCGGGTGTGTTTTCGGGAACTTATAGTTGGCGGCTTTCTTCAACCAACCGATTGGCGAACCGCATTTGCTGTCACCACCATCTTGTTTTCTGCAACCAAGATAGTATGCCGGCCACTCGATAAAGGCATAACCTTCTTTATCAGTGAAGTTCGGTGTCCAGTTGAACACGATAGTACCGCGTCCTTCTTTCTTTGCAGCTGCAAGTTCGGCCCATAAGGCATCCGCACTACCGGCAAACTTAACGACCCAGTCATCACCTAACAGTGCTTCTACACGATCAGTATATTCCACGCCATGCCAGCTTTGAGGACCGTCTAGAATTCGACCTTTGCCGCCGGAATCAGCGGTTGCGAACACGTCTTTACAGTTTTTCAAAGCTTCCCAATTTGGGAGGCCTGGGCATAGGTCTTTGTCGATTACCCATTGCGGGACACCAACTTCTTCCAGAGAAACTGTGTCATGGTTTCCAGCATCAATGATGCCGCCTTTTGCCATTGCAGCATAAAACGACTTACCAAAAGTCGACTGCCAGACTTCATGCGATATGGTTACATCGCCCTGACGGATAGACTCATAAACTGCTTGAGTGTCTGCCGATACGTATTCAACATTGTTGCCCATACTTTCAAAAATTCCACCAATAACGTAAGCCATTACCACCTGGCTTGACCAGTTATGTGTCGGGATCACAATGGGTGAGCTGCTGTCAGCAGCACTTATTGTGCCCGCGCTGAATGCGAGCATGATGCATGCGACAATGGCACCAACTGTTCTTTTTATAATATACATTTCTTCTCCTTGTTACTTATTAATTTAGATTTAATTAACCATCATCTCATTCAGATGGAAAATTTCTTTAATAATTACAAATTGCATCTGATCATAGTAAAATATCCTCCTTTAATAAATTAGTTACAACTTAAGAAGATTCGGAATTCAAAGAAATCCTTGAACTTGCACTGACCCCTCTCCTTTATATATTAAAAAACTATACGGGTACACTCCGTAAAGTTCTGCTTTGAAACTGTATATAAAGATA
>Ga0207913_1000096_pt1 | contig 20672 bp, 15 predicted proteins | sample DeeseametaMP2913_FD_184168 | JGI IMG/M metagenome (GOLD analysis project Ga0207913, IMG submission 184168) | Marine microbial communities from the Deep Atlantic Ocean - MP2913 (SPAdes) | ecosystem: Environmental > Aquatic > Marine > Oceanic | place: West of Santa Cruz de la Palma, Atlantic Ocean...
GGCCGTTCCAAGCCGTAATCAGGCCGCATACACCCAGGGGCTGTTTGACCACCTTGACGTCCAGAGCCTCCGGCATGGGGCGCACCGGCGGGTACTCGACAAAGGGGTAGCTCTCTAGGCCCTCGGCGAAGATCTGGATAAACTGCATCACCGCGGGTATATCGAATCCCTGCAGGCGTGTTACCGCCAGGCCGGTACAGCTCGCCTCCAGAGCCAACAACTCTTCCATGTTCGCAGCCAGCACCAGCGTCATGCGGGCGATGATATTGGCTCGCTCACTGACGGAGGTAAGCTTCCAGGTCTTGAAAGCCTCGGCCGCTGCCGCCACAGCCTGATCCACATCTGCGGCACTGCCGGATGCTGCCCTGCCGATCACCTGCCCGGAGACTGGATCGACTAAGTCGATATACTGACCGGAGGACGGAGGAACAGATGCTCCATTGATGATATGGTTTTGGGTCGGGATACTCACGCTGGCAACTCCCTGCAATACTTTTGAATTATTAGCCAGCTAGACTATAGATATACCCCCACCCGAACTTGACGGAATCGACAAAATACCCGGCCCAACGGCCATCCCACCCCTAACTCGAGCAGCCATTACACCAGCGAGGGTAAACTTGCCCTTTGATTTCACGATGTTAATCTTTGCAGCGAAGCTCAGTGCCACAGCTCAGAGAATGTGGCAGCTATAATAAGCCAGCCGCCTAAAGCTGCGGCATTTCGATCAGAGAACGCTGTACCCCGATGAACGACGCCAAAAATCTAGCCAAAACAGCCACCACCATCGCCTCCTACTCACTGGCTATCCAGAAAGCTCTGGAGGCCAATGGCTACGATGCGGAGGATATTTTCGAGGCAGCAGGGATCGGTCGCGTGCCCGGGCCCGATCCCATGGATCGCCTCACCACCGCCGAACTGGCCGCCGTGTACCGAGAGTCGGTAAAGCGCAGCGGCAATCCGGCTTTCGGACTCACCGTGGCACGATTCATGCACCCCGGAGCTGTTCATGCTCTCGGCTACGCCCTGTTGGCGAGCTCGTCCCTCAGGGATGCCTGTGAACGACTGGTCTATTACTTCCGCCTTGCCAGCGAACAGGGCATCTATCGGATCGAGGAAGAGGGGGACCGGTTCTGCCTGATCCTCGATGTGACCACCGAAGGAGTCGCCTACGAAACCATCGACGCCTGGAATGCCTTTGTTATCCGCATTTTCAGGATGATCTACAGGCCGGATTTCACCCCCCTCTCTGTCAGCCTGACACGACCCTGTCCGCCCGGTATTGAAGAGCAATACAAAACAAGCTTCCACGTGCCGGTGACATTCGACGCACCAAACTGCCAGATCTGCATGGAGCGCGCGATCGTCGACGAACCACTGTCGGGCGGTAATCGCGAAATTGCCAGCCAGCACGATCAGATCATGGAGGGATACATCGCAGCCCTGGACCAGGACGATATCATTACCCGCGTCAAGCGAGCTATTGTCCAGTTCCTACCGTCAGAAAACTGCACCAAGCAAAGAGTCGCCAGCGAACTCGCCATGAGCCCCAGCGCCCTGCAACAGAAGCTGGCCACGCTGGACACCAGCTTCCAAGATCTGCTCAACCAGATCCGCCAGTCCCTGGCTATGGACTACATGGAGCAGTCCCGGGTCAGTATCACAGAGATGAGCTTCCTGCTCGGCTTCAGCGATACCAGCAGCTTTACCCGCGCCTTCCGCCGCTGGACAGGCAAATCTCCACGGGACTTCCGTCGCGAGCGGAGCATTGAGCCGTAGCAGACCAAAGAGACAAAATGTGATCCCGAACTCACCGTAACAGTTATTCGTAGAATTTATGCTGATTTCAGCGGTTGCCTTGGAGGCAGGGTTGGAATCCAGCGCGCTCTTCTGTCGTTTGAATCTGCACGCCGTACACGTACTTGGGTAAAATCAGGGCCTCAACAGGTAGGACAGCACGCCCGGTTGTAGTTTCCTGGCTCACCTGCCCAGTATCTCTTCGTTGTGTTGACCCAGCCGCGGGATAACGCCCATCTCCTGTGGGGTCAGGCTGAAGCGGGGGGCGGGTGACGGTAGCAGGAATTCCCCATCCAACACGAAGCAGCCGCGCTCCCTGTTATGGGGGTGCTCCGCCGCCTCGGGCAGGGTCAGTACCGGCGCGAAACAAGCATCGGTACCCTCCAACAGCTCACACCAGTGAGCTTGAGGTTTACTGGCGAACAACGCGGTCATTTTCTGCCGAGCCGCCGGCCAGGTTTTCGGGTCGTGCTGGCGAGTAAAGTCAGGGTCATCTCCAAACCCACACAGCGCAATCAGTTCCCGATAAAAATTTGGCTCCAAAGCCTGCACGGTGATGTAGCGGCCATCGGCGCAGGCGTAAGTGTTGCACCAGTGCGAACCAGCCCGGAAGAACGTCTCTCCCGGCTCCTCGCTGATAGCCCCCTCAGCGCGGACGCTCGCCAGCAGTGTTTGGTTATAGGCCGCCCCGTCGCAGATGGCAGCATCGATAACTTGCCCTTCCCCAGTGGCCTTGGCATGCAGAAGAGCGGAAAGAACCCCGATCAGAAGCATGTTCGAACCAGAACCGATATCGCCCAGCACTGTGGGGGGGGGATAAGGCGTGTCCCCCGGCAGGCCCCCGTAGTGAAGCACGCCGGAAATCGCTAGGTAGTTGAGGTCGTGGCCGGCGCTTCTGGCAAGGGGGCCGACCTGCCCCCAACCAGTCATGCGCCCGTAGATCAGGGCGGGCCTGCGCTCGAGGCAGACTTTTGGGCCAAGTCCCAGTCGCTCCATAACCCCCGGGCGGAAACCTTCGATCAATACGTCAGCCTCCTCCACCAGGCGCAGCACCGCGTTGATGGATTCCGGAATTTTCAGATCCAGCGCAATCGATTTTTTTCCCCGCCGAAAAAAGGCGGATTCGATGACGCCACCGACACCGGCCCCATTGGGGTTCTCTGCCGCGCGCTCCACCAATATCACTTCGGCCCCCAGATCCGCCAGCATCATACCGGTAATGGGACAGGGGCCGATACCGGCGATCTCTATCACTTTTATTCCTTCAAGTGGCCCCATGGGTACCATCCTATCTTTTGTCTTCATTCCCCCGTGTCAGGTCAACAGGGCCTACTGCCAGCAGGACCCTAGGCTCTGAATCGACGCGAGGGCGACCAGCTTCCGCTCGGCCTCTGCGACCACCGGGCGCAGAAATTCGTAGAATTTCCGAGAAGTATCTAACTAATTGGTGACAATTAATTCTTAGAGGTCTCTGACGGGTTCATTTTATTTTCCAAAAACTGACAAGCCTGGGATATTGATTTTTTTGCTTCTGGCAAAAAAGTAAACAATTGAAAAACGTGCATCATCCTTGGCCAAATCTTCACGATTACATCTCCACCACACGACTTTAAAGCATTTTCAAGCAATATAGGATGCCTACGAAAAATTTCATCGCCCCCGGCTTCAACCAAAATTGGGGGAAGGTTTCTTAAATCGCCATTTAAAGGTGAGATCATGTAGTTGCTTTTATCTTCATCTCCAAAATAAGCATCCATTAAGGGGAACGCATTTTCAGTAAACATAGGATCAGATTTTTGAAGATCAGAGTAATCATATTTTGACCAATCACAATCTACAGCAGGAGAAATCAGCCATAGTGCACAAGGGTGTTTAAGACCAATTTCTTTTATTTTCAACATGGTCGCTAAGGCCAGGTTACCACCAGCCGAATCACCTGCAATACAAAGCCTAAAATTAGCTCCCGTAATTTTTTTAACAATTTCTTGGTAGACAGTTACACAATCCTCAAGTGCAGCAGGGAATGGATGCTCTGGGGCCAAACGGTAGTCAGGAACAATCACAACACACTTGAGCTCCTTCGCTAAACGGGAGCAAAACCGCTGGTAAACTTTAGGGGAATGTGAGACGAATCCACCGCCATGAAAGTAGAGTAACGCTTTTGAGGAGTCACACCCTCGCGGCTTTATAATATGGGCAGAGACATCTTTATATTTTTTATTACAAATACTAACGCCGAATACTTTCCCAAAGAAGAAGAACTCTAGAAAACTCATCCTTTTACGAAATTTTTTAACATTTGCATCTTCACCCCACAAAGACCGCAATAATATTTTGCATATTTTATTCAGCAAAACAGCTCTAAAACTAGGGCATCTCTGATTAATTCTTCCGATGAGGGATAATAGGATCTTCGCTCAACGGCCCCGAGAAAATACGATGAAGCAACTCTCTCTGACAGATAACTTTGAGAAGCACCGCAAGAAAACCCGTAAGGAGCAGTTTCTCGAAGACATGGATCGCATCATTCCCTGGCAAGGATTGGTGGATGCCATCACGCCGTTTTATCCCAACCCGCAAGGTGCGGGGCGTCGTCCTATCGGCATTGAGAGAATGCTGCGCATCTACTTCTTGCAACACTGGTTTCAGCTCTCTGATCCCGCCGCTGAAGAGGCGATTTACGATTCCCGTGCTATGCGTCGCTTTGTCGGTATTGACCTGGGCACTGAGCCTGCGCCGGACGAGACAACCATCTGCAAATTCCGCCACCTCATGGAAAAACGCAATCTGGGAGACCAGTTCTTCCACCTGGTTAACCAGTATCTGAAAGAGAATGGCCTGAAAGTGAACCGCGGCACCATCGTTGATGCCAGCATCATCAGTGCGCCCAGTTCGACCAAGAACAAGAAGAAGCAGCGCGATCCGGATATGCGTCAAACCAAGAAAGGCAACCAGTGGTACTTCGGAATGAAAGCCCATATTGGCGTGGATACGGAAACCAAGTTGATTCACTCGGTGGTGGCCACGGGCGCCAATGTTCACGACTCGGTCGTCATTGGCGACCTGCTGCATGGCGAGGAAGAGCTGGTCTTTGGTGATTCGGCTTACAGTGGAAAAGGTGACGCGATCAACGAAGCGGCTCCCAATGCACTGGATCTGACTCAGAAGAAAGGTAGCCGCCACCAAACATTGACGGAAGCTGAGCGCGACTTTAACCGTAGAAAATCCAGAGTTCGTGCGCGAGTGGAACATGCCTTCGGCGTCATGAAGGGCCAGTTTGGCTTCAGGAAAGTCAGATACAAGGGGTTGGCTAAAAATGCCCATTACCTGTTTGCCACCTGTGCGTTAATCAATCTGGTCATGGCCAAAGAGCATTTATTGAAACAACGAGGCGCGCTACAGGGGTAGTCCGCCCGAAAATCGGGGCTAGGTGCGCCAGGCGCATAAAGGCTCTTCAAAAGCGCGCTAAATAGCGCAGAAAAGAGAGAAATGAGCGCCTGATTATTGAATTTAGCAGCCGTCATGTCGGTTCTCTTCAATTAATCAGATGTTCCCTAGGCATAAAATCTCCTTTTATTGTAATTAAAAATTAAGTCTGAGTGCAGCATGAACAGTTCGAGGCGGGTTGGTTAGCGCCCAATGAGCTCCAGGCTGAAGCGTGACATCTCCACTATAGGTTTTAACCAGCTCATCACTAATATTTTTAACCTGAACTTCTAGCCCCCAACTTTCCGAAAGACTTTTCAACCCAATTCGACCGTTATATATCCAATATTCCTCTTGATAATCATCTGGATCCAAATCCGGGTCCATATATTCCCCACCTTTAAAATTAGCATCCCCACCGAGCACAAACTTTAAGGGCCAATCCAAAATCTGGGACTCATAACTAAATGAGAAGCTACCTGACAACCTTGGAGCCCTATGTAGCTCTTTTCCAGACAAATCACATTCAGGGCTAGGAGGCAGAGCGACTATCCCCTGAACTTGATACCCGGGCTCTAGGGGAGCCTCCGTTCGGCATGGGGCATCTTTATAATCAACAAACTTAGCATCGTTGTACCCTACATTCATTGAAAGGATCAAACCTTCAGCAGCAAGTAAAGTCATATCAAATTCAACGCCATTTGTTCGCACTTCATTTGCATTACTTTGGGTAAAGGTAAATCCGTTAAATGTTCCCAGCTGATATCCATCATATTCAGTATAAAAAGCCCCAAAATTCAACCTTAAACGTTGATCGAGCAGTGATGTTTTAACACCCGCCTCAAGGGTATCGCTGGACTCGGCATCAAATACATATTTATCTTTACTAAATGCCCCAATATTAAAACTACCAGCTCGATACCCCTGAGAAAATGTTGAATAAATTGTTACATTCTCATGAGGCTCCCAGCTTAAAGATATTTTTGGTGAAAAATCCCTAAATATAAGAGTTTCGTCCGCAGTATACCCTCCCAATATCAGCACATCCCATATTGGATACGGGCCCGCATCAGTAAGAATAGCAGTACCATGTTTCTTATCATCTGAATATCGAGCTCCTAACGTCATAACTAGATAATCAGTGATTGACCATTCAACTTGGGAAAACACGCCAAACGACTCAACATCGACAGTGAAATATCCGTCCAGCCTCGACAACTCACCATCATCATTTGTTACCAAGCCTGTAACGAGATCTAACACCCCACCGAGACCAAGCCCATCAGGAGAGAGACCACCAACATTTATATACTTTATCCAATCAGCATACAATGGGGTACCGACCTCTGACTCAAGGTCTGTTTCCAAATAGAACAACCCAGCTACGTATTGAAATCTCCCAGGTGGCGAAACAACTCTCAACTCATGACTTATTTGCTCAAACTCTTGATCAATGAACATTCTGACAGCATTTGCTGATTGACCATCAGTATCTGCTCGAATCGCATCATCCAAGCCAACCATTCCATAAACATAGCTGAACGTATGATCCCACTTGTCATAAGTAAATTTTATCGGAGCAATATAGCCGTTACCACTCGATTCATTTTCAGAAGAATTAAAATTCCTCCTATCAAGATTAGACTCAAATCCAGGCGTAAACACCTTACCAAGAGCTCTTAACTGGGAAGGATACTTATGAATTTCATCCCCAAAGAATGCGCCAATGTAATAATCAAGATGATAGTAACTTGCATCAATTGAAAAGTTATCGCTAATATCTGCCCTAATAGAAATTCTTGCTTGTTCAATATCTTTATTTCTTGACTTTCCACCAGTAACTAGGTTTTCTACAAAACCATCTTCTCCGGCGCTCCTTAAAGCTAAACGAAAGGAAATTTTATCCGTTAACGGACCCGATATCGCACCTTCATAGTTTTTAAAGTTTCTATCGCCAGAGGCCAGATTTACAAAGCCCTCCCATTCCCTCGTTGGCATACCATGATCAATCTTTATAACCCCACCGGTAGCATTCCTACCATATAAAGTTCCTTGCGGCCCTTTCATTACTTCTATGTTCGCTAGATCCACAAACCCAGGCTTTAAGAAATCTAGCCTTGGCACATAAACATCATCCAAAATGTAGGCAACCGCTTGCTCACCAATTACATTCGATTCAGCCGTTCCTATACCCCTCATATACATTGCATTGTAATCTGTATTTATTGACACATTTGGCAATAAGCTAGCCATATCTGTTAAGTCTGATATAGCTTTATCTCTCATTTCATCGCCAGAAACTACAGTAAGAGCGATTGGCACATCTCTAACATCTTGCGCACGTCTTTGAGCTGTAACAGTTACTTCCTCAAGTCGATACCCTTGACCTCCGTTTTCGGCAAGTGAAAATTCATGCTCAGAGCACAAAACTATAAGAAGCATTAAAGGCAGAAACCGAATGTTCATATTTCCAAACAACTCTATTATGATTTTTGATTTTTTCACATTACTCCAAAATCATCTCACTTAGCTTAGCCTATTCGTCATTTCAGTTAGCCCAACAGCACCAACCCGTGATTCAGCTATATCGCTGCGCTAGGATAGCGATACAGTACGCCCCTATGTACTTCTAGCCGAATTTAGGGTTTCAGGCGCCCCCCTCTAACACCAACTCATACATACAATCTAAGCCCTCGACGATAGCCGCCGGGGGGATGTAGGGGAATTTTCAATTTATTGCACGCGGCGTCTGGTTCCCGCCTTTGTCCGTCACCATTACGACACCTCAGGGCTAGACAGACAAAAACGGGATCGCGGTTGAAAATCACTCAACGATAGGTGCTGTGACCCAATGGTGCTTCAAGAGAAACACACATCATGGGATTGCCCATAATTAACCCAACGCATTGCACTCTAAGCCGGTCAAGACCGTGATCTCAATCGCGCCGAAGGCTTAGTCTTTACCGGATTTGAGCGAGATGCAAACTCTTGTGGGGCAACCACAGCGACCCCAGCCATTACCCCCCCCGCCTTGAAACTGGTCACAGAACCGCTGGCCAACACGGCCCGCTATGACAAGCTGAGGAGAACACCCCATAAACACTGATGCGATGGTCGCCACGCTGAAGTCCCTGAAGCTGCACGGCATGACCGATGCGATCTCAACGCTCTCTGAGCAAGCCTCACCGGCTTACCAGAGTGCGCTACCCGTGCTGGATATGCTACTTAAAGCGGAAGCGTCTGAGCGCGATGTGCGCTCCACCCAGTATCAGATGAAGGTTGCGAAGTTCCCGGCTTACCGTGACCTGACCGGCTTTGACTTCCAGCAAAGTATGGCCGATGAAGCGCTGGTGAAGTCACTATACCGCTGCCAGTTCCTGGAGGATACCCAGAATGTCGTCTTGGTCGGTGGGCCGGGCACGGGCAAGACTCACCTCGCTACGGCCATCGGTGTGCAGGCTATCCAGCATCATCGTCAGCGGGTGAGGTTCTTATCCACTATTGAGCTGGTCAATGTCCTGGAACAGGAGAAACAGCAGGCTCAACAAGGGCGGCTGGCAAATCGCTTGATACACACCGATCTGGTGATCCTGGACGAGCTTGGCTATCTGTCGTTCAGCCAAGCCGGCGGGGCGTTGCTGTTCCATCTGATCAGCAAACTCTACGAGCGCGCCAGCATCATCATTACGACCAACCTCAGCTTCGGATAATGGTCGAGCATCTTTGGTGACGAGAAGATGACGACGGCCTTGCTCGACAGGCTTACCCATCACTGCCATATCCTAGAAACCGGAAATGACAGTGACCGACACAAACACTCGACAACGAATCAGAAGGAAATACAGGCAGGAAGAAAACCGAGAATTACGCCATAATCAGGCGAACAGGGTGGGTCAAATTTTGATGAAAATCCTGGGTCAGTTTTAAATGCAAATCAACACTACAAGGCTGAGCAGTCGGGTAAGCACTTGGTCAAAATTGACCAGTGGTTTGCTTCATCGAAGACCTGTTCCTGTTGTGGTGAAAAGCGGGACACACTCGCACTCTCGGTGCGAGCCTGGACGTGTGCTTGTGGCGCCGTCCATGACCGCGATACCAATGCGGCGATCAACATCAAGCAACAGGGAATTTTCCAATTACAGGCGGCAGGACTTGTCGTCTCTGCCCACGGAGGCGAGCGTAAGTCCGGTTTGTTACCGGCTGCAGCCTGAGAAGTGGGAAGCCTCACCCTAGCGAAGCGTTGGGTGGGGAGCAGTCACCCATGGGTCACACTCCCAATACCCACCGTTATATGGTGAGCTTCTGTTACTGTCAGTTCACAATGAATACGCTTTAGATCCGGCGCGAAGCCTCTTTCTCGCAGTAGCTCCCCGCATTCCTTAATACAGGCCCGAGCCTGATCAAGCTGATCGGGCATAATCATCAGATTGATCCAAAGAAGCGCTTCCTGTTGCGGGTCATCATACTCGCGTTCGAATTCGTCGCCTTGATGCGACCAAAATCCATACCCCTCCATAATTGAGCAGCCGCCGAAGTATTTGGTCAGGTGGAAACCAATCAAGCGTTTTGCTTTCGATATTGCTTTGACATTCTCTTGTTCTTGAATAGCGATACCTGCCTGGAGGGATAACCTGGATAAGCCATACTCGTTCAACGTATCACGTCGTTTCTCTGGCCCTGCACTCATCGACATATTCGTTCTCCTGTACTGTCCAAAGGCAAGATTGCCTTTGGAACAGTGGGAGGGCGAGGAACGAAATCGACCTACCCGGATACCCGTACTTATCCCTCCCCCAGGGCATTTAGTTAGAAGATGTGCCTACGTCTCCCACTGTACTCCCGAGCAGTTCAGCTCACAGGGGTCCTAGGGATTTTGCCTCCAAATATTGCAAAAACCGCTGCAGGCCGCGCCAGCTGTGGTTTCTGGAGGCCCATTACTTATCGATTGTCGGCCGGTAGCCATCAATCGATTCCATTAAATCCTCAAGTTTTGGCAATTCACCTGTCGGTGCGAATGTGTATCTACCCCGGAGGTTGATATTCTCCCAGGCTACAGGTGAGGCCCGCTTTACTGTTTCCAGAGACATTGCATTGCCTTGATCCTCAAAGCTGTCCAGCAGATTACTGAGCACTTTTGAGTTGAAGTAGATGATGGCATTTGCCACCAGTCTGGCACTTTCGTTCCAGATCTGGATCTCCTCATCGCTATTACCCCGGAATCGGTCGCCATTGACGTGGCTAATCGCCCGTCTCAGCTGGTGATAGGCTTCACCCCGGTTCAACGCTCGCTGAACGTGATTTCTAAGGCTGGCGTCGTCAATGTAGTTCAGCAGATATTGGGCTTTCAGCAGCCGGTTATATTCGGTCAATGCCTCCAGTAATGGGTGATTGTGCTTGTAACCGGATAGTTTACGCACTAACCTGGCCTGACTGGTCTTGCGCTGAGCCAAAGAGACGGCAATCCGCTGGATGGTGTCCCAGTGAGCCATGATACGCTGCGTGTTGATCGGCTTGCGCAACGATATATGCACTTGCTGGTTCTTGTCTTCGGTGATGTTGAATAGTTCATTGATGACCCTGCCGACCTGGGCATATCGAGGTGCGAACCGATATCCGAACAGGTCGAGCAGGGCAAAGTTCACATGGTTTACTCCATGAGTGTCAGTTGAGAGCATGTCGGGGACTATCTCAGTACTGTTGTTCATCAACAGGTCAAAGATGTAATGGGATTCATGCTCATTGGCCCCGATTACCCGGGCATTGATGGCCATATGATTGGCATTCAGACTGACCGCGGACACGCCTTTGCTGGTCCCGAAGTATTTTGAGGAGTACCGCGTGCGGAATGTCTCGCGTTTGGCTTCGAACTTCTGACCATCGGCACTGGCGTGCAGAATATCTTCCTGAATGTTGTAGTGCTTGAAGATACTCAGTCGTGTAGTGGCGTTGTTGATGCGGTCATTGGACGCATTCAGGGTTTCCAACCGAAGGTAGTTCGCTTGGATAGTGCTGAGTTGTTCATAGGTGCAGTCAGAAATCTGCGCGATGCCATAGATGCCCTGATTAGTGGCATTGGCAATCAGTATCGCCAGCAGATCCACTTCGTACTGACGGCTTTTCGAGCTCAAGCCCAGCACATGTTGGAAGTCGTCAATGAACCCGGTATCCCGATCCACTACGCGCAATACATCGGCGATGCTGACCGCTTTCATTTGCTGGAAGAACGGGTTATTCACTAGGTGCTTCTTGCTGGCTGTAGGCAGCCGCCAGTGATGTTTGCCGTCTTTCGGTCGCAAAATTACGTCCCTGGTATCTGAACGCTCCAAATAGTGGCTGACTTCGTGCAACCGAAGGGTCAGCTCATCCGCCATGCGTGGAATCAGACGTTTCGGATCCTCGCTGATATTGGGTTGCTGAGTGCCCTCCACCAAGGACCCCTTCTGGTTTTTCCAGATCTCTGGCTTCACGAGATCATCCTCTAACGCCCGATATCGAATGACTTCCGGCAGCGTCAACTGGCCGTTTAAGCGGTTGGGTATCTGCAGATACAAAAACCATTCATACTTGGATTTGTCTATACTGCCATCGGGTTTCGACAGCAATGGCCGTGTGGCTTTCGGTAGTAAACGCTGATCAATGCTGACATCGCCGAGCCTATTACCGGCGACCAAATCCAACCGAGCTTGGGCCAGGGCCCCGGCTAACCGCCGCGTTTTGTCGGTACCGTCAAAACGCAGACAGCAAAAGAGCGAACGCAACAGTCCGGCTCGCAATGTGGACTCCGTATCCAGGTGCTGCCAAAATGCCTCCTCCGCCGACTGTTTCTGATTACTCAGGTATCGGCAGACTGAGTTCAGGTCGCTGACATTGAGAAACTGGAACGCCCGTTGCTGTACAGCTTGAAACGACGTATCAGGATCGATGCTGTCATCAACGAACAGGTGTAAGATATCAGTAGCTTTGCTCACATTGCGAGCTGCCTTTTGCCAATCCCGATAGACCCGTTCTTGGGCCATTTGATGCGCACGTTGTTTCACTTGCCGGAGGTGATGTATGAACCCTTCCGCAATACGTTCCAGGCCCTGCTGGTGCCGCGACTGCAGATAGCACAGCAAGTACAGGCGCTGGTTAGCAAGCGATTGACGTTTAAGTTTGGCTCCGTAGTAGTCAACCCGTTCGGCATAGTGTTGCTGGTTTTTCTGAGAGAGAGAAAGTGACTCGAGTACAGTCGTCACATCCGTCATCCACGGCTGAATATGGTGATACACGGCTATTTCTTTTTGCAACTCGGTGCCGGTAAAATTGCGGGCGCTCTGGCGTAGTTGCTGGAATGTAAACTGGCCTTCACCGGAAACCAGTGTGAGCAACATAGTTGATAGACCTTGGCTGCAAGCGGCGTCGATCTGGTCATGCAATCGTTTCTGGTGCTGGCCAATAACCTGACTGACGATCTTCTGCAGCGTACTATAGGCGGGAATTGCGATTTTCTGGCGAGCCAAATATTCGATTGCAGCGTCAAAGACTGCTCGGGGCTCCACCCAGCTTTCAGCACAGGTACACAAGTGCTCGACAAGCTGTGGCTGATGTCTTTTATCGTTCCAGTTGCTGACGCCGACGATCGATAGAACACGCGCATAGATACGGGATTTTTGGTCAGGTTTCAGGCTAAAACGCCTGAAGGTAAGGTCCCTATAGTGAAATCGGGCTATGAATACCAAGTCGTCCTGCATTGATTTGTACCTTGGGTTAAGCAGGACCGGTTTGCATTTGAAGTAGCCCAGCAAAGCAATCGCCACACAACGATATTTGCGTTGCCTTATTCTCGATATCTCCGCTAGTTCTTTGTCATTCAGCATAAAGTAGAATCGCTGGTATGACTCATTGAAGGATGGGACGCCATATAGATCCTCGACCTCGGCAGCAGTGAGGATTGATAGCCGCTTGTTTCTGCTCATTCTTTGACCTAAAGGTCGAAGAAGATACCGAATTTCTCAGCGCATTAGAAACTAATAGCCCCCTGCAGCCCACGGATGGCGGGGCCTCCGGCGGTTTTTGCAATATTTGGAGGCAAAATCCCTAGGACCCCTCATGGGCTTTTTCCATGAAATTGAGAGCGCTGGCAGTCACTTCAGAGTCGACAGTCTCCATCCGTTTCATCGTCAGGGGGCCGGTGTCCTGTACCCTGCCATCAGCGTGAGAATGAATAACACCCCGGGGGCCGAACTTCTTGCGAAATGCTGGATCCTTTGGGTAGTCGACATTTTCCGGCTCGTCCTCGGCGTTGAGGTGGTACAGGTTGCCGAAGAACTCGTCGAAGCCGTGATTGGTGGGCAGGTGCTCATCGCGGTCACCCAGGTGATTCTTGCCGAACTGGCCGGTGGCATAGCCGTGATTTTTCAACAGGCCGGCAAGTGTCGGGTCTTTTTCGCTCATACCTTCTTTCGCGCCGGGAAGCCCAACCTTGGTCAGGCCGGTACGAATGGGCGATTGGCCGGTAATAAACGCAGCGCGCCCGGCGGTGCAGCTCTGCTGACCGTACCAGTCGGTGAACATGGCGCCCTCATTGGCGATCCTGTCGATATTGGGTGTCTTGTATCCCATCATCCCGTGGTTGTAGGCGCTGATATTGAACCAGCCAATATCGTCGCCCCAAATCACTAGAATATTGGGTTTGCCTGCCGCATGAGTTGTAGTTGCCATCAGGCAGGCGGCGATTACAGCCCCTATCCATGCTAGTATGTACTTCTGGATAATTTTCACCAAACCTACTCCTTCGTTGGTTGAACGTACCGATTTTCCAAAATCATTCAGGGTGACGCCGCCGGCGATCACGCTCCACATCAAGTGTAGGCTATGTTCAGGTAAAAGCAGGGAGCAACCCTCGTCAATGTGGTCGAGCCTACTTTGCTTGCATAACCGTAGCTGCATCCAGTCGAATAACGCGCCCGTTCATATAAGCATTCTCGGCCAAAAAAGCGCAGGTATGGGCGAACTCATCCATCTCACCCATCCGTCGCGGTGCTTCAACCATCTGGATCAGGGCATCCTGGACTTTTTGGTCCATGGATTTGATCATGGGCGTGCCGAACAGACCCGGGGCGATTGAATTCACACGGATACCCAGGGGGCCCAGCTCCCGGGCGGCGGGAATGTTCATCCCGTTAACCCCCGCCTTAGAGCCCCTGTAGGCACTCTGGCCAATCTGACCCTCGTAGGCCGCACCCGACGATACGTTCACGATCACCCCGCGCTCGCCCTTCTGGTCCGGCTCATTCTTCGCCATCTGCTCAGCACACTTGGCCATGACGTTGAACACCCCCATCAGGTTGACGTTGATAACCATGGCGTACTTCGCCAGGCTGCTGGCCTTGCCTTCCCGGTCGAGGATCTTGCACGGCAACGGGATACCAGCGGCGTTAACATTCATATGGATCGCGCCGAACTTGTCCATGATCGCTGCGATAGCGACATCTATGCTCTCCTCGGAGGTCACATCGGTCTGGCAGAAAATGGCATTTTCCTCGCCCAATTCTTCTACTGTCGCTGTGCCGGCTGCCTCATTCAGGTCCAGAAGTGCAACCTTTGCACCCTTCTCGCTCACCATATAACGCGCGGTGGCCTGGCCCAGACCCGAGGCGCCGCCGGTGATTACCAAAACTCTATTTTTCAGCTTCACAAAAACCTCCAAATTCCCTTACTTAACTGAACGCATTCAAACCGGTCAGGGCCCGGCTGATTAACAGCTTCTGGATTTCGGTAGTGCCATCGGGGATCGGCGCGACAATAGCCTCCCGCGCCAGGCGCTCAACGATGAATTCCTTGGTCACACCGTTACCACCGTGAATTTCCAGCGCGTCGCGCGTCGCGGTCACCGCGATTTCGGTGCCGTACCACTTGGCCATGGCGCACTCCTTGTCCGCGCGCTCGCCGCGCATCACCATATCCATGGCCCGGTAGGTCAGCAGCCGGGCGGCATCGATCTGGGTGGCCATGGTGGCGAGCTTGTCGGCGATCAGCTGGTGACCGCCAATCAACTTGCCGTGCTGCTTGCGCTCCTGGGCGTACTTGATGGCCTCGTCCATGGCGCGACGCGCCACGCCAATTCCCCACATTGCCATGTGGCAGCGAGCGTATTCGAATATCTTCAGGGTATTTTTGAGCCCGGTACCGCGGCCACCCACCACGTTCTCCACCGGCACCCGCACATCAGACATGAAAACCTGCGAAGTGGACTGACCGTTCAACGCCATCTTGGGAATTCCCACCGTCTCGTAGCCATGCTCCTCACGGTCGATCAGTATATGGCTGATCTCGTTCTCACCGGTGCGACAGGTACAGATGAACACGTCTGAGTACTCGCCATTCGTAATCCAGGTCTTTTCGCCATTGATCACCCAGTGGTCGCCATCGAGCACCGCACGCGTCTTGACTGCAGACACGTCTGAACCCACGTCCGGCTCAGAGATACCCATGGCGATGAACTTGTCGCAGTTGATGATGTCCGCGAGGTAATTCTCCTTGATGGCCTCGGGCGCCAGCTGTCTTAACAGCTCGGCATTGACCGCGTTGATAAAACCGGGGATGGCGATATCCAGAGAGGTGTAGGCGATCTCCTCAAATACCATCAGGTGGGTGAGCCAGTCCATGCCAAAGCCGCCCCACTCCTCACCGAATGGCGCCTTGATCAAGCCGAACTCGGTCAGCCCCTGGGTCCACTCCTGCATTTTCTCCCGCGGTATGAAGCCCTCGCCGTGCTCGCGAAAGGCCGGCTCGATCTCCGAGTCCAGGTATTTGCGCAGATTCTCGATAATCATCTGCTGTTCTTCACTGCGTTGGAAATTCATCGCTTTGTTCTCCTCTACTGCTTTGCGAGTATGCTTACCGCGGCCGTTGCCTCTTCCAGGCCGACGAGGCCACCACCGTTTTCCTGTACTGCGATCCGCGCGCCTTCAACCTGGCGCGCGCCGGCTTCGCCGCGCAGCTGGGTTACCAGCTCAAATATCTGGCCGAGGCCTGTGGCGCCGATGGGGTGCCCTTTTGACTCCAGGCCGCCGGAGGGATTGACCGGCACCCGGCCGCCGACAGTGAAATCGCCGCGCGCGGCGGCGGGGCCGCCCTCCCCCCAGGGCACCAGGCGCAGGTTTTCCACCTGGATGATCTCACCCATGGCAGTCGCGTCGTGCACCTCCACCACGCTCACATCCTCCGGGGAAACGCCGGCCTTCTCGTAGGCTTCTGCGGCCGCCAGCGCAGTAATGTGCTTTTCATACTCCTCGGCCGTGCGGTTGATACCGGAGCGGAAGACGCAGCTGAGCAGCTTCACCGCCCGGGAGGCATCGCCCCTGAGCCGTTTGAGGCCCTCGGCACTGCACAGCACCGCCGCGGCAGAGCCGTCGGAGATGGGCGCGCACATGGGCAGGGTCAGGGGGTAAGTGATCGGCGGTGCGGCCATCACCTCTTCAACGGTGTAAGGGTTCTGGTACTGGGCCAGGGGATTGTGCACCGAGTGGGTGTGGTTCTTGGCGCAAACCGCGGCGATCTGCTCCTGGGTGGTGCCGAAGGTCTTCATATGCTGGCGGCAGAAGGCTGCGTACACATCCATGAACATGCTGTAGGGCTTGGGTGACAGGGAGCCTTCCGGCAGGGTAATCCCCTCCCCCATCTTGAGCAGGTACTCCTTGTTGGCCTCAACCGTGGTCACATCCCAGGCGGAATCGAACGCGGCGAACATCTTCGCCTTGTCCTCGGTTAACATTTTTTCCGTACCCACCGCGATTGCGATATCGCAGCTGCCGGCGCGAATCGCCTGGGCAGCCAGGTAAAGGCCGGACGTGGCGGAAGCGCAGGCGCCTTCAACATTGAATATAGGGATGCCCTCAAAACCCATGGAGCGCAGGGCCACCTGGCCGGGCACCATATGCTGGTCCTGCAGAAAGCCGATGACACAGGAGGCGAAGAAGGCCTCGCCCACCTCGTCCTTGTCTACACCCGCATCAGTCAGGGCCCCCTGTACAGCCTCAGCGGTCAGGTCCTTGTAGCTCTTGTCCATATGCCGACCGAAGGGGGTCATGCCGACGCCGGCGATATATACATCTGTCATTTTCTCTACTCCTATTAGCGGCCCTGGAACCGTGGCTTGCGTTTCTCGGCAAAGGCGGCCAGGCCTTCCTGCATATCCCAGGAGCGCTGGTGCTTGCGGAATTCGTACATCTCGTGCCGCAGCGCGTCGTCTCGGGTCTTGTCAGCGGCGGCATTAGCCACGGACTTCATCCGGCGCAGGGCGATGGGGCTCTTCTCAGCGATATGCAGGGCCAATGCCTGGGCGGCTTCCTGCAGCTCACCGTCGGCTACCACCTCATTGACGAAGCCGTAGTTTTTCATCTCCTGTGCGGAAAGAGTTCTGCCGGTAAACAGTAGGTACTTAGCCACGTTGTGGGGAACGATACGCGGCAGTACTGCTGCTCCCCCCGCCCCCGGGTAGACACCGAAGTTGGCGTGAGCGTCGCCTATCCTGGCACTCTCAGCGGCCACGACGAGATCGGCGCACATGGCGGTCTCCAGGCCACCTGCCATGGTGATACCGTTGAGGGCGGCAATCACCGGCTTGGGGAAATCGCGCAGCGGGTTCAAAACCCTGTCGCACAGGCGATCGAGGAAATCAGGCTTACCGGGTGGGACGTCGAGGCTATCCAATACCTGCTTCAAGTCAGCGCCGGCGCAGAAAGCCTTGCCCGCACCGCTGATGACAACAACCTTGATACACTCATCCCCCAGAATCTGTTCCAGGTACTCCTCGTACAGGGTAATCATTTCCAGGCTGATGGAATTCATGGCCTCGGGCCGGTTCATGGTCAACCAGGCTACTCCATCCCTGTTTTCGAATAGAAGGGCAGCTTCACTCATTAGAAAAACTCCTGACACTGATCCATCTGTGGACCGATATTGTTAGCGGAAACCCGCGCTGGGTATTCACTCCCGTGTTCTGGGAATACTATAAGCGCAGGCGGCTGTAAGCCCCTTGTCATCAGAGCTTAAATACTTGTCTGGATGATAATTGTTAACGGGGGCTTTGAGAGTCGATTCGGGCGAATCGGGGAAGAAATAAAAAAAACAGCGCTTGATACCAGGCAGGGTGCCGGCATCAAGCGCCGCAAAGGGACTATCAGAAATTGTATGCTGCAGATATTCCGTAGACGCGGGGTTCCTCAACCCAGCCAATATAAACTCCTGGGCTCAAGGGAGCATCAACCGAAGCGGTGTAGGTGGTCTCATCGGTCAGGTTCCGTCCGTAGAGCACCACCTCCCAGGTACCTTCCAGGGACATCAGGGAGATACTGGCATCGACCTTGGTGTAGGAATCCTGCAGCACATTTTCATCGAGGTCGCCATCCAGGAAGAATTCATCCTTGTAATTGACATCGACATGGAAATTGAATTCCGCCCAATCAAATGCGTGATTGTAGTCCAGGTAGAGCGAGGCACTGTGCTCCGGTGCGAACGCCCCGCGCTCGCCGGACAGATCCTTTGTACCCTCACCAGAGGAGTTCGGGCAGGTACCCAGGCCAATCTCGACAACGGAACAACCCGCCCCCGGATACGAATCGAACTCGTGATCGAGGTAGGCATAGCTGCCGCCGATTTCCAGTGCATCGGTAGCGGCGAACTGCGCTTCGATCTCGATACCCTGGACGGTCAGCTCCGCCGCGTTGCCTACGACAAAACTTGTGCCACCCCAAGAAGTAACCTGCAGATCTTCCAGCTCAGATCTGTAAATGGCTGTCGCGACGCGCGCACGGCCATCCATGAAGTCCTGTTTTACACCCAACTCCCAGGCAGTCACGGCTTCGTCTTCAAACTCGTGACCGGGTCGAGACGAGCCATCGGGATTCGCTGTATCCGGGCTGAAATTGAAGCCGCCAGACTTGTAACCTTCCGAATACGAAAGGTATGCCATTCCGGTGTCACTGTATTCCCAGCGCAGGCGAGCAGAGGGGTCAAAATGACTTTCATCACGCTCGTCTTCAAAATAGGCAGCGTATCGATCCAGGCTGCCGGCATGTGCCGCGGCCGCAGCTGTCGCACCGGCATCGCCAGTAGCCACCATGACATTGGTCAGGTATTCAATAAGATCTGCGGACCCGGCAGTAATGTCAGGAGTCACTATATCGTTTACTTGCCCTGGTGCGCCCTGGCCGATGGTAACCAGCTTGGTCATTTCCTTCTCATCTTCCGAGTAACGCCCGCCAAGATCGAGGCTCAGGGTATCGGTGATGTCGAAAGTGACTTCACCGAAAATTGCCATTGTCGTGGTGTCCTGGTCGAAATCGGTCAGACCGGACGATGTGTCTGTCTCACCAAACGGTGTCACGAAAATGGTGGGGACTAGCCCGCCAAATGTGCCATCGATGTGAGTACCTTCGTCCAATTCCAGCTCCTGGTCCTCGTAGTAAACACCCGCGATAAAGTTAAACCGGCCATCCCAGTTTGTAGCAACACGGATTTCCTGGCTGAACATGTTCAGCTTTTCCTGGTCGATATTCTCGATGAAGTTGGGAGGCAGGAAGTCCACATCATGGTACTGCTCGAATTCAAAGTCAGATATGCCGGTCAAGGACGTTACCGTGTAGTCACCGACATCCCAGTCGATTTTCACAGAGAAGGCGGTCGAAGTCGTGTCCTCGGTATCACCCCTGCCCCACTGCAGGTTGCCTACCCAACTTTCATAGTCATCGCCTCCGGGTGCATCGGCCGCCGCAAATTGACCACCAGTAAGTGCGGCAGAGAGGGCCAGAGTGCTAGCCGGGGGCAGGCGGTCATCAATCGTATAGGCGTTCATTTCCTTGCCGGTACTTTCCATATCCACGTGTGACGCCTTGGCAACAATCGACAGGTTGTCGGCTGCATCCCAGGCCAGTGTCAGGCGAGCCATCTTGTTGGTTTCTTCCTGCTCATCGGTGTCCCGGAACCTGTTATCCATGTAACCATCGGAGTCTTCCTGGCGCAGCACCAAGCGGGCCGCAACACTGTCGCTCAGACTGCCTGATACGATGCCAGTGTAACGTGTGGTGGACTGCTCAGGCTCAAACGCGGCCTTGATGGACCCGTTGAACTCATCGCCAACTACCGGGTTGGCTGTTTCCACCTTAATAGCACCAGCCACAGTGTTTTTTCCGAATAGCACGCCCTGGGGGCCACGCAATACTTCCACCTGCTGCAGATCAACCAGGGACTGGGTGAACTGGCGGCTACGGGACTGGTAGATACCATCAATGTACATTCCCGCGGACTGCTCAAAGCCCTTGTTAATGCCTGAGCCGACACCGCGGATACGAATATTCGTGGTCTGGGCGCCGCGGCCAATCTGCAGGCCAGGTACCTTGGCGGAAAGCTGTTCCATGTTGGAGATACCCTGAGACTCCATGGCCTGGCCGGATACCGCGGTGACCGCC
>Ga0207913_1000102_pt1 | contig 20500 bp, 12 predicted proteins | sample DeeseametaMP2913_FD_184168 | JGI IMG/M metagenome (GOLD analysis project Ga0207913, IMG submission 184168) | Marine microbial communities from the Deep Atlantic Ocean - MP2913 (SPAdes) | ecosystem: Environmental > Aquatic > Marine > Oceanic | place: West of Santa Cruz de la Palma, Atlantic Ocean...
ATTATTGTTGATGAATGCCACCATCTGTCTGCGCCAAGGTTTGAAATGGTACTCAACGAGGTAAGAGCAAAATATGTATTGGGCCTAACAGCAACGCCAGAGCGACAAGATGGCCATCAGAAGATCATTTTTATGGCGGCAGGGCCCATTCGCTACAAAGTGAAACAAAGCCCTGATGAGCAATTTACTCAAACCGTAATGATTCATCAGCTCTACGATATACCGCCAGCTGAGCTAATAAAAACAGATGAGCGCCCAAAAATAAGCGATGCCTACCGCTGGCTCGTCGATAACCAACAGCGCACGTCAAAAATCGTCTTAGACGCCTCTCAGTGTGTTCAAAATGGCGGACATCCGTTAGTCCTTACAGAGCGTAGAGAGCACGCAGAGTACATACACTCACGACTTACCGAGATGGGTATAAGCACTGTCGTACTCAAAGGCGCCATGAAAGCTGCGGAACGCAAGAACGCTGACAATCATCTTCAATCGGCTCAAGTTGTCGTCGCAACAGGAAAATATGTAGGCGAAGGATTTGACCTACCAAGACTGGATACGTTGTTTTTGGCTATGCCAATCGCATGGAAAGGTACATTGGCTCAATATGCCGGTCGTATTCATCGTGAATCGGAAGGCAAAACACAAGTCACCATTCACGACTATGTGGACTGCGCTCTCCCTATGCTGCAACGCATGTTTAAAAAACGCGAGAAAAGCTACAAGGCTATGGGGTACGCCCTTGAGTACATTGATGATAACAGTGACAAGCAACCTTCATTGAGGTTAGAAAACATCCCGTCACCAAATACCAAGCCAAAATAAACAGCAGCACTTCATTAAACACTTCCCCATGCCTTTATACCCATACGCCAAAACCACTATCCGTTTGGCTTTTGGATCGAAACGCCAAACAGGGAAATTTGCCCATTTACTGTTTGGCTTCTCGATTGAAATCCAACGCTGCTAAGCCTTGCCGGTACTGGATAAAAGCAAGGTTTGGCACTTTTTGTACCCTAAACCAACCTCGGCATTAAAGTACAAACCGTTTGATTTTTTAAACCCAGAATACAAACGATCGTTTGGCTTCTCGATTTTTTTGCACTAGCCAAATGCCGCCAAACAGCGCTGTATTGGACGATGTATTTCAAACAGTTAGCCGCGCACAGGTCATCATAAAAAACCGATTTGACTGGTTAGTTTGATGGCCATTTCTTTCATCTAATTCACCACCGCGTCTGCACCCGACCACTGAAAATAGACGGCATGAAAAACCAACAAGGTGAAAAGTGACGTGTTATGGGCAAGTGGTAACGATTGGGATAGAGAATGGATACAGCAGGTGGTCGCTTTACTGGTTGGGCATGGCGCGTTTACCCTCTACCCAGCATTAAGCCAGTGCGATAATGCAGCCGAACGCTTAACCCGCTGGCTGACTTTTCAGTTACCACGCGTTAAACAAGCACACCCAGGCTGCCCGATTCACCAATGGCTAAATAGCATTGGCGCACAAGTGATCGTAGAAAAATGGCAAAGCCCCGAGCAATGGCCAAACCTGTATTGGCTACCTTTACCTGAGGTTGATGGCCACGCGCAAGGCGGGTTGGTTTTGTTACCGGCACATTTTTTACCGGTATATATGAACAGCACAATACAAACCAGAACATTGAAAGCAAACACGCCCGCCAACGCCTGTATTTTTTGGTGCATTACGCCTTTATCTAAAACAGGAAAACGCACTACCCTGCACCCCACACAGCAAAACCGCGCTTTTTGCCTGCCCAGTTCGCCGGAGCAAATGGGTAAGTCATGTACGGGGTTATTACTGAGAGGTTTAAGAAAAGAAAGCCAAAAACGAAACGGCAACGTGATCAGTCACCAGATCAACCTAGCGCTGCTGCACCACCTTTGTGGGCCAGAGAATGATGTGTGGTTGGAAGCTAATTTTGGTGCCGTAACTGATTACGGTAGCAAAAATTAGAAGTCTTAAAAACGAGTAACCCCTCGCGGGGCGCTGATCTAACTGGTAGCGGGAGGGGTGTTGTTGATGCGATTTTAATATCAAAAGCGCCAAATAGCTCGATATTTTTTGATGTCGATTTTTAGTTACTGTTTGCTAAATTGCACAGTTGGTAAAACAACTCTTGGCAAGCGCAGTCGTTCACATTGAGTACTCAAGAACTCGCGCCAATAAGGCCAAACATGGTAGCTAGCATTTTTCAGTGCAAATTCATCAATCGCTGCCTGCTCTAGTTCTGCTGTGACTTGATATTCAGCAATAAAGTCAGCTTCAACAAAAGCTTTTATATCAGGATCACTATCTGCTTTAGGATCAACCCAACGAGTCCCCAAACGGATATAAATGCGTACCAGATGGCCATCGCCATCAATATCGATCAATTCACTTCGAAGAACAACATGCATTTGTTGCACTAACAACGCTTCAAGTTCCGTGGATTTTGGGTCAAAGTCTTCAACACACTTAGCTTGGCACGATTTAACGTATACATCCTGTATCACTAAAGCATCAATAGCCTGCTGTAACGATTTTGATACTTTTTTAACCATAACACGCCTCTAGTTCGAGTTCGTGTGATGCAACAATTCTCGTCTTTCGAGCAGTCGATGAGAAATCCACTACAGCTACATTTTTCCAGCTTGTCTGGATATTACGCTCAACACCCGCATTCAACATTAACTTATCTAAAGCAGCTGGCACTTCCGCCGCTAAACGGAGCAGTTTATCCATTGCGTCTGATTGCATCACATCGTCTGATTCGTACTTGGAAAAAGCAACAGGGCCACCACCAAACACTTTTGCAGCATCAGCCTGTTTTAAGCCCCAGCGTTTACGCAAGACCTGGAGTTCATTACCCGTTAACAAGCCTTGCACCTGCTTTTTAAAAGCAATCATTGCACGCTTGTTAAAGCGAGCTTCAGCAGTACCAGTCTGTTCACTGCCACAGCAATCACACACTGCATACTGGCTTTCAATTTGACCTTGTTGACCTAAATGCTCAACTGTAATCCTCTCAGTATGGAGAGTTAATTGGCCCATCTCACAAATTGGACAAATTTGAATATTCATCACATATCCTCAGCGCGATAAATGACAAGAAACCAGTAATAACAACTTACCTGTCTTGCCTATCGCAAATTTCACATAGTATTCGTAGCGCATTTCTTTATGCGCATACTCCACCCATTCATTTCTAAACAGCCGATAACTATCACATGCAGCCCAAGAAATAGACTTATCAGTTTGACCAACTATGCACCATTCTGATTTTAGGTAACTTCCTGAACTCAGAGCGGTACAAACTAGCTGTTTAACATCATCAATATCGTATCCCATTGACTGAACATCTTTTCTACAACGTTCAGTCAATAGCTTAGTGTTGTCACCAGCGGTTGCGAGCAATGCCCTAATCAACTCTGATGTATAAAGAGGCCCGTCTGCGATATAGATTCTGTCACTCCCTGCTTTACAAGGAGGCTGATCGTCAGTATAGGCGCTTAAATTTATCGCATTATTTACCATAATGGTAATTTAATCCAGTTAAAGTTAAATATTTCTTTCCGGTATGTATCGACGCCCTTGCACAAATCAATACGTAACTTGGTACCGCCATTAATATCCGCACCAGCCAAAACTCAGTGTTGTGCATGCTCTAAAAACACGTAGACGATTTTTATATTCCACTAATATGTCTTATGGGTGCTAATTAACCTCTCCTGGATTTTTTTGAATTCCATCAATGATCGCACTGGCTGTTTGTCTGCGAGCACCACCTTTACTCCCATCAACTCTTCTCGCAAGAGACTCTAGTGCCGTATTCACGATAAGCACCGGTGTATCAATATGCCCGTCGCCTTGTCTTGGGAACGTTGCATCGATGATGCCTGCAGAAAGTGGGGTCTCCATACTTCTTGGGACATTCCTGATTCTTACGGCCGTATCTCGTTTACTGAATTGTTCTTCCAATGCTCGAAGCATGACCGTAGCGTTGTCATCGAGCTTGCTGGTTTTGAGTTTGGAAGACATCAATGAACGAACAACCTGATTGTTCAATAGCACCTGAGCCTTTGCTTGAAGCAAGTTGTTCCTCTCTACATTTGCGATTTTGCTTTGGTTTCGGTGGGTGTCTTTAGCGAACTTATCTATCTGCGATTGAGCGCGTTGGATGCTAGTTTGGTCCTCGCAACTCTTCGCTTCAGCGGCAGCGAGAGTTTGTTTCACAGAGGTTGCCAGTTGCATTCGGTTGTTATGATCTACATACGCAACAGCTGCACATTCAATGTTACCTTGTTTTACGTGGATAACTTGGCAGACAGGCTCTTCAATTTGCTCCAATACGAAATTAAGCAACCGTTCAAAAACGGGCTCACCGTAGGTAGCGAAATAAACATGCGTGCCATCTGGTAGGCCAGTATCAAATAAAGACCTGTCGATAGTTAATACCGAACCATCAACGATCGATTCAATGCCATTTAAGGTGAGGTATTTTCCACAATCACTCAGCTTGCAGCCAATCTCTGCCAGGAATACTGACTCAATTAGGGTTTGCCAAATTTCAGTTAAATAAACCGGCAGAGGCTGTTTGCGGTATGTTTGGCTGAGCCTTACATACACATTAAACATTTCCTCCACAGGGACTTCCATAAGCTTATTATTAGCCTGTTGGATTTTGGCTCGGTCCATTGCAGCCTGTTCTACCTGTTTTTCGGTCATCGTCCCTTCGGCCAATTTCTGGAACTCTTCCGTAGTAACAGGGAGCATCGAGAATTGCTGTGTTCCCACCACAAGATTTGCGCTAGCCAAACGATTCAACAAGCGCTCATAGACAAATTGCTCTGCAGAGTCAGCAAAACATAGATTGAGAACAAAAATTTCTTTGTGAGTTTGCCCGATACGGTCAATACGACCAATACGCTGTTCAACCTTCATTGGGTTCCATGGCAAATCATAGTTAACCAGTAGATCAGAGGTTTGTAAGTTAAGACCTTCAGCGGCAGCGTCGGTACAGAGCAAAATATCGATATGGCCTTGAACAAATCGATGTTTGATCACGTCACGTTCTACACCCACCATTTGATTCTTATTTGGGTCGTAGTAATGCCCACCTTCACCTGAATAGGTTCCTATGAGTAGTTCGGGGAATTTGGCTTGTAGTCGCTCTCGGATATCATGAAGGGTGTCGAGAAAGCGGGTAAAAATTACGGTTTGCTTAATGCGCTTGCCCTCGATGCGGGGCTTGAGTGCGGTCAGTAACGCTCTAAACTTATTTGAGTCCTCATAGATATCAGCCAACTCACCTAGCAGTGAGTCGAGCATATCGCGTTCCCACCTTAGATCATCTTTGGTCCTGTTGTTGAGAAGCATTTCAACAGCGTCAATGTCATCGTCGCCACCGTCAATGAGTAACTCCTGAAGCTCCTCATTATCGGTAGGATCTGTACTGTATTTCAGCTGCTCAATGAGCGTTGCTTCAACCTTTGTTTTACGACGCGAAAGTGTCAGCTGTAACGCTTTAAGGCTGGATGCAAATCGTAGGCGCAAGAAGCTCAAATAGAAGCCTAGTGCCACCTGACCTGGCTCATTGAGCCCACTAGCCAGAAGCTGTTCTCTCAATCCTTCGCAATATTCACCGAGCAGGCCATCTACGCGAGCCTCTTTCTTGGTAAAGGTTATTCGTGGTGTTGGAATAACGGTTCTATCGGCTAGGTTTGCGCTGAGCTTGCCTTTCTGTCGATAAATTTTGAGCAAATCACGCGTATGGCGCTGCATCACTCGTGACAGTGGTGCTGCCGCAAATAATAGTCTCGCTAAGGCGGCGAGCTCATGTTGCATTGGGATCGTGCCACGATTTAACCATTGCTCCAGCGAGATCTTCGACATAGGATCAATGACTACGTCGTTGAGATATCGCCAGAGTTTCGGGTCCAGGTTTTCTATTGTGGTGACGGACTTACGAATAAAGTCCCATTCTTCCTGCTTTAGCTTTTCTCCAGAGGCAACGGCATTAACAAGGCGATAGTAAGCCAGCATCAAGGACGGGTCGTATTGAAATGCGCCAACGCGATTGGTTAGACGAATCAAGTCGCTCACTTCCACAGGGTCAAGCTGCATGGGTGTTGCAGTTGCTAAAAGCAAGGAGTGAGTGTTGCCACGCATGTGATCAGCAATAGTCTGATACAGCTGATTAAAACGAGGAAAGCCTCTCGTTCCACGTTGAGAGTTTTGCCGACGGGCATAGTGAGCCTCATCCACCAAGGCCATATCGAATTTATCCGCTTGATCCAGCAATCGGCGTCTTTCCTTTCTCGCCATCAAACCTGTCGATACGATCGTTAGATTTGGGCTATATAGACTGCCGATAGACTTTTTCTCTTCAAGAGGAAATATTGATTCACTTTGCGGTGACGGAGATGCTGTGACTCGGTCAAACCCAAGATAAAATTTAGTCGCCATTTCGCGTTGCCACTGCCGTGTCAAACTGGCTGGGGCTGCGATAAGGATTCTTTCTGCACGCTTGCTTAAGTACAGTGAGCGGAATGCCAGGCCTGCTTCAATGGTTTTACCCAATCCAACCTCGTCACACATCAGGTGCGATGCTGGAAAGTTTTCGATGATTCGTCGAGCAACCACTTCTTGATGGGGCCAAGGCTCAACTGGCGCTGTATACATGCCAACGTACTCACCATTAGGCATCAAAGGTGCGTATTTTAATGCGGTAAAACGTAACGCATCCTTGCTGGAAATCTTAGGTTGCTCAAGCTCTGCGGGCTGGTTGTCGATCTCTACTGGAACCGTGATGCTTTCAGAAAAACGCAGTAGCTTTTCACGCACAGCCGAAGGCAGGTCTTTAACTAAAAAAGCAGGATGGGTGTTATTCCACATTGCATCAAATGATTGCGCGGCGTCCGCAATTTTCGCACGTTCTTTTTTACCTTCCCAAGAGCAATCAACGTCGACATTCTCTGCATTACGCTTCAGCGCTGTTTCTGATTCGTTCCACGAACCACTGGCATAGAGGGTTTCGCCTTCATCATCGTAAGCCAGCGCCCATTTTTCATGCACGTAGCCATCTTCACTGGAATCCAGGCTGATCGCTTCACCGGTCTGGGCATGCTTCCTTAAGGCAACTTTTATCTCCAAGTGGCCATGGGCAACCATCCAAGAAAGTAACTCCACACCACGCTCAGCTTCTTCCGGCCATTGTTCTTTGCCGGTAAGTTCTTGATCAAGATGCGATTCAAGAATGGTGTGCTGGCCATTGATAATGGCTTGCACATCTTTAGGTGTCATATCGACGCCAGCAATCAGGCGCATTTTGCCATCGCGATTAACAAAAGAGGTCATGCCTCGACTGGCAAGAGCAAGCGACGATGAACGGAAGAAACCAGCTACCCGATCATAGCGAACAATACGTTGCAACAATGGCACATAAAATTCCCGCAGAATATCTACGGCAGGCTCTCCCGGCGCTCTCACCTGAGATGTTTTATAACTGTACTCCCAGGAAAAGTCCTTTAATGGCATTTATTCGCAGTCCTCATTATTTTTTACCTCATGGTCAAAACGATATTGACTGCTGAGCAGGTTAACCATCATTTGATTTCTTTGGGCAATATCACCTTTTTGCCACTGTTCTATTGTTGAAAGTGACACATCTTTGCCATTCGATTCAAAACTTAGGTTGTTCAAATACAAACCATTTTTGTAGCCAATATCGATTTTGTGGCCCGCAGCGGTGATTTCTGTTTTCGATTGTTTTCTGTCAAAACTTTGATTCGATAGGCGGGAGTTGTAACCACTTAATGTAAGGTTGCCCAGGCAATGAACGCTCTCATCTTGGATCTCTTTTGCTAAGCTGTTATCTCCACCTGCAATCATATCTACCCAATGAGCTGGAATGTTCTCACCTTGAGGGAATATGTGCTCTACAGTCCAAATATATTGCCCTTTGTTGTTTCTGGCCCAGAAGTCCGGCTTGTATTCGCGACTATGAGCCCGCTCATCCAGTTTTACTAATACATAGCGAGCCATCTGTTTGTTGTAATAGAACAAATTGTCACTCAATGCTGATTCGAATGATTCAAGTGAAGCTGGCTCTCCACGGCCTTTGCAGTAGACGCTAATAACAAAGTCGGGATCGATAGTTTGTTCTGCTTTTATTCTTGATTCACAGGCCTCAATAACATCAATTTGTAACTGATCAAGGTCTCGCGTGCTGGGGGTGTCGGTGATATTTCTTCGCACAAGATATTTCTGCAAAAAATGCACAACACTAAGTAAGGTGTCAGCACTAGCGAAGTGCTTTTCATCCAGAGTCATCAAGTACATCAGCAGGGTATTCGAAGGGACTGCGCCGATCCGGTTAAGGTCTACGAGAGCCAAACCTAGCGGGGTACTCTCATCTGGCTGAGTAATTGTTCCGTAGACTTTAGCTTTTGATACTAATTCATCGAAAATAAACTTGGCATTGCTTTCAATGATTTTCTCGTAAATAGCAATCAGAGTTGATGAAGTGGCTTTAGCAGTAAAAGACGGTTGGCCAATTTTCTCTCTATGCTTAAAGGCGTTATAGAACTGTCTTAAAAAACGATCCTCAACATCTTCAATGTCTTCCAGCATTTCTTGCCAAAGCTCATATGCGTCATCGATTGAAACGTCGTGTTGACGTTCCATTTCAGCCAGCATTTTGTTTTTGATGATGTCAACGGCTGTTAAAGGCACTCCTCGGTTGTTAAGGGTTTCAAAAAGTCGAAAGGCGTTAGCGTGAGAGTTGACAGAAATATGAACCAATTGCAGTTGGTTGATTTTGTCGGCCAAAAGCATTAATGCATCTATTGAATTTGGCAAACGATCTAAAAAATAGCGATAAGCTTTAGCCATTAGCCTGTTACCAAAATGGCTTGGGCACTTTACGGTTTCGACTAAAACACCAGAGGTTGAAAGTATGTACAAGTAGTCATCTAGATTATGATTTTGACTGGATGGTTGAACTCGCAATAATACAACACGTTTACCTGATTTAATTGCACCGCGTTGATCCGAGACGTCAGCTTTAACTTTTCTGATGAGTTGCAACCCAATACCTCGGCGTTTGGCCTTTATCTCATCAAGGTCATCTTCATCAAGATCATCATCATTTTCTGCTGTGTCTAGACAGAGGCTTAATTTTTGGTACAAGGCAGCAATCAACAAAGAGAGAGTAGTCATACGCTGTTGACCGTCGACTAATTCAAATACAAGGTCGTGCCCGGGTCTGCGTTGACTATTTTCGTCAATACAAATAATTGAACCAATGAAATGTCCAGCTTCATTTTCATCAATATCATCAAATAGCTGAGTCCAATTATTCTGTCGCCAACTATAGGCTCGCTGATATTTAGGCACATGGTAGTGTTCGTTGCCATTATCAGACTGAATGATCTTTGAAAATGTTTGTTCAGACGCTTGCATGTAGAGTTCCATGTTATGTTAACTGCGGCCTAACAATGTTAGGCCTCTCGGTTTACTGTCTTAAGCCAAACAGTAGTGCTCGGGCTTCGTTACGTGCTTCTGGCGTTTCGGCTTCCTCTCCCCAAACCTCAAGTAAGTCGAGAATGATGTTGTCATTGCCTTCACGCTGTTCATCTAAATAGGCGCGTGCTACTGGCACATCACCTTCGCGGAACTTCAATAACAAGCCATGCAGTACATCCCAATCTGATTGTGGTTTAGCAACCCGTCGAGCGCTGCGTTCTTGTGGTTTAGCCAAACGCAACTTGGAGCCTTTCTTCACCAGTGGTGCAGCGTAGCCTTTGTCCTCGGCAGCTTGACCAGCAACGGCAGTACGACCGCTGATCTCGGTGTTAATGCCCACCATACGGCCTTCGATACCGTAACCACCGGTGCGGGTTTCGAGGCTAATATTGAGTGAGCGTGACAGGTTTAATACTTCGGTAAAGGAAGCTTCGTTGTGGCCCCAAATCCCGTACATGGTGAGTGCCATGGCGGTTTCAGTATCCAAATCGTCAACGGAGATGTTGCCATCCGTAATCACTTTTATCTGGTGTTCTGCGACGACTCGGCTGGCTTCGTTCATGGCGCGAATAGGTGATACCTCTTCATCGCCATCCATTACCGGCCAATTTTCACTTAATACCTGCAGGGCGCGACCGTAACAGGCAATCATCTGGTCAACGGCGTTGAGTTTCAGTGGTCTAAATTCATCAAGGCCTGCTTCTACAGCAGAGCGAATTTGGTGTTGCACTCCGGTGCCGCCTAGGCCAGACCAAAAAGCAGCTTGTGTTTGCTCTTCTTGGCGTTTTCGGCAGGTGATAAATATTGAGCTTGCAGCGGCAGCTAAATTTAGTTGATGAGTTGAATAACCAAATTCAGACTCCACTGGGAATGATGCTGTTATTACCCAGCCTGCTTCAATTAAAGATCTAGTTAATGTCTCCCAAGCGTCTTGTGCCTTGTGGGTGAACATCAGCGTCATCACGCCATTATCTTTTACAACCCTGCGGCTTTCTTCAAAAATTTCCTGCATGAGCCTTTGATATTCGGCTTTTGCATTCTTGGCGGAACCATCTCTTGATGGATTTGCTACAGCCTCATCTCTTTTATTGGTTAATCGGATTGAAAAAATATCAGGGTACAGGTCTTTTAACGTTCGTTTTTGCCAAACGTAATAGAAATCCGATAGCTCTGCATACTGAACGTTGTCATAGTACGGAGGGTCCATACACACCAAATCTACTGATTTATCTTCAACCCCTTCGATATGAGCTGCGGTGCCATTCACGATTTGAAGAGGAGGCTTTCCTTGATATGTGCTATGTACACTTTCTAAAAGTCCACTTAATTCTTTATAGGCTTTAGCAGCTTGTTTCTGACCCCACCTAGCACCCGAATGAATCCCAACATAGTTCATTTCGCCATAAGTCCATTTGAGGGAGTAATCATGGCGACCAAAAGTCCCTGATACTATGCCGCGCTGAGTGATCCAGCGAGTTTGTCTGCTGTTATAGTCTACAATTTTGTCAACACCAAACTGCAGGTATGTAATGATGGCTTTTGCTTTGTCAAATCCATACCTATCGATAATCTCAGGTTTTAAGCTTTGAAGTGCCTCCATGATATGTAGGTGTGCCAAAAGCTGCCTACTATTGAACATGTCAGAAAACCTATTCATCCCATAACGGAGTGGTTCGCTAGTTTTAGAACCATCTGGCAACTTCTCTGTTGGGATTAAGCCCTTATCCTCAAAATACTCCCATTTATTCTGAAGTTCTTTGTTGGCTTTGTTATAAATATCGATATCTGATTTGGTCGGAGCTCGGAAATATCGTACTGTCTCAATTTTAGGGGTGCCTTTGAGCTCTCCAGTAGAATATATCTGCAATTCCCCTTTCTTATTGATTTTTGGTTGCGTCCGTGTGGCGACGACTACGTAGATAGTATCCTTCCATTCTCCGATTTCAGATTCGTTCCGGGCTTGCCTCTTTATTTCATCTCCTTCGATAGCCTGACTGCAATGAATACATTGCCCAATTCCTCTTTTGACTGTACCTGGCTCGGGATTCTCGCCATCAGGACCTAGCCCTTTTTGACACTGGTATGTTTCAAAATGATAAGGGGCATCGTTATTGCCTTTTTTCGGAATTGGCTTAACACCCCAAGCATCGCTATTTGCTTTAGATAGCCAGCAAGTATTTAGTAATGGTGTTTTATTAAGACAGCTTGGACATGTAACCTCCCGGCAGTATAAAAAATCTGCAATTTCTTCTTTCTTATAACTGCCAATATATTCGGGATAATTTTCAAGATGTTTGGAAAGCTTCTTAAATTCGCTATTTGGAATCTCCCCTGTGGCGTAGAAAGAACTGAGTTTAGGTTCAACGAGGTCAACAAGTTTTGATCCCCACTCAGTAATTTCATCCAAAAGGCTAATTCCGAAGCGCGAGGGAAAATCCAGAGTCGCATTTAGTATGGTTGTTGCTACTGGATTCAGTTCATTTGCAATTACCTTGTGACCTAGCCGTAAGGCTTCAAATGGAATAGAGCCACCACCAGAAGTGGGATCAAGAACAGTTAGTCCAGAAGGCTTTACTGGGTGATCATTTTGATATGCTCTGCTGTAGCCATAAAGATCATCATTGTCCCAATTGAGTTCGCCACCTAAGGCCTCTTTAACTTCTGGTAGTTTTTTAAACTCGATCCGCTCATTAGTGTGAGCAGGGTCACCCATTACTCGTCTAATGCTCAATACTTCACCGCTATGTAACTGCCCTAGATGTTGAGACTCTTGCTCCCATCGCAGTAATACCCGGTTGTTGGCAAGCTCGACCGAATGTTGCTTAAGCAGAGCAATGGTTTCCAAGTTCTTTGCTCTTCTGACAAGCTCTTTATCAAAAGCACGCAAGACAACAGCGTCCACCTTTAATGATTCGATAGCCCCTGATTTTTCAATCCGCTCCAGTAATTTTCCTGTGAGCACCCACTGGCCACCATTAAGCTCGACAACCTGCTTTTCGATACCAAGCTCTTTAACAAATGTCTCGACATTCGTTTCTTCAGGTAAAAGTGAACCAGCGATTGCCGCTCTACTAGGTGTTAGCGGGCGACGTGCCCACCAAACATGTAAGTAGTATATTGGCGGCAGCATATTACTTGCACCGCGCTCCCTAGCGGTTTCGGCACCTACCTGGTGGCAAGGAAAACCTGCCTCAATCAGTCGTCTATCGGTCATAATGTTTGATTACCTTAATTTGTTCAGCTGGCGGGTAATGCCAGCATCGTTGTTCGTTGTGCCGCATAGCATGGTGCGTAATCCGGCGACTGCCCAGCGGTTGGCATCGGCACCGTAGTGAGTGGTGCGGCCTAGCCAATAGGCAGCCTCCTCGCGACTAAATCGTTGTACTCGTCGGGCAAGTAGTTCAAGACGCTCAGGGTTGTGAAGTCGAGACTGCAATTTCACTATTAAGGCGATTTTTGCCCCGGCTTCATCATCTAAAGGCAGGTTATCTCTTAGCTTGAATCCTTCCTGGCTGATAAAGCGTTGCAGGTCTAAAGGCACGCCACCATCATCAACTACTTGCTCCAATATAGGCTTGAGGCGCGGCGAAAGTATTTTTAAATTTTCGCCATATAAGGTGCCGCGATCACGCAGGCTGCCGAGCTTTTTACCGCTCTCGGAGGTTTCTTTTTCAACGCGTTCTTTGATCACCAAAACCGTACCGGTGTGATCAGCAAGCTCAGTAAAGCGCAAGACAAAAGGCGCTCTTCGCCAGCGATTCTTTAAGGTCTTGTCGAAGAGCTCTTGTAACGTCAGTTTCTTTTTAGTCATCAGCTTGTTTTACCAAATCTAAAAATGCACAGTCTTCAGGTGCATTTTGAATGTCTATCATTGCCTGACTGTCGTCGCCGACTGTTGTTAAATCGGCGAGTACCTCAAACAATTCGCTTAATGCCTTCATGTCTTTGCTGGTGGCGTTGATTAGGTCAAGATTTAACTTGCCACCGCCTGGTAGTTGTAAATAAGCCAGGCGCAAAGTATCGGGCTCGGTTGTTGCTCCTCGGCTGTATAGGGAGCTGATCTTATTCAGCTGTTTATGCAGCGCTATAGCAAGTCCATGGCCTTGTTTTGTGTAGCGGGTATCTTCCGGTTGTACCCAGCCTTTCTCTGCTGCCGTTGCAGGCGTAACGAGCATGTCGTCTTCCTGCGTTTGATGGAACATGGCAGAAGATCCATAGATTAGGTTCGGGTTGTCTTCATCGCTTGGCTCACGTACTTCATAGGTATACACGCGACCGGTTTGCACGATGTTATCTACCGCTTGCAAGACAGTGCTGTTTTGCACGCTGCCATGCTTTTCTTGAACCTTTTCGATGACTTCTTTGACCTTGGTGCAAGGCTCTTCGGTCATCACTTGTTCAACCCATTGAGTCACTTGCTCTACCGCAGGTTCGGCTTCTGGGTTCCAGCCACGCTGTTTGGCGCCTTGCTCAGAAACCAACTTCCAGCCTTTTTCGGACAAGTTAACGTCTAGTGGAATACCACCGGTTTCGCGGCTGTGGAAGTGTTCTGGTTTGGTGGATTCGCTTGATTCCATGCGATACAGGCACCATTGGCCTTTCTCTACACCACTACGAATGATTTGTTCCAGTACGCGTTGATTATCCAAGATTGGCCAGCGACGGTTTTGATTAAACTGGTTGCGAATTTGCTCCAACGATGGGGTTTGGCTAATGCTGCCAAAGATGAGTTGGCCGAGTTGTAGCAGCATGGATTGTGTTGCGGCTGCTTCAGCGGTGATCAATTCACCTTCTTCTGTTAGGACGCGGCGAATCTCTTCGTCAACAGACATACCTCCCTCACCACCGGCCTGTTTAATACTTTTCTGAGCAACTTGACCCGAAGCGCCTGGGAATAAAATGGTGTCATAAGCCTGTGCAACTGACGTTTGCAATGCCAGCTCCCGCTCTTTAAGCTTGGCAGTAAAACCGCTGTCTTGCAGTTTTGTAGCTGACATGCCGTAGTCTTCAGGCTTGCTCTGTAATCGACGCATGGCGATAACTGTGCGTGCGACATCATTTAAACGGTCTTTGCGGTACTGGGATTTTTTGACTCGATCTTCGCTCCACGTATCGCCAGCGACTTGAACGGTTTCTGGCACCAGCATGAATACGTTGTTTTGCTCTAAACGGGGCTGGCCATTACCAGCTGTTGTGGTCATATCAGTTGGATCCACTTTGTTTGCATCAAGGCGAATAATCGCTAATACAGGACGGCCAGTTTTATCTGGTACATGCTCAGGGGCAGATACGTCTTGAGCTACTTGGAAGGTTGGGCTGTTGTGACTGACCACTTTACGTGCCACGACCGTGAGCTGCTCTTCAACATCATCGGGTTGAAGGCCTTGTTTAATCGTAGAAACGATACGTGCTTCGGTAGGGTCAGTATGCGCGTAGAAACGACCGTCTTTTGCACGCAAGTAATAGGCTTCGTTTGAAATAGCTTTTAGTGCTGCCTCAACCTGTGATGGCGGGATATTAGGCATCGCTACTTCAAGTAATGCATCGGCAAATGTAATGCCGAAGACATTAGAAGATAGACCTTCGCCACGGCCGATAAGGCTGTGCAGGAATACGGTTTTCCAAGTCCACTCGTAAAGCGGTAAACCTTGCGGGTGAGGGTTGTTGCGATCAAGGTTTTGCGCAACAGATACGCCCATTTCTAGATTACTTGAATCTGCGCCACCCACATCGGCATTGAGAACTGTTAATAGGTCATTCGCGCCGGTACGACCGATAAGCTCGTCTGCTAAGTCTGGGTTTGCCATGTTTAGATGGCTGGTATGTACCAAAGGAATTTCCATGCGCTTTTGCCAGATAGTGCGAATGGCCATGGCCAACACGCGCAAGACTCCTCGCGTGCCTTGGAAGCTTTCAGCAGAGGCAAGCTTGTTAGTGAGGTAGGCGATAAAGCTTGGGTGGAACGGGTAGTTCGCAACAATCGATTTGCTGTAATCGTCGCGGGTAGCTGTGTCTGGTAATTGCGAGCCACTGCGCTTGTACATTTCCATGTATGCTGTAGCGGTTGTAGAGGCATCTGCGTCATTAATCTTGGTGAACAAGCGGCGCGCCAATACCCGAGAAATTTCTGTGGGTCGAACAGGTACTGTGGTGGTTGCATCACGCTTTACTACACTCATAATGCTTTGGCTGGCTCGTTGCGCTAGCGCGGCAGCTTCTTCTTCATCAACATCACGTCCTAGTGTTGAAGATAGAACACCTTGCAGCATGCCGGTTTGACCTTGGAATGCATCACTTTGGCTGGCAAGCGTAAGTACAACACTGACACCGCTGTGAGTACGGGCATATCCGAGAAGGGCCATTAAAAACGCACTAATCTGTTCACCGCCTCCTACGTGAGCAGCTTCATAACGTGTTGCATATTGTGCCAGCTCGTCGAGCATGATCAATACTTTACGGCCTTCGAACATGCGCTCCAAAAAATATTGGCCTGGAAATGCCGCTGAGGTCACTTCTTTAATGTTGTCGTTGTAGAAGCTTTCGCCGCCAAGCTTAAGTGCCATCTCTCCCCAGAGGGTATAGGCCAATACTTTTTCACCGCTGGGGGCGATTACCGGCATTTCATCACAAGCAACAGCAACAACATCAATGCTACCAGCAGGCTGCAGAACTTCCGCTTCAACTACATCGGCAGCGGCCGATGCAATGTCGCTTCCGCGATGGCTGAGATGAGTTAGCGCGATCAAGGTGTGAGTTTTACCTCCACCAAATGCTGTTTCCAATCGGTGAATAGCTGGCTTGCTGTTATCACCATTAAGGCGACCCATTACATCCCGAACGACGCGACGTAAGCCTTCGGTCGGGAAAGTTGCTTCTCTGAAGAACGCTTCAGCATCGGTATAAATAGAATCAATTGCACTGCCTTTTCCTGAATATGCAGAAGCAACCTGACTGATTGACGCTGTGAAAATTTCTGGATTGAATGAACCTTGAATAATATCCTGACGTGGTTCACATGTATGAATGATTGACTGCATATTTACTTCCATCAAATTTAGTCTTGTAATTCTTGATAACCGGGAGCTATGGCTAAATTTTCAACACCATAAAGCGTTTGAGTATTTTTAAGCCATAACTGAAATTCTGGTCCCATTAAAGTGTGCTTTTTTGAGCAATCGACGTTCCAGCGTCTTAATACGTATCCAGCAACCGCTGCTCGTATTTGAACTCTAAGCACACCTGCTATCATGGCGTATTCTGCTTCAATTGTTTCAGGGTGCTTAAGGTTTGGGTGTGGCACGATGTGCATTTCAACCATGCGATTCCACTGAATATCCTCTTCTTTAGTCTCCCTAGTTTCTATAGGGGAACTTAAAAGCTTTGGCTTCTCTATGCGGTTTAAAACGAAATCTTTGAACTGTTTTGTTTTCCGATCAAAAGCTCTTACATGCCAACGAAGACCGTTATCTACAAGCGCAAAAGGGACGATATCGCGTTGGCTCAAGCCGCTAGAAAGCGAGCGATAATAAATGTTAAGAGCTTTGCTTTGATGGATTGCTTTAGTCACTTTGGCCAATACATCCAAATTCGGAAAATTAAGTTGAGTAGGGGTTTCAGAGGAAACTAAAGGTGTATTAACTGAGACATGATCATCACCCAGTCCGTAGCACAATGCAGCCAATGTTTGACTCGCTTGATGATTGAATAAAGGATTGAAAGTATCAGCCTCAATATACGCCTTAGCTTTTGTGTCGTAGATTAGATTTTTAGGTGCCAACTCTTTATATAAAGAAATATCTCGAGTTGCGGCGGCGGCTTTAATACCAAACCTGTTAACCAGATCATTTCTGTTGACGGTGCCTAAAAAACGTAGTTTGAAATCTATATGAAATAGTCTTTCTTGCTGCGCTTGGCTAATATCATCTAATAATTTGCTTTTAATCAAGGGTTAAGAACCTTTGTTATATAAAAAGTGGCCTGAACAATTGCTACCTGTTAATCACAGAAATCGCTTTTATCTCATTCTGCCAACAGAAAAATGTCTCTGTAAAATACAACTCAAATTTATTATGGATAATAATACAGATAGCAATTGGGTGTCAATTATACTCCATGTCATAATCAAAAAGATTATGACATTAACGATTTCATGGTCAAGTTAATTAATCATCCAAGATACTGCCTTTAACACAATACATGCGTGGGCGGGTGTTGTCGGGCAGGCTGACTTTGCGCTGTGGTCGGTTGCCATCGGGGATTAGGTAGCCTGCGGCCATCAGTGCTTTGGCGGCGCGATCTGGGCTGAGGCCTTCGGTGGCTTCACGCCAGCCGGTTGGGTAAAACAGGTAGAGGGTTTGTGGGCCGCTGGTATCTATCCAACCCGCGCGTTGGCGTACTTGGCTGCTGTAACCGGTTTGTTTGGGCGTAAAGCGGCTTTCGCCATGTTGCTCAATAAAACTGCGCACCTGGCGAATGGCTTGTTGATCTTCATTGGCGGCTACACCACCGCGGGCAAGTATCCATTGGTTAAGCTGGCTTAAACAGGCAGCTTCGACACTTTGAGCTGGCCAATCAAGTACTTTGACTTGAATGGCTAACAGGCCAGCGCTGGCCAGTAAGGCAAATTTTTCGGCGACTCGGCGCACTTGGCCGTCTGACTCGGGAGGTAAACTGGCTAAAAAGCGTTGGCGTACGTTTTGGAAAACGGGGCACACCTGCGCGCTGTGCTGCGTTAAATACCGTAACCAATCCAAGGCCAAGCTGCCGTAATGTTGGCGACTTTGTTGTTTTAGGTGATCGGATAAATCGGCGGCGTTCATGCCATGGCTCTGGTTAAACACGCCCATTTGCGCTCCGGCATCGGCACTGAGATCAATCACGCGCACTTGCTGCCCTGCTTTTACACGCTTGCCGATACTTGCCAGATGGCTTTCGAGCGTGACTTCGCCAGTGGATAAAAACACCAAACGCCAACGGGCGGGTAAGCGCATTTCACCGTATTTGCCTGCTCGTGTTTTACCCTGACCATTGGCAAGCATATAAGCGACATCGCCCGCCTCTTTTGGGTCAACTTCGCCCATTTCATCGAGCGCCAACAAGGCATCGTTATGCGCTAATGCTGTACCTTCTAAACCGTTAGCCGTGGCACGCCAACTGTGGCGCAGCTGATTAGGCTCGCCCCACACCGATAATGCCGGATACAGCGCCGCAGTTTTACCTGTACTGCTGGCACCGAAGAGGTGTAAACCAAAACCATCCACCCCGCACAAATGCAACAAAGGGGCAGCCAGTGCAGCGCAGACACCAACGATTAATAGCGGGTTATCCAGACAATAACGGCCAACGTGCTGCCGCCAACTGTCGCTACTGCCTTGTTGAATAAAGCCTTCTATCGGGTGCATGGTTTGCAGCACCATACGCGGGTTGTTGCTGCTGTGTTCACAGGGGTAAAAGGTGAGGCGCGGATGCACATAAGCGTGGTGATGCCAGCCAATGCAGTTCACGCTAATGGCCTTTTGCGTGGCCAGTTCGCCCATTTGTTGAATAAACAGCGAGAGCAACTGCCGCGCTTTGACACTGTTACTAAGCCGCATGCCTCGGCTGAGTAGGATTCGGCGGTACTCGCTCCCATCTCCGGCCAATAGTTCTGCGGGCATGGCCCAATAGCGATGGCGATTGTCATCGTCTAACCAGTGCAATAAATAGCCGTAGTTGTCCCCTTGCGGATCGCGGGTGCGGGCGGCCACTTGCAACCAAGAACAGATTTTAACTGGGCTATCTTGCCCAGCCGGTTGCATCACCAGCCAGTTTTGCGCGTTATAGGCAAAACCAGCCGGTAATGTTGGCATGTTGTTATTCAACTCATTGGCATGTAACGCGGCTGATGCTGATGGTTTATCCACGGCCATAAGCAGCACCGATACGGCGGGTTTCAATCCACTGGTCGATATCGCTTTCTAACCAGCCCACGGCACGCGCACCAATACGAATGGATCGCGGAAATTCACCGTTGGCCATCAGGGCATAAATGGTGCTGCGGCCAAAGCCTGTTTTGGCCTTTACCTCGGGCAAGCGCAAAATCCGCTGCTGACGCGCTGGGTGTGTTGATGTGGTGGATGATTGTGTAGTTGGGTTCATCGTTTGCTTCCTCACTGATCTGTTAAGTTCAGTTAGGAGTTTGCCAGTACTAAACGGACGCAGTAGGCAGATAAATGCCCAGATCGTGCAGCTTTCTGAGGGTACAAGTAGCTACTTGCCCCAGTTTGTAGATAGTGCCCAAAACAATAAATGCTCTGTGGGCAGAGTTAGTGCGTGGCTAAGTGGCGTGAACTAAGGCTTTGCCCAAACTGCCCCAAAAGCCCAAGGGATGAGCGAAGTGTTAAAACACATGGAGTATGAGGCAAAGCATAAAGTGAAACTAAAACTTCTTTATCTGCTGAAAAATGAAAATATAGTTTCACTGACTCATTAAACGTTAAACGCTGATTGTTTCATGGCTTGCTCCGCTCGGCTGATCCCTAGCCGCTTAGCAACGGTTTGCCATTGCTTAACCGCAATTAATACTTCATCGTAAATTTGCGTGGCTTGGGTTTGCGAAAGTCGGAAGAAGTCTTTTACGTCAAAGGCTAATTGGTAGTCTAAAGTGTTGTCTGCATCGGTTATATTCAGATGCAGGCCATGCTTACCCACTATCGGGTTTAAATCATAAGCCGGTGATAACTTCCAGCCATTTTTTGTTAATAAAAATCCATGGTTACGCAGGTGATCATCCGTGTTAGACACCGCAATATTAAACACGATTCGACGCCATAACTGAGCTAAATCGGCTGTGGTTTGTGCACCACAATTGGAAATAAATTCAGCAATCTCTAAGTAGCTAGCACCTTGAGATTGCTCACCATCATAGTATTGAAGCTGTGTCATGGCCGATGAAAAATGCAGCCGCTTTTCACCGTCGCGGTCAAACCGTTT
>Ga0207913_1000103_pt1 | contig 20472 bp, 21 predicted proteins | sample DeeseametaMP2913_FD_184168 | JGI IMG/M metagenome (GOLD analysis project Ga0207913, IMG submission 184168) | Marine microbial communities from the Deep Atlantic Ocean - MP2913 (SPAdes) | ecosystem: Environmental > Aquatic > Marine > Oceanic | place: West of Santa Cruz de la Palma, Atlantic Ocean...
GTGCTGCCCACCTGCAGGCTGTTCTCGGGCGCAGCCACGCACATCAATTCTCTGTTGGAGATGTGCGCCGACGATGCGGCCGCTCGTCGCCACGGCCGTCAGCCCCTGCTCGCGGGCCTGTTGACCCTGTCAGGCGCCACCACCCCGGCTCACGGTCTGGCCGCCGCCGGTATCGCCGTACTCACCCGTGCCGAACGGTTATCGAAGCCACCGCGACGGTTCGCCCGCATCCAGACCCAAGTCGCGCTCAGCGGAGCCGTAGCGGCGATGGCCGCCACACCGTTCGCGATCGTCACTCTGTCCCTGACGGGCGTACTGATCTGCTTCGCGTAAGCGGGTCCCCGTGATCACCGACCCCCGGACATTCGACGCGGCCCAATGTGTTGCGGCACGCCATGATTGCGTCACTACGACTGCGGCAATGTCGTGGTGCTTCCGCAGCCGGCTACGCGTGAGGGAAGGTGGCCATGCACGCAACATGGGCGGCGACCGGTTCAGCCACCAGCAAGGCCAACACCGCCAAGCCCAGGGCTAACAGTAGCGACGTCACGATCCGTCGACGACCCAGTCGACCATTCGACTGCGTTTGATGCTGCTGAGGCCACCGCGACCGCGGTCCGCGGCAGGACACAGCGAGCGAACTCTTCACACGACCAATCTACTATGTCACTACGTATGTGACCATCGCTTCGCTTTCACCCGATGTGGGGCACGGCGTCGGTTCACCAACACTGTGTTGGCGGCCTTCTGCTCCACTTCTACGGCAACGATCGCCGCCGTCCCCACAGAATCGCGGCGACGAACGGGACCCGCGACACCATCGAAGGTGGCGCTCAAGCTGTCACACTGAGCAACCTGGCTACATCAGGCAAAGCACCGCGCACGGTATCCGTGACGTCGCCAGACAGATCAGCGCGAGCAGCAGCACCTACGTCAACGAGCTGTCGCCGCTCCTCACAAATGGGAATTCACCATGACCGCAGGATCGCTCATCGAATGCCATCAAGTCGACATCTCCACAATGAAGTCACCGCGGCAGTGACGAATGTCGCTGCAGCGAGCTGGGTTTGGCGTCGAACTGGGTGCCGCCGCGTCGTCGCCACGGTGTCAGTCATCCTTGTCGGCGGTGCTCGGCAGGTCGGTAGGCCGTCGCGGCTGTTGGTGCAATCCGCGCAGAAACGCGTTGTAGGCAGCAAGTTCCGCATCCTCGCGTTCGACGTCGGCCTCCCTTTTCGCCGTCTCCGACTCCTCGTCACGGCGCCAGCGGATGGCGAAGATCACTGTGGTCAGCAAAGCGACGGGCTCGCCATAAGACCACGCCAACGCGCCGGCCACCGCCTGGTCGGCGACGGGGTCGACGTTCCAGTCCGGTGGAGGATTGGCAAAGGTCTCAGTGAGCGTCCGCGGTGCCATCATCAGAATGACACCGATGAACACGTGCAGTGGCATTTCGACGAAGATGTCGAAGAAGCGGCCCAGGTTGCTTTGCCGGACCGGCAAGGGACCGGTCGACAGTATCGGCAGGATGAACAACAGGCCGCTGACGAGGAAGAACACCTGCAGGGCTACGTGTCCGGCCACGCTGGCCGCCGCCGCATCGAATAGGTCGGAGAGGTACAGGCCGTAGTAGCTCAAGAGGAAAACCGGAATAGTGAAGCCGGGGTGCAACACGATCCTGCTCGCCCGGCACCGAAGTCCAGCCAGCGCGGACATCACGACGTAACGTCCGAGGCCACTGTGGGGTGTGGACCTGAGTAGCAACCGGCCAGGCGCACCCAGAACCAGCAGAGGCGGAACGAGGATCGACAGCGTCAGGTGCTGAAACATGAAGGCACTGAACAAACGGTAGCCATAGCCGTCGATGGCCAGGCCCGTCACCGCCGCCAAGGCGATACACCCTCCCAGGAAGCTCGCCGTCCGCGTCCACGCCCACTGGCGGCCTCGCGATCTGACGACTCGAACGGCGAGCACGTACCACACCGCCAATACCATTGCCAATACGGGCAGTAACGGAACCGGTGGCGGTAACCAACCGAGCATCGCCCAAATCGTAGGCGGTGAGGTGGGGAGCACTACCTGACCGATCACGGTTCCGCCCACCATCGAGTCACATTGGCGCGCCCGGGTGTACGCCGGGCCCAGGGGCGACGTGGAGCCGAGGCGGGGTCGCCGTTCACCGCGGGGGTCCTGAGCCGGATGCGGTCTCGGCGGCGAGGCGACGGACCACCGGTTCGAGGTCCTCGGCGAGCAGCGCCCGCAGGAACACCGCGGCAACGCGATGCGACCGGTCCAAGACGATGGTGGACGGGATCACGGTAGTGGGATACTTCGCGCCCAAGGCGATCATCGTGCGCATCGGTGGGTCGTATATCGATGGGAAGGTGACCTTGCGATCGACGATGAAGTCGACCGCAGCTTGGCGGTTGTTGTCGCGGACGTCGATACCAAGGAAGGCGACCCCCTCGTTTCGGGTCGCGTCGTACACCCTTTGCAATTCGGGCATCTCGGTCCGACAGGGACCACACCACTGACCCCACACGTTGATCACCACCACCTGCTCGGCGAAGTCATCGAGTGACAACGTGCGGTTGGGGTCCATAAGGTCGGGTCCGCGTATCGGCCCCGGTCGACCACGACTCAAAGGTGGATCGTAGAAGATGTCGACCTGCCCCCCTGGCGACACGAACTCGAACGTGCCACCCTGCGCGACGGCGTCGTCTCCGCTGGAGCATCCTGACACTGCGACACCCAGCAGCAACGCGCTCAGGCCCGCCGCGGTGCAACGCCGTATCATCGGTGGCCAAAGTATCGGAGATCGCCGCCGTCGCCAACGCTCAGCGCCCATGTCCATGTGCCGCTTCGGGGGAACCCTCCGGGCGCCCCGTTGAGTCGATGGGTCAGTCCAAGTGCCACTCGCGCGGAGCATGCTGCGCATCGACCCGACGACCTCCGTGACTGGGCGTGCGGCGCCGGCGGGGCCCGGTCAGCACGGCGCCTTCTACGTAGAGACTACGTAGAAGCCTAGCGCAACCACTCACGACGAATGCCGGGACGACGACGACAGTGATGAGCCGGACCGACCATGCGGCAATCCGAGGCAGAGGATAGGGGCACCCCTCCGCCGAAAAATCGCGAGCGAACAAGGGCCGCCCGTACATCGTTGGCGGTCATCACGATTTTGTTGCTCGGCTGAACATCCACGCGCCTTCATGTCACGGGCCGCGGCTGAGGTGGTGGCGTGGCGGTTTGCCCGCTCGCAACATGATGACGGCGATCGCGATCAATCCCGCGACGGCGCCCGCCAGGATCCACAGGGCCGGGTTCGCGACTTCGGGTTGTGGGCCGGTATGGGTGTCGTCGTAGGAATGTGTGGTGGGCGTGGTTTCAGCGGGTGTGGGAGGGACTGTCGAGGAGTCCTGTGTCGACGTCGGCTCCGCAACGACGGTCGGTGCGACGGACGAGGCGAGTCCGAGGAGGGTGGCCACGACTGCGGCGACAACGGCCGTCTGCGCGGGCCGCCTCCGGGGTCGTCGTCGACACCACGTGCGCGCCGTGTTCCTCGTCATCTCACGAAGTAGATGGTGGCAAAGAGCGCGATCCACACGATATCGACGAAGTGCCAGTAGTAGGACACCACGATGGCGGCCGTCGCTTGGGCGGGGGTGAACTTGCTCATGCGCGTGCGCACGAGCAGCAGGATGAAGGCGACGAGGCCGCCAATGACGTGCAAACCGTGGAAACCCGTCGTGAGGTAGAAGACCGAGCCATAGGCGCTGCCGGCGATGGTGGTTCCCTCCCGCACCAGGCTGAGGTATTCGTATCCCTGGCCGAGCATGAAGAACAATCCCATGAGGAAGGTGACGAAGTACCACCGGCGCAGGCCGAATACGTCGCCGCGTTCGGCGGCGAACACTCCCATCTGGCAAGTGAACGAAGACGCGATGAGGACCAGGGTCACCGGCACCGCGAGCGCGAGATTCAGCTCGGTGGGTGGTGGCGGCCACTCGTCGGCCTGGGCACGAGCGGTGAAGTACATCGCGAACAGACCGGCGAAGAACATCAACTCACTGGACAACCACACGATCGTCCCCACGGCGACCATGTTGGGCCGGTTCAGCGAATGAACCCGTGCCGTGATGGCGGTGCCACTTGTCATGTCGTTCCTCGTCGAGCCAAGTCCGCAGACTGTCTACTGAGTCACTACCTACTATTGCACATAGTAGTTGTGCGATAGTTGCGCGTTGGGGGACCCCGATTTGAGTCGTCCGGAAGGCGAAGCGGGAGAATGCTTTTTGGACCGCGTTCCTTGCGGTGGAGCACGCGAGATGCAACCGTGCAGACGATGATCCTTGCCATGCGCGTGGACATTGGACGCGGTTGCTCGTAATCTTTCCGTGACCTACGTAGCTAGACCATAGATGTCCCTGCGTGTGAGGATTGATGTTTTGAGGATGAACCGCCCTGCCGCAGTATGCCGATCGGCGGGTGCTCTCGTCGTGGCGGTAGTGTTGGCACTGACACTCGGCGATTCGGCGGGTATCGGGCGGGCCGATCCGGCTTCCGATGCCCTGGCCCGCTTGACGGAGCTCTCTCGCGAGGCCGAGCAGACCACAGAGGCCGTGTATTCGGCCGAACTAGACCTCGAGGCGAAACTAGCGGCGCAGCGCACGGCTGAGGATCGTCAACGCTCCGAACTGGAGGCGATGACCGTGGCGCGGGCCAATCTCGCCGAGTATCAGACCGCCGTGAACCAGGTGGCGGCCGCGTCGTACATGGGCGGTTCCACCAGCACAATCAGCGCGGCGCTGAACGCGGAGTCTCCGCAACGCCTACTGGACGACCTTTCGGCCAGCAAGGTGATGGCGGCTCAGATGTCGGACCGCATCAAGGCCTTTCGCGCTGCATCGGCCCGGGCCGACGACGCAGCGCGCGCGGCGCAGTCATCGGCGCTGGCAGCCCGTACCGCCGCGGAGCAGGCATCAGCCGTCCGCGCAGGCCTGCAATCCAAGCAGAGTCGGCTGCGAACACAGATAGCAGAAGTAGAGGCGCTCTACCGCGCACTGACTCCCGACCAGCGTGCGGCGCTCGCCGATCCCGGGCCGGTGCCGCCCGCGCCGCCGGCCCCACCAGCGGCAAACCCCGCCATCATGGCATTGCCCGAGGCGATAGCGCCGGCGGGGCCGGGTCCGTCCAATGCGCCCGGTGGGGCAGCGGTCGTGCAGGCGGCGTTGACCCGTGTGGGTGCGCCCTATTCGTGGGGTGCGACAGGACCAGATGCGTTCGACTGCTCGGGGCTCATCAAGTGGGCGTTCCTGCAGAACGGCAAGTCGCTGCCGCGATCTAGTCAGGCGCTGGCGGCGGGCGGAGAACCCGTGGCGACGGCCGAAGTGCAGCCCGGCGACATCGTCACTTTCTACTCGGACGCCTCGCACGCGGGCATCTACATTGGCGATGGGAACATGGTGCATGCCTCGACGTACGGCACTCCGGTGAAAGTGGCGCCGATCTCGTCGGCGCCGATCTACAACGTGCGCCGCTACTAGCCGGCTACCGTAGCGTTGCCCGCCTTCACCTGCCCAGGCAATGTTTCAGTGGCCGAGTGCGTCGGCCATCCGCAAGGGGGCCCACCGTGTCGACGACATCGCGGCAATCGTTGTCGCAGGAGCACCTGCCATCTCAAGGAGTGACCAGAGGCGTGACTGACCTTGGCGTTGCCAGACCGGAACATAAACTCATTCGCGCGGACCCCGGGTGGGTCCGAAGGACACGAGGCTCAAGGAGGACCGTGTACCTGGCCACGCGCGCCGTCATGACCACACTGGTGGCGCTGGCGTTCTTGCTGTCCGGAGTCGGGGTTGCTGCCGCGCACACCTCACTGGTTGGTTCTGATCCGGTGAACGGCGCGACCGTCGCCTCCCCATTGACCGCCGTCGTGCTGAACTTCTCCGAAGAAATCAATCCAGCGTTCGCTGACGTCGCCGTTACCAGCGCTGATGGTCGAAACTGGGTGTCCGGCTCGGCAAGCGTCGAAGGTACGCGCCTCACTGTCGCCCTCGGACCCGACCGGCTCACCGACGGCCTGTACACCGTCGGCTACCGCGTGGTCTCAGCAGATGGCCACCCCGTCTCCGGCTCGTACTCGTTCACCATTGCCGGCGTTGGCGAACAGCCTTCACCCACAGTTGCGCCATCCCCTGCAGCACCCAGCACCGATGAGCCGTCAGTACCGGCGCCCGGTTCGGACACCAAAGCATCCGTACTCACAGCGGCCGGCGTCGGCCTGGCCCTTGGAGGTGTGATCGCGTTCTGGCAACACAGGCGCCGTCGGAAGAACGCTGCCAATCACCCCGGCTCTGAACCCGGGCCTTCACTTGGCAGCTAATCGGCCCGGGACCGCTCCATGAGAAGGCCAATAGGTTTGGTGCCGGCGCCGTGAGAGCCGTCGTTTACAGAACTGCGCCCGGGGTTAGGCCGGGCGTGTTGGCGTAGCACTCCACAGTCACGGTCGAATATGCCGAACCGGGGTGGGATCCTGCCAGGCGCTGTCTACTTTTGCTGGCCGAGAGCGTTTCGTATCGCAGCGCCCAGGTCGGCGTAAGTTTTGATATCTAACTGCTTCCCGTTGACGAAGAAGGTAGGCGTGCCCTGCACGCCGAGGGCGGTGCCGTCGGCGATGTCGTCCTTGATTCGCTCAAGTGTGGCCGGAGCGTTGTACGCCTCATCCCACGCAGCTACGTCGAGACCCAGTTCGGTTGCGTATCCGCGGAACACCTCGTCTGCCGGGACCTGCTGTTCGCCCCATTGACTCTGCGTCTCGAACATCTTCTTGTACATGGGTTCGAACTGGCCTTGCTGCGCTGCTGCTTCTACCGCACGTGCCGCTCGTTCTCCGTTGAAGTGTCCGGGCATCGGGAAGTAGCGGGCGACGAAGGTGACTTGCTGACCGTACTGTGCGCGCAACTGCTCAACGGCGGGGAACGCCGCGCCGCAGCCTTCACATTCGAAATCGAGAAATTCGACAAAGGTCACATCGCTGTCGGGCGGGGAACTGAGGCGATGACTGTTCTCGCGCACCACCTGGGCTTCGCCGTCACCCTGTGTTCCACCCGCTCCTGCTGTACCGCCATCTTGACTTGAAAAGTACACACCGGCGCCGATCACCGCAGTGATGACTACAAACACAGTCAGCAGAATTCGAGTCATTGGATTCACGTCGGGAGTTCCTTTCGCTCCGCAGCGCTCTCTGAGCCTGAGCAATCTACGGTGTATCTACGTAAATAGTTCTACCACGATAGCTCTTCTCAACGTTCAAGCGTCCCTCGCTTGGCTTCCTACTCCGCTCAAGCGTTCGGAGTGCACCGCGGATCAGGGTTCATGGCGACATGCACACATGCTTATCGCCTTTTGGCGAGGGAGCGTTGGAGAGGTCGATCTAACCACCGTGTTGCGTCCCCGTGCTTGCCGATTCTGGTTGTTCATCACCACGATTCGGAGCACACCCGGAACCAATCACTGCCGGGCTCGATGTCGGGGGCGTTTCGAAAACCTTTGCGGTAATTATGTCGACATCAGTCCGATGCCTTCGCCCGCCGATACCTGCTGCGCTCCGTCTACCTCACCGCAGCCTGCCGCTACCGTTGGCACAGATACACTCCGCTCCCCGGGTCAGCAGGCCGTCAAACTGTCATCCGCCCCGTGCTTGAAGCCGTTCACCGATCCTCAGGCTTGAACCGCGCGGACTGGCGCACGTAGTGCGGCTTATCACACACTGGTCAAGGACGCAACGCGCTGCCACTCACCCATTCGTCCCACGGCACAGACCAATCTCCGTTCTGCCACTGTTCCAGCGGGGCGCCGCCGGTATTGCGGACCTCGACAACATCGCCCGGATTTGCGAAGTCGTAGTACCACTCGGCGTTTTCCGCGCTCAGATTTAAACAGCCCGCCGAAACGTTGGTGTTTCCCTGCGCCCACACCGTCGCTTCGCGGTCATGGAGGTAGATGCCGTCGGGACTGATCCGCACTGCGTGCGGGACGCTGATCTTGTATCCCGATGCAGAATCGACGGGCAATCCGTAGGTCGACGAGTCCATCAAGACCGGATTCTGTTTCTCCATCACCGTGTAAACCCCAGGCTGTGTCCAGAAAGCAATCGTCTTGCCCCCAACAGTCTGCGTCCCGCCCCTGCCCATCGATGTCGGCATCGTGCGGACCAAACGGCCGTTCTCGTAGACACTGACCTGTTTGGTCGTGTCATCGGCGATCGCCACCCGAGATGGCCCGATCCGGAAACCGACTTGCTTGTCCTGTTCTCCGAATAACCCACCACCCAGATCAGTGCCGTAGAGATCGGCTTTGACCGTGACCTCGGTCCCGGAAGGAAAATATTCACGGGGCCGCCAGTGCGCCTTGCGATCGTTGACCCACATCCAGGAACCGGCTACTTGGGGCGACGTTTTGACCTGGAGGCGCGATTCGGCCGCAGCTCGGTCCGGGATGTCGGCGTCGAAGGTTGCCACGATCACGGTTCCGACACCGTAGACGCCGCCGTCTGCCAGCGACGCTCCGTTAGTCATGCCCAGCCTGACCCCGACCTGGGATTGCGGCGCGACGGTAGAAAACTCCGAAATGGACGTGACGGTGCGGGCGTCAGAGCCCCGGCCCGTCGCGCTGAGCCTGTAGGACCGTCCGTATCCGAGTGGCTCGGCGGGCTCCCAGGCGCGTCCGCCCCCCACCATTCGACCGGCAACAACCCTGCCCTGTTCGTTCTGCATACGCACATCGGTCAGGGTCCCAACAGTCGCGGTCACCTTCACTGCTCCGACAGGGACCACATCGCTCGCGCCTGTTCTGGGGAGAATCTCGATTGCGGGAGGCTCGGGCGCAGCCTGCGGCGTCTGCTCAACCTCCACAGCACCGGGCGCAGTCACCGTATTCGACAGCCGAGACTTGACCGCACTCGTCTGCGATGCCGTCACGAGCACCGCGACAGCCGAAAACACGCTCAGCGCTACTACTTGTCGGCGTCCAGTCAACACTTTCATCACAACAATCCGTCGGGTCGCGCTCCTGCTATTACGTACCCACATAGTAGTTGGTGGAACGACCAACTGCCGTTCCGGCATGGCGACATAGCAGAAGGGCGGGCGCCCAGATTCAAAGCGACTGACTACCGGTGTTGGCGATATGTGTATTACGTCGTAGGCGGCGACCTACCGCAAATTACGCTCAACCTCTAGCTTAGACGCCGGTGGGACCGTTACACCGGGTTACCACGTCCGCGATGGCCGCATCCAGGCACGGGCCTTCTCGGAAGCGGTGCTGAACATCATCGAGGTCGATGGCGACCTGGCCGGTGGCCGCTACCGATCGGAACGTGTCGGCCCCAGAGATCAGCAGGACGTCGGCGTAGTCCACGCCGTCGATCAATTCGACGGCGGCGCTGGTCACTCCGTGGAGCGTGGTCGCAATATCGGTGGGGTTGAAGAACTGTGAGGTGAGTTCGGCCATGGTGGCGCGAAGCCCCGCAGCGCATTCGTGGTCGTCCATGCGCGGACCCTGTTTTCGCTCGTTAGGTGAAGCGAAAAGGGGGGCGGTAAACAAGTCGCGAAGAGCTAATTTCTCGACTGTCCTAACCACAGGACGCGACGCAACGGCGCGATGCCGTTCCTGAGGGTGACACTACCCCGCTCGGCACAGGGCTGTGAGCACAGTCGTTCGCTCGACTAATGACATAACCGGAGTGTCTCGACGGATGAGGTGCATGCTGAGGGCAAGGCGATTGTGCCGCTTGCCGAGCAATGTGACGCTGAGAAGACGTGATGGGTGCGCCGCATGCCGGAAAGCCAACCCGATAAATCCCTCCACAATTCCGCTCAGCGAGGCGAACGCGCTGGTGCACGTGCAGCCGAGCTAAGGGTTCGCCAAGCCGCCTTGAAGGCTGGTGCAGGATCGCGGCGCCGCGACGCCGAGCTTTCTGCCCAACGCGCTCACGAGGCCCACGAACGGGCTCGTCAAGCGCACCATTCCGCTGCCGAACGCCACGAACGATCTGGTGATGCGCACGAAAAGGCCGCCGCAACCCATGAGCGCGCCGCCGCCGACAACATCGGCGACCCCGAAAAGCACCGTGCTGCAGCCGCCGAACACCGCATCGCCCGCGATGCCGACTACCGCGGCGCCCAAGCCGACTTCAGCGCTGCCGAAGACGAGCGATTTGAAAGGGAGGCACTCGGCACCTGAAGACCCCGCCGGATTGACCGGCTCGTTCTCGAGGAACGGGACGGCCTGTGCGCGAGTTGCCCTATTGTTTCTTCCGCGCTGCCGCGTCAGCCCTTCGGTGGGTAGGGGTCCTTCTTGCCGATTGTGTCGGTGTTCCGAATCTGGTTGTTGTCCTTGCGGTGGTCTCGAACCTCGCCGCCGCCGCTTCGTTCCGCAAAGCCCCGGGCGGCGTCATGCGCCTCACCCTGGGTGTCGTAACGTCCCGCAGCTTTTTCTGCACCGGAGCGTTTGGCGCTCCAGTCACCTGAGTCTTTGTCGTACTGCACGTCGTAGTCAGCCACGGTGCTGCTCCTTATCGACTGGATCGCTTGTTCACAATTTACTCCCGCCGTACGACACGGACACTGAACCACAGCCAAGGGCGACAGCCCATCAAACCGGCGGCCTTCGACCTTTCAAGAAGCCTGCTGCTGTTCGTGTTGGATCTCGTCGATGAGGCTACGCATGGTTCGCGTGCCGAGTTTGTGTACGTCGTCGCTGAGGTAGTGCTCGTTGACGCGTTCGCGCAGTCCGATCGCCACGTTGAGACGGTCGATTTCCATCGCCCCGCGCCAGGGTGCGGGGCGACGAAGCATCTCGGCCACCTCGCTGGACCGGGAGTGCAGGTAGTGCGCGCGGCGGTCGTCGAGGGGTCCTGTCACGCTGTTGCGACACGATCCGATACGACACCCGACGCGAGTGCGAATATCGGTGTGGCTCAGCAGCTGCCGTGCCGCTTTGGCCGATACGGTGGCTCCGAGTAGAGGCAGGTAAATGCCGCCGGCGGCGCCGCCGCCTTGATCCTTGTCCGGATCGGGGGCCTTGCGGTAGCGGGCCATCGTTTGGGGGTGGTTAACCTTTTCGAGCATCCCCAGGCCGACTGAGTAGGCATCGGCGTGACCCATGGCCAGCGCAGCGCGGCCGATGTTGCCCGACAGCCCCAGCGTGACAGTGAGGTCATGTTCACGAAACCGGTCAAGGACCCCAAAGGCGGTGCGAATTTTGCGGATACCTTCGTCGTCGCCACCGAAAGGGGAGAAGCGGATTTCGACGTCGCTGATCCCTGCCCCGGCGTATTCGGCGGCGAGATCGATGCCGAGGCGGCCCAGAGCGGTGGTCGACACCGTGATCACGGCCCGGGTGGGCTTGTCCTTGCCGACGGCCAGCCGGGTGCGTTCGGCGAGGTCGACGTTGAGGCGAGCGGTGCGCTCGTCGGTCACATAGAAGTGCGGGGCGGTGACGTGGGTGACCAGCACGGGGTGCTTCTCAACGGTCAGATCGACCAGCGCGGCGCGGGCCGCCTGGTCAGCGGAGAGGTTGTCAATATCGTAGGGCTGCCCGGTCCACAGCGGGAGTTTGTCGAGGCCGAAACCCTCGTCGGCCAGCCGCTCCGCTGCGGGCTCCCAGTACACCTGCAGGCCCGCGTCGGCGGCCGCCGCCGCAGCAGCCCCTTGGTGACGCGCAGCCTTGGTGTCGAGGGTGATGGCCTCGGTGCCTGCGTGCTCGCGGGACAGGAAGTCTTCGACCGGTTTGTGGTCGTTAGGTCCCAGCCGAAACTGAATGCCCATCGTGGTGAACGTCCTCTCGCCCCAGGCGTCGTTTCGTGACAGACTACATGACATAGGGACTGACAAAAGGAAGACAGGCAGACGATATGGGAGCTAATGCGCTCGCCTCGACCGTGTCGAGTGCGATCGAGCGCTTGGGATTGACTTACGAGGAGGTCGGCGGCATCGTCGATGCCTCGGCGCGCTCAGTAGCGCGCTGGACCTCAGGTCAGGTCGTCCCGCAACGCCTCAACAAACAACGACTCATCGAACTGGCCTACGTCGCCGACGCGCTGGCCGAAGTGCTCCCCCGCGACCAGGCCAACGTCTGGATGTTCTCGCCGAATCGACTACTGGCGCACGGCAAGCCCGCCGACCTGGTACGCGACGGCGAATATCAGCGCGTCTTAGCCCTCATCGACGCCATGGCCGAGGGGATCTTCGTGTGAGCGATGCGCTCGACGAGGATCTGGTGCAGCGCATCGACTCGCGTGGCACCATCCAGTGGTCGGGAACGTGCTTCCGGTACACCGGCGCCCAACGTGATCCTCTATCAGGGGAGGGGGCGCGTAGATTCGGCGGCAGGTGGAACCCGCCCCTGTTGTTCTCGGCGATCTATCTGGCCGATTCCGCGCAAGCATGCATGGTTGAAGTGGAGCGCGCCGCCCAGGCGGCATCAACGACCCCCGAGGGAATGCTCGAAGCCCACTACCGGCTGCACACCATCGACGCAACCCATATGGCGGTCCTTGATCTCACCACCTCCGAAGCCCGCGAAGCGGTGGGGCTCGAAGACGACGACATCTACGGCGACGACTGGTCGGCCTGCCAAGCAGTGGGCCATGCCGCATGGTTTCTGCACGTACAAGGCGTCCTCGTGCCCGCGGCCGGCGGGGTCGGCCTGGTCATCACCGCCTACGAACAACGCACCCGCCCCGGCCAGCTCCGCATCAGTCACAGCGAAGATTTGACACCCACCCGCTACCGGAAACTACGGCACCCGTGATCAGAAAACGGTCTCTGACCACCACCGCCCTACGGCCGCCCGCTGCCGGCGGCGACGCGAAGTCAAAACGCACCACCAGCTGCCGATACCCAGTCGAGAGACGGCGCTACGGCGCGGCCACCGCTACGCACCCGCGGAAGAACGACCACCAAGCAACACAGACTGTTGACAAACGCCACACCCGCCGACACCGCCCCGGGATCGCTTTGGCGGCGTCTCTAACCATGCGTACGAGGTCGTCCGCGCCGGACTGGCCTCGGCTCTACCGAGCAATGATCAGACTTTTTGCCATCCATGATGTCGGATTCGACATCGTTCGACATTTCATATGGCAATCCGACACGGAGTTTGGCAATCTACAGCGCGCGTCAACCGCGGGATGGTTCAGTATCCTCTCGGCGGCCTTGTTGGGTCGGCCTGCTGAATCTTCTGCGCGAGATCCGACCCGTCGGCCGAGACGTTGTACCGACCCATTGCGTAGTTGACGAACGCTGCGCCCTGAGCCACTGGGTCACGCAGAAACGGTGAGGTACCCGGCTCGTGGTAGGCGCGAAAGGTTGGCTCGATAAACTGGAAGGCGCCCTGGGACGGAGTTCCCTTGGCAGCGTTGGAATCCCAGTTGTTTACGGCGTTGATGTCGTTTCCGGATTCCCGGGTTGTCACGACTTTCATGCCGGTGGCCCAATTGCGGCGAGCCCGCGGGTCGGTAATGCCTTTTATGTCGAGCGCTCTGCTAATCGCGGCGTCAATCCCGCCCGCAACTGGCGACGAGGCAATGTCGCTGCGGCGCAGCCGCGTCCCGGCTTGGCGGTCGGCGAGCGGGCGCCGCCCCGAGTGAATCTGCCCGGTCAGATTGGCGGCCCTGGCCAGCTGCGGGAGGTTGAAGCTCGGAAAGCCACCGCCTCGCGAGGAGCCCATCGGCCTACCGATCCCGGCTCCGCTGGCGCCAAATGGTGAGCCCCCGCCTACAGCGCCGCCACCGCCGTAGGCTATAGACCGCAGCATCGCCGCCATCTGCGCGTCGCGGGTTTTGTAGGCCTGCACGACTTGTTGTTGTTGGGCGACGCGCTGGCGCAGGGCGACCAGGAGTGCTTTCTGGCCGGCGGGGGTGTTGGTGAACGGGGCCAGTCCGTTGGTGTCGGCGGCGGCGCCGTTGACGACGGTGCCGGAGCTGGTGCGGCCGGTGCGGTCGGTGCGGGCGGCTTCGTCGAGCTGGGTGCTCAGTGCCCGGTCGTTGCCGGCCAGGGTGTCCAGCGCCGGGCCCGCGCCGCCGGCGAAGGTGGAATAGTTGGTGGCCAGCTGCCCTGACAACGGCGCCATCTGCGCCTGCCCCGAGCGCACCAGTTCCCTGGCGCCGGAAAGCTTCATCACCGAGCCCGCGGCGGGTCCTTGCCCGGAGGCCGGTGGATCACCGAACAGCGAATACGCGCGGCCCAGCACCTCACCGACCTGAGCCACCACCGCGCCAACCGACACGAAACCAGTATCAGCGACCCCACCGGGCCGTCCGGACATGTAGGTTGCCAAACTGCGTGTCATTTGGCCGCACCCCGACCAGGTACAACTCGTGGCATTGCCATTGAAATGTCGGCTGGGTTTTGCCGTCTAAATGTCGAATCCTATAACCAGACGGTTGTCCAAGAAATCGGTCGGCTCAACGGATGACATCTCACACCGGGTCGTTTCTGGGCAGCATCTAAGCTGGCCCACCGTAATTCCGCGTGTTCTTCCAGAATCACGGTGGCCACCTATGTGGCTTCCGCCAGGCCGGTGGATGCGCGACATACGACCTTTAAGTTATGAGCAGGTCACTCGTGGTTTCTCGCCGCATTATCTCCACCCACGGTGGAGATAACTGCCAGCTAGCCTCATCAGTCGGCGCACGTGCAGCCGCAGCCCAGCCGCCGATAACACCCGATTACGTCGCGCGTGGCCCCCCACACTGCTGTCGCACGGATCGGTGTCGGAGCCGACTGTCATGATGCTTGCCGGCGCGGACCAATACGCCCTGGCGGCTACCGCTTATCACGTGCTGACCGGCTCACCGTTGTACCACCTAATCCTGCCGTGGTCATCAGCAGGCACGCTGCACCGCCAGCGCTGGCGGACACGCGAGCCGAGCTCGCCAGTCTCGACCCGGTGCTGGCGCAGCCCTCGCAAGAAAGAACCCCGCTGACCGCTTCGCGCGGTGTTCGGACTTCGCTAGCGCGTTCGCTGAACAGGTCAAGTCCGATGCGCCCCCCTCTGCCGACTGCTTAGCCGCACACGCCTTGCAACCCGATCCTGCGGCACGACTACCGATTTGGGCTGGCCGCTGCCGGGACGGCATATGCAGTGGGCGCTGCGGACGAACCCGTACTCGGCTCGTTCGCCGTCCTGACTAACCCTGTCGGCGACGGCGACAATCGGAGTCAAGGAATTCCCTCCGACGCATCCACACCCAGTTCCACGGTGCTTGCCGGAAAACTGGAACCACTCCTTACGTAATTGCAAGGTGTACAACTCATTTCGGCGTGTCGAGAGCATCTTAGTAGAAGATTTGATCAATCACATCCAGTCCTCAGTGTCCACACAGGGACTCGTGGTGCAGTAGTTGTGGTATGCGGATCGCCCGCTTTGATAGATACGGGGATGTGACCCAGTGCCTCATGTCAATCCAGCACTGCGTGGACACCCACGGCAGCTGGATGCGCGCACAGCATCTTGCACCCACGACTGTGCAGTGCACTAGTGGATTCCTCTGTCGCGATTCGCGATCGATGCGAATCGCCACCGGACACAGTTAGCCGCTGGGCAACAGCACGTCGGGAACAGAGACTCGAAAGGAGCAGGCAACGGTCGAACAAGTAACGCAGGCGTCTTCGACGGAGCCACCGCAGCAGCCCCGCGGCAGGTTGTCAGCAGTTTCACCCAATACCGCGACGCGGAGCACGCGCGATGTCGCGGTGGTGCGCACCGAGCGTGGTGATCTACCGGTGCGGAGATCCGCGAGGATCTCCCGCGGCCAGGAGGACAGGTTCTAGTGCAGGCATTCACAATTGACCAGTAACCGTCAGGTCGGTTCGCGCGTTCTGCGATCAAATGGAGAAACAACATCCGGCTCGATAGGAAGGAATGATGACTAAATATTCGAACGGCTCGGAGTCGGTGGACGGCGTCGCCCAACGCCTGATGGCGGAATTCGACGGGATCCTGCCAAAGAGGCAGGTGGCCGGCACCGTGCTGCAGGCTGTCTCCGAACTCGACGGGGAGGTGCCACCCGGTGCCTTACCCCAAATGCTGCACCAGCTCGCTCAGCAGCGGTTGGACAGCTCGATCCCCGAGGCGTGGCCCGTATCAGCCACCCCAGGTGACCGCCGCTGATCTCATCTCCTTGGATATTCGGGCTGCTGACCACTCGCAATCGCTGCCGGTGACGAACCGACGTCCGGGAGACGCGTCGTGTCCGAGCGGCAGAGCCCATCCGTGCCGACGGGGAACCGCTAATCGATGCCGTGGCAATTGGGTTGTGCGGCAACGACAGGAAGATCGCGGCCGGACCACCCGGGGAACCCTGACATGTCCACGCGCCCAATGAAATGGAGGCACACCGTGTTCACAAAACTCGACGACATGGTCGCCAACGGAGGCGCGCGCCTACTGCGATCCCGCCGGCTCATGCGCGCTCCGATCTGGATATACAAAGCCCGAGCCGGGGCACTAGTGGGCTCACGGACACTGATGCTCGAACACATCGGGCGCAAAACGGTTGCGTCCAGCAGAGTGGTGTACGAGTCGGACCTGATTAGTAGCGCCGGCGTGTCGTAGCCGAATGATTGAAGGTCATCGCGTGATTCTTCGAGAGACCCGTCAAAGTCACTCGAGCAAAGAAAGAACACACGCGATGACCGCTGCCCACAATATCGACCTGCCCGCCGTGCTGGCCGAACGACTCACCACCACCCATCCCGACGTGCTGCGCGAACTGCTCGCCACGTTCATCCACACCCTGATGGGAGCTGAGGCCGACGCCCTGTGCGGAGCGGGCTACGGCGAGCGCAGCACCGAGCGCACCAACTCCCGCAACGGCTACCGTCACCGCCAGTTCGACACCCGCGCAGGGTCTTTGGATCTCGCGATTCCCAAGTTGCGGCAGGGCTCCTACTTCCCGGACTGGCTGCTGGAACGCCGCAAACGCGCCGAGCGGGCCCTGACCACGGTGGTCGCCACCTGCTACCTACTCGGAGTCTCGACGCGGCGGATGGACAAGCTCGTCGAGACGTTGGGCATCACGTCGCTGTCGAAGTCTCAAGTCAGCGTGATGGCCAAGGAGCTCGACATCGCCGTGGAGGCGTTCCGGACCCGACCGCTGGACGCCGGCCCGTACACGTTCGTGGCCGCCGACGCCCTGGTGCTCAAGGTGCGTGAGGGCGGGCGGGTGGTCAATGTGCACGCCCTGATCGCCACGGGTGTCAACGCCGAGGGCTACCGGGAGATCCTCGGCATCGACGTCACCACGGCTGAGGACGGGGCCGGCTGGTTGACGTTCTGGCGGTCGTTGACCGCCCGCGGCCTGTCCGGGGTCAAACTGGTCACCAGCGACGCCCATGCCGGACTCGTCGCCGCGATCGGCGCGACACTACCCGGCGCGGCCTGGCAGCGTTGCCGCACGCACTACACGACGAATCTGATGGCCGTCACTCCGAAGGCGTCGTGGCCGTGGGTGCGGACCCTGTTGCACTCGGTGTTCGACCAACCCGACACTGAATCGGTTGCTGCCCAATACGATCGGATCATCGATGCGCTCGCCGACAAGCTCCCCAAGACCGCCGAGCACTTGGAAGCTGCCCGGCCGGATCTGCTCGCGTTCACCGCGTTTCCCAAGCAGATCTGGCGCCAAATCTGGTCGAACAACCCCCAAGAGCGACTGAACAAGGAGATCCGGCGGCGCACCGACGTCGTCGGCATCTTCCCCGACCGGGGCGCTCTGATCCGCCTCGTCGGTGCCGTGCTGGCCGAACAGCACGACGAATGGGCCGAGTCCCGGCGCTACCTCGGACTCGACGTGCTGAGCAAATCCCGCGCCGTCAACGACACCCCGTCAGAACAGGAGGACACCCCCGCGGCACTGACCGCCTGAACCATCACCACGAAGAATCACACGACGACGTCGTACACCACGTCCATGGACTTGACCGATCAACGTTGACTGCCGCGTGGACGTGGGCCGGTTGGCGGCACCGGTCCGCTATGGACTGGCGGCGACGCTTGAGGTTGCCCCGACCATCAGAGTCGACATCCACCAAGAAGTACGTCAACAATTGCAGGTCCGACTGCGCACCAGGACCCGCCGACACGCGTGTCGAGGTCGAAAGACTGCGGCCCTTTCCCACCAGCCAGCAACGACGCGCGATACCGCCACATTCTCCGAGGCCTCAGTACGAGCGGGCGTTGTCCCACAGCCGAACAGCGGTGGTCGAGACTGGCGGACTGAGGGTGGCATCGACGTTATCTACGTAGGAAGACAGTAGTTGATGACAAATGGATCACGGTCGAGTTGAGATGTGGTGTCATGCAACCGCTGTCGGGGATGGCGCTGTCATCCTGGATCCGTGGCGCCTAGGACAGCGAGGAAGACCGACAGCAGGCTGGCCGCTCGGCTCGCGGCGCTCGCCTCGCTGGGCGCCGCGGTCATCCACTTCGCCGTCGTACCCACCCACTGGCAGGAGTGGATGCCCGCTGGCGTGTTCTTCACATCGATCGCCCTCTTCCAACTGCTCTGGGCGCGGCTGGTTCTCACACGAACCACGACTCCTGTGCTTGCTGCCGGCATCATGGTCAACCTTGGAGCCATTGCTCTGTGGGCCGTGTCCAGGACCGTGGGAGCCCCGTTCGGCCCCCACGCTTGGGAAGCAGAGTTGGTCCAAGCCGCGGACCTTTGCGCTCTGCTGCTTCAGATCTACGTCGTGATGGGCGCCAGCTGTGTGTGGTACCGCGGCCTGCAAGGACAGCCGGTACCGGGGTTCGGCAGCGCATTAGTGCTCATGGGCGCCGTCGGTGTCGTGACGCTGGCGTCCACGGTGGGGGTTGCTTCAGGACTGCAGCACGGCCATGCGCCAGCGAGCGCAGACGGTGGCCACCACGGGACGACCCCCGAGGATGGGCACGGCGAGCACGACGCGACCACCTCCGACGATGCGCATAGCGATCACCAAGGCGCTGGCGCCGAGCCCGCGGAGGGCAATGATCATGGGACGAGCAGCGAGCATGTTCAAAGCCCTGACAGCAATCACGAGCCGGCCGCCCCGCCGCCGGTCAACGAGCCTGCCGGCGAGTCGGCTGCACCGGCGACGGCAGAAGTTCCGGCCCCACCCGCGGTGCCTGCGCAGGACGACCACGGCGATCATGATCACCGCGAGTAAACACCTGACTTCTCCGCTCGTGTGAGCACAGGCGTCAAACTAAGCTAACGCATCTCTGAGACCGGTCCTGAGCCGGCACGTGTCCTGGACCTCGAAGCCGGCCTTTAGCCGGATCATTCAAGCGCCGCCGTGTCGGTGACCGCGACGATTCACGGCATGAGCACGACTTCTCCGACATCGACGGCGGCTACCGCGGCCCAGGCGGTGGCCCGCTACGGCTACGTGCCGTTCATGCTGATCGGCCTCAACGGCGCCGGCATCGTCTTCACCGCCGGCGGCGCCCAGAAGTACTGGCTGCTGGCCGTCCTGGTCGTCGCGATCACGACGACGTTCCTGGTAGAGCTGGTCATTCCGTATGACACCGCGTGGAACCGTGACCGGGCCGACAGCACGCGCGACCGCATCCACGTCGCGGTCAACGAAACCCTCATCCTGGCAAGCGTGGCCACCATCCCGCTGCTGGCCGCGATCGTCCCCGCACCGCCGTTGTGGCCACACAGCTGGCCATTCATCGCACAGGTCCTCGCCGCGATCCTGGTCGCGGACCTCGGCATCACCGTCGTACATCTGGCCAGCCACAAGATCGGTGTGTTGTGGCGTTTTCACGCGGTGCACCACAGCATCACCCGGTTCTACGGGCTCAACGGCCAGATGAAGCACCCCCTGCACCAAACCGTTGAGATGGCAGCCGGTGTCGCACCGCTGATCCTGATCGGACTGCCCGTCGACGTAGCCTCCGTGCTGGCGCTGGCGGTGGCAATCCAGCTGCTGCTGCAGCACTCCAACGCCGACTACCGCATCGGGCCCGCCAAGTACGTCTTGGCCCTCAACGAAGGCCACCGCTTCCACCACCTCAAATGGGCCGGCGTCGGCGACGTCAACTTCGGCCTGTTCACCCTGGTGTGGGACCACCTGATGCGCACTCCACCCGGCAATTCGACTCCACCCAGCTCGGCATGGCCGCCAAACCCGACTACCCCACCAGCTATCTGCGGCAGATGATCTACCCGTTCACCCACGCCAGCGGCCGCAGCCTCAAACCCTTGACCACGGCCACGACGGCCGACGGAAACGCGCCGATACCGCCATCCGGCCAAGGCTCGACGTATCGTCTGTAGCCGTCGGGCCCCCGATTCACCGGTGCAGCGTGGCTCGACCCGCTAGACGGTATGAGGGCTGACTCGAGGCCGAAGGCCTCGGGCTGCAATCGGACGTGGGTTGCCGGTGACGAGTGAACACTCGCACTGGTAGAGCCACA
>Ga0207913_1000106_pt1 | contig 20358 bp, 13 predicted proteins | sample DeeseametaMP2913_FD_184168 | JGI IMG/M metagenome (GOLD analysis project Ga0207913, IMG submission 184168) | Marine microbial communities from the Deep Atlantic Ocean - MP2913 (SPAdes) | ecosystem: Environmental > Aquatic > Marine > Oceanic | place: West of Santa Cruz de la Palma, Atlantic Ocean...
TCCTCTACTTCAAATCCTCTACTTCAAATCTTCTACTTCAAATCCTCTACCGCTAGCTTCCTTCAAATTCCTTCAAATTCCTTCAAATTCCTTCAAATTCCTTCAAATTCCTTCAAATTCCTTCTGCTAGCTTCCTTCTAGTTTCTACTTCAATTTTCTGCTGCTAGCTGCTGCTGCTAGTTTCTACTGCTTAAACCTGCAAATGTATCCAACTACTGATTCAGCTTAGAATTCAAACTGAATTCAATTAGTTGTAATCATTCTTTTTTCCTACAGAATTATCCCATCCTTTATTTAATCTCTGCCCGCATTCCACAGAAGCAAGCAATCACCTCATTATCTTTGCCGCTTTAGAGACGGCATTGCAGATGATCTATACGACTGCGGTTATGCTAACGCTGGAATCGCCTATAGTTTTTTTATGTATAAGCTCTGTATGAACCACCGACTCATCTTTTCTGATAAGTCTGATTCATTCAGCTTATTAAATTAAGCTTATGTTTTCTGCCGGTACGTTGTTTAAGAGTAAAACTCATAGTTTCATGTTCTTATATCTCACATTAACACCGTAACTGCATGAATTATTCTTCTGTTTTTTGCCTTTATGATCATCAATTACAACCTGGTATAAATAACATTTGTGTCATTTCCGCAAAAGCTGTAATCCATGAACTTTTAATTGTCTGAAATAATATAATCCTGCTACCGTAATAACGAAAAACAAGTAAGGTTAATTGTCTTTTTACGGTTTCATCATCTATACTCAAGAAACAGAACACAGCTTTTTCCATGTTCTCTGTCTTAAATATTTACAAAACATTAATTATCAGCTTTAAGTTTTCACTCCTAAACTTCAGCTTACTCTGTATTTAACGGGACAAAATGCGTTTGCACAATGTCCCGTCATTTCCAAAATAAATGATAATCAGAAATAATTATTGCAACAGCTTTAAAATGCTTGTTGGCGTTTGATTTGCCTGGGCCAACATTGCAGTACTGGTATCCATCATGATATTGTGACGTGTGAATTTAGCCATTTCCTCTGCCATATCCGCATCTCTAATGACTGATTCAGAGCTCACCACATTTTCATGCGCAGCTCTCAAGAAGTTAAGGTTGCTCTCCAGGGTATTCTTTTGGAATGCCCCCATGTAGCCACGATTGGCTGCTACATCATTAATTGCTTTATCAATTATATCGAGGGAATCCCTGGCACCTGGTGCAGTCATTAAATTTACATCTGCAAATGAACGGAATCCTGAATCATTATCTACTCCAGATCCCAAATTTTGTGCTTTTGAGCTTTTAAAAGAAACACTAGTAGTTTGGTTTGAATTTGATCCAATATGGAAGCTAAGTGAGTTCTGAGTGAAAGTTAGAGTTCCAGCCCTCTGTCCTGCAGGTGGTGCATTCTCCCCTGTATAGCGAATTGCAATTCCTTCCGCCTTACTTCCAAAGCCACCTCTTCCTGTCAGAACCTGCCCTTTCCCAAGTGCTCCTTCTTTGGCTATCTGACCGGCTACATCAAGTCCATTTTTCACTTTTTCAGAAACATTAGCTACATTTGAAAGCAAACCAGCAGTGTTGCTTGAAACCTGGAAAAAAGGATCAGTTCCGTATTTTGTATGTCTTAATGTCAATGTTTGTGGAGCATTTCTACTAGCTGAATCACCCTTAGTAACAAGTTCAACGTTGACTCCTGCCTCTTTCATTGCATTAGAAAGCTGATTCATGGTCTGCTCAATATTAGTCCCAGCAATAGTTCGGAAATTTACTGAACGACCGCTCTCAGTAACTGTAATTTGTTCCTCTGCATCAATTATTTGCTGAGTCAAAGCAGCAGTTCCAGTATGGGTTGATCTAGTTGCAGCCTGCTTTATATTGATGTCGTAGCCGTAAACACCAGAACTTCTACCAGTTACACCTGCGTTAACAAACGATAAGTTTTTACCTGTCGTGACACCGTTTCCAGCACCGCTTCCATCAAGCAAAAACTTTTTCCCATATTGAGTATTCTTCGAAATTCGGTTAATTGATGCCACTATTTGATCAAATTCCTGCTGATCAGCCTGGAGCATCATTTCATCGTTAGCTGCTTCGTTAGCCGCGTGAATTGCCAATTGACGCGCCCTTACTAATGAAAGACTTACCTCATCAAGAGCGGCTTCTCCAGTCTGCATCAGAGATATTGCCATTTCAGAGTTGTCGATTGCCTGCTTAACACCTGCAGTTTGAGCACGCAAATGTTCAGATATCTGCAACTGTGCCGGAGCATCAGCACCACGGTTAATTTTTAATCCGGATGATAACTTTTCCAGTGTCTTTGATTGTAAAGATTGGTTTTTTAATAGATTGCGATGTGCATTTATAGCAGACGCATTTGTATTGATTCTCATAACATTCTCCTAAGTATGAATATAGGTAAACTGACAGTAATCCAAAGTATTAAAGGGAATAATCCCTTCACGCATCCCTGCACATGGATTTACATGTCATTGACCCATTCCGGACATTATTATCCAATCCTGACCAATAGAACAATTCATCCCGGAATAGTTCTTAAATCAGCCAGAAAGAGCCACTTTACCATTTGAAAAAAACACCACACCAGAGCTTCATTGCTTCCGGTTGTGGAAAATTATTAGACTTCTGCCCAGAGAATAACCCACTTAGAGCGGATACTCTGATTCAAGTCTTCAATTGTTAGATTCCGTTCTTGCGCCTGGAGTTTTACAAGCCTGAGCCTGCCTCTCAAAGACGGTTTCATCCATGAAACTTTGTCGGGCACTCCACCCTGCTGTAATTTATCAATGGTCTGGTAGTTCAGTTCCGGAATGGAACTGATCAACCTCCCATCGATAAAAACAGCACTCCTGGTTTCCGTTCCAGGATTTCCGCTCAGCAACATAAATCTTGCTGAGCAAAATTTTCAAACAACGTTAAAATCCGTCATCCTGAGCGCAGTCGGCTGCACCGGCTGCGCTCACCATAACGGTTCTTTCAATCGCTTACCGTCAAATGATGAAATGCTTTTCGCTGAATTCTTCCATGAGTCCAGCGAAATGCTACGTCATCATCAAATCCGCTTGGGGATCAAGCGAATACGAATCAGATCCCACTAACCATTTATTAATTTCATAACGGCTGCAGGAGTCTGATTTGCCTGTGCCAGCATCGCTGTGCTGGACTGGACCAATATCTGATTACGGGCAAAGGCCGACATTTCCTCAGCCATATCCGCATCACGAATTATTGATTCCGCATTTGTTACATTTTCATGTGCATTCCTTAAATAATTGAGATTGCTTTCTAAATCATTTTTCTGAAAAGCACCCATTTTTCCCCTAAATTTTGTAATTTCATCAATCGCCCGATCAATGATTAAAATTGCATCCTGAGACCTCTCTGCATCAGTAAATTCAACATCATTCAATGATCTAAAACCCGAATCATTCGTCACTCCGCTACCTAGTTTTTTGCTGTTGACACTTCTTAATGAAAAGCTTGTGGACTGCTCTACATTTGGTCCAACATGAAAAACCAGTGAGTTTTGAGAAAGTGTTACCGAACCAGCCATTTTGCCTGGCGGCGGTGTATTTTCTCCGGTATATCTAAGCTTCAGTCCGGAAACCTTCGATGGAATGCTACCTGTCAGGTACTGTCCTCTTCCTATTCCAAGCTCTCCTCCGATAAAACCTGCCACATCATCACCGTTTTTTATTTTGACCGAAACATCTGCTTGAGCAGACAAGACTCCGGACGTACTGCTGGCAACTTGAAAAAAATGTTCGCTGCCAAACTCATTATGCTTAAAACTCAAAAACTGTGGTGCATCCGGAGTTGCAGCGCTTCCTGGAATCCTGACCATCACTACATCCATTCCAGAAGCAATAACTGCTTTTTCCAGACGATTCATCGTAGTTTCTACGCTTTCCCCTGCTATGGTTTCAAAGTTCAATGTTTTCCCGCCTTCTGAAAATGTCAATTGTTCTCCTGCATCAATAAGTGCCTGGTTTAAGGATACAGTTCCTTTCACAGTAGATTGCGTGGCTGCCGTTTTAATTTCTACGGCATAGCCGCCCACCGGTGAAGAATTCGTATTTTCAGTTGCACTGACAAATTCCAGATTATCTCCGGCTGCAACTCCGTTTGCCCCCATACTGCCGTCCAAAATAGCCTTTTTCCCGTAATTCGAAATCTTAGCTATTCGGTCAATTGTTCGCAAAGAGTCTTCTAATTCTTGTTGATTGGCAGCCAGCATGGACTCATCGTTCACGGCTTCGTTCGCAGAACTAATCGCAAGTTGCCTGATATTAATTAGAGAACGGTTGACTTCTTCCAAAGCACCTTCAGCAGTTTGCAGCATTGTAATTCCAGTTTCAGAGTTGTCTATGGCCTGTCGAAGTCCCGCTATCTGTGCCCTCATCCTTTCTGAGATGATTAAGCCTGCAGGAGAATCGGCGCCGCGATTGATTTTCAATCCGGACGAAAGCCGTTCTAAATTTTTATTTTGAACCTCAGTATTCTTCATGAGGTTCCTGTGCGAATTCATCGCAGCAATATTATGATTGATCCGTAAAGGCATAAATCCCCTTTTTTGATTTGATTGATAAACGTATAAAATAAAACGACCAGATCTTTACCATCCTGGCTAAGATTCAGCCGAGTTGCCGTTACATTACGGCTCTTTCCAAAAGTTCCCACACTCTCGGAAATATAATCGCTTCCCTATCTTTTTTTATACTCAAGAAAAGAAGCAGTACTAAATTATTTAAGCTTATTTTTATAATAAATATATTCTTTTTATTACATTATTGAATAATATCAACGAGACTCTCATTAATTTCATAATAAGAATTTGAAACTCACATTCCGCTTCTGCGGATTTTAATATTAAACAATGATGTATCTAATCTTTACTTTAACAATGAGAGCACAGTTTCCTGATTCTGGTGTGCCTGTGCTTCTGTAGAGCGTACTAAATTCTTTGCAATTATGTTCCCCGTTTGTTCTGCGAAAACATGTGCTTCCTCACTATTTTCGATATTTTGATCTGTAATAACTAACTTGTCATATTCGTTTCGCAAATTCTTCATTGAGTCATTAAATGTAGTGTCACAAAACACCTTTACTCTGGCTCTGACTTCTGAAATTTCTTTCAGGCTTTTCTCTAAGACACGCATTGAGTCTTTAATTCTTTGTTCAGTCTGAATATTTATTTCCTGCAACGAATTAAAACCTGATACATTCTCAGTATCCACTCCCAGATGTGAAGTATGAATACTTGCCAGACTCAGCAATTCAATGTGCGGCTCCGGGATTCCTACTCTAAATTGAAATCCATTCTGGATCACAGAAACCGTACCAGCCACTTTATCTGCAGGCGCTTCACTTCCATAGTACCTGACAGTCAACCCGCTAATATCCTCTGTTTCTGCAGGAACACTTAAGTATTGTCCGTGTCCTAAACACGGCATTCCGTTGATTGTGCCTTTTAGATCTAATCCTGGAGAAGCAAGAGTAACTTTTTGACTCTCTAACGAAAGCAGACCCGGCGTGAAACTCGAAGCTTCAAAGCTGTACGCACTTCCGTACTGAAAGTGTCTGAAATGCAGTATATCATCTACATTTCTAACAATTTCCAACGGTATTTTAAGTTGAGAAATCCAGTCTGCAAGACGGCGAAATGTAGCTGAAACACTTTCCCCTTTCTGAGTAATAAAACAGTTTGAAGTCCCACCCTCTTCAAAGATAAGCTGTTCTTTTTGGTCAACTATATCTTGTGTAAATGGCCGAAAACCCTTTAGTTCCGATCTTGTTGCTGCTTCAGTTACTAAAACTTCATAACCGCTTAGTGGAGATGTTTTTGAATTGGAGTTCATCATTACAAAATCCAAAAACTCACCAGTCGCAACTCCTCGAACTCCGTAACTGCCGTCCAGCAAAGATTGATGTCCATAACTTGTTTCATCTGCTACTGTGTTTATCCGCTTAATCAACTTCACAAGTTCTTGCTGGTCAGCCTCTCTCAAAACTGAATTGAATTCTGTTTCTTTTGACACAATTACCAGTAATTCCATTATTTCTATCAATTTAACTTCGACATTTTCCAAAGCACTTGCTGCAGTTTGAACAATAGACATTTCTTCCTCAAGATGAGAAATTTCATTTTGCAAACCAGTTGACTTAAGTCGCAAATCTTCATTTATCATGAAATGAGCGGAAACGTGATCTTTCACAACAGCCGGACGCACCGGAGTTTTTTGTTTTTCTTTTTTCTCTTGCTCCTGCTGCTGGTACATTGAATTTCTAAAAGTACCATGTTCGCTCAATCCCCCCATAGCAGGTCCAATATTTGTTCGAATATTAATAGACATATTTCCTCTTATGTTTATAATTCTCCGGCAGAGAAACTCCGTGTCCAAAGACATGTCATTCCTCTTTCCGGGGACGAAACTTAACTTAAAATTTAACTTAATAAATAATTTGCAAACCTGCTGATGTTCAGACAGCAAATTTGTAAATCATTTTTTCTGCTGACAACCGGCAAGGTTCAAGAAACAAGATAAGGGCTAGGCACAGGACCTTGAACCTTAAACCATGAATCTTGAACCTTAAACCGTATTACTGAGTTACACTTCCAATCAGTTGCAATACTGATTTAGGAATCTGGTTGGCTTGTGCAGCCATTGCGGTGCCTGATGCAATCAAAATTTGATTTTTGGTAAAGTCACTCATTTCCGCAGCCATATCTGAGTCACGGATGATAGACTCTGCATTTGTCAGGTTTTCACTGGATATACGTAAATTTCGTAAATTAGATTCTAGAGAATTTCTCTGGAATGAACCAAGATTCCCACGTAACACACCAATATCCTGGATTGCTTTGTCAATCAATTTAATTGAGTCTTGGGCACCGGTACTGCTAGTCAAGTCTAAATCAGCCAAGCTGTTGAATTCACTCTTATTTTCCACACCTCTTGCAATTTGCCTTGTGCGGAGATTATCTAATGAAAAAGATATCGTTTGGTTGCGATTCGCACCAACCTGATAAACTACAGATCTTTGTGTAATATGAACGTATCCTTCTACATCTTTTCCAACCATTTCTTCATTAGTCTGTTTGACAAGTTTTTGACCAATTACTCTGCCTTGTTCATCTTTAATATATACAACACGATGTCCCAGTTCTTTGTCATACTGAACAATTATTCCTTCAGTGGGCGAACCCTGTGCGCCGTGCAGAAACTGACCTTCGCCTATAGCAAGGTCACCTCCGATATAACCCGATACATCCTGTCCTCCGCTGGAAAGCTTAATAGTTTCTGATTTTTCTCCAAACAGTCCTGAAAGATTAGTTGAGACCGCAAAATTCGGTCTGCTGCCGTAATGTTTATGTTTTACCGTCAGCATACCATTTTCATTGATTACTATTATTACAGAAAGACCGCTTTCATCTGCCTTTTTCTGTAGTGACCTCGCAATTAAATCGGCCAACCTTGCTTCAGTGTTTTCTCTGGAAAATGTCTCGGGAGATCTACGGAAATTCCCCAGCAATTGCTGTATATTTTTCTTTAGATTTCTCTCCTCATTGGTATCCATTCCCATGACCCTGTTATTTTCCTTAAGCACAAACGAAGCGCCTTTTTCTATTTCTTCCAACGACATTCTTCTGCCAGCATTTACTTCCGCACGTGCTGCGACTTGTTCAATGTCAACTGAGTAGCCTTGTTTTGTAGGAGCCTGCTGGGTAACCGGTGAAGCACTATAAAAAGTTAACCCATCACCAACAGCCACACCATCTACTGCATTGCTGCCGTCAAATAGTATTTTTGTGCCGAATTGAGTTGAAACAGCAATCCTATCCATAGTCGACAGAAGCTCTTCTACCTCCAACTGGTCTGCCTGCAGCATGTTTTCATCGGCTGCCCCATCATTTGCGGCATGCAGTGCTAATTGACGCATACTGATCAACATTGAACTAAACTCACTCAACACGCCCTCTGCTGTCTGCACCATTGAGATTGATGTCTCCGAGTTTTTAACTGCCTGATTGAGTCCTGAAATTTGTGTACGCATTTGCTCAGAAATCATCAGCTCAGCAGGACTGTCTGCTGCAGAATTGATTTTTAAACCAGAAGATAGACGTTCCAGATTCTTTTTTGTATCGTTTATAGAACTGCTTAAATGTCTCAAAGAGTTAATTGCAGCTGTATTATGGTTGACGCGCATGGCATCCTCCTTTAATTGGAGTTAAACAATTGGTCAGGTAATCATGACCTTAGTTGATTAAAATTTTGTAATAATATATTTATTTTTATTACATTTTATAAAATAGTATGACCTTGATTAATTTTTAATTCAGCAACATAACTACCCTTTACCTCACCACACATTAATGTAATCGGTTTCAGGCATTTTTCTGAATGCTCAAAAAGTCATTACAACCCCGCACTATTCCGTCTTAACGGGAATAAAGTCGGGCAACAAACGTCGCAGCATTTTCAAAACGACGTCCTCAAAGAAATTACAAAAATATCGCAACTCGACCTGTTCTGAATCAGCGAAAACCTGATACTTCAACAAGAAACAACTGGTCCTGACGGCAGAAAAGTGTCTGCAGCAATTATTTATTTGTAAATTTGACGCAATTCGATGCTGCGTCTTATCAAGAGAGTACTCAACTCCCTTCACAAAACGCAATTTTGAATAACTACATTATCAACTGATGTAAAACAATTTTTTCAAAAATATGGATATTACAATTACTATCCAGTAGAGTTTGAAGAATTTCTGCAAACTCCGACCTTCCTCCTTCACTTTGAAATCAAACTCCAAAGATTCAGGTCAAACTGTTTTGGTCAGTGCTGTATTCTATTGAACATAAGACCCTGTGCTGACATCTCCATGCTTAAACATCACAAAGCAAAATTTTAGTGTTCAGATTTGGATGCAGATCTTAATTAGACATACATTGGCATCTGAGCTCATAAGTTTTAATTCATGAGCACACTAAAAGCCGTATTGGTCGGCACTGTCGTGCCTCACAGCTCATAACAAGAGTTAAACATAGAGCGAGCAATCACAACTCCAGACTGCGGCTGCCGACGACATTAACTTTGAAAAAGTGAACCTGTCACAACCTGCTCAAAAGCAAATACAATAATATTTTCAAAGATCATTAATTCTCCCTGGTCCACCAAAATAATTCCTGTTTCACAAGACCGTATTCGGTGATGAGGGAGTTAGTATTTTTTTGGAATCTCCCCCTTATTTATTGAGTAGAGAGATTCGTGCATTCTCCTAACTTGGATACTTTCGTTCCAGGAAAGGATTTTCATTGTGTTTCTTATCGACACCTTAAACTGGAACTTTAATGCTTTTTTGGGGTTTATTTTTATATGAAAGTAAAGGGGGCCATTTCCTGAGAAAATACGGAAACGAAACTTGGATAATTTAGATTTAGTTTTCAGCTTAGAAAAAATAATTAAAACCAAAAAGGGGGTAGGTACGTCTGTCCTGAAGGGTGTAATTCAGAGCGTTCTCACCACTCTTGCGTTCAACAAATTTTGCATCCTTCAGTCTCCGGTGTTCAAGAATGGTATCCCACCATGAGTGAATTGCAATCGGTTGTGTGAGATCAAAATTTCCTTCTGCAGGATGATAAACCATTCCCAAATATATTCCTGCAACAAAAGCAACCCCAGGTGATGCAGTAAAGCCTGCTCCTGAATGCACGGCTCCAAAAATAGCACTGGCTGTAATTATACTTCCCCAGCGTGAGGGACTTTTGCTGAAACCCATTGAAAACAAATTGAACAAAGATTTCTGAATCACACCGCGAAACAGCATTTCCTCGCCAACACCAACCAGTTGATACTGTAAAAACGATGTGTTTATGATTTCATTTTTACTCAAATCATTGTCCACATGATAAGTAACTAAATCTGAATCAAGAGAAACTGTAGAAGCCCAGATTGTCGGCACCCAGAAAGTCCATTCATCAGCATATTCCCACACCTGAAAAGGAGACAGCATCAACCCAAAAGTACTGGAGTTTTTTTCACAGCCAGTCTCATACAGATCATAAAAAGTTGCAAAAGTGAGGTTGCCGTACATGCTTAAATATACATTCGCATAATACGTTTCTCTGGAATAGAAAAAATCATGTTGCTTTTTGTCATCCGCTAAGTCTGTCTCTTTATAAATCTTATTGAAGTATTGTTCGTAATCGCTGCTGCTTGAATTTTGCCAGTATTTATTAAGTACAATCCAACGCGAACCACCCAAAACCAGCATTTTGTCGTAGTGACCAAGAATTCCATATCCCAGTCCAGGTATGAGATATTCCGCTACTGTAGCTCCTATGCATCCGAAACTGGAAACTCCCCAGGCTGAAACTGGAATGAATATACCAGCCAGCATAGTAAATATTAGCAACTTCAACTTTTTTAAAAAACAAACCAAATTTTCCTCTATTTTTCAAATAGTATTTTGATAGACAGACTTAACTGTTTCGAAAAAAATCTAAAATCCACACAGTTATTTCGACCGTAGGGAAGAATCTTAATAATTATAGTGTGATCGCTTATGCAAAATTTTAACTTCGTTCAACATGACATGGTATTAGGTCTTTTTAAGACTGCTACAAGCTTTAAACATACAGAAAACAATTTTATACTTCAACACAAACTAACAACATTCATTACTAAATAAAACTCCAAATAAAATAAATAAAGCTTGACAACAAATCTGGCTAAATATATGATTGCGCTGTTTCGTTGTTTTTCCATAATGGAGAAATAAAATCGTGACAGCAACGGTCAGTTGATCTTGTTGTCTCTTTTTAATATTAAACAAAAAGGTCCGCATGAATCGAAGAAAATTTATTAAGGGCGCATCCGTTGCAGGTGGTGCAACTGCCATTGCAGCCTCTACTTTCCCAGCACCAGCGTTTGCTCAAAAGCGCATTGAAATCACCATGGTAGCAACTTGGGGACGTGATTTCCCTGGACTTGGTACGGGAGCCCAACGTTTTGCTAAAAGACTATCAGATATGACTGATGGTCGAATGAATGTTAAATATTATGCTGCAAATGAAAGGGTCAAAGCTTTTGATTCTTTTGATGAAGTAGCCTCTGGGAACGCACAGATGTATCATGCTGCAGATTATTACTGGAAAGGTAAGCATCCTGGCTGGGCCTACTTTACAGCGGTTCCATTTGGATTTGTCTTCAGTGAAATCAATTCCTGGATCAACTTTGGCGGAGGACAGGAACTATGGGACGAATTGGCGGGCAGTTTTGGCCTGAAATGCTTAGCCTGCGGAAACACGGGTGTACAGATGGGAGGCTGGTTCCGTAAGGAAATCAACTCTGCAGACGACCTGAAGGGGCTCAAAATGAGGATTCCTGGTTTGGGCGGAGACGTTATGGCAAAGCTAGGTGCCTCTCCTGTCTCACTTCCAGGCGGGCAAATATACGAGGCCCTGATTTCAGGAGCAATCGATGCCACAGAGTGGGTTGGTCCCTGGAATGACAGCTTTTATAAATTCTATGAAGCAGCTAAGTACTACTACTATCCAGGTATGCACGAGCCGGCATCCATGTTGTCTCTCGGCATGAACAAATCGTGGTGGGAAGGTCTTTCAAATTCTGATCAACTCGTCATAAAAGCCGCATCTCATGCTGAAAATGATGTCATGATGTCTGAGTACAATGCTAAGAACGGTTTTTATTTAGAAAAACTGATTCGTGAGCAGGGTGTTCTGTTGAGACGCTTTAATGATGATGTCTACGACGCCTTTGGAGAAGCTGCTGAAGACGTATTTAGTGAAGCCCGTGCACACAGTAATCTTGCCGAGCGCATTCATGCTAGCTTTGTCAAAACACGTCAAGAGGTTGGAAGCTGGATGAATATTTCTGACCAGGAATACCTCAGACAGCGTAACCGTGTGCTTGGTGTTTCGTGATTAAAGGTCACTACTCAAGTCTGAAGACGGTATCTTAAACTGTATACCGTCTTCTTACTCTCCACTAACATTTCAGTTCTCCATCTGATTCCTAAATATTCTGTTCTAATGATTTTTTAAAATTTTTCCGGCCAAATCATATCATTTAAAATCGATCTTTCAGCGGACATAAAATATTGACTGATACTATTCCAAACTCTCTTTGGGTTCCTAGACTACTAAGAATTTTTGCCTGGTCTACGGTCAGTCTGACCATGCTTTTTTTGGTGAACAACTACCTAATTTTCTGGAAAGGATGGCCTGGTTTATGGAATTTTTTTGCTCATCATGAATTGTTTGGAATCTCAGCTCTCAGGATTCCTCTAAGTCCTGACGCTCAGATATTGGGGTGGATTCAAACCATTATACTTATTTTACTTATACTCGTGATCATTCTTTTTGTTCTCAAAACTCCCATAAGGACATTAAGTGAAGATTCCAGAATTTTTACCAGATTCGCAGCCTATCTGACACGAGCATGTTTCTGGGCTGTTTTTATAGTCGGTTGTGTCGACATAGTAATTTCCTTTCTGCGTTTAGAAGACCTATTGAGTCCCATGTTCGGGAAAGTGATGGCGGTTGAGCTGGGACGTTCAGTTTTTCGAGGGACCTATGTGCATTACCCTCTGATAATTTTAAGTTTCGTAATTGCTTTTTTTGTAAGAGGTCTTGGTTTCACTTGGCTGGCACTATTGGTGGTGATTGCTGAATTCCAGATTGTCATCTCACGTTTCGTTTATTCCTATGAACAGGCTTTCATGGGAGACCTGGTGCGTATGTGGTATGCAGCACTCTTCCTTTTTGCAAGTTCTTATGCATTGGTAACCGAGGGACATGTGCGAGTGGATGTTTTGTATTCACGGTTTAAATCAAAAACCAAGGCCCTTTCAAATGCCATAGGTTGTGTCATTCTAGGTGCTCCTCTGTGCTTGGTTATCCTTACAACAGGTATGTGGGGTAAAGGTAACAGCTTGAACAGTCCTTTACTTAGTTTCGAGGTATACCAACAGGGTTTTGGGATGTATACGAAATACCTGATGGTCGGTTTTCTAGTCGTTTTTGCGGTCTGCATGCTAGTCCAGTTCATGGGGTATTTCCTAAACAGTACAGCAGAGTTGATTGAAGGACAGATGAATTCAGATCAAAAGCTTAAAAATAATCCATGATTTAACAACCTTAAAGAACCTACATGGAAGTCTTTTTTCTACTTCTTCTTGTACTCCTGATGGTGAGTGCACTTACTTCAGGATTCCCAGTCGCCTTCTCTCTCCCAGGTTCAGCTATACTCAGTATCGGAATAGCTGCCCTTTGTGGTTATGTATTTGAGGGTAACGCATCAGCTTATTTTGTCCAGGATGGACCTCTGGAGTGGCTAAGTGCAGGAGTAACCAACTTTAGGAGCCTATACTGGGATGTGGAACGAGACACCCTGATTGCAATTCCACTTTTCATTTTCATGGGCATTATGCTTCAGCGTTCAAAAATTGCTGAAGACCTACTCGTAACAATGGCTCAACTGTTTGGTCCTATTCCAGGTGGTCTTGGTATTTCTGTAGTTTTCGTAGGAGCCTTGCTTGCAGCCACTACAGGAATAGTTGGTGCTACAGTGATTGCAATGGGACTCATTTCACTACCGGCAATGCTGGAACATAACTATTCCAAACCCCTTGCAACCGGAACCATCTGTGCTTCAGGGACACTGGGACAGATTATCCCTCCTTCCATCGTCTTAATCATCCTGGCTGATCAGCTTTCAAATGCAGCAGACATTGCCAACACTTCAAGAATAGCCAATTATAAATTGGCAACAGGTGAGTTTGTGATGCCCTCAGAATTCGATGTCACTTCTGCCAGTGCAGGAGAAATGTTTATTGGAGCCTTCATTCCAGGGATTGTGTTGGTTGGACTTTACATGGTCTATATTCTCATCTCTGCATTGCTCAAACCCGAGACAGCCCCTCCTATCCCTTATGAAGGAAAAATAGATGGCAAGTTCATTATAAAAGTACTTATGGGCCTTGTACCTCCACTGGCATTAATTTTTACGGTGTTGGGGTCAATCATCATGGGCATTGCCACAGTCAATCAGGCGGGCGCTATTGGGGCTATTGGAGCTATGATTATGGGAGGCTATAAGCTCACGGAGGGCCAAAAAAACTCCTTCTATCCTGCCATCCTGGCTGTGATTTCCACTGCAATAATTATTATCACTCTCAACTTTTACCAATTAAACATCAGAAACATCCGTGATTCAGAAGAAGGCATTGCAATGATCATTGCCACCATCGCAGTGATTGGACTTTTAATTGCTGTTTTCTGGAGTGCATGGAGGACTTTCCGTATAGAAGACGCTCTGAGGGGTGTCATGCTTGAAACCTCAAAAACCACTTCAATGGTGTTTATAATACTTCTAGGTGCAACCATGCTGACATCTGCCTTCAGAGGATTTGGAGGAGAGGAACTGGTGAAGGAATTCCTGTCCAGTATACCTGGAGGATTCTGGGCGCAGTTTATGGTGGTGATGGCTGTCATCTTTATATTGGGATTCTTCCTGGATTTCATTGAAATCGCTGTAGTCGTTGTTCCTTTAGTAGCCCCCATTCTCATGGCCGACCCTTCCGCAAACATAACCGCTGTTTGGCTAGGGGTCATGATTGGTATTAACCTGCAAACTTCTTTTCTCACCCCTCCTTTCGGCTTTGCTTTGTTTTACTTAAGAGGCGTGGCCCCACCTGAGGTGAAGACGCTTCACATTTATCGTGGTGTGGTTGCCTTTATCATTTTACAACTGGTTGGTCTGGCCATTGCTGGCTACTTCCCCCCTTTGGTTAATTATCTGCCAAACAGAATGTACCTGACTTCAGACAATGCTCCTCCACCAATAAATCCTAAGCTTCAGAAGTGCATTGAAGAAATTACATTCCCATTTTATGCAGAACACGAAAACGACATCCGCGCCGGAGTAGATGCTATCAGCCAAGTGAATGTTGAATACCTTCCTGATAAATACAAGAAAGCTCTAAAAACTTCACAGTTGCAGGTACTGGCCACTTTTGATCTCGTTGAAGCTGTCCACCAGAGTGACCAGCATCTTAATGAATTCATCCCAAGCTATGAAGACCTGCATCAGCTTGTAAGAAGAACCCAGTTTGAGGTTAGAAAAATTGAGTATGACATTCATGAACTTGAACAACGTAAGATGCGACTTGAACGTAATGTGAATTCTGTTGATGCTCTGATCATGAAGCAAATCGGAGAAAGCATTGAAACATTTCAAGGGATGATAGATGAACTGGAAAAGAAAATCCCTTCACAATGGCTATCCGAAAGAGAAAAATTCGAAAAACTCAATAAAGAAGCTCGTTCCGCCCGTCAGAAATATAGAAGAAACTCAGATAGTGCATACGAACCTCTGAGCCAACTCGGCGCTATTCTGCTTCAAACTCCAATGCTTATTAATATCGAGAATCAACTCAAATCCATCAAGTCAGTGATTGAAGAGGAACAACCTGATTCTGCCATGCAACGAATCAAGGAAATTGAGTCAAGTCTTGGAAGTATTGCAGGGGCAAGTCCCATTAAATCAAAATTTTCCAAGGCACGTCGTGCATTGAAAGGGAAGAAACCTAACGTTGAGAATGCTCTGAAACATTGGCAAAATGGTATGGCAATATATTTTCAGGAAATTAATTGGCGTCAACTCGCTGTTAATGAACTTGCTCAGCCCCTGGCTAATTATGAGTTTCTGCTCAAGGATTCAATTGGATTAAGAATGCAGAAAAAACTCAATAAGGATCAGGCCTTAGCTGTTGCTACCTGCAAATCTTCACATGAAGATATCTCTTTGTTTTTTTAAACTAAATTTTTAATAACCCACTTTAAGTTTTCCTCATGGCCGGTCGTACAGAATCACTCCAGAACATAACCATGTCTGGAGGTGGAGCATATTCACTTGCCACCAAAGGAGCAGAAGATGTAATAAACGCTGCTACACAGATCGTGCTGGAAGCTCTTGACTCAATAAATATTTCTGAGAATCAAGATCTTTTTACTTTCTCAGACATGGGCACTGCCGATGGGGGGACATCGCTAAAGATGGTTGGAAATCTGATAAATGCGATTCAGAAAAATAATCCTGGAATCAGCTTTAACATCGTCTATGCAGATCAACCGAAAAACGATTTTAATGGACTGGTACAAACAGTACTTGGTTTAGGTCATTTCCCCAGTTACCTTGAAAGCACTGAAAACGTTTTTCCTCTATTCTCAGCAAATTCCTTCTACAAGCAAATTCTTCCTAACAACACTTTAGATTTCGGTTTCTCAGCGACGGCCATGCACTGGCTAAGCGGGAAACCTTGTAATTTAAGTAACCACGTTCACATGGTCGGTGCAGATGGTGAGGAATATTTACGTTTTTCAGAGCATGGGAAAAAGGATTGGGAGACCATCTTACTTCATCGTGCACATGAACTTAAGCAGGGAGGGCAGCTGGTATTGCTTAATTTCTGCCGGGATGAAAACGGCAAATACCTGGGTAACACGACGGGTGTGAACATGTTCACCAACTTTGCCGATATCTGGCAGGATTTTTTGGATCAAGGACGAATCCGACCCGAAGAGTACCGGAATATGACTCTGCCACAATATTACAACACGGTTGAGGAATTCAGTGCTCCCTTGAAAAATTCCGAAAGTTCCGTCTATCTCGCAGGATTGAGACTCAAAAATATTGAAACACGGATTACTCCATGTCCCTTTGCAGAGGCATTCAAGGATCACCAGGATGCACAACGATTTGCGGAAGAATATATCCCAACGATCAGAAGTTGGAATGAAAGTATCTTTTTCGGTGCCCTCGACATTCAACGTCCGTTGAAAGAACGTAAAAAAATCATCCATGACTACTATCAAACCTACCAAAAACAAGTGCAGGAGTCACCCGAATTGCACCGTATGGATTACGTGCATGCTTTCATCGTCATAGAAAAATCTAGAACGAAAATCTCAACAGAAATTTAAATTTCAAATTAAAAGAGCGGCAACCTTGTTAAGGCTTTCTTTTGCATCGCCGAAAAGCATCGAGGTATTGTCTCTGTAGTAAAGAGGATTCCCAACTCCAGAATATCCTGTAGCCATACTGCGTTTGAGTACTACCACAGTTTTAGCATCCCAGACTTCAAGAACCGGCATACCGTATATCGGACTGCTTTCGTCATCCAGTGCCCCAGGATTGACGATGTCATTTGCTCCAATAACCAATACCACATCCGTTGCATTAAACTCTGAATTAATCTCATCCATTTCAAAAACGATATCATAAGGCAAGTTGGCTTCGGCCAACAGGACGTTCATGTGTCCTGGCAAACGTCCAGCAACCGGATGTATGGCAAATTTTATACTGATATTTCTTTTACGCAGGTTTTCGGTGATTTCGTGTACAATGTGCTGTGCCTGTGCCACTGCCATTCCGTAGCCCGGAACAACGATAACCTGTTTGGCTCCACGCAGTATATCTGCAGTTTCTTCATAAGAAATTGATTGTGCTTCTTTTCCATCATCCTCTTTAGAGACCGCAGTAACCGTACCTTCTGCTACACCAAAGCCCCCTGCAATTACACTGATGAAAGAGCGGTTCATGCCTCTGCACATAATGTAACTTAGAATTGCTCCGCTGCTTCCAACAAGTGCTCCTGTAATTATCAGTAAATCATTGGAAAGCATGAATCCGGCAGAGGCAGCAGCCCATCCGGAATAGCTGTTGAGCATGGAGACAACTACCGGCATATCTGCTCCGCCAATCGCCATGATCATATGAATTCCCAGCAATCCGGCAATGGAGATAATTATTAAGAGATACATGATTTGCTCTTCCGGTGCTCCGTTCACAAACCATGTTCCAAACAAAACACTGACCAGCACCAATAATATATTGAGTTGATGACGCAATGGTAATGTCAAAGGTTTTCCGCCTAAACTTCCTCTCAATTTCAAAAAGGCAATCACTGACCCCGTAAATGTGTAGGCACCAATAAAAACACCAAGAACAATTTCAATTTTGTGAATTAACAGCTCTGTACCAGTTAGGCTGCCTGACTCTAAATGACTGACAATGCCGACCAGCACGGCTGCAGCTCCGACAAAACTGTGCAAAATAGCCACAAGTTCTGGCATTGCCGTCATGGCTACACGTCGAGCAGCAACTAATCCAATTCCACCGCCAATAAGCATAACTAATATTAAAGTGCCAATACTGCCAACCTGCCCTCCAAGAACAGTGGCAACAACAGCAATGATCATCCCTGCAACACCAAACATGTTGCCGCGCCGGGCAGTTTCTTGATTAGAAAGTCCTCTCAAACTGAGGACAAAAAGTACAGCTGACACAATGTAAGCAACAGTAATAAGTCCTTCAGGCATTATTCAGTTTAATAGTTTATGGTTAAACAACGGCTGCTATATATTTGCAACCAACAATATATTTGATTATTTTCGAAACATTTCCAGCATGCGGTGAGTAACTAGAAAACCGCCGACAATGTTTATAGCGGCAATCAGGACCGCAATGGCAGGCAAGATGATCTGTTCTCCGGAAAGATGTATCATCCCCCCAATCACAATTATTCCACTGATCGCATTGGTGACACTCATCAGCGGTGTATGCAATGAAGGCGAGACATTCCAAATCACCATGTATCCGACAAAACAAGCGAGAACAAATACTGTTACATGGGAAATGAATTCTGAAGAACCTCCAAATCCAATCAGAACTACCAAAACAAAAGCCGAGAGCCAGCCAATCATTTTTAACAATGACCACTTTTTCTTTTCTACTTCTGGTAATTCAGATATCTTTTCAGAAACTGTTTCCAGTTTTACTGGTGCAACAGTTTTTTTCTGAACTTTATTTTGTGCCTCCGGATCCCAAAGAACTTTTCCATCATGAACCACTGTAATTGCACCAGTAATCTCGTCTTCCAGATCAAGGTTTAGTTCCCCATCTACATTCAGGTGCTGAATTAATTTAGCAGTATTGTTGCTGAAGAGTTGACTTGCTTGTGTTGGCAAACGACTAGGAAGGTCTGTAAAACCAATGATGGTCACTTTTTTGTAAACACGAAATTCTCCTGGTTTTGTCATTTCACAATTTCCACCTCCTTCGGCAGCCAAATCTACTATAACTGATCCAGGAATCATGCTCTCTACCATTTCTTTAGTAATCAAAACTGGTGACTTCTTGCCAGGAATAGCAGCTGTCGTAATGATAATATTTACTTCCTTTGCCTGCTCGGCAAACAATCTCATTTCTGACTCAATGAATTCTTTACTCATTGTTTTGGCATAGCCACCGCTGCCGGCACCATCCTCCTCCAAATTCATTCCCAAATATTCTGCCCCCATGCTCTGAATTTCTTCACGTACGGAAGTTCTTGTATCGAAAGCACGTACTATTGCACCTAAACTCCGGGCTGCTCCTATAGCAGACAGTCCCGCAACGCCGGCGCCAATCACCAAAACTTTAGCCGGAGGGATTTTCCCTGCTGCCGTAATTTGCCCTGTAAAGAGACGACCAAAATTATGTGCTGCTTCAGTTACTGCTCTATAACCAGAAATATTTGCCATGGAACTAAGTACATCCATCGACTGCGCACGTGAAATTCTAGGTATAGCATCCACTGCAATTGCAGTCCCACCAGTTTTTGCAAGCCTTTTCAATAAATCAGGGTTACGCCCAGGATTCAACAGGCAAATCAGACAAGCATCTTTACGTAGTAAATCTGCCTCATGTTCTTCGGTTTCAAGATTTTCTTCAGGAGGGCGAATCTTGAGGATTACATCTGTCTTTTCCCATATTTTATGTGCAGACTCAACTATTTCTACACCAGAATCTTCATATTGATCGTCTGTAAAGTTAGCTATGATTCCTGCTCCGTGTTCGAGCAGGACAGAATGCCCATTTTTAATGCATTGTTTCGCAACAGAAGGTGCCATCGCAACCCTGCGTTCGCCTGGATGAATTTCTTTGAGAACTCCAATGATCATTAGTTACTCCTAAATTTGTTTGAGGTGAATGTAAGCCCCTTTAATATAACATAGAGTTAAATTCATCTGAATAGGGAAATTTACGAAAAAAATAGTTGATGTAATCTTAGAAAGTGTTTTTTAACAAAACATGCTTTTAGGACTTGGAGATATTCGCTCATAAATAGTACACTACAGACCGAACCTAGATTATTACAATCAGCTTTTCTCAAATTCAAACAAATGCTGGAATCATTGACAAACCACTATTGCATTTATTTCATAGATCATAAAATGGAATTTGGATGGATAGAGGGCATACAAAA
>Ga0207913_1000109_pt1 | contig 20185 bp, 18 predicted proteins | sample DeeseametaMP2913_FD_184168 | JGI IMG/M metagenome (GOLD analysis project Ga0207913, IMG submission 184168) | Marine microbial communities from the Deep Atlantic Ocean - MP2913 (SPAdes) | ecosystem: Environmental > Aquatic > Marine > Oceanic | place: West of Santa Cruz de la Palma, Atlantic Ocean...
AACGTAAAGTCCCCTCAGAGTGTGGCATGTCCAGAGATGGCACAACCGTGGAGCTTGACCTTCAGGACCCCAAGTTTTCGGTCATGTGTAACTGTCCTCATAACCCACACCGTGCATGCCCTACAAAGCTCTCAGCGCTCTATCACATGCTCAATCTGGTGCGAGAGCATAAACAGGGCCGCTCTCCCGAGGAAGAACAGCTCTACAAGGGGATCAAGGAGACGCTGATATCGCCGCTCTGGCAACGTCAGATCGATTTCCTGCTTGAACAACTTGAACCTAAACCTCTGATCCCCGAAGAGCTCTCTGGTATGCCATGCTGGATTGGCTGGTGTATCAAGGAAACACCTCAACAGACCCTCTCGCTGTATCCTGCCCTGATGCGCCACAAGAAGCGAGGCAATGGTGTGATGAGCAAGGCGTTCAAGCCCACAGAAGCACACCTTGAGGAGATTGAAGACCAGGCCGAGGTTGAGCGCCTTAGACGATGGATGCTCATTCAAAACTCCACGCATCAATCCACCGATGAAGAGCGCATGATCCTCGACATCGCCAACCACAAGCACCTTTATCTTCACACCACCATGACACACCCCTGTCGTGTGCGTGTGGAAGAGATCAAGGTCCAGGTCGCACGTAACGCAGATGACGCCATGGAGATGGCCTTTGTCGCAGGTGATCATACACTTGATGAATTTGAGGTCCACGACCTCGCATGGGCGATGCGACACAAGCCATACAAGCTTATTCAACTCAGAGTGTATGATGATCACGGTGAAATCCTCTTCTACAGAGCCTCTCAAAAGACGTTGAAATTAATGGAGGTTCTCCCATCAAGAAAGATGAATTTACCCATTAAATCAGTAAGTTATTTGCTTGATAATTTGAGCAAACGTCCCGTGGCACAGGAGAGCATCGAGCTTGATCAGGGGTTGCGTGGCAAGAAGGTCAAGGGAGAGCATAACCTGATCATCAGGCTGTCCATGGTACGAGGTGTGTTGAGCATCGCGCTGCGAGCGCAACCTCTGGAAGGTGGTGTCACACATCATCCAGGCGGTGGTCCCACCATGATTTACACAGTACGCGATGGAGAGGCGCTGTATACTGAGCGAGACTTGCCCAAAGAAGTCAAGAAGGCCAAGAAGCTTATTCGTAAGCTTGATCTTGATTACAGCGCAGGCGACCTCATGGCCTGGGATGAAACAGAGCCCGAGTATGCCATTGAGCTTGTAGACCACATCAAGGCTCTCTCCGAACTGGACCCTTCCCTCAAGGTGCTCTGGGATAGCAAGGAGCCACGCATCGTTGGCACAGCCACCAATCAGCAGATGTTCCTCAAGATCTCATTGAAGGACAAGCTCTTTGAGATTGGCGGGCAGCTTGACATTGATGGTGAAAATATACCCGTGTCACAACTCCTTGATGCCGCCAGCGAGCAGCGCCGCTGGATTCAAATCAAGGATGACCACTGGCTCAAGCTTGATGAGAGCCTGCAACAGAGCGTGGACAAGCTGGAGCAGCTCTCCAAACAAAACAGGTATGGTCAGATCTCTATTCTTGCAGCGCCCGTCATCGAGGAGCTCAAGGAGGAGGGTGTGCACATTGATGGGCCTCCCGAGTGGTTTGATTATATCGACCGTATGAAGTCGGCGATGGATGAGGAGGTCGTGATTCCGAAAACCTTGAAGGCCACGCTGCGACCTTATCAGGAGGATGGGGTTCGGTGGTTGTTGAGGTTATCACGATGGTCTCCAGGGGCGTGTCTTGCCGATGATATGGGTCTTGGTAAAACCATTCAGGCGCTTGCCTTGTTGCTTGATCGCAGCGAGCTTGGACCCGCGCTTGTCGTCGCGCCCACCTCACTTGGGTTTAACTGGGAACAGGAAGCACAGAAGTTTGCGCCCTCATTGAACATCATCAGGTTGCGCAGCAAGAGCGATTGTGAGCTCCTTGGTGAGCAATCTCTAAAGAACAAAAAAGATTATAAATCAAATGTTTACATTATGAGTTATGATCTTCTCGCCAGGAACCACGAGCAGCTCCAACACATCTTGTGGCAGACCATGGTCCTTGATGAGTCGCAGGCCATCAAGAACAGCGCGACCAACCGCGCAAGCGCCGTGCATGGTCTTGATGCCAAGTTCAAGCTTGCCCTGACAGGCACGCCGCTTGAGAACCATACAGGAGAGCTGTGGAGCTTGATGCGCGCGATTACTCCAGGTTTGCTCGGTTCACAGGCGCAGTTTCGCAAGAAGTATCAGATCCCCATTGAGCGCGATGAAGATCAACGCGTGCGTCAGATGTTGGCCAGGCTCGTGTCGCCCTTTATCCTCCGTCGCCTCAAGCGAGATGTCGCGCAGGATTTGCCAGAGCGCACGGATATTCGACTTGCCGTGGAGCTTTCATCAGCAGAAAGAAAGCTCTACGATGAGCTGCGACGTGCGGTGCTCTCCAAGATCTCCAAGACGGACAATGCTCCTGGAGCCACACGTGGTACGCAAGAGAACAAGTCACGTTTTGATGTGCTCGCTGCAATTACACGTTTGCGTCAGGCGGCGTGCCATCCTCAGCTTTACCAGCCTCACACGACGACAAAGTCAACCAAGGTGGCGATCCTGAAAGACCACCTTGAGGGTCTTGTCGAAGAGGGCTATGCCGCGCTGGTCTTTAGTCAATTTACGAGTTTGCTTGGGCTCGTCAGGGAGGAGCTTGAGCAGACAGATTTGCGCATTGCATATCTTGATGGGTCACTGTCGGCGGTACAGCGCCAGAAGGTGGTCAGTGATTTTCAGGATGGAAAGTATGATGTGTTCCTGTTGTCCATCAAGGCAGGTGGTGTGGGTCTGAACCTTACGCGCGCCAACACGGTGTTCTTGCTTGATCCGTGGTGGAACCCTGCTGTGGAAGATCAGGCGACGGACAGGGCGCACCGTATTGGTCAGAAGGAGCCCGTCACGGTGTACAGGCTTGTCGCGGAGGGCACGATTGAGGAAGCGATTTATGAGCTTCATGAGGAGAAGCGAGCATTGCTTGATGGTGTGTTGTCAGAGACCGATGCGCAGTCAGGGCGTGCACTGTCCGTGGATGAGTTAAAGGGTTTGATTTTTGGTGAGTAGGTGTGTGTTGGACGCAAAAAAGAGTTCAGGGCGAGTTTGGCCAAAAATCGAAGATTTTTGGCCAAACTCGCCCTGAACTCTTTTTTGCAGCACATGAAATTTATTTCATGTGCATTATCAGTGACATAAGTTCTGTTTATTCAGGGTCTTGCTCATGATCTTGAGCGTCATCAGCGCCAGTGATACGAACTTTATGTGCGCGTGAGAGAAGATCGGTCAGGGGGTCATCGACGTGGTCCCAAAAGGGAGTCATGCCAGCCTGACGCATTTTGCGTTCCCACTCGGGCATATCCTTGGCTTGTTCGGGCTGAAAAGGGTTGCTGCTCTGTGACCTGCTCATGGTGTATCCTTCCTTGGTTTGGAGTCGGTATCAGGACCGTAGAAGAGGAGAATGTTGATGGTGCGTCACATGATCGTGTGCACATGTCAGTGAATGATCCGTCCGTGGATGCGAGCTGACAGCAATCCCATGTGAGCTAATAATCTTCGTGCTCCTGAACAGATCATGACATGATCTGTTCAGAAGAGCTACTGATTTTTTCAGGATTGAAGATTATTCTGGCGGTGTACCCACAACGAGGTAGCGGGTGTCTTCATCGCCAAGTTGCTGGAGTAAATCCTCAGGACTTGCAGCGATGTGCGTGATGTCGTTTTGTCCGCGCGTCCAGACTGCGTAGACAACGAGTTCTTCGCCCACGACCACGTAAGATGGCCCGTAGACATCGCTGCGCTTGATCGAGGCGTGGAGCTGGATGGCACCTGTGAACGCGCGGCTTCCTGTGGGAGCCTGGAGCACGAGGAACCCGCCCATATCAAGGCGTTGCCTGAGCTGTCTGCCAAGGATAATCCAGTCTTCAATGGAATCAGGATGAGCGACGATGACACCAGCAGTGCCTTCAAAGTGTTCCAGACCTGCGAAGCTGATGACCTCGAGCTTGGGGGAGAACCTGGGCGCAGCCTGGCTTGTAGCACCAGCAGCTTTTGTGGGCTTGGAGGGTGTGATCTTGACCTTGACGGTCTTTTTGGCAGGCGCAGCCGCGGCTGTAGCGAGTGCTTTTGCGGGTGTGGCGGTGGGAAGAGGCTTGGAGAGCTCCTTTTTGACCTTCTTCTTGCGCTCTTCTTTTTGTTGTTTGAGGTACGCTCGCGCGCCGACCTTGTCGATATGATACTCATTACCCTGTGCATCAAGACGCACGTTCTGGGACTTGATCTCGCCGTCATCTTCGAGCGTGGAGCGGACCTTGCTGACAAATGGTCTTGAGACGGCACACATGACAGCGAGCTTGTTGTCCGAGAGTTTGATCCACTCGGGGTCCATGAGCGCGCGTGCGACAGCACGTCGCTTGTCGGCGTTGGTGCGTCTTAACCCGTGACGGGAGTTGGCAGACAGTGAGTAGCGAATGGCATCACGCAAGTCACCATCCTCGATGTCGGCCTGAAAGTTTTTGATCTTGAGCCGACGAGCAGCTTCAAGACGGTGGAAACCATCAGCGAGCCAGAGCTTGTTGTTGTCGCGAAAGACCTTGATAGGTTCAAAGGGGCGTCCTTCGAGGTCCTCAACAGGTTGATCCTTGGAGGGCTTTTGCATGCGCTCCATGTATTCTTTGACGGTTGCCTGATCAAGCTCTGCACGTGGCTGTGTACGATCGTCGATGTTAACATCAGAGAGCTTGATGACATCCCAGCGTGGTCGCCTGGAGGAGGATGAATTTTTGCGAATCTTTACGGTCATAGCAGCGTATACCTGAGGTGCTAAATAAGTATGTTTTATAATGCGATACAGCGGGTTTGTTGCAACCCTTGCCAAGGCATTCTGTGCGATATGCGCCTGTACAATGTGCATCACCCTGTGTGGGCGTTGCACGCGGCGCAATGGAAGTCATGAACACGACAAAATAGAAGAGATGGACTGATACATACAGAGTCTTGAAGGGTTCTTGGCCCTCGACATGGTGGATGTCGAGTCTGGCGCGACCTCTGCTCTGGTAATGCTAACCAGCATCATGAGTTAAAGCATGACGAGATAAGGCTCGTCAAGGTTCAGTCACGTTTATCTCTTTGAACTGAATGCATTCAACCCAGTCCAAACACTGTACAGACTCAAACTATACCACGTCGTTTGGCTGCTTGATAGGCTATTTCATACACATTTATCTCGGCATCAAGTCGAATCAACAGTCCTTTGACGCCGCTTAACATCCTGAAATAAGGGAGCGATTCGGCAGGAGGTGCGATCATCAAAAAGCTAGGATGACTCAACATAAAGTGTCGTCCATCCGTCGCTGGAGTCCAGTCCGCAAACTTGAATGGCTCATCGCGCAAGAAGGGTTTGAGCACGATGTCATGGTAGTCTGCAAGGAGCTGTGGGTCGATGTCTGACCACTTGATTCTCTTGGCTCCAAAGCCAAGCTCCTGATACACATCAATCGCTTCCTCGGGTGCATTACGCCAACAGATATCCATCAGCTTTAACATCCCATCAGCAAAGCTTGGCTCAAACTGCTTCACGCTCCCAAAATCAAGGATTGTGAGCGTGCCATCTTCTTCCAGTAAAAAGTTGCCAGGATGTGGGTCTGCATGCAGCTCAAATAACTCGTGAAACATCCATGTATAGGTTTCAACCCATTTGATCAGGTGCGGCTGCCTCTCTTCCCTGGACATCTTCAGCAGCGCAGAATCAAATTTCTCCCCCTCCACATACTCCATCACCAACACGTTCTTTCGTGTCCACTCCATGAACGGTTTGGGCGCACGCACACCCTCACGCTCCGATAAGAGCTCATGAAAGTGCTGTAGTTTACGTGCTTCATCCTCGTAGTCGGCCTCCTGAATGACCGTCTCGCGGATCTCATTCATATACTCGTGCAAGCGCTCCTTCTCCATCACCGCTCGCCCGTAACTCATCATGCCTTCAATGGTTTTGAGATCGCTCTCCAGCGCATCAATCACACCAGGATACTGAATCTTGACGGCGACCTTTTCTCCGCTATCAAGCACGGCATAATGCACCTGACCAATGGAGGCGGCACCAATCGGATCGGGGTTGAACTCGCGAAAAACAAGCTCAATGGGGCGATCAAGCGCCTCTTCGATTTGCTTTTTGACTGTGACATACGTCATCGGTGGTGCGCTGTTCTGCAAGCTTGACAGGTGCTCGCCAAATCCATCAGGCATCAGCTCGGGATCGGCCGAGAGAAGCTGGCCTACTTTCATTGAAGCTCCCTTGAGCTTGCCCAACACCTCGACGATACGCTCCGCGTTGGCTTGATACAAAAGATCCTGTTGCTGCGCATCCTTCTTCGAGATCAGGTTTGTGGCCTTGTGCGCGAGCATGCTTGCTCCCACGCGCGCGCTCATCTTACCGAGGGCAAACATCCTGCCAAATCGAGAGGATGGTACTTCCTCCCCCTTCTCTCCTGCCAACTTTTCCCAATCATCGCTCATGCAGTCATCCTTTTTCACAATTCGTTGCTTCTCCCAAACACTCCGTGTGAGCGGGCCGAAACTGCGCACCACAACTCGAACCTTCAAGTCGAACGTACACCGTATTTTCACCTTCTGTATGATGAACGTATGTATTTCGATGGTGCAGATGGAGAAAACGACTCAGAGCCCGCGCCAATAATCGTCATGCACAAGAAGCTCCTGGCTTGAGGGCTCCAGGTCCACTGAACTCTTTTCTCATCGAAATCACGAAATCATTCGCGCCCAGACCCAAACACAGTTACTCTTATCGATGTAAACCTCCTCCACATCAGGATTAGCATGGCACAGCATCAGCCTAGCACTCGTCACGTCATACAGATACTCAGGGTCACTCCTCTATGGATACTCCTGTCAGGTTGCGGACCTTCCGAAAAGGAGGTTGGTTTACTCATGCTACTGACCATGCCTATCGCCTGGATTGCGAGCAGTGGCATGCTATTTATCGCACAAAAAGTCTCCTACAATAGGTTCATACGCTCCACTGTTGTAAAATACCTGTATCCTGTAATCTCCCTCATCTTGCTTGCGATTAGCGCCGTGATGGTGTTTCGCATAGAACGGTTTGATGCTCCTCTTGCTGGACTTATCAGCGCCATGGTCAGCCTTGGTGTCATCGTTTGGTTTATCTTCTTCTGGCTCCTGATCCTCATTGCTCGTCGACTCTCCAACAACACAGACCTCCTGGACAAACTCCCCGAGCTTGTTGTGCCTTGCCTGGTTGCGACCTACACCCTCTTTGGAGTCCTCCTCCACCTTGAGGTCTATCCAAAGAATGCCAACAGCGTCACCGAGGTCATTGCAATTTTTCTGATTGTTGTGCCCCTGTACGCGGCTATTCCCTTTCAAGTCATACATCTCATCGTGCTCGCGCTCATGTTTCGTGCTCGACGCAAAAACGCCCAATCACAGACCACCATGGAGGACAACACGATCGTGGATGTCTTTACATGAAAGCGCAATATTTGCATTTGTTTCAAAGGTGCGTAAATATTGCGCATGCTACAACACAAGGAGGGTTCAGCTTGAAGTGCTGTATGCCTCAAGATATTGAAGAAATTAAAAAATATGAATCTTATCGTAATCTGGCACATTAATTGTTTACATTACAGAATGTGTCCGATGAATGATATACCTGTGATGTACAGTCACAGGACAACACGCCAGGAGAATGATTATGTCAGAAGCAACCAGCAGTAGTTTTCAAAACGAGGGAATCGTCGACCGCGTCGTTCGCGTCGCTCTCGGTGTTGCCATCTTAAGTCTCATGTTTGTTGGTCCAAAGACCATGTGGGGCCTGATTGGCATCGTGCCTATTCTTACAGGTGTAATTGGCTTTTGCCCCCTTTACAGAGTGCTTGGGTTCTCCACCTGCAAGGGCGGTGATTGTAGCAAAACTGAAGCCTGAGATACTCAAGAACAGCCCAAAAAGCGACGCCATGGGGCTGATTTTACAAGTAAAATCAGCCCCATGGCGTCGCTTTTTGGGCTGTTCTATTTGATCAAAGCTCACCACAACTTTTTTGAACCATCCTGAGTGTCAACACATATATTCCTTGCGTTTACTTTTTTCTCTCGCGTACACTGCGGTCTCGAAATCTGCGGCAAAATGCCAGGATAACTACACAGGAACCTTTCTCTACGAGTTTTTGTTCATGAGTTGTGATCATAAATCTGTCCCTCCATGTCTCCTCCCTGCAATAACCAGGAGACGCTTCCTTAAACAAACTGCCATCACCAGCGCTGCTGTCGCAACGTTGCCTGCCTGCGAGTTCGCCGAGTCCTTTGTTCAAGGTCAGGCGTTCGAGTTCGATATCAACTCTGCAACCTTTGATGCACTCCAAACTGTCGGTCAGGCCGTCGCGTTTGATGCAGGTGAAGGTGAAACAGCTCTCAAAGTCATCCTCGTACGTGTGAGTGATGATGAGGTCGCTGCGTTTGACCGCATCTGTCCTCACGCAAACCTCGATATGGACCCCGAGCTCGCCGCTCCCCTTGGAAATGAATGGCTTCAGGAAGAGCAACAGCTCAAGTGTGGCTGGCATAACTCCAAGTTTGATATCAATGGTGATGTGGTCCCTGGCTCCCCCAGCGCCGATGGCATCAATCGTTATAAGGTCGAGTTTGATCCTGCCACTGGTGTCGGTCAGTGCGATACAAGTGAGGTGGTCTGATGCGTCTTAATCTATCACTTCTCGCACTCTCTTTCTTTGCTATCTTACTTACGCCTGCGCTCGCCACAGCCGTGCCTCGCATGTCTTTGACCGCAGGCACGCCCTGCTCTGCTTGCCATATCAATGGTCAAGGTGGTGGTATGCGTACTGAAATTGGTTGGGGCGCATCTGTGTATACAGGTGCATATATCCCGGAAAAACTTGAGGAAATGGAATCGAACTCGTACTTCGATGGACTCCTCTCCGTCGGTACAGATATCCGCCTGCAAACCTTCCGTGGCTCCGTGGCACCAGGCTCCGATGAGCTCCCCTCTCGTCTGTATCTCCCCATGCAACTTCAGCCCTATATCGCGAGCATCCCCACAGAATGGCTCACGCTCTATGGCTCCTACAACATTGGTCCATCGGTCTTTCGCGGTGATGGCCTCTGTAACCCTGTCTACGCAGGTCAGTCCTGCTTCGAGGCAGCCGCAAAGATTCAGCCAAGCTACACAGCACCTTATGTCCGCGTGGGTAATTTCCAACCCTCCATCGGTGTACGTCACGATGACCACACCATGCTCCTTCGCAATGATGCGGCCTCTCCTCGTACGCCAATTATTGCACCCAATTACGCTGAACTTGGTGCAGAGCTGACATACGTCCCCGCGCACTGGTTCCACACCGATGCAGGTGTCTTCCGCGCAGCGAACCTCTCCGAATCCATTGCCGATGAAGAGGTTGTCGGTAAAAATGACATCGCCTACCTTGGCCGTGTTCAGTTCATGCCTCGCCTTGATGATATTGACCTCGTCTCATGGATTGGTACATCACTCTATGGCGCAGGCTCATTCAAAATGGAGAACTACTTCATCGGTGTGGGTAAGCTTGATACAGCCTCTCTGATGGTCGAGCTCTCACGCAGCACACGTGGTAAAGACAAAGATTACAAAACTTTGAATTTTATGACCAAGCTCGACGTCCCCATTAAAGAGTGGATCGTACTGTCCGGGCGAGTTGAGCAAGGGACAACTCAAAACGCAGGGAACGAGAGTCAAACTCAACAGGCTGTTCTTGGGGTCGAGTTCTTCCCCATTCCTTTTGTTGAGCTAAGACCCGAGTATCGTTACACTCGCACAGGTACATATGCACTGGCGCAATACACGCTTCAAATGCACGTGTTTTATTAGTGCTTGAAACCTTTTGGATTATCGCACATCCTTAGACATGTTCGTTCGATTGATGTGACACACTTTGTGGGCTGATTGCAGCCCACATCCAAACACAACCTTTTTAAGGAGCTTTCCTACAATGAAAACTCAACAAATCATCTCTTCCGCAGCCCTCTCCGCCATGATCCTCTGTGTGGCTTCCACCGCATTTGCTCAGGATCTCGAAGTACTCTCTGGAGAGGCCAAGATGAAGGTCGCAACCAAGAAGAGCAACATCAAGTTTACAAGCGAAGCTCCCGCCGAAAAAATTGAAGGCACCGTCGAGTCAGGCATCAAAGGCGCATTCGTAATCAACGCTGATGACGTGAAGAAAACCAAAGGCGCTATCTCCTTGCCTGTCGAGCAAATGAACACAGGTAACAAACTCCGTGACAAGCACATGCACGGTAAAGACTGGCTCAACGCCAAAAAACACCCCGCCATCACCTTCACCGTGGAAAGCCTCGACAAGGTTGAAATGGGCAAGTCTGACGGTAAAAAGCAGGCATTCAAGGCGGTCGCTGTCGGTAAAGTCAACATCAACGGCGTCGACGCTCCTGCAAAAGCTGGCGTCAAAATCACCGCTCTTGCCAGCGGCAAGATGAAGATCGAAATCGAAAAATTCACCGTCAAGCTCGCTGACCACAAGGTCGCAGGCAAGAAGGGTGTCGTCGGAAACAAAGTCGGCGAGTCCATCGAGATCGAAGGTCTGATCTACGCAGGCAAGTAACGTATTCAACGTATTGGTTTATCGGTCTTTAATCTGACCTTAAAAGCCAACATAACTCCTTTTGTACACAGTTATGTTGGCTTTTTTGTCCCATCTCAAAGGTCTACTGATGAAAATTGCTGGCATCATTCTGCTCATTCTCTCCGCTGCAACCTTCGCCTACTGGGGCGCCACAGGCGCACACTTCATCACCCTCTATGAACAGCCCGAAACATACACGGAAGTGGATGACTTTGGCGATGAAGTCGAAAAGACACGTATGGTGGAAAACTTTCAGTTTGGTCTCAACCCCTCCGAAAAATATTACGATGGTGCGCTCCCCATTGGCGGTACAACAGGCGGTCTTGGCCTGGCTCTGCTCATCGGTGGCATCGTCCTTGGCAAGAAGAAAAAGACAGCCTGAACTACTTCTTTTTTATCTTGTACAACCCACCACATGGAAAAAGCTGCGTGTACTGCACACGCAGCTTTTTCTTGATCAACGCACCCTTGACCTCCTCAAACACCAGCGCCCCCTTCTCTTCACCCTCATACTGGCGTCGATCTTCTTCAGTTTTGAAACTCACACAACCCACCAACACAAGACTCTTGCGTGTGCGTGCAAGTTCCTCAAAAATCCCTTCCATCAAGGCCACAAATATCTCTGCACGCATTCCCCTGAGATCATAACTGAGCACCACCACATCAAAGCCCTCCCGTGCGCGCTCTCCGATGTGTTGGAGCAGTGGCTTGATATCCTCCATGCTCATGTGAACCACATCACAAGCCACTGCTCCAACACATCGAATCACGCTGAGATCTGGCAACCTGTCACGTACCTGCTCCACAGAATCTTCACCATATACCGCCCCCCAACTCTCACATCCCCCCACGTAAAAATAGCTCGCCAAATTTCCTGACCCAAGGTTCAAATCAAGCACTCTCTTTGAACCATCAGGTTGTCCTGCCCTGTAATACATCTCTTCTAGCAACTCATCATATCCACCATATGGGTAGGGATAGGTTGCCTCCTGATGCTTGTCGCTATACACTGCCTTCAAATATTTTAGCGTTGTGTTATCCATTGACCTGACCGTTTTTATCATTATGCCACATCTTCCTGTATTTACTCCCCTTTTCTTGATGAGCCCGCCTCGAAAAGACTGGCACATCAAGGGTCGTGCTAACTTTCGCTCACACTCCATACAACAAGCTGATGCCTCCGTGGCAAGAAAAGAATGGACTGAGCTGGCTGATGCTATCACTCAAGCAGGTGGACAGGTTATTGTCCTCCCTCCTCATCCTGATAAAAATCTTACAGGTTTGATTTATACAGCCGAGGCAGGCCTTCTTGAACAACCTGTGCGTGATACACCTCATTACTTTCTCTCGTTCATGTCACCTCCTCACCGTAAACCTGAGGCGCGTTGGATTGAACATATCGTCTCGCGTTATTATCACTGGACGACCTCCTTTCAAGACAAATACATCTGGGAGGCACAGGGTGATGTGCTCTATCTGGATCACTATCGCACCATCATGACCTATGGCGAGGGTCACTTTGCGCGCACCTCAAAACAAGGCCTGGAACACCTTGCAAGCTCCGTGTCAAAAAGCCATATATTATTGAAATTCAAGGCAGATCCATGGTTTCATGGGAACACCTTTATGAACGTCTACTTCAAGTCAGACATGCCCTGCAAGAAGGTGCTCTTCCTTGCCAAAGACGCGCTAGCCGTTGGCGAGTTCGAACGCCTTGAGCAATGGCTCTTACAACAGGACCGCATCCTTGGTACAGAGACACATATCGAACACATCTCCACCGAAGAAAGCCTCGCCTATGCGACAAACTCCCTCCAGGTTGGAAATACAGTCATCGCCCCCAGGGGCATCTCTCAGCGATGCCAAAATATTTGGTCTTCTCTTGGCTTACACATCATAACACTTGACCTTTCAGAGCTTTTTCTCAAAGGTGGAGGCGCTCCCGTATGTTTGACATGTCGCTTACTTGGCCTTAAACAGGAGCAAATCCCTACAAAGTTCGTATGGCAGGTAGGATCGACCATCTCGGACTTTGAACAACTCATTCATTCTTCCTCCACGAGTCCCTGATGAGCCTCACATTAAACGTTCTTGGTACGCCACTTAAATCATGTTGCACCTCCCCAAAGACAGGATACTACCGTGACGGATTCTGTCGTACCGATGAACAGGATAAAGGTCGCCACGTCATCTGTGCACAGATGACAGATGAGTACCTTCAGTTCTCTCGCGCTCGTGGTAATGACCTCATTACCCCTCGTAAAGAATGGAAGTTTCCAGGTCTGAAAGCAGGTGATTGCTGGTGCCTCTGTGCTCTTCGTTGGAAGGAAGCCTTTGACGCAGGCTGCGCTCCTCCTGTAAACCTTGAAGCAACTCATCAGGTCGCGCTCGAGTACGTTGACCTTGATGACCTGCTCGCACATGCACTCATTCATGATAAACATTGAACTTCCTTTGAGTGCTACAATAGCACTCAAAAGAAGTAATAAGTTTTTGAAATAATTACTAAATAAGCCAAAAAAGCACAGGTATATCTGTATGTCTCGTACACTCCTCCTCACACTACTCGTTTCTCTCGCACTCTCTGCATGCTCAAAAAAAGAGCAGGTCCAGGCAGATGAGCAACCTGCGGAAACCACAACAGCAACAACGGAACCCACAGAAACCGCATCGCAAGAATCCGAGCAAGCCACAACACCCACAGTCTCCGAAGAGGGCACGATCGCCGCACCTGCCAACGTCGAAGCACCTCCTGCTGAAGCAACTGTGACAGACAGCGGACTTGCCACGCTTGTCCTCGCTCCAGGCGATGGCACAATACATCCTGGTCCCACGAGCGTTGTCAGAGTCCACTACACAGGATGGACCACCGACGGCAAAATGTTTGACTCCTCTGTTGTTCGCCAGGAATCCATCAGCTTCCCCCTCAACAAGGTCATTGAAGGCTGGCAAGAAGGTGTCATGCTCATGGTCGAAGGTGAAACGCGTCGTCTCTGGATTCCTCAAGATCTCGCCTACAAGGGACGCGAGGGCGCTCCCAAAGGCATGCTCGTCTTTGATGTCGAACTCATCGCGATTGAATCCCCCTGAAGGTGACACAACATAATGGATTCATCCTCCAAATACCTTTGCATCCATGGCCATTTCTACCAGCCTCCACGCCAGAACCCATGGACCGAACATATCGATGTGCAACCTTCGGCTGCACCCTTTTCAAACTGGAACGCGCGCATCGCACAGGAGTGTTACGGGCCAAATAGTGAAGCTGTCATTCTCAATGAGGATGAGAAAATATCTTATATTACAAACAATTATAAGTATATAAGTTACAACTTCGGCCCCACACTCCTGCGCTGGTTACATCGACATCAGCCGCGCATCTATGCTCAAATCCTTCAGGCAGATCAAGAGTCCCCCATGCTCCGCCCTGCCCTGGCACAGGTATATCACCACCTGATCATGCCTCTTGCCAACACACAGGATAAGGAGACTCAGATCCTCTGGGGCATTCGTGATTTTGAGTTCCGCTTCAATCGCTACCCCGAAGGCATGTGGCTTGCCGAGACTGCTGTGGATCTTGACACGCTCGAACACCTCGCCACACACAACATCAAGTTCACCATTCTTGCCCCCCACCAGGCACGCGCATTTCGCACGCTCGGAGAGCATTCATGGCACCAGGTTGATGATGCACCACATGGCATAGACACATCGGTCCCCTACCTCTGCACGCTCCCCTCTGGTAAGACAATCACGCTCTTCTTTTACAACGGAGAGCTGTCACGCGCAGTGGCCTTTGATAACCTGCTTGATAATGGCGAATCATTTGCCCACCGACTCACCCAACGTGAGGGCTTTACACACATCGCCACGGATGGTGAAAGCTACGGTCACCATCATCGCTTTGGTGAAATGGCACTTGCTTATGCTCTTCATACAATAAAAGAAAATAACCTTTCAAATATAGTGACTTACGCATCATTTTTGGATGCTTTTCCACCGCAACACGAGGTGCAAATCCACGAGAACACCTCCTGGAGCTGTGCCCATGGTATTGAGCGCTGGAGAAGTAACTGTGGATGCCATACGGGAGGTTCGGATTCAGGTGAGTATGACCAGTCCTGGCGAGCACCGCTGAGACAGGCTCTGGACTGGTTGAGAGATGCCTGTAATGAGGTGACCTCAGACTGGATTGCGGCACGTGTACAAAACCCATGGCAAGCCAGAAACGATTTTGTATATGTCCTCCATGGAGAATTATCTCTGACCGAGTTGTTCGACAGATTGCAGCTTATTCAAGACACTCCCCAGACAAGAATCGAGGTTGAGTGGTGGCTTAAACTCCAGGAAAACCTCATGAAAATGTACACCAGTTGTGGGTGGTTTTTTCATGACCTTGCGGGGATCGAGACCATACAAATTCTGCTATATGCTGGACGAGCCATGCAGTTATTTGACATGCAATTTCAGACCTCATTACGCGAGGAGTTTGTAAGCATTTTGAGCGAGGCACATGCTGCGGATGGTCGCTCGGGTGATGTTCTGTTCGCCGAGGAGGTATACCCGTTCATGCTCACACAGGCGGATACATCGTGCACCTCTTCTTCACAACATCTGCTCAATCATCTGGAACACATTCTTCAGACTGATGACCTCACGACACAATTGCAACAGGATGCAGTTGTGCTAATCACGTATCTGAAACGCCAACCTGATGCAGCGCTTTTGAACTGGAGAACATGTCAGCGTGCCTTGCTTGAGCACATGAGGCAAAGAGAGGCAGATAACCTTTCAGATGAAATGATATTTTTGTATGAAAGCCTTGATATTTCAGTGCTTTAGTTTATTTATCTTGTTCAAATACTTCGTGGATATGTTGTAGGATCATGGGGACAAAGCGGTCATCAGTGGAGGCTGTGAAGTGATGGCCATCGAGGATATCGATGGGGATCTGGAACGTCTTTGCAATGTGTTGCATGTGCGGTGTGTAGAGGTCTCGTTGCGTGCTCCAGAAGTGCAGCGGGATATGGTTGTGGATGACTGATTCAAGCTCGGGCATCGGCTCATACAAGGCAGTAAAGCAACGCTGTAGCGCCTTGAAGTTTGATGTCTTGAAGTTAATCCTGGACTCTGACCACAGAGAGTACAGCATTAAAAGCATGACCCCCAGTTGAGAGCCCGTAAAGCGTAAGGGAATGCCACAGTTGTTGGCACCTTTGTGAAGATCAAATCCACCCAATGAGGCACCAAGAATGCGCTCTGGGTGGTTGGCAAGTAATCCACACCCGATCCATGTTCCCATGGAGTAACCTACATAGGCGACCTGTTCGATGTTGAGCTCATCAAGGATGGCGATGACATCAGCGGCACGGTTGACGAGCGCATAACGTTCGGGGTCTCCTGGTGAGCTGCTTTGACCATGACCAATGGATGTGGGGAGGATCACATTGTACTGATGATCGAGTAACTGTTGTAACAACGAGGTATCATCATAACAGCCAGGGTCGGAGCAAAGCGGATGCTGCAAGACAACATATCTGTCTGATGTGCTGGGGAAATAATCAAAGTGTAATGTGGCTCCCCTGTGTTCAATATAAGGCATGTCAAGTGCTCGAAATAGAGTGGTTTATTTGATAAAGTGTCAGGTGATATCCTGACAAAATTCATGCGTGGCATGGTACAGCGATTTCATTTGGTCGAGAGCAAAATAACGACCAGCATGAGAGAGTCCATAGACAAGCCCACATACAATCACACCCGCGATCAGAATCCACAGACCCCAGTGGTCCTGGCCTTTGAGTGAGAGTTGCGAGAACCAGACCATCAATCCACCCAGAGTGAGCATGCCACCCACGGCATACCCTGCCATGAACATGGTCCAGACATTGGATTCTGGACCAAATATAGCACGGATACGCACATGATCATCAACGTTCTCAATCCAGAGCTTGAGCTGTGGTGACCAGAGGTGACGTTCTTTATCCGAGACACGAATTTCGAGCTGTTGACCATAGAAGAGCGTCACCTTGCATTCAGGTGACGTCAATGATTTGTAATGTGTGGTAAGCTGTTCAACAGCATGTTCAAAGGATTCAAAGCGTCTGGTCGAGATCTCGAACCGTGGACGCATACGCATGTCCATGAGGGCCTCTTACTTACATGGTGATGCTATGGGATGACGACGACGTAAGACACCCATTCTACTATGCATTAGGCAAGCAAGGCAAGGTCAGTTCAAACGAGCTCCCCTCTACACCATGGCTGATATCGAGAATACGAGACAGTTCTCTCCAGAGATAGTGTGACAGGTTTCCATACATCGAATCCAGCTGCTTGAGCTGTGTCGCATCAAATGTAGAGACCTGCCGAATCGACAAACATACAAACGCATGTGGTCTGTCAGATTCTTTTGATTCATAAGCAAATTCAGCATCTTCCTTTGATTCTTCGATCGTGATCGTGATCGCCACATGGCCCTGGAATACACGTTCAAGCACCCAGTGTGTGATTAGTTTTTGTGTGAGTAATTCATCACAATGCACATGAATGGCGGAGAAATGTTCAGGGATAGGGAGTTTTGGACTGTCGAGTAGCGCGAACTGTACACGTTCATTGATGAGCGTTTGTGTGTCGGCAAGGAGCGTATCAAGTCGTATGGGAGAGGATTGTACAGGCATTTTACCCGCTTCAATACGAGAGAGATCGAGCGTATCGTTAATCAGCAGCAGCAGTTGTTTTCCTGCGCGGTTGATATTTTTGGCGTCGCCATGGTGAGCGTTCAAGGGTTCATTAAACTCGAAGTCGTCCATCAGCAGCTCGGAGTAGCCAATGATAGCGTTTAAAGGTGTGCGCAACTCGTGGCTCATATTGGCGAGAAAACGGCTCTTTGCACGTTGCGTAAGGATGGCCTGCTGTCGGTTCTCCTCGGTGATAAGAAAGCGTTGCTCTACAAGCTCCTGTGCATCTTCAAGCTCCTGAATACTGTTGCGAATATCACTCATAATGAGGGTACTGATCGTGGACCACAGAGAGGTGACAAGCACCGTGGTGATAATCAGGATCGTCAGGCTCATCAGCGCAACTTTGTACTCATAAATTGGCTCCAGTCTGGTGTGCGGAAGGATATCCTTGCTCACAGCGAGGTGGAGACCTCCAAGAACACAATAGCTGACGAGCCCGAGCGCCACGATGTCCTTCTTGTACTGGATAAAGGAGAGGATAATAATGGGTAAGCACACCAGACATACAATGGATGTAAGTCCCCCTTCATGCAAAATATATGTAGCGAGTAAAAAATTCAGACAAAGCCCAAGGAACCAGGCGCTCTGTCGAATGCGTCCCTTGTTGGATTGAAAGACATTGATAATAAGGGCGCATGCGATGAGCAGATGTGCCCACCAGATAGGACCTCCCACACAGGAGAAATCTGTAATGGTGTCATAAAGAACATAACCCCACGCAAAGAAAGCACTTAACGTGTAAAAACGCATCAAAGCGCGGCCTGGGATCCTCAGTGTGGGTGGAAGGTCCTGAGCATCAAAAAAGAGGACCAGGCGTCTTGAAATGGGTGGTGTGTCAGACATGTTCAGTGTCCTCCACATGAACCAGAGAATCAGGTAAATAGACCTTGGCCCATGTACCCACACCCTTGATACTCTCCAACACCAGTCGGCCCTGCATTCGTTGAACGAGCTTGTGACATAGAGGTAACCCGAGTCCTGTGCCACCAAACTGCCTTAGCGTATTTTCATCAGCCTGCACAAACTCTTCAAAGATACGTTCAAGTTCAGGTTTTGTAAGACCAATCCCCGTGTCCTGAATCGTCAGCAACAGCTCATGATGCTCGGTATGTTCAAGCTTCATTGTGATCTGGCCATCGTGTGTGAATTTAATGGCATTGGATACGAGGTTGAAGAGAATCTGACGCATCCACACAGGATCAAGATGTGTCAGCACTACAGCGTTTTGCTCCATGGAAGATGCGATGACAATCTTATTTTTACGCATCTTGGCAGACAACTCCATGGACGTCTTGATCTCATGGTAAAGTCCAAGCAAATCGAACGATCTTGGGTTCATGACAAGCTTGTCACTTTCGATATCAGCGAGGTTCAGAACGTCCTGAATAAGTTCAAGCAAATGACGAGAGGCGATTTGAATACTTTTTGTATCATGGGAGACCGAGTCAGGGATGACCTCACTATCTTCATCAAGCTCTTCATGCAGCATTTCAGCATAACCGAGGATGGCGTTTAGTGGCGTCCTCAGGTGGTGAGACATGGAGGCCAGAAATCGACTCTTTTCCTCCGAGGCCATTTCGGCCTCCTGGAGCGCAACCATCGCCAGCTGTTCCTGCTCCTGGGCTTTGATGAGCGCCTGATTGGTGAGTTTTTTGTTATGAAGAAAGAGGCGGTGGATATCCTGGAAGGAGGCCGCAGTCAGAAACGCAAGCGCGGTGATAAGTCCAGTGGCAAATGTGAGCCTACCAAGCTCTTGATTCAGGATATCGGCCTCAACATAATCATACAGGTGCATGGCCGCGATGCAGATGGCTATAAACGCCACGCTCGCCAGGGAGACAGCCTGACTGGGACGTTCCACAAAACTTGCGATGAGACCCGCAACACAGACCAACCATAGCGTGGTCATGATGATGCTCAGCTTGAGCATGGCGAATGTGGGCCCTGCCGTAATGGCAATCGCAAGCAGAATGAGGACCAACCCAGCGCGATTACGTGTGGAAAGCCAACAGTTAAATGCAAAGAACGCAGACCCGGCGAGCATCATCACAATGGAGACGAGCCTCCTCCCCTCATACAACGGCATGAATGCCGCGTAAGGGATGTACAACATGGACAGAAACGTAAAGGCAGCGTTAATCTGAAATAACGCCTTGTTCCTGTATTGCTGTAGTTTGGTGAGCTGTATGGGGTTTTGCAAGGTTGTACCATGTCCTCTAAAACAGTCGTCTCTTACACATGCGGCAACAAGTCTATAGTCGACACGAACACGTTGCAACTGTACTTCTTGTTTTGAACCCAAGTTGTTTAAATGTATGTTTTTACTTAACTATTGCCAAATAGCAGGTTCAATAACAGCAACGACATCACGTGTGTCTCTACCTGATTGCGCGCGAATGAAGATGGCACGTGCATTTCTACAATGGAAAACACCATTCGGGAGTGTTTTAATCACCAACTCCATTATTAAAGGTAGTTCATAATCGATTGTGAACTACCTTTAATAATACATCACCCTCCCCACAAATACCCTCAATTAGACCGCGTCCCCTTTTGACCTCGCCAAAATTATCAGAGGTTGTTAATCTTCATCTTGAACGACATTATTGACACATCTGCAACAGAAGAATGTGTTACCCAGACTGGAAGTTTTTCTTTTTATTTCAGTCGGTTATTGACACGACACGTACTTCAAAAAGGTCGCAAATTGAAGTCGTCGAAATGCAACAGT
>Ga0207913_1000113_pt1 | contig 19953 bp, 16 predicted proteins | sample DeeseametaMP2913_FD_184168 | JGI IMG/M metagenome (GOLD analysis project Ga0207913, IMG submission 184168) | Marine microbial communities from the Deep Atlantic Ocean - MP2913 (SPAdes) | ecosystem: Environmental > Aquatic > Marine > Oceanic | place: West of Santa Cruz de la Palma, Atlantic Ocean...
CTCACCTAAATGAGCAACATGAAGAGGAACGAAAAAATCAGGTTCTTCAGAAAACTCTTCTCCACCCCAAATGTACCAACCTGTTGTATCTCCTTCAGGAGAGTGTCTTAGTCCATTAATAGGAATAACCCCTTGCTTGACGTTACGAGAAATCCCAACTTTCATATCTTCGGGAGATGATACAAAGTCAGCATTAAATTCATTACAGACCAATCTTTGAATTTTTGTAATTTCAGTCATTAAAAATCATGCACCTTTTTCTGCGCTTTAAACACATGGGGTTAGGTCTTGCTTTTGTCACTACCTCCCCCATGCCAGCAAGTGGTTCTTTTCATTGAGCAGCTTAGCCAGTCTTGAAAACAAAATCCAAGCCACCACAACTAAAAAAAACAAAGCCCCGCTAGTGCGAGGCTTTGGATTCAAAAATCATCATCTTTAGGAAAAGGTCCGCCAGTCTCAGCAAAACATACATTTTGATAAAATGTTAATTTACCGTTCTTTATAACAAACTCACATGCTATGTAATTAATCATCCAGCTATTTTCTAAAAATTCGAGAGTTTCAAGACTTTTGAAATCAATAGATTTAGCAATCAACAATGTGAAAACGTTATTCTTTTGCCAAATAACCTTGGTTTTATAATCACCTAAAGAGACGATCTCATTTACGGATTTTTTCTTTCCGTTAGCGTCAGCTTTATATAAAAAATCATAGATTTCTGAATTAAGTTTACCTTCTTTCGAGAAACTAGCAGATGAAGTTAAATAATCAGTTACCAATTTTGCTTCATCTTTTTCAACTAATACCTTAACAAAGGTATCTATTTCTTTATCAAGGTCTAAACTAGAGTCAGAAACAGCCGCATTGCATGAGAGTATTAAAGCAACTGTACATATGATCAATAACCTAACAGCGATATTATTCTTTTCCATTAACATCCGTTTCCACTCCCTTTATTCCAGTATTCCTTGGACCAAACTGACTCGTAAGTACAAATTAACCATTTTGATTCTTTTCAACTAGCTAAGAAGTCATTCTGTTCGGTCTGTATATTTATATGAATTATTATTGACATAAGTGTATATATTGAAGCCATGTATTCGTTTTGGTGTTCTAAAATGTTCCAGAGTTCAAACAGGATAATTCGTATAGAAAACAACCTATGACTAGATCATTGTATTGTGCCTGCATATAAATTTGAACGTACTACGATCTCATAAATTTAAAGCCAACTATTGAACAATGATGTCTCAAATCAATCTAACAAGTGATAAAGCAAAACAACTTTTATATAATATTAGTCAGAACCCTAGTTCCAATACTAACTGAAATTTGTTACAAAACTCTTTTATCTTAAAATCTTTATGATTAAGATGAGATAAAAGAAAAGGACTTTAGATGGCAACAGCATACGCACAAGTTAATCCAAATTTGATAAAGTGGGCGCGAGAACGTGCCGACCTATCTTTGGGTATGCTTGCCACAAAACTCCAAACTACAGAAGAAAAGGTAAGTGCTTGGGAAAACGGTGAAAAACCTATTACCATGCGCAAAGCTATGGAACTAGCCGAAAAAACATATGTCCCCTTTGGTTATTTATTTCTTCGAGAGCAGCCTGAGGATAAGCTTCAAATTCCAGATTTGCGAACCATTGATGGTGATCCCATAAGAAAGCCAAGTGCTGAATTATACAAGGTTGTGCAAAATACACTTACTAAACAAGCTTGGTATAAAGAATATTTGACCGACCAAGGTACCGAACCATTGAGTTTTGTTGGTCGCTTTAATATAAACTCTAATGCAATTGATATTGTCAATGATATGAGAAATGAGCTTGGGGTTCCGCCTCATCCTGCTAGGGGAAATTGGGAAGATTACCACAAAGCTCTTATCAAAAAGATTGAGGATATTGGTGTCCTTATAATGCGCCAAAGTAATTTGGGACATCACACAAAGCCTTTATTTGTTAATGAATTTAGAGGTTTCGCTATTGCTGATGAATTCGCACCAGTGATCTTTATTAACTTAGCAGATGTTCCTGTTGCACGTTTGTTCACTTTAATTCATGAATTAGCTCACATATGGATTGGACAAAGTGGTGTTTCTGACGGGTCTGATTCTACACATCGAAAAGAAGAAGTTCTCTGCAATGCAGTAGCGGCAGAGTTTCTAGTCCCCGGAGAAGAATTCAAGAGTCATTGGCAACAACTAGAAAACTGGAAAGATAATTTAGCGGGCTTAGAATCACACTTCCACGTCAGTCAATGGGTTTTAGCGCGAAGAGCTTTAACGTTCGGGTTCATTTCTCAAAATGAATATCATCGCTTTATTCAATTTCTCAAAAAGCAATATGACGAAAGAGAACGAAAAGGAACAGGTCCTAGCTATTATGTAACACTAAAAAGTCAAACAAGCGAAAGGCTAGCTAGAGCAGTTTTGTCTGAAACACTAAGTGGTAAAGTTTTGCTTAGGGATGCAGGGCAGCTGCTTGGAATAAAGCCGGATAAAATTAATAAGTTTGCTAAGGGATATGATTTTTGAATTATTTAATGGACTCTAATACCTATATACAAGCAAAAAACCTTTATTATGACATGAATTTTTGTCCTGCATTTTGGGATTGGTTAGAGAAGCAGTTTCAGGCTGGACAAGTCATGAGCATAGACAATGTTTATCTAGAACTCACTGATTCTAATGATGAGTTATCGAAGTGGGCTAAAGTCCACAAACCTCATTTCTTACCTGTGGCTGACAAGAACACTCAAGATATGTTTACTGAAATAGCTAACCATGTAGTTTCTCTTACAGATAAATCTCAAGCAGACATCGCAAATTTTTTAAGCAAAGCCGATCCCTGGATAATCGCTAAAGCTTCTACCACGGGTGCAACAATAGTGACCCATGAAGCATTAGTCCCACCAAACAGTAAGAAGGTAAAAATCCCTAATATTTGCAAGCAATTTGGCGTTAGCTACATCAATACATTTGAATTGCTTAGAAAATTGAACGCTCAGTTTGTTATGGCAAACTAATACAACCCGCTACCATCTTCGGCAGACGGGTGAGTAGCTTCATAAACTCCGGACAACTTTTACGGACTAAAAGCTCATGGGGGCAGGTCTTGCTTTTGCCACTACCTCACATATAGTTCAGAAAGTGATTTAACTTAACCTAAATAGTTTTACTTAACCACTTGCTATATGCCTAAGTTATAACAAGATCATGTTTGAAAACTAATAGTTGTTATAACTCCGAGTTTACAAATTCAAGTTTGCTGCTAGCTGAGGAGCGAAAGACGGAAGTAAATGTATTGAATTGTAGGTCGTCATTTATGGCGTCATAAAAAACGCGCTAAAACACGACCTACAAGCAAGTGCTAACCTAGCACCTAGTTCCTAGAGCCTATGACCTGACCACTAACATCTTTCCCCTAGCAGCTAGCAGCTAGAAACTCAAATCATGACAGGGGTGAATTTTAGCGAACACATTCTGAAGCTGTAACCCCCATTCTTGACGTGCTTTTTTTTGAAAAATCTAGAATTGTAGCGAACAACACAGAAATAAAGGCTTTCAGAGCCAATTGATACACTTTTGATTACTCTATAATGCTATGTGTAACTTTAGTTTAATTCAATAGCTGGATTCTAGATTTAATGAACGACACTGTCTGAACAAGCGGTAAAGCTAGATATTTCATCAGGGCTATAACCCTTTCGTAACAATGGAAGCTCATTTAGGTCAATGGTTGCTTTCTTACCTGAACCGATGGCTTGGTATATCGAACCGCTGTTTGTTCGGATCAGTTGTGTGTCAGTACTAATGTTAATGATCTTTGAGGTTGTAACGTAATCCCCAGCTTTATACCTTTTGTACATATCCTCTACAACTATGGCATAGAGGACTTTTCCTATTATCTGGTTTTCGCTGACTATGGTAACTATCTGCCAGTCTTTAACAATTGTATTCATAGCAAAACTCCTAATCATTCGAAATTCATACAATGATAGCGAATACAAAATTAAAACTTCGTCAAATCATGGATCTAATATGGACTTTCTGCTCCAAATTCGCTAACAAGTTGATTACTCGTTGAATTTATTTCTAACGAGATCACTTAATGATTTTTTATTTTTTGCAATTTGGCGGAGTTGGTTTCAAAGGTTTAGGTAATAGGCTAAAAAGACGTTCTTTATCATGTAGGTAAAGCAATGCGTACTCTGCTTCTGCCAAAGCGCGAAGCTGTGTTCGAGTAAGCGAAGGGTGATTCGTTACTAACATTTGTATTGTTTTCTCTGCGTTTGATACCTTCACTTGATGGCGAAGCTTTTTCCTCCATTCAGAAAGATTTTGTGTATTGCAAATAACCTGCTCAACGTAACCTATGCCAACTGATAGCTCCTGCGCAATTTTTTCTCTGTGAGTGCCCATCAATGCTTTTCTCTGAACGGCCCGTTTAATTGCATTTGAATAATGCATTTCATTAGTTGCATGTTCCAGTCCATTTAACTCTGCGATCCTTCTAATTGCGCATCTACTTTTTCCTGTTTGTTCCTCAATAACATTCATGCTCTTTCCCTCTTGCAGCATGCAAATTATTTCGCCTTCAAAGTTACGAGGTTTCTCAGATGTGTTATGTGAGGATTCAGTCTTTTTAGGTATAGATTGAATGAATAAACCAGCATCACCATCAAAAAGCCAAAAGCTAAACAGTAGATGCTTCAGAGGGTGGGCAGGAAATGAGGTTTTTTCTCTTAGCAGAGGTCCTAGAAAGCTTTTCTTCCGTAATACAGTTAACAAATGGTGATCAGTGATATTTGTATGATCTTGAAGTAAAAGTGAAAACTTATCTTCCAACATGCTCATGCGAAGATATCCATGTTTAGTGATATATCCTTTTTTGCTCAGATGTTGGCGATAGATATTGCGTGGTTCGGTTAGTTCAAATGCTCTACTTATGTTTAACACTTCTAGAGCGAAGTGGGAAAACTGAATTGCCAATTGATTAGCTTTTTGTGATTGTCCGTCGGATAAGTCTAAAGTTAATTTTCGGTCAATTCCATTATCTCCGCCTATGATATGTTTTAATAAAACTTGATGGGCTGAACATGCGATTACTCCCGGAATTTGATGCTCGATTTTTAGGATTGGAAATCCAAATTGCCCGATAGATTCAGCAACGCATACTGGACACCATTTATGACCGAAAGTGAGTGGTAGTTTAGCGCTGGGTATGCCTGTAATGTTGGTGACCGTGTGTTGAGAAACTAGCATTTTCCTCATTAACTTTTCACGTATCGATGGGTTGAAAAACGCGAAGAATGGATACAAAGTATGTTCGATTAAAAGGCTATTTTTCTCAACTGTTAACTCTTCAGCGAGGTTACTTAATTGAGTTGGTAAATATGGGTGTATGCGGACTCTGTTTTTATCAAATACGTTCTTAAACAAGTAAGACTCAGTGGAAAAGCCTAAGTACTTATTCCACCGAATCAAAAAGCTAAATATCGTTTCATTTGGCTGAATTGCCAGTAATATTGGTAGCTTCATGCAAATCACCAAAAATTGACGAGTCTTCTAGTTCAATCCAATACAAAATAATCAACATATAAACTGGATTACGGATCTGAATTCCATCCCTTTTGTAAGTAGTAAAGAGGATATTTGATTTTCTGCGTTTCTCATCACGGTAGAACTGAAAACAGTGTCTCAAAATACTATTAGGCACAATGGCCTCAAGCTCATTCAATAGAGTATTAAAATGGTTCCTACGTTTCTTTTGTTCATTAGGAACAGGATTTAATCGACTCCAAATTTTTTGTCTAAGCTGCGTTGCAACACTAGGATTTTGTTCAAGCATATTGAATATTCGTTCAACAAAACGACTCCAATTGAAAAACTCCTCACCGTATTGTTGAGACTGTATGCGATCTGCTGCCAGTCGATTTGGCATAATCAAACTATCCAAGTCTTTAAGGTTTGCCACGTGAGAAAGTGGCATATTATGTTTGGTGCAGTGTGTGATGAATGGAAGATTATGCTTATTGTGCCAATATGCAGTACCGTATGAAGCTCTGTTTTCTTGAGCACAGCAAGGGCAAAACTTCCATTCACTACAAACTATCAATTGTGACTCACGTGCTTGCTGATACTCTGCACAATTCAGCTCGCTATCGGCACATTCAGTACTGTCAAAGTTCAAATGCCACAATAAGAATGAACTTCCACTTTTTTGTAATTGCTCGAACTCTTTAAATTTGGCTAACTTGGTAATGTTATGGCAATCACCTTTTGTTGGTTTAATATGAGAATGGTCAATTCCAAACTTATCAATAAAAATTGAGGAGCTATTAAACCCAGACCACTTAATACTTCGAGCAGCAACACTCCATACGTGTTCATCGGGAAAAGCTTTAACAATATTCATTAGTTGCTCTCCCCTGCATAAGTTTGACCGACTTTGGATTTACCAATTTTGTCGTGTAATCGTTGCTTAACTTTGGCAACTTTTTCCTGCTGCTTAGGATCTAAATCGACCTCATCCATCATGACATCAATAGAGCCTGCTATTTCCTCAGCAGAGCGACCTTTGATATTCGGGTCTTGGGATAATTGTCGGAGGTGCTTTATTGCTTGATCGAAATAACCTGTATCTAAAAAATGTTGAGCATCAAGAAGGTCATTTAAACTTCCTGCACGATGGTGCTTGATTGCTCTGAAAACGGTGCGAAGTAAAGGAAATCTTTTTCGCCATATTTCGTCAATTTTATTGTGAGTAATTTCTTTCTGCTTTGATCCTGTTTTCACAGCGTAAATCTGTATTTCACGCCAAAGAGCCAGTAACGCATAAGGATAGCCTTGTGTTAACTCATACAGGTAAGAACGATTCTCAGGTGTATCAGGTAATGGGATTGGGGCTAACTGAAAATTAAATAAAGCTTCTAGTAATTGCTTCCAATATTTATTGGTTTGTGAATATGGTAATAATTGAAATGTAGCACCTTTACGTCTGACATTTGTTTTCTTAATTTTAAACAAATGAAGCGCATCACTGGTGCCCACTTTAACGATTGGTATATGTGATTTATTGGTCAACGTGGAAAAAAAATTGAGCATCAGTTGTCTTTTTTTTGGGGGTTGCACTAATAAGTTTTGCAGTTCATCAATAACTAATAATCCAACGTGATGTTTTCTACATAAAAAATGAATTTTAGCCAGCATCACATGTGGTTTTACTGCCTTGGTTGAATAATGCTGAAAGTAAGACTCTTCTGTATTGGTTAACCGCAAAGCGTCATCAATAGCCCTGAAGAAGCTTAGACACAGTGATTCGACAACACCATCGTGAGGCATATCGACTACTAAGTAAGTTATCTGTAAGTCTTTAAAGTCTTCTCTGGTATGACGAATACACTGAGGAATTAATCGTCTCAATACACTTACAACAGTTGTTGTTTTGCCGAGTCCAGTTTTCCCTAACACACCAGTTCCTGTTGATGTCGGGTCATCCTCATCATCCAGTTCAAATACAGGCTCATCTTCTGCCGCATCAAGTGTCCACTCTATAACCTCAGGTCGTAAAGGATTTCTAGATTCATAGCCGGAAACAATTCGAGCATAAAGGTGCTGATATAAATCAATATGATAATTTGTCGGAATTGTGACTCTTTTTTCCAGCCCCATTAAAAGCTCTATTTTATTTCCTTGGCTTAATTCCTGTTCTGGTATCCTAGGAATGCTTTTCAACCTCCTGTGAGCTTCCTTTGGCTCAAATTGTGATGGAATTCCAGTAATCAGAGGGTTGTCAAGGTGCTCCTCTAAAACATCTGTTCGGTAAGTTGCAGTATGGTACGTAGGTTTCATATTTGTATTCTCCTAATAAATATTGGTTAACTGTCGAAATCATCAAGTGTGTCGCTTTCATCTTCATAATCGTTCTCTGTATGTTGTTGATCTGAATAGAAGTTATCGTGTGTTGCTGTATAAAGGCGGTATATTTGTTTCTGTCTTTCAAACATCGATTCAACTGCCCGATTTTCACGGATCTTTAGAATATCCTGCATGGGGGCTGGTAATTTTTCAGTTATTGCTTTCCGCACTTTATCTTGCAAAAGGAACATCGCACCCAGCTTGCTTTCTAGAGCTGCTTTCCTACGTTTCTTAGAACTATTGCTGTCAATTGCACGTTGAAACTTGACTTCGTCAAAGCTTAGGTTAATGAACCCAATGTGATCTGCATGCAGCTCAGCCACTTGCAAGCCACAGTCAGTAACAAGGTAAATGAAATCAACACACCCTCGGTGTATTCGAGCCTTAAACTTTTTAAGTTTTGAGCGTTTCTGGTAGTCTTGTAAGCCTTCCTTCAGCGTCCAAGCACATGTATATTTCAGTCCGGTTCCAACAAGTAATACGTGATCTTGGTAGACTGTCACATCCGCTGTTTCTAGCAGCTCAAGATAGAGTTGCTTTGCTGGAATGGCTTGCAGGTATCCGGGGCGATATTTTTTACCCCATTTCCATACTTCAGAAGGGATTGGTGGAATGCCATCCTGTTTCATTTCTACAGGTGCAGGAAAATCCTCAATTTCATGATGGTTGTTGTAGTGAATGATATAAACAGCCGCAATTTCATAAAGCTCTGCTAGAGTTAAGCAAGCATTTTTTCTAGCGATTTGCTTTGCTATATCTCGTCTACTTTTAGTTTGGTGAGCTGGACTCAAGCCTTGGAAAAAAGCGCTCCAAGTGTGAAACATTTTTTCTACAGTGCCTTTGTCGTCACCTCTACCAGTTCTGGTGAACTTGATAGTTACGGGAACATTGTTGGTAATAGGCCCCTCGCTAATGCGATTGTGAAATTCAGCGCGGTCAACAAATAGTGTGAGCGGGACACCTTTTATATCCCATAAGCTTCCATCAAAAGGTAATCCTAACTCTTTTAAAAACTCGCCTTTATCACGAAAGCTATTAAATAATGCTTCTTTAACCGTATCGTAACTAGGATTTTGTGTTGTTATGTACACGCCCGTAATGCATCTGGACCATCTATCTTTTACAAAATAGACTGTCGGTTTACCAAGCTTGGTTTGTCGAGTAGGGTCAAACAATGAAACGACCTCCTCATCAAAAGGCGTTTCATCTAATTGAAATTCTTCACCGGGACCAGTTACCCAATAACCTGCATTTCCTTTTCTTCCGGCAATATCTGACGCAAACTCTATAGCGTTTTGTTTCTTTTTATCCCGTTGAGGTAGCTTGCCACCATGCCTTTTGTATAACCAAAATTTAAACTGGTTTTCTGTAGGAATCTCCCAATCTTCTTTCAGGTTATAGGAAAACTTTTTATTTAGCCGCTTTTGCTCTGCTTCAGAAAGGCGCACACGAGAAACGCTATAAAACTCATCCTTCATAAGCTCGATGGCAGTTTCAATACGAAGACCTGCTGTGGTTTGGTATTTTTTTTCAGCCCACTCAAACGCTTTAATATCGTGATCTTCTAAAACCTTTCCCTCATGAACATCACTTGGGCGTCCTTGCTTTACTCTAATTTTCCGAGGTGGTGGCGTATAATTGGCGTCTTTTCCTTGCGGCATAGAAAGACCAATCTTTCTGCATCCATGACGTAAAAAAGAATAAAAAGTGTCATAGATATAGCGTACTCCCTTATTTGCATCTTTTGCTGCCTTAGCAAAAGCCCCTGAGCCGTAACCATTTTTCAGAGAGTTATCTACATCTAAAATAAGAGGTAGAATTGCCTTATAACGCTCATCCATTCGTTTTTTAACGGAGTCAGGTAAGTCCTCTTCTGAAATAAAAGTTTTCTCATCAAATGTATGCTCTGCAAGCAGTACTTCACCGCTGTCAATTAAAGCAGTAAGTTCATCATAATGAATGTGAATAGGGAATCTGGCAGTTGTTACTAGATTAATGGCAAATACACTATTAACTTCAGGCTCACAGAGAATAATTAGATGATCTTCATCTAAAGCGAACTTCTCAAATTGCATAATACCATCTTCGCTTGACGGGCAAATCGCCATAAACCTTTGTAGCTCTTGACTTGCTGGACCATCTTCAGAATTAGCCGGAACTTCTAAAAATTCTCTAGACATTTGGATATACCCCCAACTCTTCACCTGACTTTTCAAGTAACAACGGGAGATCCCAGTTAAAATCGACTTTGTTTTCCCAGAGGCAGTGATGAAAAAACTTTACAGCTCGCTCATAATCAAGATTTGTAAGGTCTGCCGCTTTTTCAATAATGTTGGCGATACGCTCGTGTCTGTCTTCAGAAAGGGCTGAGCAGAAGTTGTAATACCAAGCTTGGCAAAGATTTCGCAGAGGAAATTCAACTTCGCGGTTGCGGTAGATACGTTCCAAATTCATCACGTTATTTTGTTTTAGTTCTTCACTTGTAACTAATTCATACTCGTAGTTATGCATGGCACACCAAGCTTCTTGGATAGCTAACTTTTCTAAAGTTCTATCTTTAAAAGTTTCACTTTGTTGTTTTACTGCATATCCAATTCGCTCATGACCTTCTCTATAACAGAAGAAATCCAATGTTTGCTGCACAGGAACTTCTTTGTTTTGGGGGTAAACGGGATGTTTGATCTCTAACTCTTTTGCAATAGCTAATGTTTCATCCAGCGGCAATGCATATTGCTCATAACTTTGCACAATAGACTTGTCCCAAGCGATAAGCATGAACATAAGTAGTTCATTTTGGCTCAGCACATGAACTGCTCTATGCGGATCTTTGAAATGCTTGATTTTGGCTTTAATACCGTAGGATTTGATATCTTCAACTCGCCACATTGGCTCATAAAATTCAGTTCCAATGCTGTTTGAATGAGCTTCATACCACTTTTTTTGAAGTTCTAGCGACACTCTATGAAACCCTTTAGCCATTTAAGCCTCCGAATTTCTCTGTAATTGATGAGTTTGATTTTAAAAAATTTGATTCGTAATTATTTCTCTTATTTTCCATTAATTTTCCTTAATCGAGATATTCAATATCCCGAAGTGAGAAAATAGTATTGATCCGTTTTTTGGCAAAGTCAAGTTTTCAATATTTCAAAGTGTGATATATTGTTCGAGGTGAGTAGGAGGAAAAATGAGTCTGAGTGATCACGTAACTATAAAAAGTGGAAGAACATTTAAAAGTGGTATTAAAGAGCACCCGGCTCCTACACATAAAGTTATTCAGTTAAGAGATGTTGAAGAAGATATCGATTGGGAAAGATTAGTTAGTGTTAACATTGAAACTACTCATAGTGTGAAGACATTAATGAGCGACCAGATTTTAATGATTGCTAAAGGCCCAGTGAAACAAGCTGTTCTGATCAACAATCCTCCTCTAGATAATGCTGTAGCCACGCAGCATTTTTTGGTTATCACGGTTAAAAATCCTGAAGCATTACTGCCTGAATTTCTGATGTTCTACCTGAATAGTGAACCAGTCCAGCATTGGTTAAACGGTAATTCGGGAGGCAGCTATCAAAGCACTTTGAGTATCTCAAACTTGTCAAAGTTACCATTTCCGATTTTGTCTATTGATCAACAACGCTTGATTCTTGAAGGAGTACAAAGTGTTAAAAAGGAAATCTCATTACACGAATGCTTGATCGCTGAGCGACAAAGGCAGTTAAATGATATTGCTGGAGCATTATTGACAAAATGAATATAGAAAAAGCCGTAATTGAATTTACTAGCAACATAAATCATGCAGGTTTGAATGAACAAATCGTTGACGAGCGTTTGCTTTACCTGTGCTTAATTGCCGTTGTTTTAATCAATAAGGTAGAGGCAAATACTCACCATGAGCTGCTTACAATGTTACTCACTCAAACGGCAAAAACGGGCGAGTTTGATGATCTTTTAAATAATCTAGAGAAGTTTAATTTTACTAAGAGAAGCTACTATCGCCTCTATCTTGAATTGATAGAGAGATTGAAGGAGCTTGATACAGAAAAACGAAAATACTTGCTGAATCAATCATCGCATTACCTGACACTCGATGTAATTGAGGGGATAAGTAGAACTGATGCAGTAGTGATATACAATCACACAGTGCAACGTCTTCAACAAATGAACGTGAAAGATAAGTTATCTGATCATTTTATATATCAAGATATCCCCTCATGCTTTGGTGAACTCGCTAGTAAATTAGTAAACAATGGCAAAAAACATAAAATTTATGACCCATATGCACTAACAGGTGAAGTTAGTATTTACTATTCAATAAATAGCAATGTTGAGTTAGCTACTACTGAGACTTTGGTGCAGTCCTCACCATACATAATTCACATGTTGTATATTGCTGGTGTCGAAAATACAGATAGTAAAAATAGCTTTGGTCTAGCTCAGCAAGCTAATATTGAGCCAGCGATGACAGACGTAGCATTAACATTACTAGATCCCACATCTTCAAAAGAAGACGAACACCTTCAAAAGCTAGATAATGAGCCAATGTTTTCTGTAGCAGATGGCAGGATTATTGAGGGTACAGTTCCAGCAAAGTTTAAAGATCATGCATTCATTCAGCATCTACTGTATTCAATAAAAGAAGATGGCACTGCAATTATATTTTTAGGGAAAGGACCTCTTCATAGAGAAATAGAAAAAAGCGCTCGTGCATACTTACTAGAAAACAATTTGGTGGACGCAGTAATCGAGTTGCCAGCAAAGCTAATAAAGCCGAGAACGGTAAGTTTGTATGCCTTAATTTTAACAAAAGGTCGCTCGAATAATATTATTAAATTTATTGACGCTAGCAACTGTTATAATCCGGCAGGAAGGATAAATGAAATTTCTGACTTAGATGAAATAGCCGAATGTTACCATTCTAAGAATAGCGACTTACTCCAATCAGCAACTATTGATGTCGATAGTATTATTGAAAATGGCTGCTCACTCCTTGTTTCCAGCTATATGACCTATTCAAACAATAGCCCCTCAAGGGTAAGTATTGAACGAGTCAGAAGCGAACTTTTTGCAATGCAAAATAAAACAGATTCAATCTTAAAAACGATAGAGAAAGCTTTGAAAAATTATAGAGGTAAAATTGAGTTTTAGATATTTAGGCTCCAAGTTGAGACTACTTGAGTCACTCAAAGGGCATATTGGCAACTACAACGGTCAAGGACAGTTTGTCGATGCATTTTGTGGTACTGGCAGTGTAGCAAAATTAGCATCTGACTTGGGGTGGCCTGTCAAAATTAACGACCAATTGGAGAGTGGAGCTGTAATGGCAGCTTCGCAATTAATTTCAAGAAAAAACGTAGCGTTCGAAAGTCTTGGAGGGTATGAAAAAACAATAGATTTACTCAATTCGTTAGCTCCAGTTGACGGCTTTTTTTGGAGAGAATACAGCCCTGCATCGTCTTCATTCATCGATATTGAAAGAAAGTATTTCACTGAATGTAATGCAAAGAAGATAGATGCAATATCACAAAAGCTTTCGGCATGGCAAAATCAAAATCTCCTATCTGATGCAGAACTAATTTTACTAAAATCAGATTTAATCAGAGCAGTGAATAAGATTGCCAATATTGCTGGTACATATGGATGTTTTCTTTCCAAATGGACAAAACAATCTCAAGCAGATCTGACTTTGACAACTCAAAGCCTGAGAAGTGACGAAACTAGTTTTAAGTGTTCAACAAAAAATGTTTTCGATCTTCAAGTTGACAGTAATGATTTAGTATATTTAGACCCACCATATACAAAAAGACAATACGCTTCCTACTACCATATTTTAGAAACATTAGTTCATTTTGACGAACCTAATGTTGAAGGGGTCAGTGGACTGAGACCTTGGAAAGATAAATCTTCAGAGTTCTGTTATAAGAAGAAAGCTTTAGGTGCTCTAACTCGCCTAATAAAACAATTAGATTCAAAGAAAATACTCTTATCCTATAGTTCTGAAGGGCATGTAGAAATTAATGAGTTAATTCAAAACTTAATAGATGTAGGTACAGTAGAAGTTTTTCCCTTACAAAAAATAGGTCGTTATAGACCCAATAAAAAGGCAAGTGATAACAACAATATTGTTGATGAGTTTTTAATTGTAATTGAAAAAATGGAAACTAAGGGATCACTAGGGAGTTGTAAAAATTGAAAGTAAAAACTCTCGAATATAAGAAATTAGAAAAAATTGAAGTTTTATTGACTGAATTATGTGGTTCAAACCACGAGTATAGGCTTCAGCTTTTAGAAGCCGTATCTAGTCTAATCGGTGGCTTTAACTTAGAAGAGTACTTTGTAAAGTTTAATGTGGAAGTTTTGATTTGCTGCAAACAGCTAGTTGATGAAGCCAAGCAAGTCTTAAATTTAATTAAACTAACTGACATTCCAGTAAATCTAGCACTAAGTTGTTTATCCCATGAACCCTTGGATGAAGTAGATAAGAGAAGTGCAGGCTCTTATTATACAGACACGAGGTTAGCAACTTATCTAGCAACAATAAGTCATTTAGATATCTCACGAGATAGCAAAATTATCGATCCTGCTTCGGGTAATGGGATGTTATTAGCCGCACTTGTTTCAAAAATATTCGAAGACAATCCAGATAAAGGTGTTTATCTATTAGAAAATAACATTGTCGCTTGTGATATTTCAGCAATTGCTCAACGAGCTTGCAGAGTAGTTCTTAGTTCATTTTTAACCAATGTCCCAAGTATTGAGAAAATGGTATCAAATTGGCTATGTGTTGATAGTCTTCTAGTTAGTGAAAAAGACTGGAAACGTCTAAGTCCAGAGGGATTCGACTTGGTATTAGCAAACCCGCCTTGGGAAAAATTAAAGCTAACAAAGTATGAGTACCTGAAAGAAAAAGGCCAAAACAATCACTACGGTAGTGAGGTCTCTGAATTTTGTGATGTTGGCTTAAGCAATGCAAAAAGAGAGTTAGCGGAATATTCAAAAAAGATTGCCACAAAATATCCTGATACCAAAGGCGGTGAAATCGATTTATATATGCCTTTCCTCGAACTTTTTCACAAGCTAGCAAAGCCAAATGGCAGAGTTTCTTGCCTCGTTCCTGCTGGTCTTATTCGCTCGCAAGGGACAGAGCTTCTTAGAAAAAGATATTTCGAATACAGTGAAAGTGTAAAGATCACGATATTTGATAATAAACCCAAGTTTTTCTCTATTGATACCCGATTTAAATTTTTAGCCGTAACCGTAAAGCCGAAATGTAAACCCAACCGCGATAATTTAATTAGCGTGTCGTACGGAAGTGCGAATGGGCGAATGATAAATTACACGTCTAATGTTCTCATTAAATTAGAAGAGTTAAAGCAATGTAGAGCTGACCTGACTTTACCCGAAGTCTCCACAACAGAAGAATGGGAAATTTTTAAAAAAATTAATACAAATGGGCTTGATTGGTCTTCTCCTGAGTCATCTTGGTATCCAAACATTCAAAGAGAAGTTGACATGACTAATAAGCGAAAAGATTTTATTAAAGAATCAGCTTCAACCCTACTCCCCATTATTGAAGGGAGAATGGTAAGTAATTTAAGGTTTGGAGCTAAATCGTATATCAGTGGAAGTGGAAGAAGTGCTGTTTGGCGAACTAATAAGCATGGTTCGGCAAATATTTCTCCTCAGTTTTATATTGCTTCAAAAAGCTTGGCTAAATCAACACTAGAGAGAACGCAGGTTAAAAGAGCTGGATTTTGCGATATAGCTGGTCAAACAAATGAAAGAGGAATGATGTCTGCAATCATTCCATCTAGTGTGGTAGCTGGGAATAAAGTTCCTACAGTATTGTTCGATAATTCAAAGAATCCTGACTTGATTTATGCTTGGGTAGGAATGACAAACAGTTTTGTCTTTGATTGGGCTATAAGAAGAATAATCAGTACAACTGTTAATTTATTCCTACTAAAAAGCATAAAATTGCCAGCTATTGAAGAGTCATCCAATGAGTTTATAACTTTAGTGAATTCAGTAAAATCTATAATTAACTCAGACTTAAATGAAAATTGCTCAATGTGGGAAGTGGCGGAGTTAAGAGCAACTATAGATATTATTGTATTTATTAAATATGGCTTAGCATTTACAGACCTAGATACAATTCTTGACGATTTCCCGCTATTAGATAGGGGGCAACCTTGTATTGCTGGAGAAACAACTTCTACGATTACCAAAGATTTTTTAACTCTAAGAGTTTCACAATACTTAAATCAACCATATGAAAAGTATGAAAAAAGAGTTATTTTAGCTAAAGAAAATGGAGCTGTACCATATATTAATGCTGAGTTAGCAAAGATGAATAGTTGAAGGAGAGATAAATGTCAGTGTCTGGAGTAAAACGCTTAGTATTCAAGAAAATTGTTAAAGGTGATAGAAGGAAGTTTGAAGCTGCCTCCAATGACACACCTTCTGGAGGTGGTGCAAGGGATTTAAGATTCAGCCCATACCATGAGTTTCTCAAAGTATTCCAAAGAATGTTACCTAACGAAGATTCAGGAAATTTCTCTGGTAATATTTCATGGGTAGCAGACCCTGTAACTAATAAAGTAGTTTCAAAGAATAACTCTTTTTATCCCCCGACATCAGCTAGGCCAAATGAAGGTCGGTTGATTCAAGTGCATAAAAATCTGCCTGTAACTCTTTTACCCCCTGAAGAAGAAGGTGATGCTATTTTAGTAATTTTACAAAATGATGATAGCCAAACATGGGCCTTTTATACTACTGAGCGCTCATTACTTAATGATGATTGGAATGAACAAGTTAAGTCTTTCATTCTTGAAGCCATAAATGCGAAACGACCTGTAAACTCTACTGCAATGGGATATGTCGATTACGAACATCATGAGAGCTTTTACAATGGAAAATAATAGTGCATTAGAGATTTTTAATTTATTAAAAATTAAAAAAAATGTTGTTCTATCAGGGGCACCGGGAACCGGAAAGTCTAGACTACTCAATGAAGTAGCTTCCTTGTTTATGGAAGAGAATGGTACTGAGCTTACGACTACTCCAAAACATAATCCAAGTTCACCCATACCAATTCCTAAAGCCGTACCTACATCAACAGTGAATAGGGAAGTTTTTAGAACTGTGTTCCATCAAAACACCAAATATAGAGAGTTTGTGTCTGGCATTGTGCCAAGTATTGGTGATGATTCTGGGTTTCATGTAATGGCGGGAACATTATATAAAGCTAGTGAGTTTGCAAAGGGACATGACGCTTCCCTATTAATTATTGATGAAATAAATCGTGGACCTGCCGTACAAATTTTTGGCGGAAGTATAGTTGCTATTGAAATGGATAAAAGGTTGGATGATCAAGGAAAACCGACTAGAAAAACTCAGTTTTTTGAAATGCAATGTCCTAAGTCAGGTGAAATAGTCGAATACGCCTTACCATCAAATCTCTATATATTAGCGGCTATGAACCAAGCAGACACGTCTGTTGAACCGATGGATGTAGCTTTTTTGCGACGTTGGTATCCTTATAAATTAAAAGCAGATCATAAAGTCCTCTTGGAATTATTTGAGCTTGACGATTTGAGCACTGTACCAGATGTTCCAATTACAAAAGCTGATGTATTAAAAATAGCAATTGCCGCATGGAGCGAAATTAATCATAGAATAGCATTGGGACGAGGAGAAGAGTTTCAGCTAGGGCATGGTATATTTTTAACACAAGATTACACCTCGCTTGAAAGCCTTGATGATAGTCTTAACTTCGTTTGTGAATTATGGGCACTAATTTTAGCTCATGTAGAAGAAGTTTTTTTTGGAGATATTCGTGGTATTGCTGCTGTATTAAATGCCTCAGAAAGCGATAAAACAGCTCCTATACTGCTGGTTGAATCTTATTTTGCAGATGAGCCAAGAGTTACAATTAAGTTTCCTAATTCTATTAATAAAAATAACATTTATAACCTTTATCGTTCTATTTTGGCTAAGTAATGATGCAAGTAAATAGGTTTTCAATTTCTGAATATGGTGAATCAAAAAAGCTTGTTGAAGAAATTCAAAGCAAATCATCTTACTCAAAAGCTGAGATAAATGATCTTATACTTAAATGCGGTGATAGCGTATCTAAGGAGTTAGGTTTTAACAAGTCTCCTATTTTAATATCATCAGACAAAGTAAGAGCAATAAAATTTTCTGGTCTAATTCAGGTAGCTCCCGGAATAGAGCTAGAAGTTATCCCTAAGTTTGTTGGGGCAGAATTCGATTCTTGGCGTGAAGATTTTTTATTTGTTGCTACATGGAGTAAGCATGGATATTTACTTAGCCCCGATAATATATCTTCAAGCTTATCTAAAACTGATAATCTTCATAACATTATCGCATTGTCTTTTTCTAAAATGTATATGGAAAACCGCAGAAAGCAAATTCGTACATATTCAACTATCGTTGAACATGAATTCGCAATTGATGGAGAAATAGACATTGAAGATATCCTTATACCTTCAATAGATGGCTTTAAGCAAAAAACTTTGCAATTTAGTAAAACCAATCCATTTAATGCTGTCATTTCCCAAGCAGCCAAAATACTGTTGCCACACCTGACCGATCCCAGAGCCGTTCAATTAATAGAACGTGTTATTCATCATCTAGGTCCTCAGAAGATAGTACCTCGCATACGTTTTACTAAGTTGCCATCCCGCTCAAAACACTGGCAAAAACTTTATGACCTCTCTGTAGATATTAGCAAAAACCTTGGATTGTCTATGCGACATGGCGAGTTGAGAATACCGGGTTATGTGATTGATACATGGCGCTGTTGGGAGGACTTAATTGGAGTGATGGCAAATAAAAATAAAGACCTCTTTAAGGTAGAATATCATCCACAATTTAAACTAGGTGAGAAACTTAGTGAATCAACTTCAGATGTAAATGTCTATCCCGATTATATTTTACAGACGCATGATAGGTCGTTAGATCCATTTTTGATAGATGCAAAATATAAGACTAATATACTTAAAGGAAAGACCAGAATTTCCGAAAGTGACATATACGAATCTTTAGCATTTTTGAAGGCTTCTAACACACGACTAATAATACTAATTTTTCCAGAGCAAGGCTCTAATATGGGGTCGGGGGAGCTGAAAGTTTTTGAACAGATCATGATAGAAGATAAAATAATTCTAGGTGCTCAATTATGTATAAATGGAATTAGTAGAAAATCCCACTTTAATCAAATTTCAAAAGTCTTAGGCCAATCATTAGTGAGTCTGGCCTCAGAAAATCTGAGGCAGTAACTTAAATTATTGTAGGCTCGCAATCTACAATAGAACTTTTTGTTCGAACAATTAAAAATTTGTTCGCTCTAATTATGTCCTGTCAATCAACAATACTGCCCTGCGGCAAAGCCGCAGCTCCAGGCGTATTGGAAGTTGTAGCCGCCTAGCCAACCAGTGACGTCGGTGACTTCGCCGATGAAATAAAGGCCCGGTGACTTTTTCGCTTCGAAGGTTTTTGAGCTTAACTCGTCGGTGTCTACACCGCCAAGCGTGACTTCAGCGGTTCTGTAACCTTCTGTGCCGTTTGGTTTAATTTGCCAATTGTGAATGTAGTCATGTAACTCGTCGATTTGCGCATGGCTTAGCTGGTTTACATTACAATCAGGGATCGCTTTAGTGTCGTGCAGCATTTCAACAAAACGCTTTGGTAAAATGGTCGCTAGGGTATTTTTCAGTGACTTTTGCCCTTGGCTTTGACGCCACTGCTCAAGCTGCTGTTTTAAATCAATCTCGGGTAACAAGTTGATGTACACAGTTTGCCCTGCTCGCCAGAAAGAACTGATTTGTAAAATAGCTGGGCCCGAAAGGCCGCGGTGAGTAAACAAGATGTTTTCTTTAAACTGGGTGCCATCTTCACTGGTAACCAGACAAGGAATGCTGATCCCCGATAACCCATCAAAGCGATCTTTATCATGCTGGTGTAACGTAAATGGCACTAATGCCGCCATGGTTGGTAACACTGTTA
>Ga0207913_1000116_pt1 | contig 19739 bp, 14 predicted proteins | sample DeeseametaMP2913_FD_184168 | JGI IMG/M metagenome (GOLD analysis project Ga0207913, IMG submission 184168) | Marine microbial communities from the Deep Atlantic Ocean - MP2913 (SPAdes) | ecosystem: Environmental > Aquatic > Marine > Oceanic | place: West of Santa Cruz de la Palma, Atlantic Ocean...
AAGCCTCAAGTATCCCTTACCCGCCTCACTCTTGGGCTTCAGGAACATGATTAACAGCTTGCCCTCCTTATCTCGCCTGTAAATCACGCTCTCATACACAAGGTCGGACTTTCCTTTTTGCTTCTGCTCAATGTAAGCCAGCGCCTTGTAATCGCCCACGCTACGTTGACGCTCATCGATCTCCACCAGAAGATCTTGCATCTGCTTTTTGGACAGAGACTCAAGCGCAAACACGCCTTGAATGCCTGACAGCAGACAGAGCAACACCATTGAAAGTCCGACACAATAACGAGACAGCGTATGATTCATAAAGAGTGACCTTTGAAAGACTTTTTTAACATGAGCACACCACGTAAACCCGAACATGGGCACAACGTGTTACAAGACGAGTATATTCGCGAGGTGATATAAATCAGGGGCAGGGGTCAAGCTGCACGGTCACCTGGTTTCCGCAACGATCCGTGGCGCTGCACACACCACACTTATCAGCACAGCTTGCGTCATCCGTAGCAGGATCACCAATGCACCCAATATCAAACCTCATCGTAGGAACCTCGGCCAAACCATTGGCGCCCAGGTTGTCGTCATAGCGCATATTTCTCAACACACCTGTCATGCTTTGACCATCAAAATCCGAGATGGTCACTGTGCCTCGAGAACCTCTAAACGAGTAATATTCATTGCGAGCATCTGCGCTGCGTTGACGCTCGTAAAACCAGCTCACCACACCTTCCGCGCTCTGATAATTCCACACCTGAGGAGCAGCCTCCTGTGCAGCTTCTGACAGAGTTAACTCCACGTAAAAGTCGGGTTTGTCACGAAATGAACGCTTGGCTTCAAGAAACATCTTGAGCTGGCCATTTGGCAAACGATACGCGCGTGAGGACTCGATCATTGTCGTATCACCACAACGCACCTTTCCATTTGGACTCAGGTACTCCGTACAGAAGGTGTCTTCTTCCTCGGAAGAACCTCCACACGCAACAGACACAAAAGCCATAATACATATGGACTTACATAACAGAAATCGTCTCAATCTATCACCTTAAACTATCGTAAATTGTTGTAGAACAGGAGCTTCTCCACATTCTTACAGGTTTTTTAACACAAATCTATTCGGACTGTTGAATTGCCTCAACAGGTTGCAAATTGGCAGCTTTAAATGCGGGCCACATCGCAGAGAGTGTCGTGAAAAATGTCATCACTCCCACAGCATTAAACACCTGATCTGGCTTGAGGCTCAGGTTCAATGTGTCACTTAACAGGATCGCTCTGACAGCATCCACAGGAATGCGAATTTCAAGCGCATTCACAGTCAGCACCACGAGCGCGCCACACAGCACACCCACCAACGCGGCGATCAAGCCGAGCAGGGCGGCTTCACTAATAAACAGCCACCACACACGCGACTTGCTCATACCCACCGCACGTAATGTACCAATCTCGGTGGTACGTTTTCGCACCGAGATCCACATGGTGTTCATCACGCCAACCGCAATGATTGCCACCAAAATACCAATCAACCCAAAGGACACTGTATCAAGCGCGGTCAGAATCCAGGTCAGAAACTCGATCTCATCTGACCACATCGTCAGGTCGAGCTTCTGTCCTGTCCAGTCCTCACCGCTGACTGTCCCAAACTTGGCGAAGTAGGGCGCAGGCTGATATTCCATCAGCTCGTATCCTTCCTTGTGAAGCACCTCACGCAAGCGAGCCATCACCACGGCAGACTTATCAATATCATGCAAATAAACGTAGATGGCGCCCGATGTATCTGGCTTGAGTTGGTACAGCTCCTGTATCACCTCAGAGGGCACAAACATACTGAAATTACTTAACAATCCAATATCACGTGCGACGGCAACAATCGTCACATCCACGGTATTTGCCATGCCTGTAAAGCTTTGCACGCGCAACGTGAGGCGATCACCCACACCAACCTCCAGACGTTCTGCCTGTGTCGCAAAGATGATCACTGAATTGGGGTCTTTGAGCTTCTGCACATCCCCCTTGATAGTATCGCTCCCACCTTCCTTGTAAAACGACTCGGGAGCAGACTCCAGCACATCGAGAAGGGCAGGCTCTTGTTCAAGATCAACACCAGCGAGCAGAGAGGAGAGGGCGCCCGTTTCAGAGGTCACACGCGCAAAGCCACGGCCTCTGCTCACCACATAATCCACCTCGGGGATCGACTCTTCGACGATCGCCTTGAGCTTGCTTGTATCCGTAATCAGGGGTGATGAATCCGAAGAAGTCGCCTTGTAAAACCCTGCCACATTGACATGACCTGTGGTGAGCGTTGTGGCCGAGTGGATCATATTATCGCTCATCCCTTGTGACAGCGCCATCAACAGCACAAGCAAGGTCGTCACAATGGACAGCGCACCACCCAGAAAGAGGCTCCTGCGACGTGCCATCCACAGGTTGCGGACCGCAATAAGAAGGATCATCTTGATCGTTGCCATCACACAAACCTCACATAAGAAACTGATATTGAACACATTTTCACAAAACCATCACAATACAACCTCATGTCTAATCCCTCCCTCTCATCGCCACAACAGGCTGAATGCGGGTGGCGATCAATGCAGGATAGAGCGTGGACAGCAGGCTCACCACAAAGATGACTCCCGCAGCAATCAACACATTGCTCAAGCTCACGTGAGGGTAGAGCCGTGGTCCTGCAAAAATGAATCGTACGATCTCATTGGCAGCAGGAATGCCCCACACGCCAAGGATCTCGATGATGCCAACGCCAAGCAGTGCACCCGTGAACCCTGCGCCAAGACCAAGCACGAGCGTCTCGAGCATGAAGAGCACCAGGATAAACCCACGTTGGGCACCGATAGCGCGCATTGTGCCAACCTCTGCCATGCGTTCGGTGGTCGCCATCACCATCGAGTTATTGATGATCACTAGAGCGACCAAAAAGATAATAAATATAGCCACATAAAGGACGATTTGAATCACAACAATGAGCTGACCCACAAGACCTGCGGCCTCTTTCCAGTCAACCACCTTTAACTTCAAATCATCCTGTTGAATTTTTTGGTTTATCAACGCTCGTGTGCGCTGAATGTCGTCAGGGTCTTCGAGAATCACAGCCGCGTTCAGAGCAAGACCCTGTTCAAGCTCTTGCTGGGAGTAGGTCAGGTTCTCTACCTGTTTGATGCGATCCTCTCGGGCCATCACCTCGACATCCTGGAACTCATCAAATGACTCCTGGCTATCCTGCTCGACAATGGCAATCTCATCGGAGCCACCAAAGAGATCATCCTCGGCTGAGTCACGAGAGATATCCTCCACACCAATGCTGTCACGTAGCGCTTCAAGCTCGGCACGTTGAGCGCGCGTCATCTTGCCATAAAGCTCTCGAAAGGTGAGCAAGTCCGAGATGTTAACCACACCAGCAAGATCGGAATCTTCAATGCCCTTGAACTGAAATGTACCCCAGATCTTGACGTTCACCGCCTTGACATAACCTCGACGTGTAAAGGACTGCAAAGGCACCACATCACCCACATTCACACGATAGAGCTCAATCATGGGGGCGACCTGCGCGTAAAAGAAGTCGTAACGCGCATCAAAGTTGCTGTGATCGACATGAAGGAACTTCTGAATCAACTCCTTGATGGAGTCTTTTGCGCTGGCCTCGGAGCCAAGGATGTCGCGAAGTTTCGGCTCAAGCTGTGCCACCTCAGAAGGATCGAGCTGGAAGGTTACGCGACGATACTGTCGTGAGAGACGTCGTGCTCGAGCTTGCAGAAGCTCATCATCTTCAAGGCTTCGCCCCTCAAGCTCGATCTCACGCTTGATACGATCGAGCTCACGCGCGACACGATGCTTGAGGAAGCGTTCATGAGTACGCTTACTGATGAGCACGCCACGCTGACCAGGAGGAATCATCTCACCCTTGACGACTTCAAACCTGTCAAAGTGTTGCTTGAACGCCTGTGGGTCAGTGCCAAGAATGCGCATGAAGAAGCGCCGACCATTGTTTGCAAGTGGGGCGATTTTAGTGTCGAGGAAGAGCAGGCGTTCCTGTGAGTTTTGCGTAAAGTCTTGCCAGAACGCATCTTTTTGCACCTCCTCAAGGGCGGCGCGCTCTTTATCCAACCTGTTTAAATCATTGGATATTTTCTCTTTATCCGCATACTCCTCCAGAAGAGAACCTGCAATTTCACGCACTTGACCCGAGAGAGAGGCGACGGTTTGAGCATCGTTGTTTGAGGCCGCGTCACGGAGTTGTCGCAGCACCTCATCGATATCGTTTCCGCTGGAGCCAGTGGAGACGGTCAAGCCCATCGGTACAACAGCCTGCACATTGGGGACCTCTTCGAGGCTCGATTTAATTCGCGAAAAGTCTTCGATCTCGCCAATTTCTGGGAGACTGGCTGTGAGGCCGCCAAACAAGGCGAGCTCGTCTTTACCCTGGCTGGAGTAAACTTGAAGTTGACCTGTGAGAGAGCTTGTCACGACCTTTTGCATGGACGACTCGACGCTATCGAGCAGAGCCGTCCCCACGACAAGCAGCATGGTACCAAAGACCATGATGGAGGCGACGATCGAGCTTTTCACCTTGTTGCTCATGATATTACGCATGGCAATCAATGAAATCATGCGTAGTGAGGACTGGGTCTGGCTCATGAGCCTACCTCCCCACGACCATCAGTAGCTTCCACGACACCTTCAATGCCGTCGTTATCAAGCACAATCTCACCATCCACAAGACGTATCACCCTGGAGGCCTGACGCATGACCTTGGGGTCATGTGTGGAGAAGATAAAGGTTGTTTTCTGTGTGGCATTGAGTTCTTTCATCAACTCAATGATCGTATTTCCTGTCACGCTGTCGAGGTTTGCGGTGGGCTCATCTGCAAGCACGAGGGCAGGGTTTGTGACGAGCGCTCGCGCGATGGCAACACGTTGGCGCTGTCCTCCTGAAAGCTCGTTGGGGCGCTGCCTTAGCTGGTCACTCAAGCCAACACGCGCGATGATCTCCTTGACACGAACAGCACGTTCAGAGGCGCCAAGCTCACCTTGCAATAACAAGGGAAGCTCGACGTTTTGAAAAACGTCGAGCACAGGAACAAGGTTAAAGCTCTGAAAAATAAAACCAATCTTCATCAAGCGCAGGTGCGTAAGCTCCTTATCGCTGAGGTTGGTTGTCGACTGACCTGCGATCTGCACATCGCCCGAGGAGGGGACATCCACACACCCAATGAGGTTGAGCACGGTGGTCTTACCACTGCCTGAAGGCCCTGCGATGGTCGTGAATTCGCCTCTGGAAATATTGAGGTCAATGCCTCGTAGCGCCTGAACTTTGAGCTTCCCAAGTGGGTACTCCTTGATGACCTGACTCATCTTGACGATGAGGTCCTCGGAACCTGAATCACGCATTTACTCTCCTCTTTCACGATAACAGGGGTCTTGCATCATGTACTCAAGGTAGATTGAGCACGAGCATGGCAAGGTGCAAGGAAATTAGCAGATGTTTCATGTGAAACATTCGCATGACATCTTGGAAACATCACCGCAAACACTCTTTAAGTGGGCTTGCCGTGCCCTACATTCGCAGGCACAAAGGCGGCAAGATGACAGTCAAAGCAATGCTCTCACGTTGGAAGATAGCTCAACATGTACCACAAGCACACCCTTACTCCACTCATACCACTGCTCCTATTTTCTGGATGTATGCGTGAACCTCAGCCCCCCATGAGCGATGAGTTGTTTGGAGAACCCGTCGAGATTGAACAGGGTAGGGGAGAGCGCGCCAGGTGGTGTCGTGAGCAGATTATTCAAGACAACCGCGACCTGTTTGAGCGGGAGCCCGCGTTGACGCGAGGAAAGCTACGCAAGATGGCCTCCTCACCTTACGCTTACTTCAGGGGCACAGCGAGCCTCTACTGGCAAGATATGCTCACACCAGGTGAGCACAGAATGCCCACACAGTTTGCCAACGCAGACACATCACACATCTTGCTTGTGGGCGATGCTCACCCAGAAAACATTGGCACATTCAAGGATGCTGATGGCGTTTTCCACACCACATTCAATGACTTTGATGCTGCAACATACGGACCTTATCATATTGAATTAAGGCGACTTTTACTCGGAATGTCGATCTTTTTTGAACACGCAGGTTCTTCAGAGGAAGAGGTCAGCGAGCTCACCAGAGCTGGTGTGACAGCGTATATTCACACAATCCACAACACATCCACATCATTTGCAGAGTTCACCTCGAACACACGTCAACCTCGAGTGATTCAAGATTTGCTACGTCGTGCCCAACGCGATGGAGACATCAAGGAAGAGCTACAGGAGTATGCTCCACTACATAAAGAACAGCAGAACAGACAGATGTTCATCGGGGAGCTTGAGCCTCGGGATGAACGCTTTGATCTCTTTCGTGACACGTTAAGAGAGCTCCCCACACAGACCTACGCCGAACTTGAAGACGCGCTCATTGAGTACACCTCAACGACCCTTCACCCAGACACTCATGGGACTTTTTTTACCATGAAAGGCGCATCACAAAGGCTTGGTGCAGGGGTGAGCAGTTATCCCGTGAAACGCTACTACGTGCTGATAGAGGGAGACACCACTGAACCTGAAGATGACATCCTCCTTGAGTTCAAGGAGACTCTGCTCCCCCCTCAGAGCCTCGCCAAAATCAACACGCTCAATCCACCACAATACCCAAGCAGCGCAGCACGTGTGGTGAGTGCCCAACGCGCGTTACAGTCCAATAACACGCTAGATCCGCTGCTTGGACATGCGACCACGAGCTCTGCCACGCGCTCCTGGAAGGTGAGGACACGCACCAAATATCAGAAGGGAATCGACCGTGAACGCTTCGCTGAAAAGCGTGCAGAAGGTGAGTGGACACATCAGGACATGATTGAATTTGCGCAGTTTGCAGGTCAGCTGCTGGCACATACGCACATCCAGGCACCAAGCCTGTCACCACGCTCTTTTCAGGACGCATTGATACAGCTGACACACGAAAAGCAAGACAAATTCATCGATGAAAACATTTTATTTATAGAGACTTACAGCAACACACAAAAACAAGACTATGAACGCTTCAGGGCGTTGCTCAGCATCCATGGGGATGATCTGGGCTATCGCATCCAGTCGAGTTCACCAAGGTCCTTTGGACCACGTTCAGGAGGGGCCTTATGAGGATCAAAGAACTATCACTACTGGGGGCGGTGTACATGGTGCTCTGTAGCACTGTGGCACAAGCTCAGGAGGCAGAGCAGGGGAGTGAAGTCACAGAAGAGGCGCTCGCCAGCAAATCAGAGTTTCAGCTCCAGGCCTTTGGACAGTTGTTCACAAACTATGGACATTACACAAGTGAGGCCGAGAGTTTTCAGGCCTTTGAACTTGAGCGTGCAGAGCTTGGGCTTGGTTTTCTGTACAAGGAACGCCATGGTTTTGTGGTCAACACCGAGGCGATTCGTTCGGCAGGCCCACGAAGCACCTTTGGCATTGATAATAACTCGCTGGTATTACGCATCAAACATGCGTTCTTTTCGAGCACTCCAGAGCTCCCCATTCCCGGTGAGTTGACCGTTCAAGCGGGTATGATTCCTGATATCTGGGTGCAAACGGTGGAGCAGAGCTATGACCTGCGTGGCATTGCGCCTGTGGGTGCGGAGTATGTGGGGTTTTATCAATCCTCGGATCTTGGCGCGTCGTTGTCCTACAAGGTTCTTGATGAGCGTGTGTGGTTACGTGTCGTGATCAACAATGGGGAAGGGCGCAACCAGGTTGAGCTAAACAATGGTAAAAACACAACATTATCAGCAAGTTTCAAGCAACCCATGGGTAAGCTCAGGGGGCATCCACTCAAGGTGGGGGGGCATCTCAGTTATCGGGATGGCTCCGAGGGAGTCAGCAGCATCGCATCCCACCGCACATCTGCCGCGCTGACCGTGGAGCACCCCGCGCTGTTTCTTGGGGGAGAAATTACACGCGCTCGCGGCTACGCACAGCGAGGTGATTTGCGCGCACAACAGATTGGGTTCTGGGTCAACACAACGCCGTATAAACAGTGGTTAGGGTTGTATTTACGTGCGCAACAGCTCACTCCCGACACGAGCAATGCTTCCTCACATCAGAGGGCGTTCTTCTCGGGGTTATACCTCGATCTCATCCCTGCTCAGGATGCGCCTCGTAGCGTGCTTGGCTTTCCTCGTTTGAGGACGTATCTGGGCTATTATTATCAATCCTCAGATGCAGATGCTGCGACCATTACAGGAGCAGCAGACACATCCACACAACATGCTGTCATGCTTACATTATCAGCAAGAGGAAGCGGTATTTTGTGATGATTTCACACGTGAAATCATCACAAAATACCGCTTCTCCTCTTCAACCATTCATTCACACTCAAGAGACACGAGATAACCATGATGAAACATATCGATCTTCAAAAACTCCGCAGCGCTCTTATTGTCCTGACACTCCTTGGCTCCGCATGCTCTGGCGCGACCACAGAACCAGAGAACAACAAGACCTCAGAGGTGAACAATGCCACACCCGAGGATGACATGGGGAGCATGGTTGACGAGGACATGATGACCACAACACCACAGGACTACTCCGGGTTAGTGCTCAATGAGGTTGTGGCCGCAGGCGATCCTGCTGACTGGGTTGAGCTTGTAAACGCCTCGGACACAGCGATTGATCTCTCTGGGTGCACATATACAGATGATGCAACCTCGCCAGACAAGGCCACATTTGCCGCAGGGACGACCATTGAAGCCAGGGGCAGGCTCGTGGTGGAGATCTCCGATGAAACGGCTGGGTTCAAGCTTGGAGGAGAGGAGGAGTTTGTAATTTTTTCCCCAACAGGAGAGGAGCTTGTAAGCACATCATGGCTTGAGGGAGAATCCCCCGCAGGAGGTTCATACGCGCGTCTTCCTGACATCACAGGAGAGTTTCAAAGCACAGGAGAGGCGACACGAGGTGAGGTCAACAAATCGTCTGATTTGCCGATTGACGTGTGTGGTGATGGAGTCATTGATCTGGAGGCTAATGAAGCATGTGATGGCGCAGAGTTAGGAGACGCGACATGCGAGGCGATGGGTTTCACGGGCGGCACATTATCCTGCAAGGACGACTGCACACTGGACACAGCAATGTGTGAGACAGCGGCAGAAGTAGCCATCGTCATCAATGAGGTGACCTCGGCAGGCGATGATCAGATTGAACTCTACAACGCTGGGGATTCAGCGCTTGATTTGAGTATGTGGTTTGTTGCTGACAGCAATTATCCTGCTGAAGTGGACAGTCGTTATATCTTTGCCGATGGCACCATGATTGGCGCAGGTGAATTTCTGGTGCTCACCAAGGATGTTGAGCATACCTTTGGCGTGGGAAAGGATGACACCATCACATTGTATGATGCATCGGGTGCGGCCATGGACCAGGTGAGTATTCCAACTGATGCTGCCGAGGTGTCGTACTGTCGTCAGCAAGATGGCACGGACAGTTGGGCAAGTTGTGATGAGGCGACATTTGGCGAAAGCAACGCGCAATAGTAACGACGATGCGTAGTCGTGATCGAAGGGGGGCAAGGGGGGAAATGAAATGGCCCCCCTCCCATACGCTATGAATTCACGCGCTAGATCTTGGTCTTTTTGGCATCCGCTTCAAGTTCATCTCGAGCAGAGTCGAGCGCCTCATCGATCACATCCTTCGCCATCAAGGAAGGGTTCCAGAGGTCATCAAGAGGACGGCCCTGAATCACAAGACGCTCTGCACGTCGTTGTGTAAAGGGGTCATCAAGGTAAGACTTGAGGCGTTGCAAGTGCACATCCGATGCGTTTGCCCACTCACTGTCTGAAGGGGACTTTGCAAGTCGCTTGGACAGCGAGAGGTTCTTTTCATAGACCTGAATTGCGCGCACCATGAGGGGGCGAAGCTGCTTTCTGAGCTCTTCAAAGTAGAGTGAGATTTGCTCATCAGTAAGAGATTCAGGGATTTCTGCCGAGAGGATGTCCAGATAGAAGTCCTCGTAGAGACGACCGATCATATAACCTGCTGCGACAGACCATTGAGGGTGATGAACACGCAGGGCCTGAATGTAAGCGGACTGCGCCTTTAAAAAGAGGTTAGCCTTGGTTTCGAGGTCTTCTCCCATCTTCTCGGTGGGCAAGACGAGCGCGATTTGCAGCACCTGGAGGTGGAGCGCGCGGCCCATACCAAACTGAGCCTGCACAATGTATTCGGCGCTGTCGTTGAGCCTCTGGCTGATGTCAGCTTCTCGGTTAAGCTGCAAGAGGATGCGGAAACCATCTTCAGCCTCGTTGTACTGGCCAAGTTCAAGCAGCGCCATACTACGCCTTGCATGACCTTCAATACGGTCAAAGTGTTCAACATCTGAGCGGAGCATCACCTCGGTCATCAGGTCGACGATTTCTTTGTTTTTTCCGAGCTTTTCGTAGACATTGGCGAGCCTGAAGTAGGCGTCCTTGGCATCAGATTTGTCGGGAGAGGTCTCGATGATTCGGAGGTAGTTTTGAGCCGCAGTATCCCAGCGCTCAAGCTTTTCATTGGCAAGTCCGCCGTTAAAGAGGGACGGCACATAGAAGCGTGATTCAGGGAAGTATTTAATGATGACCGCATAGTGGGAGAGGGCATCCTCGTAACGTCGCGCAGCATAGGCGGTGTATGCCTTCTGAAACACCTCATCTGCATTGACAGAGAGCCCCTCTTTACCATCGGGTCCCACGGTCACGAGCATGGGATCAAGATCGATGTGTTGTGAGGGCTGATTGGAGTCACTCAAGCCATCGAGGCCATCGTTTTTCGATGATGTTGTTTTACAGGCAAGAATCTGGCTGGAGAATAGAAGCGAAGTGAGGAGCAGGGCAGGGGTAAGTTTTTTACGCGAACGGTTAATCGTGAACATCCTTGTTTATCTCCTTCATCAACCAGATAGCCATTGGGGGGTGTTGATGTGCTGGACCACACCACACGTTGGAACACAACGTTCTTTCAAGTTTGACATCGACACAAGATATAAAGTTCCTCAACAGTCAAACATTTCATCTCGCTGTTCTTACTGGAGCTTGCTATAAGCATAGTTCTCGCATCATAAAACGGTCTTTTTTACACGTAAAGAAACACTCCAAAGTAGGGGCTAAAGCATATGCTTAAACTCAAAAATCTCGTTGCAATAACAATCACATGCACACTCATTTCAGCGTGCGACAAAAACTCAAGTGTACCCGCAGAAGAGCCTACCGAACCAATAAGCGCGGCACAGGAAACTGAACAGGCCAGCGAGCCTGCGGAAGAAGCTCCAGTTGAAGCAGAGCCAGAAGAAGAGAAGGAGGAGCAGACTCAACTTCCCGAGGCCACAGCAGAGGAACTTGAGCGCCTCAAGGAGACCTGCGCCAAGCTTGAGCAACCCACACAGGATGCCTGCAAAGTGTTGCATATGCGTGTGATGACAAAGGAGCAGGACGCCATCAAGGATATGCACCTTGTCTTTGAAGGTACACGCGTTGTTCAAAACATGGTGTACCTTGAAGAAGCTGTCGCCAAGACCATTGAGAGCAAATACGGCTCAGAGCAATAGAATACTACTGAGGTTGTATCGTAACAGCCTGAAGGAGCACATCCTCGTCTTGAGCATCGAGGATGTGCTCAAGCAACACCTCAAGTTGCTGTATGGTACATGACGCAAGAAGCTCTTCACGCGTTGGAGATGGCCCGAACTTCAAGGTCATTAACTTCATGGAAGTCTCAACCATCGTCTCTTTTGCGACCTTTTCTTCGACCAGCTCTTTCTCCATCACGCTCTAATATCACGACAATGGAGACCAACGTATCACGTTGGTCTCCATCATGCGGCTATTTTGCATCAAGCCAGTTGTCACCCACGCTTGGCTCTGCCTTGAGTGGTACCTTGAGCTTGACCACGTTCTCCATACAATCTGATACCAAAATCTTGGCCTCTTCAAGGAAGTCTGGAGCGACCTCAAAGAGGAGTTCATCGTGCACTTGCAAGAGCATATGCATGGGCAGGTTGCCCTCATCAATACGACGTTGGACCTCAATCATGGCAAGCTTGATGATGTCTGCGGCTGTACCCTGAATAGGCGTATTTTTGGCAACACGCTCTGCAAACGCACTATCCCTGCCCGAGCTGTTGATCTCGGGAATGTGACGCACTCGCCCGAACATGGTGTGTACTTGCTCAGTTTTTCGAGCGTCCTCAACAAGTTCATCAAAGAACTCATTGATGCGTGTGTACTTGTTAAAGTAGTTCTCAATGTAAGTCTTTGCTTCGGTCTGCGTCACCTTGAGCGTCTTGGCAAGGCGTTGTGAACCCACACCATAAATCACAGCAAAGTTGACCGTTTTTCCCTTGCCACGTTGCTCACTTGTCACCTCCTCAAGAGGCACGTGGAAGATGTTCGATGCCGTAAGAGCGTGGATATCTGCATCTTCTTGGTAAGCCTTGATCATCAAGGGCTCCTCGGACATGTGGGCAAGAATACGCAGCTCAATTTGAGAGTAATCCGCCCCAAGAAGCTTCCAACCTTTTTGTGGCACAAACGCCTTGCGAATCTGACGTCCTCGGTCGGTACGAATCGGAATGTTCTGGAGGTTTGGGTTACTTGATGAGAGACGGCCTGTGGCAGTCACAGCCTGATTGAAGTCTGTGTGAATGCGTCTTGTGTTTTTACGGACCAGCGAGGGGAGGGCGTCTACATATGTGTTCTTGAGCTTGGCAAACTTGCGGTACTCTAGAATCAAATCGGGTAGTTCGTGCTCACTGGCAAGCTCTTCAAGGACGGCTTGATTGGTCGAGGGGCCAGACTTGGTCTTCTTTTTGACAGGCAAACCCAACTTCTCAAAGAGAACCTCACGCAACTGCTTGGGACTATTGGGGTTCAAATGCCCTTCATTTTCAACATCTTGACCTGCGCTTTCATCAATTGCTTTTTGAAGCTCCTTGAGCTCCTCATCAAACTCCTTGCTCATCACACCCAACATGGCGCTGTCAATGCAGACGCCTTGCAACTCCATGCGTGCAAGCACCTCTGACAAAGGTAGCTCCATCTCATCGTGAAGCTTCAACAAACCTTGCTCTTCAAGCAGGGGCTCGAAGAAATTGGCGAGCATCAGCGTGATGTCAGCATCCTCAGAAGCGTAGTTTGTGGCGATGTCGATAGGAACCTGGGAGAAGATGATTTGTTTCTTGCCTTTGCCAGCAACCTCTTCATACGAGATGTTCACATGGTGCAAGTAATCAAGCGCCATGGCATCAAGGCCGTGTGAACCTCTGCTTGGATCAAGGAGGTATCCCATCAACATCGTGTCATACAGGATGCCCTTGTAATGAATGTCATACTTGTGGAGCACCATGCGCTCGTATTTCACATGCTGGCCTACTTTCGTACGTGCCTCGTCTTCCAGGAGAGGCTTGAGCTTTTCCAATACATACTCTCTGGAGAGCTGCTCTGGAGCATCCTCGTAGTCGTGTGCCACAGGAATATACACGCCTTGATTCTCAGCCCATGAGAAGGAGAGACCCACAATTTCAGCATCCAGTGAATCAAGGCTCGTGGTTTCAAGGTCAAAACCATAACGTGCAGCGGACTTGAGTTGATTGAGCACATCCTCAAAGTCTTCCTCTGTGAGCACAACCTTGTAGTCCTTGCCTGGTCGGCTAAAATCAGGCGCAGCAGCAGACTCTTCCTTGTGACGAGGTGTGGAGGTTGAGGATGCAAACAAGAGCTGTTGGCCTGACAGCTCCTCGTGCTGTTGTGCGGCAGCAAGCACTGCGGGAGTCCAGCCACGACGCTTGATCCAGGCGTTGAGGCTCTTCAACGTGGAGTGAAACTCCAGCTCCACAAGAAGCTCGGTCAAGGCCTTGGTATCAGGTTTGGAGATGACGAGTTTATCCAGATCAAACTCGACATCGCAGTCCTCCTTGAGGGTCACAAGCTCAAGCGAGAGCCTCGCTTGTTCCGCGTAGGTTTCAAGGTTCTCGCGGCGTTTCTTGGCCGTGATTTTGTCTGTATTCGCAAGGAGTGTTTCAAGATCTCCCCATTCATCAATCAATTTGCCCGCAGTCTTCTCACCAATTCCAGGCACACCAGGGACGTTATCACTGGTATCACCAGCCAGGGCGAGCACATACTTGACGCGCTCAGGCTCCACATTAAACCGCTCCAGCACCTCGGCCTTGGTGAAGGTCTTGTCTCGCATGGTATCAATCATGCGCACGTGCTCATCGGTCAAAAGCTGCATCAAGTCCTTATCTGCGCTGACAATGCAGACATCAAGCTCCTGCTCACGAGCCTTTTTGGTGAGCGTGGCGATGACATCATCGGCCTCCACTCCAGACTGAATTAATACAGGGATATTAAGCGCCTCGATGAACTTACCAAAATAGGGGACCTGTGTTCTGAGATCCTCGGGCATTTCGCTACGGTTGGCCTTGTACTCCGAGTAAAGCTCATGTCGAAAGGACTTCCCATCATCCTCTTCATCGTAACGATCGAACGTCACGGCGATGTAGTCAGGATCTTCTTGCTCGATCAATTTCTTGATCATGTTGACAAATCCATACAACGCATTGGTCGGCAGCCCCTTTGAATTTGAGAGGTGTCGTACAGCATAGAATGCGCGATAGATATACGCAGATCCATCCACAATATAGAAGATTGGGTTATCTTGAGATGAGGTTTGATTGGCCATGATAAAGACGCTCTAATAAGTGAATAATGTTCGAGATTTTGAGAGCTATGCGCTCATGTCTGGTCGCCTGTATAGATTGTGTCATGTCCAAGGTAAACATGGCCACAAAAAACAACTCTGCACAATGATCGTAAAACGGTCACTGAACGCATTGTAAGCTTTACAATCATGACGTAAATCATTCAATGGGATCTTCAAGTTCAAGCGAAAACTCTCGGCTCACTTGAGCGTTGCTGAGCTTTTCTGGCTGTGTTGAGGATGCGTGTGTCAACATATCTGCATCAACATCCTCGAGCTCTATGAGAAAGGATATCCCCTGCTCACTGCTCGCCAAAAGCACATGTTTTGAAGCTACTTTGACGACAAGTAGCGCTCGGCGAGGCTCGATGGGTTGCCTGAGAACAACCTCGATGTGTGAGCTTTGTTGAGAGGAGGGCATGAATCGCTTTAACCCGTAACGAATCACCACGTAGGCAAGGATGACAACGGCCAACATTCCCAGGACCATCTTGAGGAGAAGGGTGCCATAGCTCTCGGGTTTGGGCCGTTGGCGTGACTCCAGTGTGGTTGATATCGTTGAATCTTTGGGCTCCACATCCTGAGCGTACAATGAGGTTGATATCCCTGTGACACAGAGCAACACAATCATAAACAATGCTTTTTTCATATTACCTTCGCGATTTATCATAAGTATCGAACACATGTACCAGAACATGACACCATGTGTTATCGAAGAACTTCACCCAAATTTTGCTTAAAAGTTTCTATTGAAACTCATTTCATAGAACGCTATGACTTTTCTAGCGAATCAAACGACATATCACCACATCACAGATGTGTTCCACAGCAACACCCTCATCACAAAAGTTCTCCCATGAACATGGTCAAAACAATCTCCTCAGTTGGAATGGCAAGCCTTTTCCTTCTTTCACTTGGCGCTTGCTCCTCGGAGTCATCAGAACCTGCTGCCACTGTCACATCACCCAAACGCGTCTCTCTTGCAGAGGGCGATGAAGGAAAATTTGATGAACCCACACCAGGAAAGATGACCACGCTGTTTCTTCATGACTTGCTTAATCTTGATGAACGTATTCCTCTTGAAGCAAGCGGACTTGCGATCGCCTTCGATGACACTTTTGAAGCCCCCGTACATGTGGTCTTTGATCACTTTGAAGCTGTCGCCACACTCCCCATTAACCTCGGTACTGCAACGCTTACAGGCGATGAGGACATTGATGAGGGCTACGAGGGCCTGACCTACGATGCCAGCACAGATACGCTTTACGCACTGGTCGAAGCCGTAGAAAAGAAGAAACACAATGAGCCCGAGATTCATGTCTATGACAGGGACTGGAACAGGCTAGCCAAGCACCAGGTTGACTTTGAGCTTGATGACTTCAACAAGGGCATGGAAGGGCTCGCGCACACGTACATCGCAGACACGTTGTACCTCCTGATGCTCTGTGAAGGCAATGAGTGCAAGACCAATGGTGAGAAAGGGGAGGGGAGGATTCAAGCCTTTACTCTTGATGAAGAAGGTGAGGAATGGCTTCACGTTGACACCATCAAGTTGCCTGAATCACTTCACTTTGAAGACTACTCGGGCATCGACCTCAGAGGCGACTCTTTGATTATCACCTCTCAGGAAGAGAGCGCCATCTGGATGGGTTCTCTCACACTTGAACTGGATGAGAACGGGGAGCCTGACTGGAAGATTCAGGATGAAGGCACCATCTTTGAACTCCCCAGAAACAACGACGACAAAAAAATCTACTGCAACGTTGAAGGTGTCAGCTTCTCTGATGATGGCAAAAGTATTTACCTTGCCTCCGATCGCCGCAAGCCAGACCAAAACAAGCGCTGTGAAAAAGGTGATCAGGCGCTTCATCAAATCCTGTTGCCATAAATGTGGCCAGTAGTCATGCCATGGCAACTTGAGTTGCCATGGCATGACAAAAACACAAAACGAAACAAAATCAACAACTTAAACCAAGCACATCAACATCTGTTTTTTGGCCTCTAATTTGCAAAAGTCAAAAGACTGTTGGTTTACCTCAAATATCAAGTACGTCAAAACTACACAAAACCCGCACGGTTTGTCGGGTCTTCTACACAAAGGATGTGTGATTTATGTCCAGAGAACTGATTAAAAATGCCCTGTTCTGTATCGCTGTTTCTACCTCATTGACCGCCTGCCAGGGTGCAGAGGACACCGAAGGTTCAAAAGATGTCCAGGAAAATGCCTGTGGTATCACCGTCTGTGCAAACCCCGATGTGGAAGATTCCTATGACGTGGACAAGCTCCCAAGCGAAACGTTCAACGGTAAAGCTGACGCTGTGGAAGAAGTACAGCTCAAAATCGATGAAGTCAGCCAGGATATGGTCATCGATGTCCTTGACATTCAAGATATCTTTGAAGAAATGGGCAACAAGGTCAGCGTCGATGAAATCCGTGCTGTGGGTAAACTCCTGCGTGAAAAGCCCGACCTCTTTGAGCCAAGTGCCATTGAGCTGACAAAGCGCCTCGCTGTGACGGCAAACATTGATGGAGAAGAGCGCGATCTTCTTCTTTCTGGCAAAACCTTCGCAGGCACAGAAGTACCTGACGCGGTCAAAGAAGTCATCGCCACTGCACGCCTCAATGGCGCTGTCGCTTACGATGTCAATGAGCAGGATGATGATGGCGAAGGCGTGTGGAGCCCATACCCCTCCATCACACCTCCTACAGGGAACATGACCTTTGAATACACAGAGATCACTCCCGAGGTCCTCAAGGCTGACATTGAAGATACCGACGTGGAGTACAACATGATCGTGGGTACAACCACCGCGACCACCTGGTGGGGACAGGAGTACAAGACAGCCAAGTACGAAGTAGCCAAGGGCGGTACAGGTAACATCGCAGCACACTATGATGAAGTCTACCACGAGGACATCTACGCACGCGGTCGTCAGGGCCAAAAGTGGGCAAACAACTGTGCCATCCTCGCGGACGGAGCGCTCCACTGTCTCCCTGCTGCACGTCGCTCTGAAGCTCAAGACCTGATCCTCACAAACCCTGCACTCGCTCGCCGTGACAAGCACATGCTTTACAATGGTCACATCGAAGTAAGCAATGGTGTGGTCACTGGCGTTGAGATGTCAGGACGCCTGAGCAAGCTCGCGGCACGTGGCAAGGCCACCTTCGTGGACCCCATCGCTGTCCTCAAAGCATGGGGATTTGAGATCTCTCCCGGAGTACGCATTCGTTACGGAAACACCTCCAGAGGCATTCCTGTCCAGGTTGAAGATCAATACGTCATTCGTGAAGCAAACTAATCTCTGACACTTCACGACAACAACGCAATTGACACAACCAGCGCTCCTTAAAACGGAGCGCGAACCCGAAAAAAAAGAGAATCAAATGATTGATATCAAAAGAAATATTTGCACAGCATTGCTCTTCAGCCTGACCATTTTTGGCGCCGCTTGTGGTGGCACAAACGATGACGGCACAACAGAAGATACAGGCGTGCTTGATGACGAAAACGCTTCCTTTGGCGCAGCAGGCAAGGCTGACTCCACATTCTCGGGCTGCGAACTTCGCGAGGTCCTTGAGTTTGTCAACGAAGACACCACCACCATTGATGTCCTCAAAGATGAAGCAGGCGTGCACACCAAGGCAGCCAAGGCAATTCACGCACACCGACTTGGTCCAGATGGCGTGGAAGGCACAGGCGATGACGACCTCTTTGAAACACTCGAAGAGCTTGATAACGTCACATATGTTGGCCCCAAGGCTCTCAAAGCCTTCGCAAACTTTGTCTCCGATCGTTGCCTCAACGACCTCGACAAGCGCCCCTACATCGACGCCACAACCTTCGCAGGTCTCCCCAACGCAGGTGGATTTAGCCGTGATACCATCGAGCTTGAAGCCACCATGCGTATCACCAACGTCAAGGGCCGCCTGTTGAACGAGATCATGAACACTGAAGATGATCGTGGCCGTCGTGGTCTTAACCGTATTCGCCGCGCAAAAATCATGGAAGCCTTCTCATTCAACTACAACCTTGATGAGATCCCATGGGGCAGCGATGAGCATGATGCCAGGGAACAACTTCCCTACACCTCATACTCCATCGAGAGCGGCAACTATGAAATCGACTCTCAGGACGGCGAGCGTGAGCTTGATCTTGGTACTGATTATATGTTCGATCGTTACTACGATACACCTGACTACACATTGCTTCAGAACGGCATCCAGCTTCGTGGCCGTATCCGCTGGGATACAGTTGATGTCGTGCGTCGACTCCTGATCGCCGCAAAGTTCGACAGCACCGTGGGCGATGACGGCCTCAAGCGCGCTGCAAAAATGGACACACGTACAGAAGGGGGCCGTTACCTCGGAACTCTTGATGACGATATTCGTAATGGCAAGGTCTCCTGGAGTGGCTCTCCTGCTCCTGTGGCAGCCATCCGCGCACTCTATGATGTCCTCGTGGAGCGTCAGGTCCTTCCTACCATCGATGGCAAGGAGAACGTGCTCTTGCTCGATCCACGCGCTTACTTGCGCAGCGAGCGTAGCCGTTACCACCTCGATGAGACCAAAACCGACGCGCTCAGCAAGGTCTACAGAAACGGTAAAACGCAAATCGAAGCTGTCGTGAAGCAAATCGACACCGCCATCGCAAGCGGTAAGCTTACTGGCGCTGACCTCGAAGCTGCTGAAATGGTCAAGGCTCAGGCAGAAACTCTCCTTGATGACTCTGCTGTCCGCGAGCGCGCTCGTCAGAAGCTCATGGGCTCAAACTTTGACGCCGACATGTTGAGCTTGCCCAACAGCTTTGGTTCTGCTTCAAACATCGATGAGCTTGAAGCCCTGCACGCCATGGCTGAAAGCACCAGCGAAGTCTATCACGAGTTCGCCGAGCTTGTGGATGACGCCGACCGCGCCATCACACAAACGGACGACCTCCCACATGATGACTATGTAGACATGTTCATCAGCTGGCAAAAGCAGGTCAATGGCTT
>Ga0207913_1000124_pt1 | contig 19298 bp, 13 predicted proteins | sample DeeseametaMP2913_FD_184168 | JGI IMG/M metagenome (GOLD analysis project Ga0207913, IMG submission 184168) | Marine microbial communities from the Deep Atlantic Ocean - MP2913 (SPAdes) | ecosystem: Environmental > Aquatic > Marine > Oceanic | place: West of Santa Cruz de la Palma, Atlantic Ocean...
TCAGATCGGAGTCCTCATCCAGAAGCTCGGCATCAATATCGAGTTCTTCAGTGCGTGGACGTTGCTCTTCAACAGTTTCCACGTCTTCTGCGATGGCTTCTTCAATCAGAAGCTCATCCACAGGAAGTTCCTTGGTGTCATCTGCGCGTTGAGGATCTTCCTCCATACTTGCCCCGGGGGGTGGAGGCGGAGGTATTTTGGAGCTTGCAGGTGGCGGAGGCGGTGTACTACGCACCATGGCGACCTGATTGGGATCAACGATGGGCCTTGTGATCAGATCGCTCCATGCTCCAGGCATGGCCACGCGCAAGGTCGTCGTGATAACCAGCAACAGGGGGTCATGTGTCTGACACACCTGCAACTCTTGTGAGACCCCTTCCTCAACATGACTCAACAGGTAGTCAAGATAACTCCCCTCAAGCTCACCCTGAGCTTGCGCGTCATCATGTTTAAAGAGGTTCAAAAACTTCCTGAGCATGGAGATATCCTTCTCTCACCCGTGGTTCAAAACAAGGTTCTTTCTCAACAAGAAAAAGGCGAACTGGTTCTGTTAAGTCCTATCATGGAATGAACAGAACCACCAAGAAAAATCATGTGATTTTGAGCGCGTATTACCCTCCTCCAGAGTGTAACACACGCTCCATTCATCGTTAATCCACTTTTCGTTGATGACCTTCACCTGTGATCTGTTTGACATACACATCAAAATTGAATCGTGGTGAGTGTTCCTGTACGTGGCAGGACTCCATACAGGTGCGTTCATCAATCACGTTATTAATCCACTGCTTGGGATCTCCCTTCTTACCAAAGAGAGCCGCTTCCACATGGAACGAGCCAGGGCCGTGGCAGTTCTCACAGCCCACATTCTTCAGATCCTTCTGCACCTTGTAGCCCTGATCACCAAGCTCCACTTCATACTCAAGCTTGCCAAGCACGCTGCCGCCAGGCTTTTCAAATCCAACCACGTGACAACTCACACAGGTCTGATCAAACTCCTTGCCCTTCTCTTCAAGCGTATGCAAGGCGCTGCCATGATTGGTCTTCTCCCAAAATGAGTAAGCCTCGGCATGGCATGTCTTGCACTGGTTGTTGCCCACATAAAATGCCTGTCCATCAATGGCAGGAACAAGCTCGAAATCCTGACTGGCGTTCACACGCTTGATCTCATGGTTTAGCTCTTCCTTGGCCTTTTTGATCTCGGCATCCTCGGGATACCCCTCATCCATACGCACAGCCTGCCAGATGAACGCATTGCCCTTCTCGGGCACTTCCACCGCAGCGTGCTTAATCTTCTGCTCCTCTTCTTTCAAGCTCTCAAGGCGTTGCCTGAGCCTTGCAAGCATGGGTGACTCCTCACCTGGAGCAGCAGGAGGTAGCTTATTGATATTCGCATTCACATACGCGATCTGACGCTGCACACTCTCAAGCTCGGACTTACTACCAGTGCGTGCATTCTCAAATCGATCCGACGCCTCCCCCTTGGGATACAGCTTTAATACACCCACGTAGCGCCCCTGATCAAACACCTGCATTGCAGAAGCGTGCTCCAGAGCATCGACGCGGTCCGTCTCCTCAACCTTGTAACTTGCAAGCACAAAGTCCACCTCGGGAACCTTGTTCACAAGCTCCTTAGCCTCAGGCATATCCCCCTGAAATACAAACACAATAACGGAAGCACCATCATCCTCAAGGGCCTTCACACCTGCCTTCAAGGCATCCAACGCCTCGGTCGCCTTGACATCAGCAACCTCTGTAAAGAGTGCAGGATCTACCACGCCTACAAACCCCACCTTGACCCCGTCAAGTTCCTTGCTAAAGGTCCCTTTCAAGGGCTCACCCTTGATTGTCAGGTTCGCAGCAACGGGAGTCATCTGGGCTTTTGTGGTCAATTCCTGAAAGAAGTCTGCGCCCAGAGCAAAATCATTTGGCCCAGGCACAGTAAAGCCTACGCCAAGATCCTTGTAGGCCCTGGCCAGCAGTGATGCCTTGAGCTTTTCCTGCTGAACGCGACTTTCACGAATGGTAGGTGCTTCAAACCAGATATTACCACCATCAATCACGAAGCTTGACGTGGCCATACTCTGACGCTTTTCAATGTAACCTGCGATACGATCGATGCCACCAGCCATCACATCAAGTGTACAGCCACATGGTTCGGTGTAACCTTTCATCCCATTGAGCACAAAGATAGAAGGTGCTGATGGTCCAACGTCCTTGACCTCAAGTGTCGCAGCCCCGTTCTGTGTTGTGTCTGTCGTGGTGCTGTCGGTTATATCGGAGGCAGCATCCACAGGCGTGACAGGTGTTGTTTTGTGAGGTTGTTTTTGTTTGTGATCACATGCCTGAATCAAACACATCAGGACACACAGGGACACCGTCACACAGGAAAATTGTTGTCTGGAGATCATGTTACCTTTTTACTCATCATGTTGAGATTGTAAGAGCAAGTGAATGTGTTGAGCTTCCCACGCCAGAGCTTCCTTGTAATGAGGATAAAGCTCTTCCATCTGTCGAAATTCCTTGGTGTGCACGTCTCGACGTCCAGAACCATCATCCACAGGTGGATAGAGCGCATGTAAGAGCTCGTGATAAATAATATATTCAATAAAAAAGCCTGGAACCCAGCGCTGATCAAGAGAAGGATGTATTCTTACCAGACGCTGCTCAAAATCATAGCTCCCCAGACGAATGCTACGCTTGCCCTTCCCCTTTCTTCCCCAGGTGATCTTGATCCCCTCCAGTTCGGGGTCGTTCTGCAACAGGTCTGAAGCCTTCTTCATCAGCCATTCAAGATCATGGAACTGACCAAGATCATTGAGGTCCGCATGCTCCACATCATGGGAAATCGCCTCTCTGTTGCGCTGGATAAATCTCTGAATTTGCTGACGAGCGGCATCCTCTCCGCGGATAAACCCTACAAGTTGGGCCATGACCTCTTCACCACAGCCAAGAAACATGTGATGGAGACGAAGCTCGTAATAAGGTGCTCTGGTTTTGGCCTCTCGCTTGAGCTTGACCGTCAACATGCGTCGTCGATTGTTGGTCAGCGACAGGTTGATCTTGCCCAAGTACCCTTCCAGTCCAAGGTGCAGCTCGCGTGCCTTGCGAATCATGTCAAACATTTCTCGCGCAGGCGCAGCAGGAAGTTCACCGAGGGCAAGCTTCCCTTTTACTTTGGGTCGAATCTCTTCGACGTTGTACTGAGCACTCTCTGATGCCCAGTCCCACAGGGTTTGTTGTCGTGATGCCATAGCTTCGAGACACTGGAGAAGATCAACTAAACAAAGCAGACTACCTAAAGCAGCCTGTGAATCACTCTAACTAAACCTGCATGAGATTACCACATCGCCACACAGTGATTCACAAGGCACCTGCTCAACATAACCATAAAGCAGCCCTCTTTATTCATACCTCAGATCAAGAGAGGCGCAAGTCTATCCTTTTTTACGCGTAAAAAAGGATAGACTTGCGCCTCTCTTGTGCGTTCATTTTAGCTTGACTCAGGCAAGCTTCTCAAGCTCGGTCAAACTCTTGAGGAGAGCCTCCTTGGCTTGCTCAAACTGAGCAAGTTTGGCGCGCTCCTTGTTGACAATTGCTTCGGGGGCTTTTTGCACAAACTTCTCGTTGTTCAGCTTCTTGCTCACAAAGGCAATGTCCTTTTCAATACGCTCGATCTCACGACCAAGACGCTCTTGCTCCTCGGCCACATCGATCAATCCCTTGAGAGGGATTCTGATCTCAATGCCACGCACCACTGCGGTCGCCACGGTCTCCTGACGCGCATCAGCCTCTTCAGGAGAGAGGATATCAGCAGCATCAAAGCGAGCAATCGCAGAGAGGTACTCCATGGTGTCCTCAAGCTGCTTTCTCACATCCTTGCTCTGGACCACGAGGTCCACGCGAGCAATACGAGTGCTTGGCTTGATGTTGGTTTCACCACGGATGTTACGAATGGCAGAGATTACATCAATTGCACAGGACATTGACTCTGTTGCGTAGTCAAACTCCTTGAGCATGGGCTGTGAAACAGGCCATGCTGCAACCATGATGCTCTCGGGACGGTCCTCTGCAAGAGGCATCGACTGCCAAATGTCCTCAGTGATAAACGGCACGATGGGGTGCAACAAGCGCAAGGACACATCAAGCGCGTACGAGAGCGTCGCACGCGTTGCAGCCTTGGCCTTACGATGCTCCTCACCTTCGGAGTACAGCGTGGACTTGGTCAGCTCGATGTACCAGTCACAAAGCTCATGCCACACAAAGTGGTAAAGCCCCTGAGCGGCATCATTGAACTTGTAGTCATCAAGAGCAGAGGTCACCTCACCGACAATATGCTCAAGGCGTCCAAGAATCCAACGATCTGCAAGGCTGAGATCCTCTTTTACAAAGGGCATCTGGCTGGCGTCAGACCACTCGGACGAATAGGCACTGTAAGCAGCAGGCTCAAAACCATCCATGTTCATCAACGCAAACTTGGATGCATTCCACAGCTTGTTCAGGAACGCGCGGTAGCCTTCCATGCGGTTGATGTTTAGCTTGATGTCATTGGCCTGGACAGCGAGCACAGCGAGCGTAAAGCGCAACGCATCAGCCCCCTGAGAAGGAATGCCATCAACCTCTGCACCTTCTTCATCCACGATCTTGAGCTTGTCTTTCTTGATCTTCTTGATGAGTTCACGGTGCATATCCGAATCAAGATCGCTCTTCTTCGCGCCATACACCATGTGAAGAGGATCAATCACGTTCCCCTTGACCTTACTCATCTTGTTGCCGTTCTCATCGCGGACCATGGAGTGGAGGTACACATCAGAGAATGGAGGTTTGCCCATGGCGTAAATGCCCATCATCATCATACGGGCAACCCAGAAGAAGAGGATGTCAGAGCCCGTCTCGAGCACCTGTGTTGGGTAGAACTTCTCAAGCGCGTCAGTCTTTTCGGGCCACCCCAGTGTGGAGAATGGCCACAAGCCACTTGAGAACCATGTATCAAGCACATCCGAATCGCGCGTCAGCTCCACGCTTTTACCATAATGAGCCTCGGCCTTTTCAAGCGCTTCTTGCTCATTACGAGCCACAAAAATTGTATCATCAGGACCATACCAGGCAGGGATTTGATGCCCCCACCAGATCTGACGGCTGATACACCAGTCGCGGATGTTGTACATGAAGTGGTCATATGTCTTCTTCCACAAACCAGGCACAATTTTGGTCTGACCAGACTCCACAGCCTCAATGGCAGGTTTGGCAAGAGGCTCACCTTTGACAAACCATTGCTTCAACACAAGTGGCTCAACAATGGTGTTGCTACGCTCGCTTCTTCCTGGGAAGTAGGTGATCTCTTCTGTCTCTTTCAAGAGACCAAGCTCATCAAACTTTTGGACCACCAGTTTTCTGGCCTCGTAACGATCAAGACCAGCAAAATCTTCAGGACATGTGGAGGCCATCATCGTGGCATCCAGGCCAATGACCTGAATCATGGGCAGATCATGGCGCTGACCACATGCGTAATCGTTTGGATCATGTGCAGGCGTCACCTTCACAGCACCAGAACCCTTTTCAGGATCGGGAAGCTCTTCATCAGCAATGATAGGAATCAATCTGTCCACGAGCGGAAGCTTGATCATTTTGCCAATAAGATCCTTGTAACGTTCATCCTCAGGATGAACCGCCACGGCAGTATCGCCCAACATGGTCTCAGGACGAGTTGTCGCCACAATGATATGACCCGATCCATCAGCAAGCGGGTAACGCAAATGCCAGAACTTACCACGCTCGCCCTCTTTGGAGGTCAGAACCTCAAGGTCTGACACCACCGTTTGAGAGACTGGATCCCAGTTTACCATTCGGTCGCCACGATAGATCAAGCCATCTTCATACATCTTGACGAAGATCGTGGTCACAGCATCGGAGAGTCCCTGATCCATGGTGAAGCGTTCACGTTCCCAGTCACACGAAGCGCCTAGGCGCTTGAGCTGCTCGATGATACGCCCACCAGACTGTTCCTTCCACTGCCACACGCGCTCAAGGAAAGCCTCACGACCAATCTCCTGACGCGTTGTGCCCTCTTTCTCCAGCAAGCGCTCAACCACAACCTGTGTGGCAATCCCTGCGTGGTCAGTCCCTGGCAACCAGAGCGCCTCATAACCTTGCATACGCTTCCAGCGAATCAAGATGTCCTGTAAGGTCACAAACAACGCATGGCCCATGTGCAGTGAGCCCGTCACATTGGGAGGAGGAATCACGATCGTATAAGGGGGTTTATCTGAGTGTTCATTTGCCTTGAAAAGGCCTTTGTTAATCCAGAACTCATACCATCCAGACTCAACCTCAACAGGGTTATATGTCTGATCGATCTTCATGATATCATCCTCCAAAGAGCAGGGCTTTTACATCAAGCCCAGGTATACAGAATAAAGCGGCGCACATGACAAATGTCCGTCACCAGAGAGAATCACTGTCATAGCATCAGGAGCGTCCCGATCAAAGCCATGATAGTGACAAATACAACGTGTGTAGCGAGCCTTGGCACCATGCGTCAACAAATAAAAAAGCCCACTCCACAGAGAGTTCTGTGGAAATGGACTTTGGACAGAGCAAGCTACACAAAGAAAGAGAGGATTAGTCCTCGCGAAGCAGCTGCTCAAGCTCTACGCGTACCTGTTCCTGGACGCGGCGAGCGAGTTGTTCATTCAACATGGTATTCACACGCTCCTCGCTGTGTTTGACAAGGCGTGGAAGGATCTTTTGCTGGAAGAGATCTCCCATCACGTTGCGGAGCAACCCAGGAAGTTCCTCACGCACGGCGCGTTGAACCTCGCTACGAATCATCGACTCAAGCTCGGCCTTATCCACACCTGGTTGAGGTGCAGCAGCAGGAGCTCCTGCCACTGGACGACCTGGATCGATGCTTGGTTGAGAATTTGCTTGAGGAGGGGTTGTATTCCTTTGCTGAGGCACAGGTGTAGGAATACGAGGCTGAGACCCCTGCGTTGGAGGAGTCGGACGAGGAGGTGTGCTGGGGCGACCAGGAGAGCTGGTGCCTGCGCGTCCACCTGCTGCGGAGAACGGATTGGGGGGAGGTGCTGGCGCACTTGGTGTTGCTGCCACGGGTGCTGGAGCTGCCTGTTGTGAACCACCCGCCATGGCGCTTTCGAGTTCACGAAGGAGATCATCCACCACGAAAGGCTTCTTGATCACGCCATCTGCGCCTGATTGACGAGCAAGATTCTCATCAAAATTTTTGAACGTACCGCCCATCATCACGATAGGGATATGACGTGTGGATGGATTCCCCTTGAGTGCGCGACAAATCTCATAGCCACTTCCATCGGGCATGAAGTAATCCAACAGGATCACATCAGGACCTCTCTGGATTGCCTCCATGGTCGAACGTGCGCTTGAAGCTTCAATAATTTCGAAAGGAGAAGCCTTGAGCGCCATCTCAACAATCTTGCGAATGGTTTTGCTATCATCTGCAACCAGAATGGTGTGAGCCATGTGTCACTGCTCCTTGGTGTCCATCAAAACATGATACCCCCTCGTCAAGAAACTCAGATGCCTGAGGGAGTATTTTGAGTAAGTTTATAATATAAAGGCGTGTTGCCCCACTACATCTGAGATAACACGCCCTGTGAAGAGGGTCAAGAATATGACCTGTGTTCACACTATCTTCTTGGAATCAAAAACCAAGAACACATTATGAGATAACCTTAACCCTGTGGCACTCCATCTGCAACCACTCTTGAGGATGCCTCTTTCTGACGCATCTCTTCAAGTTGCTGACGGCCTTGTTCCTGCACCTTCTGTGTTGTGGCAGAAGGTCCTTGGAAGTCGACCATACTCTCACGCGCCATCTCGATAGCAAAGCCAGGGAAGATCCCCAGAGCAAGAGTCAGCAGTGCAGAAGCAAACAGAGACACTTTTGCAGAGCTTGTCATGACCATCTCAGTATCAGCTTTCTCATCAGCCTTCTTCATGTACATCGACACAAGCACCTTGAGGTAATAGTAAGCGCCTGCGACGCTGCTCAACACACCCACAAGAGCAAGACCAATAAAGGAGAACTCACCTGTGGTGTTGCCCACCTGTACTGCCGAACTAAAGATGTAAAGCTTACCCACAAAGCCACCAAATGGAGGAACACCTGCACTGGAGAACATGAACAGACCCATCAACACGCCAGCCACAGGGTACTTGAGCCCAAGCCCTGCAAGGTCGTCGTAAGTCTCCACTGGACGACCATTCTTACCAAGGATACTGAGCACGCCAAATGCACCCACAGTACCTGCGGTGTAGGTCGCAAGGTAGAACAACACAGTGTCATGATGGAGGAAGAACTCGGGCGATGCAGAGGAGGCGGCCACGCCAACCAAAAGGTATCCTGCGTGTGCGATACTTGAGTATGCCAACATCCTCTTGACGTTCTTTTGCATGATGGCAACAACGTTACCAAGCACCATACTTGCAGCAGCACAGAAGAAGACCACATCAAGCCAACCAAATCCATTGAAACCGCCGCGGAGGACAGGATCCTCAAAGGCAATCAACAACACGCGGAGCATGGCAGCAATTGCGCCAGCCTTCACCGCTGTAGACATGTAACCCACTGCAGGAGCGGGGCTGCCTGTGTAGACATCAGGAGTCCAGATATGGAATGGCACTGCAGCAATCTTGAATGCAAAGCCACTGAAGATGAGCAGCATACCCACGGTGATCAGGTTGCCACTTGCAAGCGCGCCTGCGGGGTCTGGATCGTGAATGATAATGGAAAGATTACGGCCGATGAACTCAAGGCTAGTTGTGCCTGTCACACCGTAAATAAGGGAGATGCCATAAAGCATAAGACCTGCGGAGAAGGCTCCGAGGATAAAGTACTTCAAGGCAGCTTCTGCACTTCGCCCATCGCGACGGAGATAACCCGCGAGGCAGTATACAGGAATGGACATCACTTCGAGCGCGATGAACAAGGTCAGCATATCAGCAGCATTCGCCATAAAGATCGCGCCAGCCACGCTGAAGAGCACCAACATGTAGTACTCACCACGATCCATTCTCACCAACCTCATGTAAGAGGGAGCCTGCAACACAGCAAGACCACCTGCAAGGCAGGCCAGAATGGCGAAGAACAAGCCAAACTTATCAAGATAGAGCATGCCATTAAATACAGGCCCTGCAAGCGTGTTATCCCACAGGACGTACGCGCTAAAACCAGCAAGAGCGAGCCCAATGGCGCTAAAGTAAGCCAGGTAATCTCGTCGTGTGCCAGGACGGTGGAAAGAATCCACCAGGATGATAATCAAGGCCAGCACAGACACGATAGCACCTGGAACCAACGCCATGTACTCAGCAGCAACTGGTGGTGTCAGCAAGGCCAACGTAGAAAATTGGGTTATCAGGAGGTTGGACAGCATGTCGCTCTCTCTCTCGTATCTTGAGTCACGCCCTTCTTCGCTGTGATGAAGAGCCTCTTTGTTTCTTAAGAATGAGAGGTGGTGTGGTTTGTAACACACCACCTCCAGTGAAGAAGCCTGTCAAACTTAGTGAGCTTCCTCTTCCTTGTCTGATGAAATCATGGGGCCTTTGGGCAGCACCTGTGCATCCATACCCTCCACACGAACCACACCCTTTGCAGTGGTGATATTTTGGTCCATGTAGGTCAAGAACTGATGAACTGCGGGCTCCATACGGCTCAGGAAGAAGTTAGGGAACACGCCCATAAAGACTGCCATCAAGACCATGGGGATCATGTAAGTCAACTCACGAGCGTTCAGATCCTTGAGCTGCTTGTTCTCTTCCTTATCAAGAGGACCAAACATCACACGGCGCCACATCCAGAGGAGGTAAGCTGCGGCAAAAATCACACCGAGTGTCGCCACTGCAGTGAGGATGATTGCAGTAATCTCAGGACCAACATGCTGCAAGGAGTCAGGTGATGGCATTGTTGTGTTCTCAAGCCATGCCCATCCAAGCTCGCCTGTTTCAGCATTACGCACGGACTGCGCAGTAATTGGCTTGTTGAAGTACAGGAAGTGACTTCTGGATGAACCAATCAATGTCAGGAATTCACCCACAAAACCGTTCAAACCAGGAAGCCCCACACTTGCCATCACGATAACCATGAACAAGGCAGAGAATACGGGCATGGACTTGGCCACACCACCAAACGCTGCGATCTTCTTGGTGTGACGGCGCTCATAAAGGATACCAACCGCAAGGAACAAGCCGCCTGTTGCAATACCGTGAGCAAGCATAATGAAGAGACCGCCCTGCAATGCCTGTGGTGTCATTGCGACAAGACCAAGCACACAGAAACCAAGGTGACTCACTGAACTGTAGGCCACAATTTTCTTCACATCAGGCTGCACCATGGCGACGATTGCGCCATAGATAATACCAACCACTGCAAGCACTGCGATATAAGGGGCAAACACCTTGAATGCGTCAGGGAACAGAGGGAATGCATAGCGAAGCAAACCATATGTACCCATCTTCAGCATCACACCAGCGAGAACCACAGAACCAGCTGTGGGAGCCTGCACGTGAGCAAGTGGAAGCCATGTATGGAATGGGAAAAGAGGAACCTTGATAGCAAACGCCAGCGCAAAAGCCAAAAACAGCCAGATTTGTTCGTTGTAACTCAACTGCACCGCAGCCAAATCAGCAAACAGGAAGCTGTATTCACCTGTCTGCGCACCCACCTTGAAGTACACATACAAAATGGCAATCAACATCAACAAGGAACCTACAAGCGTGTAGATGAAGAACTTCACCGCCGCCTGGATACGATCCTCGCCACCCCAGATACCAATAATGAAGTACATCGGGATAAGCATCATCTCCCAGAAGATGTAAAACAAGAATACATCCAGGGAAACCAACGCGCCCAACATCGCCGTCTCAAGCAACAGAAGACAGATCATGTACTCCTTCACGTGCTTGCCCACCGCCGAATAGGTCGACAGGATCACGATCGGCATCAGAAACGTCGTCAACATGATGAGCCAGAGACTGATCCCGTCCACACCCAGTGCATAATGAATACCCAACATGGGGATCCAGTTCACTGGCCCTTCCACCATCTGGAAGGTGAACGGAGCTCCTCGGAGCAAGGTCATCTGAGGATCAAAGAATACCATGACCCCCAAGCTGATAATGAATGTGCCAATCGTAAAGATCAGCGCAGTTGTCCGTGCCGCTTGGTCCTGCTCTTTTGGCATAAGCATCAATGCAATCACACCAAGGAGCGGAGCAAATGTCACCACGGATAACCATGGAAACGTACCTGCCTCTGTGAGCGGCGCACCAAGCGCCAAGAAGGAGGAGAACAATGTCGTCAGACCCATTGCTTCTAGCATTGTGTCAAGTTCTCTTGCTTGAGGTTTATCAAACAGTTTGGGCCATTGGCGAAGTCTTCAGATGCCGAACCCAAACCAGACTCTAACTTACTTTCAATAGAACACCCTCTGAAGCGAGGGTGCCTCTCTTTACATTCTGAGCATCAGCGCGACAAGCGCCAACACCACACCTAGCGTGATATATGTTGCATAACGCTGCACATTACCGCTCTGCAAGTGACGCAAGATACGTCCTGCCGTCGCCATCAGCGCAGCCGCTCCGTTCACAAGCACACCATCAAGGATGTACTTGTCAAAGAACGTCATACCTTCACCAGACTTGATTGATCCTTTTACGAACACAAAGCCATAGAACTCGTCGACCTTGTATTTCTGCTGCACGAATCCGTGAAGCGCCTTGATCCTCTCCTGAATAAGACCAGGAATCTCGGGATTCTTCATATACATGTACCAGGACAGACCGATACCACTGAGACCTGCAATCAAGCCGGACACGGTCGCGACAGCTTCCCAGCCATAGGCATGCGCGCCAAAGCGAGTCAAGATCCTGTAGTCATTAGTCACCTGGAAGAGCTCGGAGAACCAGTGTTCAAAGAACAGACCAAAACCTTCTGGTGGGAAGTGCAAACCATGCACGATGAAGTGAGGCCAACCCGTGAGACCACCGAGCAATGAGAGCACTGCCAACACGGTCAGGGGAATTGTCATGGACACAGGTGACTCATGGAGGTGCGCTTTGGTGTGCTCATCTGCACGGCACTCACCCTCAAATGTCATAAAGTACAAGCGGAACATGTAGAACGCTGTCATACCAGCAGTGATCACGGCGAGGATGAATGTCCCCCAGGAAGTAATCTGTACCAGCCAGTTCACATCCACAGGACCACCCGCAGAAATAAGCTCAAGAGGTTTTGTGGTCAGAATCTGCGCTACTGCAGAGGGTTCGCCACGCATCACGGTGATGTCACCAATCTGCTCCTGAGCACCCACCACGCCGAGGACGTGTGTATTGGAAAGCGCACCCCAGAGGATTGCATCCTTGGAGAAGAAACCGCTGAACAGAGGGAAACCTGAAATAGCCAAACAACCCACGAGGAATGTCTTGGAGGTTACGGGCATATACTTCTTGAGACCACCCATCTTGCGCATATCCTGCTCGTGGTGCATGGCGTGAATCACACTACCAGAACCAAGGAACATCAATGCCTTGAAGAATGCGTGTGTCATCAGGTGGAAGACAGCTGCAGTAAAGCTTCCCACACCCACAGCAAGGAACATGTAGCCAAGCTGAGACACGGTGGAGTACGCGAGCACTTTCTTGATATCATTCTGTGTAATCGCAATGGTTGCAGCAAAGAACGCAGTCAACGCACCAACCCAGGCAATCACAGCCATCACTTCGTAACTAATGGTCACAAGCCAGTTCAACCTTGAGAGCAAGAACACTCCAGAGGTCACCATGGTTGCGGCGTGAATCAGAGCGGACACAGGCGTAGGACCTGCCATCGCGTCTGGAAGCCAAACATAGAGAGGAATCTGAGCAGATTTACCAGTACAACCGATAAACATGAAGAGGACAATCAACCACGCCACAGGAGCGATCTGCTGAATCAATGCAGCGTTGGTCGCAAATTCCTTGAGCTGGATGTAATCAAGTGTCTGAGTCTCATAGTAGAGGATGAACATTCCCACAAGGAACGCAAAGTCACCCACCCTGTTCACGATGAACGCCTTCTGACCAGCAGCAGCCTTCTCGTCGTCGGTGTACCAGAAACCAATCAACAGGTAACTACAAAGACCCACGCCCTCCCAACCGATGAAGGTCACGAGCATGTTCTTACCAAGCACGAGCAACAGCATCGCGAAGCAGAACAAGTTCAAGTAGGAGAAATAACGCCACTTGGAGGGATCATCAGCCATGTACCCCACGGAGTACAGGTGAATCAGGAAACCAACCCCTGTAATCAACAACAGCAACAGTGATGTCAGCGGATCCAACATAAACGCCAGGTCCACACCAAAGTCACCTGCGTAGATCCAGTGATACGCAGTATAGGACAGGTGGCCATAAACCGTCTCCACCACCCCTTCGGCGTTCTTCACATGGGTCGCATTTTCGACCAACGCCTTGATACTGATCAAGGAGAAGAAAAACGACATTAAAATTGAGCCACACGCAATAACGTCCACGAATTTGCGCGGAAGTTTTGCACCTATAATCCCGTTAATGAGAGCCCCAATAAGAGGCATCAGGACGATTAGGCCGAGGTAGTAAAACTGATCTTGATAGAGCATGCCAGCAAGCCTTTGCTACATCATGTATTAAGTAATGATTCTTACACTTTTAACACCCTGACTCATGACGTCGAATCAGAGCATAAAAGCTGTCACTTCGTTATCCTGTCTTGTGGTGCCTAACTCAAACGTTGACACCACCTTCTCTTAGAGTTGAAGAGCATCCGCCCTTTCCACATCCACACTGCGCTTGTGCCTGAACAGGTGCAGAATGATAGCAAGACCCACCGCAGCCTCAGCCGCAGCAACAGCCATCACAAAGAACCCGAAAATATGGCCATCCATATCCACGCGATATTTACTGAAGGTGATGAAGGTCAGGTTGACCGAGTTCAACATCAGCTCCACACACATAAACAAGGTGATCGCGTTACGCCTTACCATGACGCCAAACACACCTATGCAGAATGTGATCGCGGCGAGTATCAGATAATGTGTCAATGTAGGTTCGAACATGTTCTCAATGCCCTTCTATGTTTAGTGAGGCCGAACGTGGCCTCTCCATTAATTCCTGTCGATGTATGCACCGATAATTTCTACAAGCGTCTCTTGGCAATGATGACCGCACCAACAATGGCAGCCAGCAACAGCAGCGCTGTAAGCTCAAATGGCACCACAAAGCGGTTCACAATCAAGATACTCATGGGCTCAATGGTCCCGAAGCTCGCCCTGTCATCTCCAGACAGGCTCTCGGGCAACACCATCGGTGTGCTCTTGTCAAAACGTGACCACTTGCCCTGGTTGATCGCTGTCTGGCCTGACTCATGACGTGCCAAACGCTCTTGCCAAACACGCTCAAGACCACTCTCGTTCAAATCAGCGTACAGAGGACCCTTGATCGCTGTGCGGCTCTGAAGCGTCATCGCAGGCTTACTCGCCTCAAGTTTCTTCAACTTTTCAGCTTTGACCTTCTCGTCAGTTTCACCTTCAACCTGTGCAAGATTATTCTCGTAGGTCTTGAGGCTTGCCTCATACGCCTTGGCCTGCTCTTCACGATCTGCCGAGACCTTATCCATATCCACAAGCGGGGTGATCGCTGTCGCCACAAAGAACAACAAGCCGCCGATCGCCCCTGCACTTATCAGGTGATGGATCCTGAACTCAAACTGGCCCAGCTCGTCATCACGCAAGTTCAACAACATGATAATGAACAGGAACAGCACCATGATCGCCCCCGCATACACCAACACCTGCGTAATCGCCATAAGGTGCGCGGACAACAGCCCGTAAAGTCCTGCGAAGAAGAAAAAGTCCAGAACTAGCGCGAGAGCACTGTACAGCGGGTTGCGCATCGCAACCACTGCTACACTTGAAAGAACTGCTCCAAACGCGAAAATCCAAAAAAATAGGGATTCCCAAAAACCCATTGCCTCTGCCTCCGATGTCATCCCATCGTGACTGGTTTATTAATGCACATTGCCCACACAGACTCTCCAGTGAGCCATGTCGCCACAATGCTGCTCGTAAACGTCTTAGTGTCAAAACCCTTCGCCACTGCTCCAGGCTTTAATGAGACCTTGTATCCGCCACCCCACACAGGGCAACAAAGACACAAACTCCACGCGAACTCTCTATCAACACATCTTTATAACTTCAACCACCGATTGTGTTCATTTACACAAAGATTCCGTAGCTGACCTAAAAAAACACTCCCCTTTTCATATAACACGAAGCAGGGAGCGTCATTCTAACCCTTTAGAAATCAACACATCACGCGGCGGAAGAGACCTTTGACTTGCTCTTCCCTGTGCGCCATGGCTTGAAGGGGCAACGTTGATGTTTGATGTGATCTTCAAACTCTTCTGTGAACGTCTTGATGTAACTACGCACTGGGATCGCCAGCGAGTCACCATGAGCACAGATCGTGTTGCCTTGAATGCTATCACAGATATCCAGCAACAACTCAAGCTCCTCTGGACGACCTCGGCCAGCCTCAATGGAGTTGATCACCTTGTACGCCCAACCCGTACCCTCACGACATGGGGTACACTGACCACAGGACTCGTGGTGGTAGAAGTGCGCAAGACGTGTCGCAAGACGAACCATACAGGTGGTGTGGTCGATAAAGGTCACACAACCTGTACCCATTGAACTCCCTGCTTCTCGCATGGTCTCAATCCCCATCTGTGCATCCAGTGCATCAGGCTTGAGGATTGCGCAGGATGATCCACCAGGAATAAATGCCTTGAGATCACTACCATCCAGCATACCACCGCCAAAGCGCTCAAGCAGCTCACGCACAGTGATACCACAAGGAGCTTCGTACACGCCTGGCTTCTTGATCATACCCGAGAGACCAAACAACTTTGGACCACCGTTCTTCTCAATACCAAGGCTTGCCCAGAAGTCGCCGCCGCGCTCAATAATGAACGGCACAGATGCGATCGTCTCCACGTTGTTCACCAGCGTGGGGTGACCAAACACGCCCACAATCGCAGGGAATGGAGGCTTCATCCTTGGCTGACCAGGCTTGCCCTCAAGACCTTCAATAAGACCTGTCTCCTCACCACAGATGTAAGCACCTGCGCTGGAGTGGACGTAGAGGTCAAAGTCAAAACCCTTGCCATGAATATTTTTGCCGAGGTGACCTTTTTCATAAGCCTGCTTGATCGCACGCTCAAGCCTTCTGATCGCATGCTGCAATTCACCACGCACAAAGATATAGCCTGTTCTCAAGCCGAGCGTGTACGCAGTGATGACGCAACCTTCAATAAGCCTGTGTGGATCAAGCTCCATGATGTAGCGATCCTTGAATGTTCCAGGCTCGCCTTCATCCGCGTTGATCACAAGGTACTTCTCCTTGTCAGAGTCCCTGGGCATGAAGCTCCACTTCACACCTGTGGGGAAACCCGCACCACCACGACCTCTGAGGTTGGACTTCTTCATCTCTGAGATGATCGTATCTGTATCCATTGAGAATGCCTTGCTGAGGGTGCTGTACCCTCCATGCTCCTCAAAGATATCCAGATTATACGCTTTCTCGATCTCAAAGTTACGGCTTAAAAATTTCTCTTCCATGTCACACTCTAATCCTGCTCGTTGCAGCTCCACTGCTCGCCATTGATGAGCCGCTTAAGACGTTCTGATTTCTACAAAACCTTCTCGACATGACACCTCAAGCGTCATGCATCTCTTTTGGCGTACGAAGTCCTTCAAGGCGCCTGTTGATTTGAGCCAACACAGCCTCAACTTTCTGGGGCTGGCTCATATCAAGATCTTCGTAATACTCAATCTCTCCGTCGGAGAAGGTCGCCTGAAACATGGGTGCGGTACCACAGCTCGCCAGACACTCCACCTCACTCAAGGTCCACTTGCCATCAGCGCTGGTCTCTCCCACGCGAATACCAAATTTGTCCTCAAGGTACTCCATCAGCTCATAACCGCCACGAAGCGCACAACTCAACGTGGTACACACCTGAACGTGGCACTTACCCACAGGCTGCTTGTTGTACATCGTGTAGAACGTGGCTGTGCTATACACTTTTGCAGGCTCAAGGTTCAGACGCTGAGCGATGTAATCCATCACCTCAATCGAGACATAACCAAACTCACCCTGAGCAAGAAGAAGCGCTGGCAACAAGGCCGCAAGCCTCTGGTCCTTCTTCTCTTCTTCACCTGTCTTGGGATCGATTTTGTTCGCCGGGAAAATGGGATATCGACTGATGATATCCTGAAACTGACGCTCTGCTTCCTCGGAAAACTTCAAGCCCGATTCTTCTTGTGACATGAGTCTAACCGTTTCCTTATATTATTGTTCTTTAACTAAAGTCCTAACGTTTTGTCTTCTGTGCTGCATACCCAGAGACACAATCTCAGATACACAACGCGTCCAGAACCATACATGCTCTGTGTACAAAATCAACTTTCATACCAGTACCATGCTCAAGAACTACACTCAACAAACGAAAACACATCACTGAAACATGACTTCTGCTGAGCACACAGACGCGCTGCGACCCTACATCTCAATGCAGATATTACACAAGCCCTAAAATCTGCTTGCGCATCCCCAACCTAAATTTTTGGATGTTATACTCCCCCAGGAAGGTGCATCTATACCTCAAGAGTATAGGCAAATCGCTCCCGCCCAAGACGGTGAAAACCAAGGCTACGGTAGAGCACACCCGCTGGTGTGTTTCCCCTGTAGGCCTCAATATCACCCCCCTTGATCTCGTGATCTTCAGCCCAGTCAAGCAGCTGCTCGACCAACAAACGCCCCACACCACGTCGACGGGCAGAGTGCGTGACAAACAAGCTCTCAATCCACAGAGAACGTCCACCAAACTTGGGCGACCAGTTGAAGTTCGCAAGGATGACACCAATCACCTCCTGCGCATCTCGAGCAACCCAACAGACACAGTCAGGCTCTTTGCTCGATGCACCTTGCACAACCAAGCGAGCAAGACTCCTCTGCGCATCCAGACCTGTGTCCAGCCCCAACCCCTTCATATCTTCGTAGAATAACTGCGCCAGCCCTTCGCTATCATCAGGGCCAGGCGTATCAATGATCACCTGCTCGGTGTGCATCTTGTCTCCTCCCCCTTAACCGAGCGCCTGCTTTTGCTCAAGCAATGCGATCTGCTCGTCGACGCTCAAATGCTTGAGCGCTCCCTCAAAGACATCCTGCTCTTCCTTGTTATGGCGCTCCACCGCCAAGGCGAGGCTGTTCACAAGAGCGATCAACCGCGCGCTGAGCTCCTTGTAGCCACCCTTCATGGGCTGCTCATACTCACGCACACACTGCTGCAATGTCCTGATTTTCTTACATATTTCTTCGTGAGCACAGACAAGTGCATCAATCTGTGATGCATACTGAGGAAAGCGCTGCTCAATCGCCTGGAAGTAAACCTCTTCCTCTTCATTGAAGTGCTCAAGCATATCTTCAAGCGCACCATCAAGATCATCAAGCGCCACGCTCAATGCCTCCTGTAGTGCATCCCCCTCAAGCTCTCCCTGAGCCATGTCATTAAAGGTCTGGCGCAAATCATCAAACAACTTACTTAAATGTACATGTTCATGATTGGCCCATTCAACGAGATCCGATCGATCAATATGTTTGGTTGACATGCTTACCACACCTTCCACAATCCTAAGGAGAAACAACAACACCTCTTATAGGTATTGCCTTCACGACACCTCACCATCGTGCACTATTGACATGGACTTTGTAAACCAAAGAACTTTCTATCCCAGCTTGCTCCAGTCAATGCTGTCAAACACTTCTGCGGGAATCTCATAATCCACGGTCACGATCTCCTCGCTCTTCCATGGTTTGTTGGGGATTGCTCGACGTGTCTTCTTGACCAACACATCCACAGGTAAGCTCCCCTCAATCACAACACCTTCACAGGGCAATCGACACTTTTTATTGCTGCGATCAAAGACCCTACCCTTGAGCTCCACGCCGCTCAACCTCATGGTCTGCACCGCACCGCTCTCAAGGCTGACCTCCTGGTGGAGGTTCTCCTGTTCACTCTCCATGCATACCCCCACAGTACATGGGTTCATGCTGACCTGATCGATTTGCACCTCATAGCCACTTGATGTCTTGAGTGCACCTTCACGTGTTAACGCAGCTCCCTTCGAAAACTGTACAGGGATATCTACCACGCCACACACATCACCCTTTTTATGAGCCTGTTTTAACGC